>Ga0209235_1000586_pt1 | contig 18626 bp, 16 predicted proteins | sample GraSoi013_1_20cm_4_FD_185817 | JGI IMG/M metagenome (GOLD analysis project Ga0209235, IMG submission 185817) | Grasslands soil microbial communities from the Angelo Coastal Reserve, California, USA - Sample 09_25_2013_1_20cm (SPAdes) (version 2) | ecosystem: Environmental > Terrestrial > Soil >... | reverse complement strand
GGTGGTAATGACGAGCGCTCGGAGGAATTGACTCCTTCGGAGGAACTCGACGAACACGGGTCGGGGTTCAAGCGCCTCGACCTAATAGCCTATCGGACTCCGAAAACTCGCTGCGGTAGGAACACGAGAACGAGAAGTAGAGTTGTCCGCCCTTTTGAATGGCGCGGATATCCGAAGGGAGAGCCCGTCGGGTGACGGATTGGGGACCGGTCACGAGACTCGCACGAACAGATGGAGCTCTCGGTAGACGTTCGTCAAGTTGTTGCTTCGATATAGGAGAAACTGGACCTCCCACAAGCCCGTTGTGTTGATCAAGAACGTATACCGATGCGTCCAGTTTTGGCCATCGCCCATGGTCTGGTTGAACCAGTTCAAGGCGGTTCGATTCAGTTCCTGCGTTTGATTGCAGCTACACGTGACGTTGAATACGATGCTTACGCCAACCAGATCCACGCGAGCTGTGTACGCCACGGTCGCGGCCTCGTGGTTGATGACGCCGATGATGACAGTCCCGGGCTGCGACGGGCTAAGGTTCGTCGGGTAGCCGGACGCGTTCCCTCCCGGACCGAGGATGTAGAATTCCGTGAACGTCTCTCCAGGACGAGGGGCGAGGAAGACGTAAGTGAGGGTGCCCGCGGCGATCGCAACGCTCAGCACGAGGGCGATCGAGAGGGCCTTGTCGAGGAGCGAATAGTCCTTCCAGCCAGCGAGAGAGAGGACGAGGGTCGCGGCGAGCCGGTCCGATTCGGGCAATCGCATTCGCCGCCACCAGGCCGCGAGGCCGACGAGGATCGTGAACGCGGCAATTGTCGCAACGATCGGAGCGAACCTGATTCCCCACGGGGTGAAGTTCAGGAGGAGACCGAGGAGCGGGACGACCGCGATACTCAGGCCGAAACTGAGGGCGATCCGCTCGATCCAGTCGAGTTCCTTGTTGTTCGGGAATAAGGCCGCGACAAGGATGTAGCCTGGCACGAACAGGACGAGGAGGATTGCGAGGACGTTGCCAATGTCGCTCAGGAGCAAAGCACTCCCCATGACGAGCGTGTAGCCGATCGCGACCAAGAGATCCCACGGTCGCTCCTGAAAATGAATCCGCACCGTGACCCCTCCCGGTGGGGGACGTTCCCCCCGGACATAAGTGTTTCCTCGGAGCGCCGGCGTCGATTCCACTCTTCGGGATTCGTCCAATTAAAGCGAGATTCCGGCTCAAAGTTTGCCCGGGACGCAGATTCGATAACGGCATCAGAGAACCACGAAGGCCGCGTGCCACCGCCCGCCGAAGTGGCCTGAGGCCGCGTGCTAGGAACCTCGGAGGTACATATGGAGTTCCCGGTACGCACTCGAGACGTCGCCGTCCTTGAAGAGGAGGAACTGGACCTTCCAAAGGCCGGTGGAGTTGATCTGGAACGTGTAGGGCTGGGTCCAGTTCCCGCGATCCGCCAGCGTGACGTTGAACGTGGACTAGGTGGTGCGGTTGACCTCGACGGTCTCGTTGAATCCCGACGTGGCGTTTGTGGACGATCTGCAAGCCGACGAGATCGATGCGGACCGTGTACTTGACGCTCGTGGACTCGTGGTTCGCAATGCCGAGGATCCCGGATCCAGCCTCGGCGACGTTCAAGAACCATTGTGTACTCCCAGAGGTTGCCGCCGGGCCCGGGGATGTGGAATTCCCTGAAGGTCTCCCTAGGACGCGGGGTCAAGACGATGTATAGGAAGGCAGCGCCCGCGGCAAGGGAGCTCGCAGCGAGAGTGCGGAGAAATCTCTGTCCAGGAGGCTGTACCACTGCCGGCGCCAAGGGCGAAGTCTAGAAGTTGCCGAGGGCCGCTGCTTAGGTGGTAGCGAGATGTGGCGCCATCAGGCCACAGCTCCCACGCCGACCGCGAACGGGGGTGATCGTCACGACGATCGGAGCCAAAAAACGATTGCCCGACGGAGTGAGCCTCGGGAGGAGGGGGACTACCGCGATGTTCAGCCCGAAGGGCAGAGCGAGCCCGGCGTCTAGCGTTTTCTCGGGCCACCGGTCTTCTTCCGACCCCCTCGTTCGGTCTCGATTCGCGCAACCTTACCCCAATATTTATCATCATGAGCATTTGTTCATCGCGAAAGTGAACGAGATCGTTGTTACCGGCGCAGCCGGTTTCATCGGATCCCATGTCGCCGATGAGCTCGAGAGGCGAGGTCACAGGGTCATACGATCAGACATCCGTCCCTTGTCCGGCCCCAACGACGGCTGTAAACTGGCCGACCTTACTCACTTTGACGACCTGGTGGAACTTACTCACGGCGCCTCGGCGGTCTGTCACATCGGCGGCATCGGTGATGTCTATCATGCAACTCGTGATCCGGTACTCGCGATGAACGTCAACGCAGGCGGGACTGCCAATCTATTGGAGGCAGCAAAACGGAATTCGGTAGCGCGTTTCGTTTTTGCTTCGACGTGGGAGGTCTATGGGCAGCCTCGCTACGAACCTATGGATGAACTGCACCCTTGTCTTCCGAGACATCCTTACAGCGTGAGCAAGTTCGCCGGCGACTTGCTCACCCAGGCCTATGGAGAACAAGGCTCACCAACGACGGTCGTGCTTCGGCTGGGGACAACCTATGGGCCACGGATGAGACCCACCGGCGTGATTCCTTCCTTTGTGATTCGGGCCCTCTCTGGGCAGCCAATCGAGGTCCAGGGTACCGGGTCCCAGTTTCGGCAATTTACCCACGTGACCGATGTCGCCACTGCCTTCGTTGTGGCGGTGGAGGCAACCTCCCCCGCCGGGGTGTACAATATCGCAGCGCCCGAACGGACATCGATTCGCGAGCTAGCGGAGATGGTTACCCGCCGAACGCCTGCGCGTGCTGTACTTGTCCGCCGCCCTAGGGCGAACGATGCGCCGCCTGGAGCCATCAGCTCTAAGCGCGCGGAAACAAACTTGGGATGGCGCCCCAAAGTACCGTTCGCACGCGGTCTTGAGGAACTGATTGACACCTACGTCGAGACTGCTCGCCGGAGAGTTGTAGACAGCCCGGGCGTAATTTCTGCGATGCCGCTCACGTCACGGTCACGTAAAAGTGGAGCTCCCGGTAGACACCCGTGAGGTCCCGACCCTTGAAGAGGAGGACCTCGACCTTCCAGAGGCCCGTGTTATCTAACCAAAACGTGTAGGGCTGGGTCCAGTTCTGGCCGTCGGCGAGAGCGACGGGGAAAGACGACAATGTCGTCCGGGTTACCTGGACGGTCTCGTTGAAGCCCACCGAGGCGGCATAGAGACAATTCGCACGCCGACGAGGTCCACACGGACTTTGTAGTTCACCTTCGCGGCTCATGGTTCATGAGGCCGAGGATCACGCCCCCGGTCTCGTTCACGGTCAGGTTCGTCGGGTAGCAGCTCGCGTTGCCGCCTGGACCGAGTATGTAGAACTCCGTGAAGGTCTCGCCGAGACGCGGCATCATGACGACCTAAGCGAGGGTTCCCAAGGCTACGACGATCCTCGCGGAGAGGGCGATCCTCAGCCCTCTGTCCAAGGCGCCGTATTCCTTCCAGTCCGGGATCGTGAGATCAACGGCCAGGGAAAGACGCTGGTCCGACGGCGGCGCATGCGGCGCCGGGACGCCGCATGGCCCACACCAACGGTGAAGATGGCGATTGCCACGACAATCGGGACGAAGCGAATGCCCCACGGCGTAAAGTTCAGCAGCAGGCTCAGGAGTGGAACGACCGCGATGCTCAAGCCGAAGGACGGCGCGATGCGCTCGATCCAGTCGATCTCGGGCTTCCTCGGCGGGGGAGAACCTGGGAGCAGCGCGGTCTTTACGACGTATCCGGGTACGAAAAGCATGAGGACGATAGCCAAGGGGTTGCCGACGTTCAAAGCGAGGAGGAACGCGGCCGTGAAGACCATGTAGCTCACGACTGGGTACAGGTCCCACGGCTCCTCTTGAAATGCAGCCGCACTCTTGGCCTCTCGCCGGCAGAGCGAGACGGTCCGTTAATGATTTTTCCGTCGACATTCGCCTGTAAAGACGGCCCTCAAGCCGCGATCTCCCCGTGGATGCTTCCTGTGGAGACGCGACGGCCATATCTTCCTTGTCGCGCATTACGCGTGACTCCGCGCGTAGAGGATGGGCACGACCGGTTTCAGGAGTTTTCCCTTGCATCTGGAGGCCCGGTGGGGCACGAGGAGACCTTCGGAGCAAGCTTTACTGCCCTATCGGCGTTCCGTACACTCCACTGACATGGCGATAAGCAAGCGACGCATTGCTGAAGACTACGATCGTTTCTGGCGGGACGGATGGAACCCATCCGACGACTGGACGAAGCTCGGTCAGAAGCCCCTGAGGATGATGGCCTTGGGGGAGATACCCACACACCCCGGACTAATACTCGACCTGGGTTGCGGGAATGGACTTGCGTTGGCGCAGCTCCGGAAACGGCATTTGGAGGCCGTAGGCTGCGACATTTCCCTTCGTGCGCTTGAGGACGCCCGGTCCGATGGCATGGTGGTCAGAGCTGATGGAAGCCGTCTTCCGTTTTCGTCGAAATCCTTCGGTTGCGTGCTTATACTCGATGCGCTCGAGCATGTGGTAGAGAAGGCGTCCCTCATCCGTGAGTGCTGGCGGGTACTTGGAGACGGCGGAGTCGCAATCATCACCACTCCGCTTGCCCGGGCAACAGGAGGCCAAGGTGACCCGCGACAACCCTATGATAAGCCTACCACTTACTCTGAGATAATCTCCATGACAACTCAGCTTTTCCGTCTTCGATTTGCTCGAGGTGTCATCGCAATCCGAGGGACCGGTTTGTCGTGGAGTGGACTCCCACCTGCGTTTTATCTGAGATTTCCAATCCTGCTTGAGAAATCAAACGAGATTCTGTTGGTCTTGGCAAAGCAACGGCGTGTTCCGCCCGCCGGGCTCGCGACGGAGTAGTCTCGACCCCGCTAGGTGCTCCTTCGTTTGAGAAGAGCCGCATAGAGGTGCTCGATTTCCGTCACGATGCGATCCCACGAGTAGCGCCTGACCTTAGACAGGTTCTCGTCTCTCATCGCTCCACCCATCTCGGGATTTTCCAGAAGTTCCAACAGCGCCCTGGCGAGCATTGACTTGTCTCCGGGTTCGACGAGGGTACCGTTGACTCCGTCAGAAACGACCTCCGGGACCCCACCAACTCGCGTGGCAACGATTGGCAGTCCTCGAGCCATCGCTTCGAGGAGGGCTATCGGGAGCCCCTCCGACAGACTAGGAAACGCAAAAACGTCGGAGATGTCGAGATATCGTTTCACTAAGGAATTCTCAACTCTGCCGACGAAATCAACGCTATCTCTGAGCCGAAGTTGAAAGGACTGCGTTTCCAGCTCGGCACGCTCCTTGCCGTCCCCGACAAGAATGAGCCGAGCCTTAGGGCGAATCTTCTTGACCTCGGCAAACGCTGCGATTAGAAAACTCACTCCTTTGATTGCACGGAGACCCCCGACGTACACTATAGTCCCCGCGTCGGGCGCAGGGATCGGGTGCGAAACCGCTGTTGGTCCGTACTCCGAAAAGTCCACCCCGTTCGGCACCACTGTGGATCTCCTCCTCCACCTTCTCTCGACCACCTGGCTCATGCTTCCACTCAGCGTCACAATCTCATCACAACGGGTGACGATCCACCGCGACACTCTCTCGCCGAGTGGTGGCGAGTAGACGTCCGAGCCCTGGGCCCAAACAACCAATGGTTTCCCCAAGACTGCTTTGGTCATGAGGCCTGGTACGCCATTGCCTATGTCTTGAATGTGGACCAAGTCGGGGCGAATGAGACTCAAATGGAGGAATGCCCCGAACCAGAACAAACCTGTCCCTATGAGTGGGATGAAGGGGCGAGGGATCCTGTAGACTAGATAGCCGTCCTCCGAGGACCTACGTGGAAGCCCAGGATCCCTTCCTGTAACGACATGTACGTCATGGCCTCGCGTTGCGAGGCGCTTTGCGAGTTGGGCGGTTGCTATCTCGGTTCCTCCTACAAATCGAGGCAAGAATTGGGTCAGGAAGATGGCAACCCTCATGAAATCATCACCGCATGCCCCCAGGTGCGTTCGCGATTGATCTGAGTCCCCTATCGGGACAAGGCGAGATTGGCTTGAGTGTCAGAAAAGCTATTGGTCGGCTTGCTGGCGAAGCGAACGACGTCCGCTTGGCTACCCAAGGCGGTCACCCGGCGAGAGGTAACCGACGGCCGCCCCGGAGTCGAACACTCTCGAGAAAGCCACCTGGCCGTCCAATGCCGCAACGGGGTTGTACGGAAGCTCCCACGAGACTGAAGAGAAGATGTAGAATGGGTTTTCGGTTATCTCGGCTCGAATCATGATCATACGGTTGGTCTGGTTGAACTTGCCCGCATAGAGTTCGCTCGAAAGTTGAGAGGTGTCCACTCCTAGGAACTGTATTCTACTTGAGTAGTACTCGTCGGTGACGATCGTTCTATGGAAGAGACGATAGGCTGTGGTTGCCGAGTCGACTTCTCCCGCTGTAAGCGCCGCTCTCACACTGCTGTTGTGATACACGCCCCCATTGTCGATGTTGGCAATGGGACTGGTGATTAGCAGGAACGTAATCGTGGTGAGTGCGCAGACCGCGCAAAATGCAGGGACGTGTCCGCTGCGGCCGAGTTGAGTAATAATCACGAAGGAAAGGGCCAAGGGAATCGACAGGAACGCCATCGCCAGGAACCACCAACGACCCTCTATTACGGAATGCCCGGTGAGCAACGAGAAGAACGGAATCCCAGCGACCGCCCCCCCCGCGACAGCGATGAACCCTCGCCTCCGATTGCCAAGACGTCTGGAGATCATCGCGAACGCCCCGATAAGTGAAATGGAGAAGAAGAGCATCGGACCAAGGTAAGCGAGTATCTGTTCAGCGATTGGCACCGACCCCGCAAAAGCCAACGTTTCCGGGGGGGCGTTAACAAAAGCATCAAGGCTGAAGCCGAACTTCACAATGTTTGCAATCTCCGTTAGCGCGTCGCCCGAAGCGTAGGCCCACCATCCGAACATCCCGACACCGAACAGCAAGGTCAAGGTCGCCGAGACAGGGCGACCCAGGACAGCGGTTCGTAACTTCCTCCGCAACGAGAAGTAGGCCGCCCACCCCACGACCAGGATGAGTGCCATCATTGCAGTCGCGATTGGATGAGTCAGAATAAGAATCACCATTAAGACTACTACCGCTCCCCGCAGTTTCAACACTCCGGTGACAGCCGGCCTTATCAGCAAATACGTGCAGAGCAGAACTATCGGGATCCCCAGTGTGTTAGGAATCGTCCAGAATCCCATCAGTAGGTTGAAGCTGCCAACGGACAGCGCCAATGCCGCTATAAGCCCTAGTTTTTCGTTGAAGAGTATCCGTCCAATCAAGTACGCGAAGGAGGAGTTCAATACGTTTAGGAGGAAGACGATCGAGGAGATTGTCGCAAGCTTGTAGTCTAGACCGGTACCGAGCATGGTTGAAACTATCTCCAAGTGAAACACGGGAAAAGCTGTGTAAGGATAGTTTGCCGGTATATGCCCCAACCCCAGGATCTGAGTCACGAACCAACGATGCCACCATGGGTCGACTCCGACGAGGTTTGGGAACGCGAGCGTTTGTGTGATTTCGAGACTCAAGCCGACCGTCACTATCTGCGCGAGGGCAAGGCACGTCAGGAGTCGGCCAGGTGGCTGAACCAAAATTTCCGCAAAAATTAGAGACACCATGAGCGTAGTGAAAACGAAATACGTTTGCGGGCGGACGTATGGGTCGGGAGAGAGGTGTACGGAAGCAATGGAGAGCGTAAAGAAAACCACGAAAAGCGTCGCTAGCGCAAGTCGTGCCGACCGCGGATTCCGGAAGCGCCGGGGATTCGCGGTGAGAGGTTTTCCATGGAGGTAGAGCCAAGCCGACGAGACAACGAGGACTAAGATTCCAACCAAAGCATAAACGAGCCTCCCTTTCTCTGTGATTGCGTAGACTGCAACCGACGCTGAGAGAAGGATGCTCACCCTCGCCAATAGCCCATCAAGCCCGTTAGTTGCAATTCGATCCGTGAGCGAATTCATACCACGACATCCTCAATCAAACTACATGCCGACAAGCTTTGCGGTCCGTCGTCGGACCATTCCGAGCCACTTGGCGCTGGCCGGGTGCACTCTCATCCGTCGGCATTCCGAATGTTCCTGGCGTGGAAACTTGGCTTGTCGCCCTACCTAGTTGGTGGTTGCAATCACCCTACTCGGATTACGAGCTACGGTGGCGGGTCCGCGAAATATTAGTACCCGACTCGTCCGCTTCACGCGGCTATCCATTGGGTTACTACTTTATCGTTACGATTGCGGCCGCCCAGACAACCGGCTTCAAATTGTTGTTGATTGGGCTTGCCGGCGGGCCATTTCCGCAGGCTTGTCACAAGCTCATTCATCAAGGCGCGAAGACCGACTTCGGGTCGGACGCCTTGTCACCAATGAAGATCTTTGGTCGTCCCCGCCGAACTCACTTGGACCCCCTAACAAACCAACACTCGACAAGCCGATGGACTTTGGAAGGAGGGTCGCCTCCGGCACAAGTGCACCGTGTGCTTGCCCATACTGGTCGCCTCGATGGTTGTTTGCGGTTCCTACTCTAGGATGGAGAAAATCGAAGCATAGCGTTCTACTGCTTTATTCAACCCGAAGCTCCGTTCAATGGTCTGCCGCGCTTGTTCCGCCACCCGTTCGAGCTCCATTACATCCTTGGCCAGAATCATCCTGAGGGCTTGAAATAGTGATTCTGCAGAATTACCGTCCAGTAGGAATCCGTTGGCTCCATCCACAATGATGTCGGGAACCCCTCCGACCCGGGTGACGAGTACCGGGGTACCGCAAGCCATGGCCTCCAGCATGACGTTGGGGAGACCTTCGGTGTATGAAGGAACCACCAACAGTCGCATCCTAGCGTAATATGCCGGGAGTTCACGCTGGTCTATCCATCCATGCAGGTGCAGCCGGACTCCCAAGGGGTGCTCTTTGACGAGGTTCGCGATCAGGTTCCTCTGTGGACCGTCTCCAATGAGGTCAAGCGTGAGGTTGGGCATCTCTGATGCCAGCCTGGCTACTGCCTCTAGCAAATTAACCACCCCCTTTTCTTGGCTTAGCCGGCCGACAAAGCCAATCAGTTGGGGTCGCTCGCGTATGGGGACCATTCTGGACGAAAAAGAGCCATTGACAAATTCTGCGCCGTTCGTCAACACATCAGGACGCATTGCGGCAATTCCCAATGAGCGGGCCGCGGCAGGACCATACGTGACCACACGAAACACGATTTTGATCGTGGCGCGCTCAGCCATCTGGAGCAGACGCGTGTACAGCGACCTACGACCATGTGTCTGCTCTGCCGCGAGAGCCGCGGATCCGGCTACGATTAAGTATGCTGGTCTTCCCAACATCCGGGTGGTCAGCGCGGGCAGGACCATGGCGGTTCCCCCGACGATTAGGCAAGCTGCGTCCCACGACTTGCGGTTCTGAATCAATACCTGAGCCAGTCTGAGTTGCAGCGCAGCGTACCCGAGGAGTCCAGGCTCGCGGGGAAAGGGCACTCGCCAACGCGTTTCCAGAGGACCCACCGCCGAGGATGTAATCACTTGGGATGTGAAACCGAGTCCGGTGAATATCGTAAGGAACCTCTCCAGGATCCGCAAGCCCGGGGCATCCTGAGGATATGACAATACGACCAAATTCAGATTGATCGCCTCATCATCCGGGGTCATTATGCAAGCCCGACTCGGCTGCCCCTGACGGGGGCATACGCACAGACTCACCGCGTGCTATCGAATCCATGAGTCGGGTGTCTTGAGTCATGTAAGTTGCGGAGTATCTTGCCGCGAAAGAATCTCAGCATAAAGGTGGACCAAGCTGCTAGCTATCGTAGGCCAAGCGAAGTCGGACCACCGCATGAGATCGAGCTTCGATTGTTCCAACTTTCTGAACCGCTCATCCGATAGAATCATGTCCAACATCTCAACTAGGGCAGATTTGTCCGGTTCGATGACCATGCCATCGATCGCCTCGAAATAGGGGGCGACACCAATTGAGTTGCTGACTATCACGGGGCAACCCGCCGCCGCAGCCTCAAGTGCTGCTAGCCCAAAGGACTCAGACTTTGACGGAAGCACGGTCACCGTGGCAGTTTGAAATGCTCTCCTGATATCGTCTCTACGAAGGGCTCCAAGGATGTTGATCCGCTTCTCCATCCCCAAGGCACGACTGATGTTCCGCACCACAGTTTCGGAGCCGAAATCCTGGCCAATCAGCACAAGTCGGGCGCTCGGGATGCGTGCGGCAGATTCGGCAAAAGCACGGACGAGATTGTTGAGCCCCTTTGTAAAATCCAATCGCCCGACAAATAGTACAAGGGGAGCATCCTCGGCGATGCTGTACTCAGTTCTGAAGTTGGGTTCCTGCGCGTCACTCATAGCCCAATATGAGCGATCCACGCCATTGGGGATCAGGGCTATCTTGTCCGGAGGAATTTCGAAGAGCTCAAGCGATTTACGTTCAGAAGTTGATGTGGCAATCATTGCGGAACTGTTCCGGAAATGGCGGCGGCCGAAGCCCTTATCATAGAGGTTCTTCAAGAGAGTCTTGCTCAACGTCGGTGACATGGACCCATGGGGTTGGACCACGTATGGCTTCTTCATTCCCATGACAATCCGCCCCCCCACGAGATTCTCGAAACTCCTCGCACCATGGAAGTGTACAATGTCCGCACTCCTTACGTGGTCGCGACAAAGCTTCCTGAATCCTCGCACTATGTACAGCTCCACGATGTCGTTCAATTCCTCGAGCATTGACCGTGAACGGCGGACCGTAACGCCGGCCTTAAGTCCGCCTCCGCCTTCGGACCGAGAAGCAGCAATCTTTACTCCATAGTCTGTAGTCAGCACGGTCACCGACACACCTCGCTCTGCGAGCGCGCTGCAAATTCCCTGGGCCGCGCGATCCATGCCACCGTACTGCGCCGAGGCGCCGAAGAACGGAACGATGTGAACCAAGCGTAAATCCATTGTCTGCTGCCTCAGGCGAGTCGCTTCCTCGGTTGCCGCCCAAGCAATGCATAAATGGGCTGGGTAAAAGGCGAGTCGAACACGACCTTCGCAAGGAGATCGTTGTGGAAGCAGGCGAAGCTAAGCGCGTCGACAAGATTTCTATGAAGCGAAAAGGCCCAATCATACGCTGTGAGGTCATCGTTCGTTTCTAAGGCGGTCCTCTCCTCACCGTTCCTCAAGAATTTCGAGAGGTTTCTGAGATGTTGGATGCCCTCAGGATTGAATCCCATCATCCGAGCACAAGCCGTGTCAACTGCGACGAGGTCGTTTGACGCTATGAACTTCTCCAGCAATCTTGCTTCACCCTCCATGGGTCCGTGTTTATCGAGTCCATAAGTGGCGTCCACGATTCCGAACCGAGCCTTGATGAGTTTCGAGATAAGAGCGAGTTTTCGATCCAATTCCTTGTGTTCAAGCAGGCGGAGGTCCGTGGGATAGCAACCCCAAAGGTTCTTCGTCGAGAGACTCACAGTCGTCATTGCATGTACTTTGAGGACAGGCAAGGAGATTGTAAAGTCCACCTCCTCGACCAAAAAGCTCGCCAAGCGCACCGACACTCGCTTTCCGCCGATTACACCAGAGTACTCCTTCAACCCTTGCTTCGAGAGGTCTAGTGGTTGAGCCCCGGTTCGCTTGCAAATGTCGAACAGACCCTGCCCGGCAAAAGCCTCGGCGGCGGTGAAAGAACCGTAGCCCCCATTCGACTCGCCCACGAACACCTCGGCACCCCTCTCCACCAGGAGCATGAGGGTGTCCTCAAGGATTTCGCGCGAAGTTGTTACGCCAGGAACGGGTCTTGGAAACGTGAAATTCGGTTTCACGAATACCTTGCGAGGGGCCGAGAGACCCTTCAGAAGGCCGATGTATTCGAACGCCGCCCGGAGATCATGTTCTCGGTTCGCTGTCGAACTCCCAATGTAGATTCTTGCGGTCAAATCCGATTCTCACTAATTGGAGCATGACAGCCCGCTCCGCCCTATAAGACGCTTCCGCAGTCTGAACCTGCCGCTCGCTGCGCGATTTGCGAGGTGCAGCATCTGTTGAACTCGATGGTGAGTCTCTCTAGCTCGGATCTCGTGACATTGCAGACGGAGCCTCTGCATCTTCGATCTGTGAAGACCACAAGCCGCCCGACGCACTGTTTATATCGGCATCTACTTGTTGCCTGCACAGCTGGAAAGCGCAGTGCGCTGGGAGCGAGCATGGCGGAGACGGCGCGAATTCTTGTCACAGGCGGCGGTGGCTTCATAGGCAGCTCCCTCGTGAAGGAGCTCGCTTCCAGGGGTCACCAGGTCCTTGCCTCTGATCTCGACAATCGTGACCAGGAAGGTTATGTTCGCTGCGACGTCCGTGCGTTTCGCCAGTTGGAACGGCTCGTCGACTCCCGCCGCTTCGACTTCGTCTACCACTTAGCGGCTGAGTACGGTCGCTGGAACGGCGAAGACTACTTCGAAAACCTTTGGCAAACCAATACCATCGGCACCAAGAATGTGATTCGACTTCAGGAGAAGCAAAAGTTCCGTCTCATCTTCTTCAGTAGCGCTGAGGTGTACGGTGACTATGGAGGAACGATGACCGAGGACGTCACGGACAAGATCCCGATCAAGCAGCTCAACGACTATGCCATCACGAAGTGGGCCGGGGAGCTCATGTGTCTGAATTCCGCTGAGCAGTTCTCCACGGAGACCGTGCGTGTTCGTCCCGTGAACTGCTACGGACCCGGCGAGGATTTCACTCCCTACCGCGGCTTCATCCCGAAGTTCATCTACCACGCTCTCCACGACAAACCGTACACCGTTTACAGAGGCCACAAGCGCATTATCGACTACGTCGAAGACTCCTGCCGCACTTTCGCAAACATCGTGGACAACTTCATTCCTGGTGAAGTTTACAACGTCGCGGGCCGGCCTGAATGGGAGCGAGACATCAAGGCCTACTCTGACCTCATCCTGAAGATTGCAGGCCGCGACGATTCCATCGTCACCTACAAGGACGCGGAGCCCTTCACCACGAAGATAAAACCGGTGGACTGCTCGAAGGCAATCCGGGATCTTAAGCACGACCCGAAGGTCTCCCCTGAGGAAGGCATCCGACGAACCGTGGAATGGATGAAGCGCCAATATGGTGCGGCGAAGTGACGTGAGCGACCTTTCCGAGACCTTCCGGCGTAAGACTGTGCTCGTCACCGGCGGCGCGGGCTCCATCGGCACAAATCTTGTGAAGGCGCTGGCCACGTTCGAGGTGAAGCGCATCGTCGTCTTCGACAACCTCTCTTCCGCCCACGAGTGGAACATCCCCCGTGGGCCCAAGATTCACTTCCTCCGGGGCGACGTTACGCAAGACGATGATCTGCAGGCGGCCTTCAAGGAGCACCCCCAGATTGTTTACCATCTCGCCGCCCACTTCGCGAATCAGAACTCCGTGGACCATCCGGAACTCGACCTCATGGTCAACGGGATGGGCACCTTGAAGGTCCTCGAGCACGCCAGCCGGGTGGGCGTAGATCGTTTCATCTACGCCTCGTCCGGCTGCGGCATCTATGGACCGGATACTCCCATGCCTTTCACAGAGGAGTACGTCTCCACGCAGCTGTACACGCCCTACCAGGTCACGAAGATGCTCGGCGAGCTCTATACGAGCATGTTCCACAGCCTCTACGATCTCCCCGTGGTGAATCCGCGGTTCTTCAATTCCTACGGACCCGGCGAGGTCCCAGGTAAGTACCGGAATGTGATCCCCAATTTCTTCTACTGGGCGATGAACGGAAAAAGCCTCCCGATCACGGGCACGGGCGAAGAGACGCGAGACTTCGCCTATGTGGGCGACATCGTTAGCGGGCTTCTTGCGTGCGCCCATTACGACGAAGCGATCGGGGAAGCGATCAATCTCGCGACGGGGCGCGAAATCCGAATCGCGGACCTCGCCGAGTGGGTGAACGAACTCACGGGCAACTCAGCCGGAGTCATCTTCAAGGAGCGTCGGGATTGGGACAAGAAGCCTCGCCTCCTGGCTTCGATCGACAAGGCCCGGAAGATCCTCAAATACGAACCCAAGGTGGAGTTCCAAGATGGCCTGCGTGAAGTTCACCGCTGGTTCAAGAAAAACTGGGATCACATCTCGAAGTCTGCTGAGTTCTAGGTCTGCCTCACCCTTGCCTTCAATTCCCGTAAATACATTCCCGGCCTGGATTCCGTGCGCATTCTTGTCCTTCAGGAGTCGGATTGGATTGAGAGGGGTCCTCATCAGTCCCATCATCTCCTCGAACGGATGGCCCAGCGGGGTCACGAGGTCCACGTCGTTGATTTCGAGATTGGCTGGCGGAAGCAGACTTCCGCCGACATCATCGCGCCACGCAAAGTCCTCACGCCGCCTCCCAAGGTGATTCAGGGATCGGGGATTACGGTCGTGCGCCCCGTGATGGTGCGCCTTCCCGCGTTGGAATACGCAACCCTGGTTGTGACCCACCGACGTGAGATCCGGAGGGAAATCCAGGAGTTCCAACCGGATGTCGTCCTCGGTTTCGGTTTGCTCAACGCTTTCGTCGGAATCCGCCTCGCGCGGCGGGCGGGAATTCCTTTCCTTTACTACCTCATCGACGAGCTCCACCGCCTGGTGCCGCAACGCGCGTTTCGAGGTCTCGCGCGGCTCGTCGAGCAGTCGAACGTGCGCAGGGCGTCGGCCGTCCTCTCCATCAACCAGGCCCTTCGTGACTACGCGTTAGAGATGGGGGCCTCACCCGAGCGGGCGAACATTCTGCCGGCGGGCGTCGACCTCGCTCAGTACAGTTCGGCCCAAGACGGCTCGGCGGTTCGGAAACGCCACGGCTTGGAGCCCGAGGACCTTGTGCTCTTCTTCATGGGCTGGGTCTATCCATTCTCCGGGTTGCGGGAGGTCGCGGAGAGCCTCGCAGCAGGAGATGGCCGCGAGGCTCGGGCGAAACTCTTGGTCGTCGGTAAGGGGGAGTCGTGGGACGGGTTGGCTCGGCTCGCCACGGAGCGGGGAGTGGAGGACCGAATCAAGATGGTCGGCTTCCGTCCATATACCGAGATGCCTTCATTCCTCTCAGCGGCCGACGTGTGCCTGCTGCCTGCCTACAAGACGGAAACGATGCGGAACATCGTGCCGATCAAGATGTACGAATACCTCGCAGCAGGGAAGCCTGTGATCGCGACGCGGCTGCCTGGCCTCGTGAAGGAGTTCGGGAAAGGCCACGGCGTCGTGTACGTCGACGGCCCGTCGCAAGTTGTGCCGAAGGCGGCAGAACTCGCACGCGCGGGAGTGTTAGGTCAGCTCGGGCAGCGGGGCAGGGCGTTCGTATCCAAGAATGACTGGGAGAAGGTCACGGACACGTTCGAGGGCTATCTGAGGGGACTCGTCGACCGGACCGAGGCCAGTCACTAGCTTCGGAGCCATCGGCAACCGGGTTATCGCGCCGAGATTCGCGTCAAGACATTCAATGTGACACCGATGAAGATCGTGACGATTCCGATGATCCCGCAGAACACGACGATGAACATGGAGCCAATCGCCAGTTGGTGCGGGTTCGTCGAGTAGTAGGTCTGGAGGACGATGGCCCCGATGACGGATGCGACGAGGAGGAACATGGCCCCCGAGACGCCAAAAAAGAGGAGAGGCCGCTTCTCCGAGACTAACGTGATGATCCTCCCCAGGACGCTCGTGCCATGCTTGCCGGGGGCGAGCGTGGACCCGTCTAGGTCGTACCGCGCGTCGATGTTGACCTCGCGAATCCTCAGGTTCCGCTCCTGGGCTTCGACGAGCATCTGAGACTCGATCGAGAGCCCATTCTCCGTCGGTTCAATCACGGCGAGCGCCCGCGGGGAGAACACGCGGAATCCGCATTGGGAGTCCGTGAGCATGCCATTCTTCGCCGCGGCCGCGGTCGCGTAGTCGAGGGCCCGCTTGCCGATCCGACGATAGAAGGGCATGCCTGAGGTCTTGCCCCACCGCACGCCGATCACGACGTCGGCCTGCCCGACAAGGACGGGCTCGATGGCTCGCGGGATGTCATTCGGGTTGTGCTGGTGGTCTCCGTCGAGGAGAACAAAGGCCTCCAGCTCTTTCGCTCGCGCGTACAGCCACGCGCTCCGAATCGCCATCCCCTTGCCGAGGTTTCGCGCGTGCCGGATGACGTGGGCCCCGGCGAGGGTCGCTGTCTCCGCGGTGTCGTCCGTCGATCCGTCGTCGACCACGACGACTTCGCTTGCGAATTGTCGCGTCTTCAACACAACCGAACCGATCGTGGGTCCTTCGTTAAATGCGGGGATCGCGACGACGACGTTCGGATGCGCTCTCGAATCCTCAGGGCGCTGGCTTGCGGTTTCGGGGTATTCGATGAGCGCCACAGACTCCCTCCATCGGTGGGCGAGGCGCAGTTTCCGTTGGAGTATAATAGTGTTTTGCCGTGATGTGCGCGGCTGGATTGAGCCCGAGGAATGGGTCCAATCCACCGATAGGACCAGGTTATCGGATCCCGTGTTCGGGCTGTCAACGTTGTGCTGCGCTAGAGGTCCGACGAATTCGCGAGTCTCATTCACGCTTTGAAAGCACGCGACGACGGATTCGTAACACCACGTAGGCAAAGGCCGCTCCGATGCTGGCCGCGTCGAGCGCCATCAGGAAGGGGATCGAGGCAACGAGCGGTGGGCCCGTTGAACTAACCGATCCCGAACCGGATTCGACCTGGAGAGACAGGGAGGCCTCCGCCGTGAGTCCCGCGGGGTCCGTCGCCCTCACTCGGATGACGTGCGCCCCCGGCGACAAGTCGAGCGTGACGTTCGTGGCAGTCCCAAGAGGTGTGAACGGGCCACCGTCGACGCTGACCGCGTATTCCACGACCTCCGAATCGTTGTCGAGATTCGTCCACGAAATCGAGACGGGAGTGGTCGTGACGTTCGCTCGCGGCGAAACGAAGACGAACATCGGATTCGACTTCTCAACATCCAGTTCGGCGGCGCGGACGGGCTCCCCATTGCCCGCTCGGTCAACGGAGGAAAACTCGAGAACGTGCTTGCCGTCATCCGAGAGGACGAACGGACCGCCGTATGGAATCCACATGCCGCCGTCGAGACGATACTGTGTGGACCACACCCCACTCAGTCCGTCCGTGGGATTGAGCGTCACGGACACGTTCGACACATACCAGCCGTGGTCCCCGAGCACGCCCGTGAACGAAGCGGCGGTCGACGGTGGCGTCGTGTCGACGGAGACACTCGCGGATCGCACGGTCTCCTGCAGGCCCGCCAGATCCGTTGCAAAGAATTCCAGGGAGTGCCGACCCTCACCGAGTCCGAACGGCCCGGCGTACGTTTGCCACGAACCGTTGTCCACACGATACGTGACCCGGGCGACGCCGCTCGTGGCGTCTTGAGCCTCGAGGGTCGCGGTCAACGATGAAATGTACCAGCCCCCGTCCCCTGGCGTCCCGGACGGCGCGAAGCCGGTCGTTGGCGGCGTCGTGTCGATCCGGATGGTCTGCGTATGAAGGGGTTCGATGTGGCCGGCGAAGTCGGTCGCGTAGTACTCGAGTTGGTGGCGGCCCTCCCCGAGAGCAAAGGGACCGGCGTAACTCGCCCAGGATCCGTTGTCGATGCGGTACGAGAGGTTCGCCACCCCGCTCGTGGCGTCCGTGGCGTTCAGAGAGATCGTCACATTCGAGGTGTACCAGCCGTTGTCGCCGAGGTGGCCCGCGAGCTCTGCCATGGTCACCGGGGCCGTCGTGTCGATTGCGATACTCACGGAATGCGTGGATTCCACGTTGCCGGCGATGTCGGTCGCGAAGTACTGGAGCGCATGCCGACCGTCGGTGAGAGAGAAGGGTATCCCGTAGATCTGCCACGATCCGTTGTCCACCCGATACGTAATGCTTGCCACGCCGCTCGTCGCGTCCGTGGCCGCGAGTGAAATCGTCACGTTGGAGATGTACCAACCGTCCTCGCCCACCGTCCCCGTGGGGGTGATCGTGGACTGGGGAGGCATCGTGTCGATCGAAATGTTTCTCCGGGCGGCGGGTTCGGCATTTCCCGCGTGATCGGTCGCGTAGTACTCGACGGCATGGCGGCCGTCGCCGAGAGAAAACCAACCCGTGTAGGTTTCCCAGGAGCCACTGTCCACCCGATAGAAGATGCTCGCAACCCCGCTGGAGGCATCCGTCGCATTCAGGGAGACCGTCACGTTCGAGATGTACCAGCCGTTCGAGCCCAAGGTCCCGGAGAGGACGGCCGTCGTCGTCGGCGGCGTCGTGTCGATCAAGATGCTTGCCGAATGCTCGGCCTCAACGAGGCCCGCGACATCGACCGCGTAATATGCGAGGGCGTGACGGCCTTCGACCAGGATGAACGCACCCGTGTAGTCTTGCCAGGGGCCGTCGTCCACCCGATAGTGAATGGCCGCGACGCCGCTCGAAGCGTCCGTCGCATCGAAACGGACCGTCACGTTGGAGGTGAACCAACCGTCATTCCCTGGGGTTCCGGTGAACGTGGCGGTGCTCGCGGGCGGCGTGGTGTCGATCTTGA
>Ga0209235_1000581_pt1 | contig 18680 bp, 17 predicted proteins | sample GraSoi013_1_20cm_4_FD_185817 | JGI IMG/M metagenome (GOLD analysis project Ga0209235, IMG submission 185817) | Grasslands soil microbial communities from the Angelo Coastal Reserve, California, USA - Sample 09_25_2013_1_20cm (SPAdes) (version 2) | ecosystem: Environmental > Terrestrial > Soil >... | reverse complement strand
ACTTGAGTCGGTTGGCACGACTCCATCGCACATCGCGGTCAGCGATCGTGCGGAGGCTCATCGCTGAAGCAGTGACACGCCAAAAAGCGGCCGAAGAGCGAGGCATGGAGTCTCGACTACCTGATGCTCGTCCATAGTCCAGCCGTTTCCCGACACTTTGGACTTGGGTTCGAATCCGATCAGGCCCGTTTCACTCCAGACCAGCTTTCCAAATTGACTCAAAACCCTTCGTACAAATCACCCCCGCGTAACTTTCTTCAGGGCACAGCAAGACCGCCGACGCCGTCTCACTAGCTCGCGTCCTCGACTCTCTTCAAGACTCGAAGCGCCGTGAGGGTGATCCACTTGCTCGGCTCCCCCGCCCGCTCCAGGGCGAGCGGCATCACTTTCTTCCTCACGGCCCCGCGACCACTTCCCGGCCCTTCGTCAGGATGAATCCGGTCGAGAAACCAGGTCCCGTCGCGCTGCCGCTTCTCGCGAAGGATTCGGAGAGGGGGCCGGAGGCGACGATCCCGGGCATATCCGAGTCCCGTGAGGACGTCGAGCCCTACCAGCAGGTCGTAGTAGTAGTGCGTCGGGTAGTGGAACCGGAACCAAGGAGCGTACCGTCTCCCCTCCTCGAAGAGCTTCCGCTCGAGATAGAACTCCGCACCTCGCGAGATCGACCGCTCCATCGCGGCGGTCCGATTCGCCTTCGGAACCGACGCGAACGCGGCCAACGCTTCCCAGCAGTCGAGGGTCCCGGGCTTGCCGGCGGCACAGTTCCAGCCCCCGTCCTCCCGCTGGTCCTCGATCATCCAGTCGTAAAGCTTCCGGACCCGGCGATCCTCGCCATATCCGAACCGCGTCAGCATTCGCGCGGTGTTCCCGACGATGCAGACCTCCTCCGTGAAGAAGTTCACCTCGGAGCTGAGGTGCAGCTTGTACTCGAAAATGAGATCGGCCAGCCTTCGGATCCGCCGATCGGCCGCCGTGAGGCCGAGGTCGGAGAGGATGATCCCCTTCCAGATCGACGAGCCGAAGCGGGGGAAGCGGAGGAAGCTGACCCACTCCCGGACGGTCCTCGGCTCATGGGCCTCCCAGTAACCCGTGGGCTTCTGGGTCCTCAGGAGGTCCCGAGCCCAACCCACGCGACGGATCGTCGAGAGCGCCGCCTTCACATCCGGGTCGTCAGCCTTGCGGTCTAGCAGATCCACCAACGCGTGGTATCGGACAGACGGCTGGGCTTCTTCGAGCAGCCAGTTTGTGACTTGAACATCCTGGCTGTCAACGATTTGAATGGCCCCCTGCACGTTGCGCGATACCTCGCCGCGCACAGGTTTCGGAGCTATTTCAACCATGAGTGCCTCGCAGGAGGGCGCAATTGCGGCGGTGGGCGCATGTACCGGTTGAGTTGGTCGTCCCTCCCGCGCCGGCCCCCTGTTGGACCAAACGAATCCCTGTTCAGGCCCGTCAGCATGATGCTACATTCGGCTGGCCGTCACGCACTTGACCGCCGAAGGGAGCCCGTGATAACCACCCCGAGAAACGTCGTTTTGTATGCGACTGTCAAGAAAGCGATTTTCGACAGTCCAGGTCTGCCCTTCGGATCCGGTCCGGGCTACCTCGCAATCACCGCGGGCCGGAGGTCATCGAGGACCTCCGTGGCGAGGCGGATCGCGGTTTCGTACTTGCCGGCTTGAACTGCATCCTTCGCAAGCTTCAGCGTGTTGCGCATCTCGCCGACGTTCCGGCCACTATCTCGGGCGCGCTTCCACGCCTCGATGGCCCGGGTCAATCGGTCCATCGCCTCGGCTCTCGTAACCGCGGGTCTCTCGTCGGGTTCCGGTGTATTTTCGGCCTCGACCGGCTCAGGAACCGTCGGGGTCACGATCGGCATAGGAGGCGGGGGAGACTCCGTCGGTGCGGGAGGTTCGTCCGCCGGAGGCGGGCTCGGCCGTTCGGCCTCCCGCGGCCCGACGTCCGCCGCCTCGATGACCGTGGCGAGGTACCGCTGCGCCTCGAGGAGGCTTTCCTCCTTGGCCGCGAGTTCCTGACGCTGTGCCGCGAGCCGGTCTGTCTCGTCTCTGAAGACCGACTCGAGCTGGGCGAGGGACCCGTGCAGCTCCGCGGACGCTTCCTGCCGGGCGTGCATCTGCTCGGTGATCGTTCGAAGTTCCTGCTCGCGCGTCTCGAACGCAACTAGCCAGTCCTGTTGGAGCTTGACCAGCTCTTCCTCGCGATTCACGATCGCCAGAAACTTCGCCTCGGCCTCTCGCATCCTTCCGATCATTTCCCGATCGAGGCGTTCCACGTTGCGTTCGGCCTGCGTCAGAGCCTTCTCGCGTGCCGCCAAGTCATTCGCCGCATCCTGGAATCGTGTCTGTTCGGCCGAGAGATTCTCCCGGTCGGCTCGGATCGTCGCGAGGTCTTGGTCCACGGACGCGCGAGCGGCCCGGACCTCGTTTCTCTCCCCGTCGATGGCTTGACGTTCGGCCTCCAGCCGCGCCGCTCGCTGCTCCAGATCTTGCCGCTCCGAGTCGAGCTGCGCCCTGAGGGCATTGAGTTCCTTGGCGCGGGCGTCGAGAGCCGCTTTCATCCCTTGCATCTTCGAGGCGGACGCCCGGACGGCGTCGACCAAGAACGGTGGCGCTTGTTCGGTTGACATAGCTATCCCCTTCGACTGAACGTGACGGAATCGGGTCTCCTCATTCAGTTATAAACGATTGGGCCAAGAAATCGGCCGTGACAATAACGGATCGAGCCCAGCGGGCATACCGGCGACACCCGGCTGAGTGTAGCTACAAATGGGGACGCTCAGCGATGCCCGACGACCTCGTGATCGGGTCAGGCCGGTCGGTGGACGGTGGTACCTCCTCCGGCCGCTTGGCCCCCACCCCGAGACCAGGGCGGCAGGCACGGGATGAGAGGACTCACGGCCCGGAGAATCGACAGACTTCGGTCTCCGGGCCGAAACGTCCCCGGTCGCGAACCTTCATCTCACTCGAGTCCGTACGCGGCGCGTCGATGGCCCGCAATCTGTACTTCCTCGGCACCGCGGGGTCCGGGAAGTCCACGATGGTCTACGCGTTCCAGCTCTGGATGAACTCCCAAGGCCTTGACTGCGTGACCGTGAACCTCGATCCGGGCGCGGAGGCCCTTCAATACTCGCCCGACCTCGACGTCCGCGACTACGTCAATCTGGAGGAAGTCATGGCCGAACAGGGTCTCGGTCCGAACGGGGCCCAGGTCGCCGCCGCGGACATGGCCGCGATGAACGCGAAGGAACTCGCGGACGTCCTCGAGACGTTTGAAACGAACTACGTCCTGATCGATACGCCGGGCCAGATCGAACTCTTCACTTTCCGGGCCTCCGGTCCGGTCCTGATCGATGCGTTCGGACGCGCGGATTCCGCGCTCGTCTATCTCAACGATCCGGCCCTCGTGCGGACCGCCAGCGGCTTCATCTCGTCCGTGCTCCTGAACGCGACGGTCCAGTTCCGCCACGGGTTGCCCTTTATCAACGTCCTGAGCAAGGCGGATCTCCTCCCGGAACCCGAGCTCGAGAAGATCGTGAAATGGTCGTTGGATCCGTTCGCCCTGTATGAGGCCCTCTTCGAAGACACCGCGACACCGAAGACCCTCCTCGATGTCGAATTCCTAAAGAGCATGGAGACGATCGGCGTCTACCGCCGCGTCCACCCGGTGTCCTCGGAACTGACGTTCGGCTTCGAGGAGATCTACAGTCAGGTCCAGCAGACCTTCGAGGGCGGCGAGGACCTGTCGAAGGACTGAGCGCGGATCGTCCGATCCCGAGCGGTGCCGAATCACAAAAGGCCGTCGAACGCCTTGAGGACCTCGGGATACTTCGCGCGAATTGCTTCCAGGACGGCGGAGATGGAGAGCCGATCGACGCCGATTTCAGAGACGGCCCGTAGGACCTTGTTGATCGTCTCGTCGTCGACGCGGATGAGACGCTCCTTGATCAGGTAATGCCGCGCGAGCTCCTCCTCCATTCGCGCGCGCCACTTCGCATCGTAGGCTCGAAGCGCCTCCTCCGCCGCCTCTCCCTCGATTGCGTCCGCGGCGACTTCCCCCGCGTACCGCCCGGACAAACAGCCGTTGAGGATTCCGCCTCCCGTGAGGGGGTCAATCAATCGGGCCGCATCGCCCGCCAACAAGACCCCCGGAGCGACAGTCCGCTCCAGCGGCAGAGAGACACTGACCGCTCCTGCCACCTCCTCGACGATCTCGCCTCGGGCGAGTCCCGGGGTTCGCGCGATGAGCCGGTCCAGATACTTCTTGGCATCTGCGCGCTCCCGGATCTTCGAGAGGTTCACGCCGATCCCGACGTTGGCCACATCCGTGTCTTTCCAAAACACCCACGCGTAGCCGCCGGGGGCGCAGCTGCCGAGGTAGAAGTCGTTCAGCCGCGCATCGCCATTGACACCCACCAGAGTGTATTGCAGGCAGGCGTCGATGTCCCTCGTTCGCAGAGGGGTCTCGAGGCCCGCCCAGCGTCCGACTTGGCTCTCGAAGCCGTCGGCACCGATGACCACCTTCGCGTGAACGTCGAACGTCTCGCCCATGTGCTCGCACCGCGCACCGACGACGCGCCCGTCCTCCTGGAGGAGCGCGACCGCGCTGGTCTTGATCATGATCTCGGAGCCGGCCTTTGCGGCCTCGCGTGCGAGGAACCGGTCGAACAGATCCCGCTCCAAGATGTATCCGCATTCGTTGCCGGCACGCGTCTCATCGAGGACCAGCGTCGTCCCGTCGGGCGCGATGATGCGCGCCCCGTCAACCTCGTGACAGATGAACTCCTGGTTCGGCGTCAGCCCGATCTCCTCGAGCCACCGTTTCGCGACGCCTTCCCCGCATCGGACCGGCGTACCGATCTCGGATCGCTTCTCGATCAAGAGGACGTCGGCCCCGCCGAGGGCCGCATACTTCGCGGCGGTGCTCCCGGTCGGACCGGCGCCGACCACAAGCACATCGATCTGGTGGTCCATTCGCGTAGGTCCGATTCCGTCGGACTTCATGAGGATTTGGGAGTCACTCTTTTCGAACGCCCGATGTGGAGGCCCGCAAGGGCCGCTTAGCTCGGGACTTCGACGATCCGCCGTGATGCTTGCTCCGAGTCGAACTGCGTACGTATTTGTTTGCGTCAGTACTTACACGGCCCATGGAGCTGGAAACCCGGAAGGTCCAGAAACTCGGGTACTCGAGTCTCGGGGTCTCCCTCCCAAAAGACTGGGCGGCGTCCAACGGCATTCGGCCGGGTGCCCTCGTGAGCCTGGCGATCGAGGACGACGGGAGCCTTCGCGTGCGGGTCGGCCCCCTCGAGGAGTACCCCGTGGCGGCCGAGGCCACGATCGATGCGGACGAATGGAGCGGGCCCGAGGCGCTGACGCGGATGATCACCGGCAACTACATCGTCGGTTGCAACACGATTCGCCTCCGGAGTCGAGAAGAACTGTCCCCGAGCCAGTTACAAGAAATTCACGAGGCCGTCCGAGGCCTCACGGGGCTCACGATCGTCAATCAGGGCCCCAAGTTCGTCACGATCGAGAACTTCGTCGAGCCGACGCGCTTCCCCATCGATGGTCTGCTCCGACGGCTGCACTATTTGACGTCGCGCATGGAGAAGCTCGCGCTCGGTGTGATCGCTGGCGACGCAAAGGGAAACATCGAGGAGGTCGCGCGGATGGAGCTCGAGGTCGACCGCCTGTACTGGCTCGTCGTGCGGCAGCTGCTCCTCGCGGCCCAGAACCGAACGATCTCGGGACGGATTGGGGTCACGGAGCCGCGGCACCTCCTCGGGGATCGCGTCGTCACGGTCGGCCTGGAGAACGTGGGCGACCTGTGGGAAGAATTGGCCGCGGGGGTCGCTCCATTCCTGAAGCCGAACCGACGGATCCCGAGGGAATTCGCGAAGACCATCGCCAACCTGAAGGGGAAAATCGAGGAGGTGATCGAGCTCACGATGACCGCGTTCTTCGCGAACGACTTGGCGAAGGCCAATGAGGCACTCGACCGCCAAGCTGCGTTGACCCGGGACATTCGGGCGGCCGCCGGCCCCGGTTCGGGGCCGCGCCATGGGCAGACGGGCGGTCCATCGCGATTGAACGGGTTGTTCCAGATCGTCCTTCGACCGCTCGAGCACGTTGCGAAGTACTACGGCAGCATCGCGCAGATTACGATCAATCGGGCACTCGAACGTCCGGTGCGCCCACGGACGCCGGGAGTTGAGCCCCCTTCGACGGGGGAGCCAACGGACCGCCCGTGAGTCCAATCGAAGTTCAGGCGCGCGCGGTCCGGGCCGCGTAGTCGCTTCGGAGCTCCTTCATCGTCCGCGTCTTTCCCGGTCCGGCTTGCGGGAGCTCAGGCACGAGGACCACGTCCTCCACGTGGGCGAGGAGGGGATTGAGGTTCTCCTTGATGGCTCGTTGAAATTCACGGCGGAGCTGCGCGCGGAGCTCATCAGAGCCAAGGAGGCGTGGATCGCGAGGCACGGCGTACACGACCAACCGGTGCTGTCCCGACCGGTCGACGTCCACTGCGATCGGCTTGGTGTCGTACACGAGCTCGTTCTTGAGCACACTCCGGATTTCCTCCGAACTCGTCTTCACGCCATTGATGTTGATCATGTCGTCGATTCGTCCCAGGTGACGATAGTAACAGCCGCCGAGGCGCTCGATCTGGTCTCCGTGTCGTCGGAGCACCTCTCCGTGCAATCCTTTCGGGACGTTGTCGTAATACTCCTCGTCGTTGTCGTAGTTGAGGAGCTCGGTCGAGAGACCGATGGACGGGGGGACGAGGAAGACCTCCCCGCGAGCGACCGGGCGGCCCCCGTCGAGGATCTCCAGGTCGAGGCCAAGCGCCGGGGTCGTGAACATCGCCGGAGCGCAGGGCTGCACGACGGTCCCGGTGATGTATCCGCCGCCGATCTCCGTGCCGCCGCAGTATTCGACGATCGGCCGGTACCCCGAAAGGAACATGAGGTACAGCATCTCCTCCGGAGTCGACGGCTCCGCTGTGGAGCTGAACACCCGAATCCGGTGCCAATCGAGGCGTTCCATCGTTGCGTCCGTCTTCCAGCTCCGGACCAGTTTCGGCACGACCCCGAGCATCGTGACGCGGGCCCGGTCGACGAACTCTCCGAATGCGCGGGTCGTGGTCGCCCCGACGTACAGGGCCATCGTCGCCCGGTTCACGAGGCTCGCATAGGTGAGCCAGGGACCCATCATCCACCCGAAGCTCGTCGGCCAAGCGAGCACGTCCGACGGTCGGACGTCCTGGTGGAGATACGCATCCGCGGCACTCTTGATCGGCGTCGTCTGCGTCCACGGGATCGCCTTCGGGTCTTTTGTGGTCCCGGACGAGAACAGGATGTTGGTGTAGTCGGAGGGCCGCCCTGGGACCGAGTCGTACGTATCCCGGTCGCTCAAGAAGTCCGTCCATGCAATGTCGCTGCGGGCCAGATGTGGCGGTTCTCCCGTGCGCGGGATGACAATCGTTTGGGGGCCATCGGCCTCAATCACCTTCGAGTAAACGTCGTGCACCTTCCCATCACGGAGGTATGAATCGACCGTGAATACGGCATGAGCGTCCGCGATGCGAGAGCGTTTCTGGAATTCCGGGGGCGCGGCCGCATCGGCGATTCCGACCACGCACCGCCCGGAGAGCACGATGCCGATGTAGGCGGCGACCGCTTCCGGAGTCATCGGAAGGAACAGCGCGATTCGCTCCCCTCGATGCAGACCGAGCGCGTCGAGACCGTTCGCGATCCGAGAACTCAGACGATGCAGTTGCCCGTAGGTCATCTTGCGGATGGCGTCGGATCCCTCCAGTCCGAAGAGAATCGCGGCCTTGTTCGGGGCGGCGTTGAAGCAACTCTCGGCGATGTTCAGCTGCGCGCCCGCGAGCCATTCCGGGTGACGCGGATCTGCGGGTAGCTTGAGGATTCGAGTCGGGCTCGTCCGGAACACAATGCCGAGCGTGCGAATCATTGTGGACCAGTAGTCTTCCCGCCGGTCCACTGACCATCGCCGAAAGTCCTCGAACGAAGTGAGCCGACGTGCCGCCATCACTCGGCCGATGTTCGAGGAGTGCAGGTCGGCTCTGGACGGCACCCACGCCGGTCCGGGGCCATCCTCAGGATGACGGCCATCGTACGCGAGACGGTACAACGCGAGATGTGCCGCGAATCGCCATCGGGCGGCAGGGTTCGTGAGTAGAAGCGAACGCAGCGTGAGCCAGAATCGTTCCTGGCCGCGCGGATCGAGAGCCCCGGGGAATCGTCGGGATGCTTCCTCGATTCCCGTTGCGAGTTCCTTTGCGGGTCTCAGAGGGACGCCCCACGATTCTACGTCGGCGGGCCGAATCGTTGGGCGCATACGGATGAAATCTCGCAGACTCACTTAAGCCTGCGGACCTCAGTCTTTCCGTCCCGCGCCGCGACCTCGATCACTTCTGGAAGCCCGGTCCCGGCTTCTCCGCAATCATCGCCTTGCGTGCATACTCGAGGGCCCGTTCGACGGCTTCGCGCGGGGTGGCGACCGAGACGAACAGTTTCGCTTCCACGCCCGCCTTCTCGATCGGCCACGTACGAAGGCCGAACACCGTCTTGCCCAGATCGAAGGCGTGGGCCATCTCGCTCAAGGTGCCGTACGAGCCATTCACCGCGATGATCGCGTCGGCGGTGCGGACGATGATCAGATTCCGCGCGGTGCTCATCGCCGTTGCGATCGGCAAGTCGATATGGGAATTCGCATCCGCCTTGTTCCCGGTCGGCAGGACGCCGATCGTCAAACCGCCTCCCCGCTTCGCGCCTTTCGCGGACGCCTCCATGACGCCGTTGAGGCCACCGCAGATCAGGACCGCATCGGCCCGTGCGATGAGGAATCCTACTTCCTCGGCGAGGGCCAGGCCGTCGGCCGACGCCGTGCTCCCGCCTCCGATTACACCGATGATGGGCTTCCGCGCCATAGAGGAATCTCGGTTCAAGCTCGCGACCGAATTAAGCCTTTGCCGCTGTCAATCGACTTTTGATACGTTCCCATTGAACATTGACGAATCACTTGCGAAGGCATCGTGAATCCAGATGGCTGGTCCGTCGGCCTTATGCCGACGCCGGCATTGTCGCGCCGGGGACCGTGATGGCCGACGACCCGACCCGCGCGTACTTCGCAGGGACTGACCGCGACCGAGCCGCCTTCGAGGCGGGGATTAAACTGGGCTCGATTGCCCACCAGTATGTCGGAGCGCCGTTGACGGAGGCGAGCGCGCCATCGCTCGAGCGCGCGATCGAGGCCGCGACGCGGGTACAGCCCTTGGTCGAACGGGTCCGGGTCCGGATCGACCGCAAGCGGATGCAACTCCGTGGACCCTATCGGTACGGCGTGTTGACGGAGGACCTGTTGGATGTCGAAGTCGCGGTGCGGGTTGGCACCGCGCGGGCCGTCGGAACGCTCCGCTACGTGCCGGAACTCGACTATCCACTCATGTATTTGAAAGCCATCGGCGGACCCACCAAGGGCTAATAAGGGACTCCCATTCTGCCGCGACCCGATGGCACAGGGCCGCGAGGTCGAGGTCAAATTTCGCCGGGACCTCGGGCTCTTGGAAATCACGATGATCGGGCTCGGCCCGACGATCGGGACGACGATCTTTCTGCTCGTCGGGCCCGGCTTCGCGATCACGGGTCCTTCGCTCGTCCTGGCGTTCGGCCTGAACTTCGTCGTGACCATGTTCACCGCGATGGCGTACATGGAGCTCGGTTCCGCGTTCCCGGAGACGGGTGGCGGATATCTCTGGATTCGCCGATCGATGCGCGACCCATGGGGCTTCCTCGGAGGCTGGATGTCGTGGTTCGGCCATTGCATCGTCGCGTCGTTCTACATCTACGGATTTGGATTCGGCATCGTCCTCGCCTTGAAGACGATCCTCGGCACTCCATCCTTGGTCCTCTACGGCCTCGGTGAAGGAGCGCTGACAAAGCTCTTCGCCGTCCTCGCCGCGGGCGTCTTCATCGGGCTGAACTACCGCGGGACGAAGCTCACGGGGAGATCGGAAACCGCGGTGACGATCGCTCTCGTGGTGGTCGTAAGCGCCTTCATCATCGCGGGATTGCTGCACCTGACGCACACTGGCGTGCCAGCGGCAAACTTCCAGCCGTTTCTCCGCGGCGACTCAGGTTTTCTCCAGTTTGTCTCTCTCCTCGGAGCGATGGGCTTCACGTTCATCGTTTTCGAGGGCTACGAGATTATCGCTCAGACCGGGGAAGAGGTGCGCCACCCGGAAAAAAACATTCCGCGCGCCCACTTCATCGTGATCGGCCTTTCGACCCTCATCTTCATCTTGGTTGCGTTTGTGGCGATCGGGATTTCGGGGAATTGCAACGGGGGCCCGAGTGCTTCGTGCTTGCTCCTGCAGGCGTCCCCCGAAAGGGCCGTGGGCAACAACAATGCGATCGCCGAGATCGCGGCGGAGGTGATGCCGTACGGCACCCAGATCATCGTGTTCGGCGTGGCCCTGGGAGCCCTGGCTGCCCTGAACTCTCTGATCTTCTCCTCGAGCCGTGTCGCGTTCGCAATGGGCCGGGACGGCGGACTCCCCCGCGCCCTTGGGAGGCTCCACGCTCGGAAGCGCACTCCGCACGTTTCGATTGCGGTCTCGGGGCTCATCATCGTGGGAATCACGCTGACCCTCGACCTCAATACGGTCGCCGCGAGCGCCGACGTCATGTTCCTCCTCCTGTTCCTGATGGTGAACTGGGCGGCGATCGTCCTCCGGAGGACGATGCCCGACGTGAAGCGATACTACGTGATGCCGCTCTTCCCTCTCATCCCGATCCTGGGCATCGCGACGAAGTTCGTACTCGCCCTCAGCCTATGGACGATCGAACCGATCGCGTGGGTCGTCGCCCTCGCCTGGATCGGAGTCGGGCTCACGGTCCACTACCTCCACGAAAGGAAGGAAATCGTGATCGGCGTTACGAAGGTCGTCGAGTCGATTTTGCCGCACCGTCGTCCCCGATACCGGATCCTCCTTCCCGTCGGAGACTTCGAGCGGGTCGAGCTCGTCGAGTTCGGTGCCCTCATCGCCCAGGTCGAGGACGCGGAACTCACCCTCCTCCACGTCATCGAGGTGCCGCCAGCCTTGCCGATCGACGCGATCGACCGGGCCTACGTGAGCGAGGTCCGCTACCACCTCGGCAAGTTGCGACGACGGGCGGAGGAACTCGGCGCCTACGCCACGGCCCGCGTCGACGTCAGCCACAAGGTCTTCGATTCGATCCTGGACAACATCCGCGAGGACGAGACGGACCTCCTGATCCTCGGATGGAAGGGCGGCTGGCGTCGGGGCCGGATCCTGGGAACGAACGTCGACCGATTCGTCCAAGAGGCCCCGTGCGACGTCGTCGTGTTCAAGTCCGCCGGCCTCAAGCCGAAAGTCGAGCGCATCCTGGTCATGAATGCACCGGAATGGCACGTGTCGTACGCGACCGGGTACGCGATCTTGCTCGCGAAGAAGCACCGCGCGAAGATCACGATCCTCAGCGCGGTCCAGACGGACCGGGAGCTCGAGAAGGAACGGGGCTACAGCGCGCGGCTCGCGGAAATGTGCCGCACGCACGGCGTGGCCTTTGAGGAGAAGTTCGTCAAGGCTCGAAACATCGTCGACGCCGTGGTCGAAGAGGCGAAGAGCTACGACCTCCTCGCGCTCGGCGCTTCGACCGAGTGGCGGCTCACGCAGTTCGCGTTCGGCCCGTGGCAAGACCAGATCGCGCGACGGACCGAGACGCCGACCCTGATGGTCCGCAAGGTCCGCCGCAAGGACGAGCCGGTGCCTACGCGAAACCCGGTGCCACTCCCGACGCCGCCTCCCCCGCAGCCTTCCTGAGCCGATGGCCGTTACCACTGGCGCCGTGCCACAGCTCGGGCCGAATTCTCCCGGTGCGGTGATACAAAGACTCTTTTATAGCGCAACGCATATTTCTGACGCCGCGTGGGTGGCATGGGCGAGGCGCTCAAGATTGGGATCACGGGCCTCCCCGGCGCCGGCAAGACCTACTGCCTCCTCAAAGTCATCGAGATGCTCGAGGGGGACGGCCTCAAGGTCGGCGGCATGATCACCGAGCCGATCGTCAAGCGAAACCGCCGCGAAGGATTCTACGTCATGGACTGGGCGACGAAGGAGAAGCGGGTGTTCGCCTCCCGCGAGATCACCTCGAAGACGATGGTCGGCCGCTACGGCGTGGACATCAGCGCCCTCGAGGAGGTCGGGGTGAACGCGCTGCGGGGGGCGACCGCGAACGCGGACGTCATCGTGATCGACGAGGTCGGGAAGATGGAGGTCGAGTCGCCGAACTTCGTCCTCGCCGTGAAGGACGCGCTCGACGCGGACAAGCCGCTCCTCCTCACGCTCCACAAGAAGTCCCGCAATCCGTTGCTCCAGGACATCCGCCGTCGCGATGATGTGCGGATTCTCGAGGTCACGATGGTGAATCGCAACCTCCTGCCTTACAAGATCGTGAAACTGATGAAGGGCGAGGTTCTCTGAGGACGAAGGCCTAATCCGGGCCTCCCGCATCGCGACGCCGTGGAGTTTCCGTTTCCCATCGCCCCGGTGTCCGAGGGAGCCGCGAACCTCCTCGTTCCGGACGTCGCCCGGCGCAAAGGCCCCGGGAGCGCGGGGCCGTGGCCGTTTTACAATCCGACGATGGCGGTGAACCGCGACCTCAGTGCCATTGTCCTCGCCAAATGGCCGGGTCCGCTCGGATCCGTCCTGGACGGCCTCGCGGCAACCGGCGCATGGGGGATCCGGATGGCCATCGAGACCCGTGCGGATCGCGTCACGTTCAACGATTGGTCACCCGAGACGACCCGGCTGATCCGGGAGAACGTTCGCCGGAACGGGTTGGTGGCGAAGGTCCATCGGAGTGATCTGCGCTCGCTGTTGACCGAGGGGCAGTACGATTTCGTGGACGTCGATCCGTTTGGCCCTCCGACGCCGTTCCTCGCCGCCGCGTTCGACGGTGTCAAGGGATCGGCGGGAATCGGGATTACCGCCACCGACACCGCTGTTCTATGTGGAACCTATCCGAGGGCCTGCGAGAAACGGTACGGTGCCCGTCCGCTTCGTTCGCCGCAGGGCGCGGAGATTGGCCTTCGAATCCTGCTCGGCTACTGTGACCGGATCGCGGAGGAGCGAAGCCTGCGGATCCGACCCATCTTGGCGTTCTCCGCGGAACATTTCCTTCGGGCCCTTGTCATGGTTTCGTCGGGGTCGGCCTCGGCTCCGCTTGGCCTCGTTGCCCGCGGCGAATCTGGTGACTTTATCGCGGCAACGGCAGCCACCCGAGACGCGGTCGGTCCATTGTGGCTCGGTCCCCTCGGGGACCCCGCGGTCGTCCGCGCGCTTCAGCCCTCCGAGTGGACATCTGTCGTGTCTGCGAGGCTCCTCTCACTCCTCAAAGTCGAGTGCGAGATGTCGCCCCTCTTCGTCACGACGGACGAACTAGCGGCTCGGGAGCATCGGTCGCCGCCTCGACTCGACTGGTTCATCGACGGCCTGCGGGCGATCGGCCATCGCGCGACCCGGACCCACTTCCATCCGCGCGGCGTCAAGACGGACGCCCCGTCGCGCGAGTGCGCCCGCCTGTTCCGGGACCTTTCGCCTACCGGATCCACGGATGATTCAAGGCCTGCCAGCTGAAGCCGAACGCCGCCTCGCTGTCGGTCGCGTAGTGGTACAGGGTCGTGACGAGGATTCCGTGGACGACGGACCAGAGGGCGCTGAGGATGAGCCAATACAGGACCGCCGCGACGGGCCACGCGAGGCTCCCCGGCTCTCCGACGATGCCCCACACGAACGGGACGAGGCCGACCGTGAAGAGCAGGAGGAACACGAGGCCCGTCCCGAGGACGCCGCTCTGATGGGCGCCCCAGCGCTCCCGCAAGAGGGCGCGGCTCCGCCGGAACGATTTCACGGGGCCGACGCCCTCGAGGACCATTGTCGGGAGCACGAACAGGGTCGCGATGGGCCAGCCGTATCCGAGGACCCGCGAGACGAATCGTCCACCCGCATCGGAGCGAATCGAGGTGAATCGGAGCAAGACGCCGACGGTCGCCGCGAGGAACGACCAGAGGAGGATCTGGAAGAAGCTCGCGTTCGCGGCCGCGATTCCGTCGAGCACGTACGGCCTTTGCCCTTGAAGCCGGATGGCAGCGGCGCCAATGATTGCCGCCATGAAGTAGACGGAGAGGAAGTACGTCACCAAGTATGCGCCGAAGATCTCCTGGTACAAGAATCCGCTCGACGGCGATGTGGGCGGGAGGCCGAGCGCGAGGACGCTCAGGACGACGATGAGCCACACGAAACCGGTGAAGACGAGGGCGAGGAACGGGAGGGCCATCATGCGCGGCTCGGTCGCGAGGACGCGCAAGCTCCCGAGAGTCAGGTGGAACCCGCGGGCGAGTTGGGCGCGGAGTCCGGTTTTCGGAGCCGGTTCATGGTGAGTCTTCCGACCCCACTCCGTAGGGTGCATCCCGGGCTCAAAAAAGGGCGGAGCCGTCATAAGTTTATCGCCGGGCCTTCCGGTATTGACAAAGGCGAACGTGCACCGGCATGTCGACGACGAGACCGTCCGGCGTCCTTCGGCACGACGAGCCGCCCCGCCGATGAGTCCGCCAATGAGTCCGACTGACTCTCCTCCGTTCCAAGCGTTCCCGGGGCGCGTCCACGCTCCGAGCTTCCGAACTTTCCGGGTCGGTAGCGGGCCGCCCAAGACCCGGAGGGGCATTCATGGACGACGATGCAGAGACGCGACTAGCGGCGCGTTGCATCTTGGCCGACGGATGTGGGGGGCCAATCCGTTGACGCTGGCTCGGCATGGTGGTGATGATGGAGCTTGTGGATCTCGCCCAGGATCACGGCGTATTCCTTCTTCGCTTCCATTTCGACGACCACGGTCATCATTCGAAGCCACATCGCCGGGTATGCGACGAGCCAGATCGCCGACGCGACGAGGATCGTTAGGACGGAGCTAGGGAGGAGGCTCCCGAGGCCGACTTCTCCCAGCGCGCTTCGGAGGACGATTTGGGTCGCGATGGAGGACGCGGCAACGAACGCGATGAGCCGTAACCTCTTGACCCATCGATCGTGGATCGTCGCCTGAGCCAGATGGAACAGCCCATGGTACCACTCGGCGATGCGGTGCCCCATCGACACGAACCGAGTTCGACTCCTTTCGTATATGATGATTTCCGGTTGAGTATCAGACCCGTCCTCAGCACCGGAAGGACTATCCGCCCCGCATTCCATGGTGATTTTGCCCACACAGCTTCGTCCCAGAGTCTGAATGGAGGAGCGGACGAGTCTTTTCCCTTTGGTCCCTTCGATTAGGCCACGGGGGGCGAGTCGCCCTATGCACAGTCAGGACAGCGCTCAAATCGCCGAAGCTTTGTTCGACGCGTTCAACGCTCACGATCTCGACCGCCTCGAGGCGCTGACCTCGGACGGGTTCCTGGGGATTGGGCCGGACAGCCCGGACCTCCGGATGGGTCGTCGAGGCGGGAGGGCCTGGGCGGCCGCATACTTTGCGGGGTTTCCCGACTCGAAGTGGACGAAGGAGCGGATTTTCGGTCAAGACGCCGCGTTCGTCCTCCAAGTGATCTACTCAGGGACGCACACCGGCGCCTTCGGCGGAGCCGAGACGATACCGCCAACCAACAAGACCCTACGAGTTCCCGCCACGTTCGTGGGCATCGCGCGAAATGGCAAGATCGAGGACCTTCGCGGGTATTGGGACCGACTCCTGGTGCTCCGACAGCTCGGCCTCGTCCCGGACGGCTCGTAGCCCGTGGCCGACTTTTGCCGCGCTCTGTGCCGCGTGTGCGGATGGTGAGTGAGGACCACGGGGACGCCTGTCCGCCGGGCCTGGCGGCCTTGATCGTGAGGTACGACCGCACGCGACACGTCTGTCACCGAGACCCGGGTGAGCCATCGGTATGCAGATCGCGGACGTCGCGGAGCTCATTGAGTATGATATTGACAAAGGTCTACTCTCAACCGTCGGCGTCGGACGTTTCGTCATCGAAGTGTCTCTGATCTCCCTCGTAGGGCGAGTTCGATAGCCGCACAATCTCGGCGGCCTTGACGTCCCCGATCTTCGGCACCTTCTTCAGGTCCTCTTCCGTTGCCGAGAACACGGCGCGGACGGATCCGAATCGCTCGAGGAGGCTGCGGGCGAGGGTCTCGCCGATGCTCGGAAGTCCTTCGACGACAAACCGCTGCCGCTGTTCGAGCGACATCGACTTCGGCTTGTGTCGCAGACCGTAATCTGCGGCTCCCTTGTCCTGGCGCTTCCAGAGGATGCTCAAGAGGAGCGCAGTCTGTTCCTTGTCCGCCGTCGTTAGGACGGGGACGCGTTCGGTCGTCTCGAGGACGAGGAGGGCGCCTAAGATCGCTTGAGGGCTCCGGAACGTCGAGATCTCCCCCAGGTCCCCTTCGAGGATCACGAGCGGTTGCGGGTACGCATCCCGGAGTCGCTGGACCTGTTCGAACAGACGCTTGCGGACCATCGAGTTGAAGAAATCGGAGAGGGTCTTCCGCTCGATCCCGACCGGTCCCAGGACGTAGTCCCCCGGCGCGATCTTGCGAATCTCGATTTCGACGCCGAGCTCCCGGAGGCGCGCGGGAATGTCCTCGGGCTCGTTCGAATCGACGACGAGTGGAATGCGCACATCCTGTCGAATCGCCGCGGCGACGTAAACGTTCCGGTGACGGCTGCAAATCAGCGGCGTTAGGGGAATCGTGTCGGCTTATCCTTTTGAACGTCGCCCGCGTGCCGCCGACGATGGCCCGGCTGCGGACGCTCAATCTGCTCGTCGCCACAATGCTCGGCACGATGGACTCGAACGCGCTCGTGCCGGTCATCGCGCTCTACGCCCAGCATGTCGGGGCGGATCTTCTGACGATCGGAATCATCGTCGGGCTGTTCTCCGCGGTCCACGCGCCCGCGAACCTGCTCTTCGGACGGGTCGCCGATCGCTTCGGTCGCAAGCTCCCACTTCAGGTGGGTCTCCTCTGGGATTCCGTCTCGCTGTTCCTCTATTCACTCGCGACGACGCCACTCACCCTTGCGCTCGTCCGCGTGAGCCACGGCATCGGGAGCGGACTCGTCGGTCCGAGTTCGATGGCCCTCATGGCGGATACCTCCACAACGGAGCGGAAAGGCCGGGCGATGGCCCTCTACGGGATGTCGCTCGCCCTCGCCGTCGTGATCGGCTTCGGCATCGCCGGTCCCATCGTCGCTCGACTCGGTTACTCGGTCCTGTTCTACGTTCTCTCCGCAGGTCTCCTTGCGGGATTCGTCATCGCGGCTCCACTTTCGGAACCCCCTCACAAAGCGCCGAGGGCAATGCCCTGGCGCCGCCTGATCTCCTACGCGGGACGCCCGTCTCCCGCGGCCGGATATGCGGCCATCTTCAGCCTCTACTTCATCCTCGGCGCGTTCGTCGCGCTCGTGCCGCTCCACCTTCAGCAGGAGCTCGGGTACGGCGCTCTTGCGGTCGGCTTGAGCTTCACCGCCTTCGCGATCCTCTCCCTGCTCCTGCACTATCCCGCGGGGATCCTGGCGGACCGGTACGGTCCGGCGACGCCTGCGACGATCGGCCTGGTCGCGGTGGCGATCGCGATGGCCTGCATCCCGCTTCTGCGGGACCTGCCGACTCTGCTCGTCCTGATGGCCCTTTTCGGGGTCGGGCACGGATTCATCTTCCCTTCGGCTTCGGCCCTCGTATCCCGGGGCGCGGATCCGGAGCAGCACGGTCTCGTGACGGGATTATTCTATGCACTCCTCGTCGCGGGTGTGGCCTTCGGCGCGCCGATCATGGCGGCGGTGGCGAGCCTGTCGACCTTCGGCACGGGAATCTGGGCAAGCGCCTGGATCTCCCTCCTCGGGCTTGCGTTCCTCGGTCGCGCCTTCGCCTCGCCGGAGTCCGCGACCCTGGGCGCAATCCACGCTGCTAGCGCCAACGAATTGAAGTGAGCCGTTCAAGGACGCAATGAGGGCCACGAACGGCTTACTGGAGAACAATCAGGCAACCGTGTAGCCGCCATCGCGGGAAGCGTCCTCATCAATCGCGATGAACCGCGTTACTCAATAGTGATCCGGGATGGCCCCTTCCCACGGTTCTTCGGGGTGGTCATAGAGGCAGAAAAAGATGCCATCCGGATCCTGAATGTAGGCGATCCGATGCCCGCTTCGCGAGGTCCAGATGTCTTCCTTCATGAGCTTCTCGAACTTCGGATCGTCTTTCAGTTTCGCGATGGTCTGGCGGTTGACCCAGAGCTTGCTCGTCGCGGGCAAGATGCCGAGGCCCTTGAGTCGCTCAAGGGTGTCGGGCACGCTCTTCACCCGAACCTCGAAATGGTCGAGGGCTTCTCCCGGAACGTACGGGGTCCAGAACGGACTCCGTTCGGCGTACCAGTTCAGTTCCACTCGCTGCCCGGAACGCCGGTCTCGGAGCAGGACGTACTTGCCTTCGTCGTCCCCTCCGCGATCGATTTCCTCGAGGTCGAACACCTTGGTGTAGAACTCGATCGACCTCTCCAGGTTCGTGACTCGAATGCCGACATCGCCGATCCAGAGGTCGGACATGGCCCCGTAGAAAACGAATCAACACAAGAAT
>Ga0209235_1000580_pt1 | contig 18700 bp, 16 predicted proteins | sample GraSoi013_1_20cm_4_FD_185817 | JGI IMG/M metagenome (GOLD analysis project Ga0209235, IMG submission 185817) | Grasslands soil microbial communities from the Angelo Coastal Reserve, California, USA - Sample 09_25_2013_1_20cm (SPAdes) (version 2) | ecosystem: Environmental > Terrestrial > Soil >... | reverse complement strand
ACGTGCGGGGGACCGCGCCACGGCGATCACGACGTACCGGTTTGTGATGGCGGTGGGGCAGGGGGCGGGTGCCGACCTCGCGCCGTACGTCGTGGCAGCGCGGGCGGGGCTCACTCGTTTAGGAGCCGCCGATACACTGCCAGGTCCGCCGCGCTGAAGCACACGAACCGCACGAGCTCCAGCGACGTCGGTTTTCCGAGCTCGTCCCGCACCGTCGCGACGGCGATCTCCGCCGCACGGGCAATGGGATAGCCATACGCTCCCGTGCTGATCGAGGGGAAGGCGATCGACCGAAGGCCGCGTTCGGCCGCGAGCTGGAGCGAGTTGACGTAGCACCTCCGCAGCAGTGCCGCCTCGCCGCGCCGCCCGCCGCTCCACACGGGGCCCACCGTGTGAATCACGTGCTTCGCTGCCAGCCGATAGGCCTTGGTGATCCGCGCCTCCCCTGTGGGGCAACCGCCGATCGTGCGGGACTCCTCCAGGAGCTCCGGGCCGGCGGCGCGGTGGATGGCGCCGTCCACGCCGCCGCCGCCCATCAGTGTCGTGTTCGCCGCGTTGACGATGGCGTCCACGGCTTGCGTCGTGATGTCCCCCTGAACCGCTTCAATCCTCGCCATGTGCGGGCAATCTAGCGCGCCCGCAGCGGGCCCCTATTGTTAGCTCGTTCCCGCACGGTGCCGCCGGCGGGACGGGACGCCATGCCGGGACGCGATCTGATCGAGCGGGTGCGTAAGGCCCTGGGCGACCGCTACACCGTGCTGGCCGCGGTGGGTCGAGGTGGGAACGCGTCCATCTTCGCCGGCCGAGACCCGACCGGGGCCCAGGTCGCCATCAAGGTGCTGCACCCCGAGCTGGCCGTTTCGGTGGCCGCCGACCGTTTCCTGCGCGAAATCCGCTACGCCTCGCAGCTCAATCATCCGCACATCGCCCGCATGATGGACAGCGGCGAAGCCGACTATCTGCTGTGGTACGTGATGCCGTACCTGCCGGGTGAAACGCTCCGCCAGGCGTTGCGCCGAGAGAGCCGCCTCTCGATTTCCAGTGCGGTCGCGATCGCCGCGGAAGTGCTCGACGCCCTGGAGCACGCGCACGCGCACGGCATCGCCCATCGTGACATTAAGCCGGACAACATCGTGCTCGCGCCCCCGCCGCAAGGCGCCGTCCTGGTGGACCTGGGGATCGCGCGCGCCATCGCGAGCTCCGGCGATGATCGGGTGACCCGCAGCGGGTTCGTGGTCGGCACCGAGGAGTACATGAGTCCGGAGCAGGCGCAGGGAGTCCCCGATGTGGACGGCCGCACGGATCTTTACTCTCTCGGCGTGGTGCTGTTCGAGTGTCTTGCGGGCCGCCCGCCGTTCTCTTCGCCCAGTGCGGCGGCCGTGCTCGACATGCATCAGCACAACCCTGCGCCCGACTTGCACAGCCTGCGGCGCGACGTACCCGCGAAGCTCGCTGCGGCGGTGACGCGGGCGCTCGCGAAATCGCGCGCCGAGCGGTGGCAGCGCGCCGGGGAGATGCGGGCGGCGCTGCTGCCGTTCACCGCGGGGGGGGTGTGAGGACGCGCGCGTCGATCGTCGCGGTCGTCCTCGCCCTGGTCGTCGGTCTCCCCGCTCTCGCATCCGGGCAGTGCCCCGACGGATCCGCGCCCCCCTGCGGAAGGCGAGTGGCCCTCGACACGGCCCGCTACGCCATTCTTCCCTTCGCGCATCGCGAGGGCGGCCAGCAAAGCACGCTCGACGGCGCCGACTGCGCGGAGCTGTTGACCGAGGGCTTTGCGCGCTGGATTGAAGTCCGGCTCGCCGACAAGACCCGCGTCTACGACGCGCTGGCACGCCACGGTGCCCGCGCGCCGTTCCGCATTCCGTTTGACACCGCCGTCGCGATCGCCCGGCGACTGGGCGCGGGGAAGCTGGTGATGGGACAGTTGTGGAGCTTCGGAGACACGCTCCGTCTCACGGCGGGCCTGTACGACGTCGCGCGCGGTGGCACACCGGTGCGGGAGATCACGACGCGCGTAGCGGCGACCGGTGCGATCGGGGCGGCATTCAACGCGCTGGCCGATTCGCTCTTGGGCGCCGGCCCCGGTGCGGCGCGGGGCGCCGGCGCGGAACAGACGCGCTCCCTGCGGGCCCTGCGCGCCTACGCGCTCGGCGAACGGGCCATTCGGGAGTGGGACTTGGGCCGCGCCGCTCGCGAGTTTCGGGCGGCCATCGCCGCCGATTCCGCGTTCGCGCGCGCGTACTTGGGACTGGGCCAGGCGCTGCTGTGGACGGCGGACTCCACCCCGGACGGGACACGCGATCGTGCCGTGATCGCCCGTCGCACGGCGGCGCTGCTCGGGAGACTCGGGACCGCGGATGGCGCCATGCTGCTCGCCCAGCAAGCCATGTTCGAGCGGCGCTGGCAGGATGCCTGCCGGCAGTATCGCGATATCCTGGCCGCCGACTCGACCTCCTTCGCCGCCTGGTTCGGACTCGCGGAGTGCAATGCCGGGGACCCAATCGTGATCCGGCACCCGGGCGACACTACGCGCTTCACCTTCCGCGGCAGCTATGAGACCGCCGTCCGAGCGTATCAGCGAGCGCTGCTTCTCGCGCCGGCGTTCAACCTGACCTTCGAGCGCCGGGCCGCCGACCGTCTCCCCAATTTGCTGTTCACCGAGCGCTGGTACTGGCGGGAAGGGATCCTGGACGGCTCGAGTTACTACGCGTTCCCCGAGCTGGAAGCCGACACGATGGCGTTCTACCCGGTGCCGGGGGGGCTAGCGGCGCAAGGTGACGTCGAGCCGCCGGGTCACCTTGCTGCCGTCGCGCGGAATCGCCGCATCCTCATGGAAGTCGCGAGCTCGTTCGCCGACGCGTTTCCTGGCGAGCCACGGGCCCACCGGACCCGCGCAAGATCACTCGAGTCGGTCGGGAAGCTCGTGCCCGAGGTTGGCGAACCCCGCTCCGCGTTCGCCGAGTTCGCGGAGGCACAGCGCTTGGAGCGACAGCCAAGCCAGCGCATACGGGACGCTGCGGACCGCGTGCGCGTGCTCCTCAAAGCGGGCGATTTCGCGCGCGCGCGCCAGCTCGGCGATTCGTTACTGCGGGTGGCGCCCATGCCCACCGCCGGGATTGCGGGAGTCGCGGTCCTGCTCGGCAGACCCACGCTCGCGCACCGGCTCCTCGCGACGGAAGACACGGCGTGGCTGTCGGGAAGCGCGGACAATCAGCCGGTCGCGATGCCGCGCAAAGCAGCGCTGGCCGGACTCGCTCTGCTCTCGTACGCGGCCGTGGGCGCGCCGGTGGACAGCATTAGAGCGTACGAGCGCCGGATCGAAGACCTCCTGGCCGGTCTGCCGCCGCCCCGTCGCGCCGCGACACGCAGCGCGTTGCTCGACCGGCCGGCTGAAATGGTGTTCGACGTGTTGGGACTGCGCCTGGCCCATCGCACCGATCCGCCAGGGCCGCATCAGGGGATGCTCCTGCAGTGGAGGCTCGCCCACGGCGATACGGCGCTCGTCCGCGCGACGCTCGACTCGCTGTCACGCGTGGGTGGCGGCAGCTTGGCCACCGGGGAATCGACGCCCGACGGAGTCTATATCGACGCGCGGCTGCTCCTCGCCGTAGGCGACACGGCCACCGCGGAGCGAACGCTCGACGCGCCCCTCGACAGCCTTACGGCGCTGCACACGATGACCCTGCAGTATCTACCGCTGGCGGGGTGTGTCGTGCGCATGATGGCCCTACGAGCAGAGCTCGCGGCGGCGCGCGGGGCGCGGCCGGCGGCACAACGGTGGGCGGGCGCGGTGGTGACGCTCTGGTCGGGAGCGGAGCCGCCACTCCGCCCCGTGGTGACGGAGATGAGCAAGATCTCGCAGCAGGGCCGTTGAACCATCTGGGCTGCGAGACCGGTGTGACGAGTCCCTCAACCAGGAGATCGTATGCGCCCCGTTTGGTTCCTTCTCGTACCGGCCCTCCTCTGGTCGGTCGCTCCGGCAGGCGCCCAGGTGACCCCGCGTCCCCGGGCAACGCGCCCCATGGGGTTCCCCCTAAAGATTGCGCGTGACAGCCTGGACGCCGCGTCGTTTCGCCAGGTTCAGCGCTACGTCGTGGATTCGCTGAAGTTTGACGGTGAGTTAGGGGCAGCGGATTCGCAGCGGCTGATGGTCATCGATTCTGCGACTCGGATGCCACGCTACGGCCCACTCGCCAAGATCGAGCCAGAATCCAGCTCATACCTCCTCGACGACAGGCAACTCGCCGAGGGCCGGGTGATCGCGCGCATCTGGAGTGAGTCCACGTATACCAAGCTCGGTCTGGAGCCCGGTTGGACCTGGTGGTGGGTGGACGACAAGGGCCACTTCGCTGATACGCGGTGGCGGTCCGTCTACATCGCGCCCAGTGGTCACACAACGGTTCAGCCGATGTATCTCAGGTCTCACCCTCGCGGCTACAGGTGGAAGCAGGCCATCGCCCGCTTCCTGTGGAGCGACACCGACGATGGTACCTGGGGTACGTGCGGCGCGAAATGCTGCGCCGGTAAGACATAAAGGTCACGAGGGCTTGCTTGCGGCCGGGTGACCCAAATGGCATTGTGGTAGCCACTTACACCCGGCCATGCTCGCCGATCCGCTGTTCGACCGCCTGGCTCGCGCCCTCGCGGGTCGCTACACCCTGGTGCGCGAGCTGGGCCGGGGCGGTATGGCGACGGTGTACCTCGGCACCGACGTGAAGCTCGGGCGCGGCGTCGCGATCAAGCTGTTGGCGCCCGCTACGCGCGCCTACCTCGGGAGTGACCGGTTCCAGCGGGAAGTCCTGCTCGCCGCTCAGCTCTCCCATCCCCACATCGTGCCATTGTTCGAGGCCGACGAGGCGGACGGGCTGCTGTTCTATGTGATGGAATACGTTGAGGGAGAGTCGCTGCGGCAACGGCTCAGTCGTCACGGGCCACTCTCGGTCGACGACGCCGTCCGCATCGCGACCGAGGTCGGCGACGCGCTGCAGTACGCGCACGAAAACGGCGTCATCCATCGCGATATCAAGCCGGAGAACATCCTCCTGTCCCGCGGTCACGCCTTGGTGACCGACTTCGGGATCGCGAAGCTGATGGAGGAGCGAGGAAGCGCGGAAGGACCGGCGCTGACCGGCGCCGGTATCGCGGTGGGCACCGCGGCCTACATGAGCCCGGAGCAGGCGAGCGGCGACAAGCGGATCGACCCGCGCAGCGACGTATACGCGCTGGCGGCGGTGCTGTACGAAATGCTGGCCGGTGAGCCGCCGTTTACCGGACCCAGCGCGCAAGCGATCGCCGCACGCGTGATCAACGACCCGCCGCGTCCGATTCGCACCGTGCGCCCCGCGCTTCCGGTGCATCTCGAGCGCGCGCTCGCAGCCGGGCTCGCGAAGTCGCCCGCGGACCGGCCTCGCACCGCGAGGACGTTCGTCGACGCCCTCGCCAGCCCGGCCCGCGAGCGCCGCGTGTCCGCGCGGCAGGTCGCGTGGATGGCAACGGCGTCCGGCGTGGCCATCATCGGGTGGATGGTGTGGCGTGGATGGCGGATTCATCCGCCACCCGGGATGGTGCTCGTCCCGGCGGGACTCTACCCGGTGGGGGGCGGGGGTGCCCCCGGGCGCGACTCCACCACCGTCCGCCTCGACGCGTATTTCATAGATTCCGCCGAGGTCGGCGTGGCCGCCTACGGGCGGTACCTGGACTCCACACGAGCCCGCCCGCCCTGGACCCAACCGCCACCCGATCAATGGCCGGCGACCGGCGTACTATGGTCGGAGGCCGTTGCCTATTGCGCCTGGCGGCAGCGCGGTGCCCGCCTGCCGACCGAAGACGAATGGGAGGCGGCCGCCCGCGGCCCGCAGGGTTTCCTGTATCCCTGGGGCAACCGCTGGGAGCCTGGCAGGGCCAATGTCGATTCGCTGCGCGACGGCTTCGCGCCGGCCGGCGCGAGCAGCCTCGGACGATCGTGGGTCGGTGCGGTGGACTTGATTGGGAACGCGTGGGAATGGACCACCAGCGCCGCCGCCGACGCGCGGGGCCAGCCCGGTCATGTCATCAAGGGAGGAGCCTTCGACACACCGTCTGCGAATGCAACCGCCGCATATCGCGCCGTCCTCCCCGACCGGCGGGCGTGGCTCGCCCACACGGGGTTCCGCTGCGCGCGCGGCGTCGCCGATGTGCCGGAGCGTGCGGTGCCACCCGCGAGCGTCGCCGTCCTGTACTTCGATACCGCGGACACCGCGAGCGCCTACCTCGCGGACGGGCTCACGGAGGCGATCATCACCAGTCTCGGCCGAATCGAGCGACTCAGCGTGAAGTCCCGCAACGCCGTTCGCCGCTTTCGCGGGGCTGCGGATGATCCGGCGACGCTGGGACGCGTTCTCGACGTGGCGTATCTCGTGAGCGGCAGTGTGGGGCGGCCGGGTCGGGGGCAGAGCCCGGCAGTCACGGTCGAGCTGCTGCGGGCGTCGGACGGGATGCACGTCTGGGGCGGTCAGTACGAGAGCCGCGATACGGCGCTCCAAACGATTCCGCAAGCCGTGGCGCGCGCCGTGGCGACGGCCATCACCGGCGCGCTCCGGCCCGTCGAGCGAACCGCCCTGGCGAGCCGACCGCGACGCGATCCCGGCGCCTACGATCGCTTCCTGCGCGCGAACTACGAGCTCGCACAGCGGACGCCGCGCGCCGTGCGTCGCGCGATCGACCAGTACGAGAGCGCGCTGCGGCTCGATCCGGGCTTCACGCCCGCTCTCGCCCGGGTCGCCGTCGGTTATGGGCTGTTCCTCGACTGGGGGTGGGAGTACCCCGGCCTGTCGTCGGAGGCCGTGTTGTCTCGCGGGTTCGACGCGGCGGACCGCGCGCTGCAACAGGACTCCGCATCCGCCGACGCGTGGATGGCGCGCGGCTTCCTGCTCAGCTTCCGGCATCCGCGCACGTTCGCGGGCGTGCACGAGGCGCTGCTGCGCGCCATCGCGCTCGATCCGCGGAACGCGGAGGCGCACCACCAGTACGGGATGGCTCTGCTCTGGTTGGGTCGCGACTCCGCCGCCGCCGACATGTACGGCCGCGCGCTCCAGCTCGAACCGGAGCGGCCGATCACGTTGTTCAATCTGGGGCGTGTCGCCGCGCGGCAGGTGCACTACGCGGAGGCTCGTCGCTGGGCGGACAGCGCCCTGGCCATCGACCCGGGAGCCGACTACGCCTACGTACTCCGGGCCCTCGCGGAGTTCCGGCTCGGCAAACCCGCCGAGGCGCGTGCCGACGCTGAGACGGCGGCGCGCCTGCGATCGGGATTCCGAGTGCCCGGCGAGGCGGTCCTCGCACTCGTCGAGCTGCAGGCCGCCGACACACCGGCCGCGCGAAAACGAATCGAGCGCTTGGAGCGCGAGATCCGCTCCGCGGGTAATCACACGATCACCGACGCCGCGTGGGTCGGACGCGCGCTCGTGGCCTTGCACGAGCCGGATCGGGCGCTCGAGCTGCTCGAGCGCGTCCGCCCCCGCGGCGCGCGGCTCTGGTACTACCTACGGGCGCCGGAGTTCGACGCCATCAGATCCAATCCGCGATTCGCCCAGCTCGTCGCGGAGTCGGCGCCGGAATGAGGCGGGGGGGCGGTCAGACGGTCTGGCGATCCGTGGGCCGGCTTGCGTCCGCGTTACGGTCCGCCGGTCCGCCCGTCCGCCTGACCGCCCTGCTGCTCCTCTCCGCCTGTCAGCCCGCGGCCCGCCGCTTGCTGCTCCTCGACCTCGCGCTGTCGGACCCCGTTCTGTTGAACGGCACCGCCCGGCCCTGGCGCGACCAGGGCTACACGGTCGAGTACCGGCGCTTCTATCCCCACCTCGCCCGCGCGGATCTCGAGCGCTACCGGGTGCTGCTGTTCCTCCTGGGCCGTGAGCCCGAAGCGCCATCGGACGCCCTCACCGTGGGCGATCTCGCGCTGCTCACCGAATGGGTGCTGCGGGGCGGCGTCGTGGTGCTCGGCTACGATGCGGACGGTGAAGGGTATCTGGACCGCTGGACGGCGAACCGCTGGCTCGAGTCCGTCGGGACGGGGATCTCGATCGGCGATCGACTGCTCGAGGACACCACCGCGCGCGTGCTCACGACCACCGGGCGCCCGCAGCCGTGGGCCGAGGGCCGGGCCATGGGTGACGAGCCGCTCGGCTCGGTGTTCGATCCCTTTCCGCTCGACCGGAATGACGTCGTCACAACCCGCGACTCCTCCCAGCTGATCGCCGTGACCTCGAGGCACGCGTTCGTGCGCATACCGCGTACCCCGGCGCCCCGGCCACGCGCCGGCGTGGTGGCGGCCACCAGGATCGGCGACGGGCTCGTGGTCGTCACCAGCCGCCACGCGCTCGGCGCGCTGGGGCCGCAGTTCCGGTCCACGACCGCCCCCCTGCAGCAACTCGACGCCCTGGAACGAACCCACGAGTTCCTCGGCGCGCTCGCCCGCTGGACTCGACGCCCGGCCGAGTGGGCGCACGTCCCACCCGCGGCGCGCGGCGGCCCGCTGGTGCTGGAGCAGGCGCCGGTTCCCGTCGAGGTCGCGCCCCCGGCCATGGCTCCGCCGGGCGGCGTCGACACGATCGCGCTGCCACTCCTTCCGGACCCGAAGCTCGCCCGTGCCACCAGCACCCCCGAGTGGCTGCGGCAGCAGGGCATGCGCGTGTTGTGGACTCCCCTATTCGCGACCCGTGACGGGCGGCGCGTGATGCGATCGGGCGCCTCGCTCGATTCGCTCGTCGTCTTGCTCGATGCCGGCGGGTTCAACCTGCTCGCCGGCGACGCCAGCCCCGAGAGCACGGACTCCCTGCACGTGCGCTGGGAGGAGCGCGACGCGGTGCGTCGTGCCTGGGCGGACGCGGTGAAGCGGCTGCAGCCGACGAGTGTGGCGTGGATCCCCCTGCTGGATTACGCCAACGCGCGGCACGCCGGTCCGGATTCGTCGCGAGGCGCGCGCGGCGAGGGACTCGCGGCCCCGTGCGCCCTCGACTCGACCTTGTGGGGGGAGGGACTCCCATCGGCGTTCGGCGCCCTCGCCCGGCTGGCCGCGGAGCAGCGCACGCTCGTCATTGCGCTCGGTCTCGACGTCGAGACGGCGCGCAGCTACTCGATGGGCCAGGAGTTCTGCGACGCGGCGTGGCGGCGCGGGCTGGCGGCTCTCATCCGAACGGGCGCGGCGGGGGGAGGCTGGGACTCGCTCCCGTACGCCGCCCGCTACCCGGCGCTGCGCGACGCCGGCCTGCTACCCCGGTACTACCGCGCCCTGGAGGACGAGGTTGCCGCCCGCGCCACGACGCTCCGGGATCGGGTGTTGCGGCAGCGCCGGGACCTCTACTTCGCGTTCCGGCTGGCGCAACCGCCGGCCGATTGGTTCACGTTCGGCCTGCTCCGCGGCTTCGGGCTTCCGGACCGGCCGCTGCTCCTGTTCACACCGGAGTTATGGACCCGCGACCTGCTCGCGTTCTACCGCGCGCGCGGCCTCAACATCGTACACGCGGTCGCCCTCGTTCCGCCGTCGCTCCGGGCACGCGACTGGACCGGCGTCAAGCGGCTGGTCTTCGGCGAAAGTGACGGGTTCTGGCTCGCACCCGAGGAGCCCGCCGGGCCGGGCGCCGGCCGGCGCCTGCCGCAGGATAGCCTGGGCCGCCTGCTGCGGCGGCTCGTGCGCTAGACTTGCCCTGACCCTTCCCGAACCGGTAGTTTTCCTGCCGGGTGGCGGTAGGGTGTGATGGTCGCGGCATGCCGGTTGGAGTGGCATGCTGAGGAAAGTCCGAGCTCCCGAGGGCAGACTGCCAGGTAACACCTGGGCGCCGTAAGGCGACGGAAAGGGCCACAGAAAACAGACCGCCCTTTATCCAAGGGTAAGGGTGAAACGGTGGGGTAAGAGCCCACCGCGCGCCTGGTAACAGGCGTGGCACGGTAACCCCCAGTCGGAGCAAGGCCAAATAAGCAGCGAGACCCGGCCCGGGTCGTCTGAGCTGCGGGTAGGCCGCGTGAGGTGGCTGGCGACAGCCATCCCAGAGAGATGACCATCTGCCCGCCTCGGCGGGCAAACAGAACTCGGCTTATGGCCCTACCGCCCACCTCTCGATGACCTCACCGTCGAAACCGTACCCCGCACAGTGGGAGCAAGTCGCGGACCTGCGGGTATTCCGCACGACCACCCAGGAATGGGAGAAGCTCATCGGGTGGCGCGCCGACATGCGAAAGCGGGGCTGGAAGCTGCTACGCGTCGCAAGTGAGGGGACCGAGATGGTGGCTGTCTTCGGCCGGACCAAGGGCGACCGCGCGCCCGCGCCGGATACCGCCTAAGGAGCGCCCCATGATTCGTCGGCTGCTGCTCGCGGGAACGGCGCTCACCGCCGCCTGCGCCCCAGGGAGTCGCGGGACGCCCACGGCGGCGGCCCCCGCACTAACCCCCGCGCCGGGCGTCCCGCCGACGACACCGCCGACGGAGGGGGCGTCCGCGCACCGACCCGACGTGGTGCGCTACGGACCCAGCGCCCTACGCTACGTCGTGCACCGGCGACTCCACATCCAGCAGGCCCTCGGCGATCAGACGCAAGCCCAGGACGTGGGCGCGCGGATCTTCGTGGCGACGGCGATCACGGGGCCCGCCGACAGCATCGGCTACCCGGCCACGTTCCTCGTCGATTCGATCGTTGCCGACTCGGGAACACCGCCGCCGATCGTGGACAACGTCAACAAGGTGCGCAAGCTCGTGTTCGCGGGACGCGTGGCATCGCGTGGCGAGTTCGTGAACGCCCTGGCGTCAGACAGTGCCGTGGCGCAGTCCGTGGTCCAGCTCCTCGGGAACTTTCGAGACTTCCTGCCGCGGCTGCCGCTCGACGGCGTCAAGCCCGGAGCCGCCTGGACCGACACCGTCGAGACCAGCCAGAAGGGGAGCGGCTCCGAGGTGTCGCGCCGCACGATCGCGCACTCGACGGCGGCGGGGTGGGAGGACCGCCTCGGCACCCGCAGCGTGCGGGTGGACGGGAGCCAGACCTATCGGGTCGCCGGGGGCGGCAAGAACGCGGGGCAGCCGTTCGAGCTCTCCGGTGCCGGAACGGGCAGCGGGGTTGCGTACCTCGCCGCCGACGGCCGCTACCTGGGCGGAGAGTGGCAGGACTCGACCACCCTGACCGTTCGGCTGCCGGTCCAAGGCGTCGCCGTCCCGGTGATCCAGGTGACTCGGACGACCGTCGCGGTGTTGCCGTAGTGGGCGGACGGTGGGACCGATGGACGGTCGGACTGTTCCTTCCGCTCCTGCTCCTGGCGTCGGGCGCGCTCGCCCAGGTCGCCCCGAACAACGCCACGCTCTATCTCCATCCCACCGATGTCAGCGACGCGCGCGCCCTGTGGGTGAACCCCGCGGGGCTGGGCCATTTCCCGGAAGCGTCGGTCCATCTCGATCTGACCGTCGGTGATCCCGGCGCCAAAGGTCAGCTGCGGCAACTCACGCTGGGCCTCAACTCCCGCGGCCTGTCGCTCGGCTACCAACGCGACCTGTTCAGCTCCGGGCGGCGCGGCCATACCTACAAGCTGGGGTACGCCGCGGGCCGTGGGGGACTCGCGGCGGGGTTTGCGACGGCCCTGTATCGGGGCGGGACCTCGGGCACGGGCTGGGACGTCGGCATCCTCTACGACTGGACGCCGGCCCTGTCGATTGGCGGGGTGATCCAGAACATCGGACAGCCGGTCGTGCGCGATTCGACCCTGCGTCTCGCATACGTCCCGAGCGCCACGCTGCAGCTTGCCGGGCGACGGATCGTCCTCTCCGTGCTCAGCCGCCTCACATCCGATGGGGTGGCAGGCTACGGCTTCGGTCTGCGGGGCACACTCCGGGCAGGGACATCGCTCCCCATCGGCTTGCTCGCACGCCTCGACACGGACCGCTCGTTACGCCGCGGCGGTTTCGCGTTCGGCTTCTCACTCGGCGCTGCAGATATGGCCGGTCTAGTCGCGACGACTCCCGCCGATGTCAACGGAATCGACGCCCTCAGCCTGTACGGCGTGTCGACGCGACGCTTCACCAGCGCGCGGCGGTCGAAGCCCTAGTCCTCGCCGATCAGTTCTCCGAGCCGGCGCGAGAGCTCGTAGACATCGCGGAACGAGAGGTGGCGAAACACGGTGTCGCGACGCGCGCGCGGCATGCCGAGGACCAGCCGGAACGAGACGCCGCCTCGCAGCTCGGCCCCATAGCCGACCTGCACCGAGTCCCGGCGATAGGCGCGCACACGGTGTGGCGTCACCACCGCCACGCTGCGGCGCGCCACGAGCAGCAGCGTGGTATCGTCGGCGCCGCGGGGGGAGAACACGTACAAGGCCACGTCTCCGGGAGCGAGGGCGCCCTGGCGTCGGAGGAGCTGGGCCAGACTGTCGGGGATGGGCGCGCGCACCGAGACGCGGGGAGGCTTCGACAGGACGGTGAGCGCCACGAACAGGAGGCCCCCCACCACCCCGAGGCCCACGAGCGCGTGGAGAGCCCCGGACAAGACGGGGGAACGCATCCGCACGCTGTCCTGCGCCGCGGTCGGGAGGGCCTCCACCAGTGCCCGGCTCAGCTCCTCGGCGGTCTGGAAGCGCTCGGCGGGGTCCTTGGCGAGCGCGCGATCGACCACCCCGGCGAGTGTGGGAGGGACGTCGCTCCGGCGCTGCTGGATCGGCACCGGGGTGGCGGTGGCCTGCTTCATCAGGATCGATTGGGCGGACTCGCCGTCGAACGGCGGCACGCCGGCGAGCATCTGATACAGCACGACCCCGAGCGAGTAGATGTCCGAACGGGCATCCACGTCCTCGCCGGTGGCCTGCTCGGGACTCATGTAATGCGGGGTCCCGACCACCATGCCCTCGGTGGTGAGCTGGCTGACGGACGCCTCCTGCGCGGCCTTTGCGATCCCGAAGTCGGTCACGAGCACGTGGCCCGCGCTGTCGAGCAGGATGTTGTCGGGCTTTACATCGCGGTGCACGATGCCGTGGAGGTGTGCGTGGCCGAGCGCGTCCGCGACCTGCCGCGCGATGCGGGCGGCATCCCGCAGCGAGAGGCGCTGATGCTTCTCGAGCAGCTGGCGGAGGGACGGTCCGTCGAGGCAGCGCATGACGATGTAGAGGACTTCGTTCTTGTAGCCTCCGACCTTGTAGATCGGCACGATGTGGGGGTGCTCGAGTCGCGCGCTGGTGCGCGCCTCGCGCACGAACCGCTCGGCGAGCCCGGGCGAGGGCGTGAGACCCAGGTCGAGGACCTTCACCGCGACGTCCTGGCCCAGGTCCTGGTCGCGGACGCGGAACACGGCGGCGAACCCGCCTTCGCCCAGGACATTTCCGACGGTAAATTTTTTGCCGAGGGCTTTCTGGAGGCGGCGACGCAGCGTGGTGAGATCGAGCGACATGGCGGACGCGAAACCTAGGAACCTACGCCGCGTGGCGCTAGGGACGACCGGTCTCGTCCTCGTATGGCTGTTCGGCGTCTGGCCGCCCCCCGTGTGGTGGCGCAATCACTGGCCGCGGGAGACCGCGATGATGCGAGAACAGGCGGACTGCCGGTCACCGTCCGCCTGTCCCACCGTCCGCCCGATCGACCTTCAAAGCATCTCGCCCGTCCTCCAGCGTATGGTGATCATCGCCGAGGATTCGCGGTTTCGTTCGCACGTCGGGATCGACCCCGCCGAGGTCGCGGACGCGCTCGGCGTGGACGGCGCCCACGGATTCTGGTCCGCCATCCGCGCGGCGTGGCGGCACCGCGACCGGCTGCGGGGCGCCAGCACCATCACCCAGCAGCTCGCCAAGAATCTGTATCTCTCGTCCTCGCGTAGTCCGATCCGTAAGCTCAAGGAGGCGGCCACCGCGCTCGGGCTCGAGCTCGTCCTGTCCAAGGACCGGATCCTGGAGCTCTATCTGAATGTGGCAGAGTGGGGACCCGGCATCTGGGGGATCGACGCGGCGAGTCGCGCATACTTCGGCGTCCCGGCCTCCCGCCTCAGCGCGGAGCAGGCAGCCGAGCTGGCCGCCACGCTGCCGCATCCGCGCACGTCGAACCCCACGTTCCGCCCGGAGCGGACGCTCGAGCGCCGCAATCTCATTCTGGCGCGGTATCGGGGGGTCGATGTGTACATTCCTCCGGAGGAGGAAACAGACTCGCTGCCAATCCCCCTGCCGGCTCCTGTGGTCCCGCCCGCGCTCGATTCGCTGAGGATCGACGTACCGGTGGACAGTCTGGAGGATAGTCTCACTGACAGACGCACAGACGCACAGAGGAGAACAGAGGACAGTGTCCGGGACAGCCTCCCCTAACCACCGTCACCTGTTCACCCCTGTGCGTCTGCGCGTCTAGTAGTGCAGGTCCCCGCTTCAGTCGACCAGCCTCAGTGGCATGACCAGCGCCATATAGCTCGCCGGATCATCCCATCCCACGGGCTCCACCGTCGCCGCGCGCTCGGGCGCCTTGAAGGTGAGCCGCACCTCGTCGGTAGGCATGTACTTGAGGATCTCGAGCAGGTACATCGCATTGAACCCGATCTCGAGCGGCTCGCCTTCGTACGTGACCGCGAGCTCGTCCTGGGCTTCGCCCAGGTCGGGTGTCTGGACCGAGAACTTGACGGCGCCGCCGGAGAAGGCGAGCCGGATCCGGTGCGTCTGATCGCTCGCCACGACGCTCATGCGCCGCAAGGCCGCCGCCATCGCCGCCTTGTCCGCGGTCGCGACCTTGTCGTTCTCGCGCGGGATCACCTGCTCGTAGTTCGGGTACGGCCCCTCGATCAAGCGGGAGAACACGAGCGTCCCGCCCGCGCGGAAGCCGATGTGGTTGTCGCTGCGTGCGATCTCGAGCGCGTCGTCGGCCGCGAACAGCCGGCGGATCTGCTCGAGCGCCTTGGGTGGCACGATCAGGTCGGCGGTCGAGCCGCCCTTGGCCGGGACGTCCATCTTGGCGAGCCGGTGCCCGTTGGTCGCCACCATGCGCATGTGGTCGGGCCGGAGCTCCCACAGCACGCCGTTCAGGATCGGGCGACTCTCTTCCGTCGAGGCCGCGAAAGCGACGTGCCCGACGAGCTTGTGCACCACCCCCGCCTCGGCCTTCCACGCGCCGTCGAACTTGACCGCCGGGAACGACGGGAACTCCTCGCGCGGCAGCCCCAGGAGCTTGAACTTCGAGCGGCCGCATTCGATCGCGACGCGCGACTCCCCCGCCGCCGTGAACCGCACGGGCCCCGAGGGCAGCTCCCGCGCGATGTCCACGAGCTTTTTGGCCGGCAGCGTCACGGCGCCCTCGGCGTCTACTTCGGCTGGCACGGTGGTCGTCACCGCGATGTCCAAATCCGTGCCGGACAGCCGGAGGCCTTGCTTCGTCACCTCGACCAGGACGTTGGCGAGCACCGGGAGGGTCGTCTTGGCGGGAATCGCGGCCGCGACTCCGCTCAGTCCTTCCTGCAGCTGTTCTCGCGTGATCGTGAACTTCATCCGTCTCGTCGCCCTTTTCCCGAATTCTGTGGAGTAAGACTCTACTACTCTACTAGGATAGAACTACTAGTAGTAGTAGTAGAGGACGGGGAAATGTGGGTGGTCGGCCTAAACTGGTGCCCCGCGCAGCAACTCGCGTCCCGCCGTCGTCCGACCCGTCTGTTGGGACTGTTGGTATCCCGGGCCTTCCCCACATCCCCGTGCGGTTCCCACACCCGCCCACACGGCTCGTTCCCAGATGTTGGCTACAGTGCGGACAACTCCTGGCGCGCCATTTCGACGCGTTCCTTGAACGTCCGGTCCCGCATCATCTGCCGCTCTACCTTGTCGACCGAGTGGATCACGGTCGAGTGGTCCCGCCCCCCGAACGCCTGCCCGATCTCGACCAGCTGCATGCTCAGCATGTTGCGCGCGAGATACATCGCCACCTGCCGCGGGATCGTCAGGGTCTTGGTGCGGGCCTTGGAGCGCAATCCTTCGGGGGTGACGCCCCAGCGGCGTGCCACCACCTCTTGGACGCGATCGATGCTGGGCGTCGGCTGCGCGCCGTAGCTCGACGCGTCTTCCCCCTGGCGAATCTTGTCCGACAGCGCCTCGCGCGCGAGCTCGATGGTGACCTCGCGGTTCTTGAGCGAGGCGAAGAGCAGCAGCTTGATGATACAGCCCTCGAGCTCCCGCACGCTCGAGCGGACGTGCTCCGCGATGAACCGTAGCACGTCGTCCGGAATCGTGAGCTCGAGATGATCCTGCTCCGCCTTCTTTCGCAGGATCGCGATACGGTGTTCCAGATCCGGGTGCCCGATGTCGGCCACCAGACCCCATTCGAAGCGGGAGATCAACCGATCCTCGAGCCCCGGGATCTCTTTCGGCGGCCGATCCGAGGTGAGCACGATCTGCTTGTGCCCCTCGAACAGCGCGTTGAACGTGTGGAAGAACTCTTCCTGCGTCATTTCCTTGCCTTCGAGGAAATGCACGTCGTCCACCAGGAAGAGGTCCACGTCGTTGCGGTACCGGCGCCGGAACTCCGACATCGTGCGCGCGTGAATCGATTCGATGACTTCGTTGATGAACTGCTCGGCGCCGAAGTAGTGCACCCGCGTGCCCGGGTATTTGGTGAGCACGGCACGGGCGACCGCCTGCATCAGGTGCGTCTTGCCGAGTCCCGTGGCGCCGTAGATGAAGAGCGGATTGTAGGTCTTGCCGGGTGCCTCAGCGACCGCGTGCGCGGCCGCCGCGGCGAGCTCGTTCGACTTTCCGATCACGAACGTCTGGAACGTGTATCGCTCGTTGAGCGGCGTGGTCGGGACGCCGGACCTGTCGACGGTCGCCGGCTCTCGTGGCGCCACGAAGAAATCCATCTGGGGCCGCTGCTGGCGATCCTCCTGCACCCGGAACACGACCGCCGTCGGCCGTCCGAACACGCGCTCGGCGGCGCGGGCCAGGACGGTGGCGTGCTTCGACTCGTTCCATTCGACGGCGAATTGATCGGGAGCTCCGACGATCAGGCGCCCATCGTCCAGCGCGATCGGCACCGCGGGCTCGAGCCACGTCCGCACTGTGGCGTCGGGGAGTTCGCGCCGCGCCTCGTCGAGGAGTCGCTTCCAAGCTTCTTTAGTTGACTGCTCCATCCGCGACTGACTATGAGGTGGGACGTCCAGCAAGGGCGGCCCGAAAGTACGGTCGGCCTGTGGAAAAGTCAACCTTGACCGCCGCGCCGACGACCGTGTACGTTTCCCGTCCTCCCGAGAGGAATGTATGGGTCCGACGTATCGCCCGCGCAATCGGCGGCGCATCAACAAGCACGGATTTCGCGCGCGCATGAAAGACGTGTGGGGTCGCGCCGTCCTGTCCCGCCGGCGGAAGAAGGGGCGCAAGCGCCTCACCGTACGCCTGCCGTCCAAACACCGGAGTCACTAACGGGAGAGCGGTTCCCGCGGCGCGTGCGCCTCGCGCGCGGTCCGGAGCTCGCTGCTTGCTGGGAACAGGGTCGCCGCTTGCGCACCCCGCATCTCGACCTGGCGTGGCGCCCGAGTCCGCTGGACCACCCGCGGATGGCGATCGTGGTGCCCCGCTTTCAGTTCACCGCGGTGGCCCGCAACCGCTTGCGCCGACGCTTGAAAGAGATTCTCAGACGCTACCCCGTCGCCTCGCTCCCCATCGTCGATCTCGTCGTGCGCGCGAAACGCACCGCGTACGCCGCGCCGTTCGCGCAGCTGCACAGCGAATTGACGACGAGCGTGACGCGCATCACGTGAATCTCCGGCACTGGCCGCGGCGTACCGTCATGGCGCTGATTCGCGTCTACCAGGTGACGCTGGCGCACCTGGTGTTCACGCAGTGTCGCTTCGTGCCGTCGTGCTCGCGCTACACCTACGAAGCGGTGGAGCGCTACGGCGCGGTGAGAGGCGTTTGGCTCGGCATCAGACGCATCCTGCGCTGCCACCCGCTGCACCCGGGCGGCTACGACCCGGTGCCGTAAGGCTAGACGCACAGACGCGCAGACGCGCAGAGGTGACGTGGAACGACGTGTTATTCTGGCCGTGCTCCTGATGCTCATCGTCGCCGTCTTGCCGAGCATCCTGTTTCCGCCGAAGAAAACGGCGGACCGGGGGACCGGCGGTCGGCCGGACAGCACTGCTGGTACCGCGGCAGCCGCACCGGAGCCGGCCGCAATGCCGGCGCAACCGTCCGCCGGTCCGCCCGTCAGCCCGTCCGCCGGCACCCCTGCGGAAACCGTGTGGGTGACCTCTCCCCTCTATCGACTCGGCTTCACGACGCGTGGCGGCGCTCTGGTGCGCGCGGAGCTGCTGAACTACCGCTCGTTCGCCAAGGCGGATTCGGGACGACCCGTGCAGCTGGTTCGGGACGGGGTGCCGCTGCTGGCCTATCGGCGCACGGGGGGAGGCGGTGACACCACGCTCATGTCCGACTGGAGCCTGACGCCCAGCGCGACACGGGTGCAGGTAGGGTCGGAGGGCGCGACCCTCACCTTTACCGGTGCGAGAGATGGCGCGCGGTTCGCCCTCGACTATCGCTTCTTCCCGGCCGAGTACCGCTTCGCCGTGCGTGGCCGGATGGAGGGATTCGGTCCCGCCGGCGCCACACTCCTGCTCGGGCTGGGGGACGGGTTGCGCTCGGTCGAGGCCGACTCGATGGACGATTTCCGGCACTACGCCGTCGTCACCAAGGCGACGAAGACGCAGCGCACGGACTTCGGGTCCGTCAAGCCGGGAGAGCGCAAGAT
>Ga0209235_1000577_pt1 | contig 18754 bp, 21 predicted proteins | sample GraSoi013_1_20cm_4_FD_185817 | JGI IMG/M metagenome (GOLD analysis project Ga0209235, IMG submission 185817) | Grasslands soil microbial communities from the Angelo Coastal Reserve, California, USA - Sample 09_25_2013_1_20cm (SPAdes) (version 2) | ecosystem: Environmental > Terrestrial > Soil >... | reverse complement strand
GCGGCTAGCGTGAGGGTGTATTGACAACACTGTAAGGTCGCAGTTTTCGGCTCGCGTCTAAACCCTTGTCCGGAAGAAAACCATTCAAACACGACTGGCTTCGAATCGTAAGATAGATGAACCCAGAAGTAGACGCGATGGTCCGTGCGGCCGTAGTCTAGCCTGGTCTAGGACATAGCATCGGGGCGTCCAGTGGGCTTCCAACCCAACGACCCGGGAGACCATCAGTTCGGTGGTCCGGGAATTCAAATCCCGGCGGCCGCACCAAAAAACCGCTCTCGGACCCCGGGCGGTTTCGGTGGTTTGTGTCGCGAGGAGCAACTGCTTTTGAGATTTTTCGGCGAGGGTCTCTGTCAGGTGAAACTGATCTCGGCGAGTCTTGCAATTCGGGGCGCAGAATGGAACCGTCAACCGTTTTTCTGATCGCGGATTAAGCGTAGAGCTCAGCGTGAATATCTCGCGACCTCAAATCGCCTGCCCCGATTCCGGATCCAAGCATGATCTGCGCTTGTTCCGTTTCAAAAGAAACAATCTGCGAATTTTGATTCTACAAAGACCCAAGTCGGGAAGGATTTACCATTCGTTAATTCCCTCGCAGAGTCGAGTTTCGTGTCGCGAGGAGCAAGTGCAATTGGAATTTCTTGAATGGTAACCGTGAATGGTAACATTGCAGAAGAACTGCGCTAGTGAGATCGAGGGTCTAGGGTCGAGAGAGAAGCGTCTTGATCCTCTTTGATCTTGGCGAGTTCACTGTCAGTCGTGAGAACTGTGGCTTTGAGTCGTTTTGCCGCTGCTAGGACGTAACAGTCGGCAAGTGAGAGGTCTGGACGCCTGCGCTTTTTCCAGCCCTGCCACGCGGGCGAGTTCCGGGTCCGGATCTTGCCGGCCTCTACTTTCTGCTAGAAGCTAGACCATTGCTGGCTATGCCGTTTTCCAGGCTGCAAACTTCTCCAAGACTCTTGTAGGAACAGGGTTGACGTATCGGAGATGCTTCTTCTGGCAGAGGTTTCGAAAGTCAGTGTCCGTGGTCATGATTCCCGTCGCTTGGTTTTGAAGGGCTACGGCAAGATAGGCTGTGTCGAAGGCGTCGTGGTGGAGTTCTCGTGCTAGCTCGAAAGCCACGTGGACGACTTCTCTGGTGATTCGGCAGTATTGGACTGTGGGGTAGTGGTCGAGGAAGTGTCTGATCGCTTTCTCGCTCTCTTCTCTGTCACAGCCCCACTGTCGGGTCATGATCCAGTAGGCGCGTACGGGGACTATGTCGGGTGTCAGCGGTATGAATCGGCCTTCGAGGCCCTCTTCGAGCTGTGGTGCGACGTATCTGTTTCCGGGATGGTCTTCGACGAGGAAGATTGCGAGCGTGTTAACGTCGATGGTTATCTTGTCTCTAGCCGCCAAAGGTGGCCTCGCCGGCGTCTGGGAAAGCCTCTCTTCCCCATTTGGGGCGTGATGCTCTGGGACCCAGCAGCGTGGCTTGGTTAATCCTTTCGACCCATTTGAACTCGGCTAGAGATCTCACGTCCCGGAAGTCGCCGTCCGGCGAAAGGATCTTTGAGACGCTGTTTCGTCTCATTATAACGAGCGACGTCCAATCCGTGAGTTTCGGAATTACCTCCGCGTGTTTTCTAAGATATGACTTGGCCGTTGCAAAATCAGTCTCGCCTACCTTTTCCAGCTTCAGCTTTGCGCTATTCTGAATTACACTATCTAGATTTCTTATCAGTGAAAGACGAAAATCAGTATCCAATTTCGTAGTCTTGCTCCATGCTACCGATATACACTCGTCGAGAATATAGTCCGATGTATACAGCCATTCAGACTTTTCAAACGCCAGAGATAGTATTTCTTTACCTGTGACATGATCCGAGTCGTGTTTGTTTAGAGCCGCTACGAAGATGTTTGTATCAACGAAGAATTTCAGGCAAATTCCTCATCGAGGCGTGAAGCGTGTGTATCAACCTTCCAGTCGATGGGCCGCCGCAACGCTTTCCACAAGGAATCCTGTTTCCAGTCGATTTTCTTCACTGGTTTCGCGTCGGCAAGTAGCTTGTCGAATTTGTCTCTGATCTTCGCGGCCTCTTCAGGCTCATTTTCATGAAGTTCGCCTGTCCTTTCTCCGACTTTCAGAGCGTGGGGCCTCGACAGAATGTAAGATTTTGAATCTGCCACTAGGAAATGATCTTTTACTCGTGGCCCAATGAAAACCTCGACTCCCCTAGCGATGAGCCCATTAGAAACATCGGAGGATGGGTTTGAAGCATATACTTTCACGGCAACCCCTCTTTCTCGGGCTCGCTCTGCCGCCCACTTCAGGTCTGGGAATCCATAAGCACTGATCTCGCCTGTGATGACGATTATCTCGTCCTTGGCAGAATCGATAAGTCGGACTGCTTTGCGCCTGAAATCCTCATCAGTCGAGTCACGACTAATCTTGTTCAGGGCCCCTCTGCCTCTACTGGAGCAAAATCCGCGGGCTTTTAAAAGAAGTCCTTACGCTCCCGATTCATCCTAAGACACAGCATTCGGACCACCCCGCCAACTAGGAGGATTCAGCGAACTCGAACAAGCATTCATGGCTTGCGGGACTCAGGTCGACCCTCAGAATACTCTCCTTTACCGAAGAAGCGTCTGAGCCTGTGGCAAAGATACTCTCCGGTCTAGATAGGGCTGGGAGAGGGATCGAGATCCGAGACCTCTTCGTCGGAGCCATAGCGCTCCAAGAAGGCTACGCCGTGGCAACCGAGACCAAGGAACGCTTCCAACCAATACCAGGCCTCATAGTCTTATCCGAGCAAGAACTACACCATGTCACATGCAAACAAAAACATCAACACGCTACAACAACTCGAGAGAGACCACGCAGGAACAGACGGATACTACGAAACCATAAGCATGATCCTAGACCACCTCGCATTCTCACCTAAGAACGCCTCATCCGATTCGGAAGGTTAACCGAACCGTCTCTGATTAATTAGGAACTTGCAATCGAGGGCCCGAGCGCTTTCAGGCATGCTGTGGCGTTACAGATTGGGCGAGCTGCTGGGGCTCTAGGCTCTTGAGCCGTTCGATGTAATCAGGTCCGTCAAACGTCCATGCCAGACCAGAGGGTTCAAAACAGCTCCAGTTCAACTTGCAAAAGCTAGGCTGAAAGAGTTGGAGGGTCGCCGCCCGGTCCTGAATGGCGATTAGAGGAGGAGTCGTGCCGCTGTGAGACTCGCCTACTATCCTGACAACCGCTGCCATCTGGTCGCTCGGAAGGAAACAGGACAAGTGGCATCTACCATCAAGCTCGATGCTCGGCTTCAGAGCGGTAACTATCGACCTCTCAGACATCCGGAAAACTGCATCCAGCATCTCCTGCGACGAGGGCGCCTGCATTACGACGCTTAGAAACGTCGTGTTCTTCAGGCCTGTCCAGTCAAAGAAGACTCGCGGCTGGACGAAGACCTCTTCAAAATTCTGCAACAGATTATCCCACTCAGCCTGAAGAACGTGAAGAGCTCCCCCTGGCTTGCGAAGGTCCCGAGCTCGGAGACCTTTCGCATACCTCCAGACACTACTCAGATCTTTCTCTCCAATGGCCTGCCAAACCTGACGCGAGGAATAGTACGCCCAGATGTGCTCAACGACCAGCGGAATCAGAAGAGGATTCTCCGCCAACCGTTCGCTCAATTTCACTTCGAAGGGATCTCGAAAATCGTCCCTGATCAGAGCCCTGAAATGCGAATTGTCGGACGGGCGGCTCCACAGGGCTGAGCCGTCTTCGGTTATGAGCTCCTCAAAGGGAGAGAAGATGAAATGAGTGTTCCTGCTGGAATACATCTCCACATCTTCTAGCAGATCCAGGTCTCGCGCGGCTCTCCAGAAGTCTCTAAATTCTGCCATTGCAGTCGCCGGGACCCAGTAGCCCTGGCGAACGAAGGGTTCACCCTTGACGAGTCCGATCTCCACATTGAATGATGCCGCGAACGGTATGATGCCGAGGACTCTTGGGTCGCGTAGACCATGGATCGTCAGGAGAACGTCTGCGAGCCCGAGAGCGTTTGCTCGCGGGTAGGGATAGTAGACGAAGCCTCCCTTTTCGCGTAGCACGGAGAACCAGCGATGCACGGTCCGGACCGATACTTGGTCACTGTCCGGTCTGAACTCCTTGCTGATTTCTACTGGGGAGAGCCAAGCCTGCTTCCTAGTCAAGAAAGAGAGGAGTCTCATCAGCCGCTGATCGAATAGTTCCACATTAAGAGGCGAATCAAGACTGTTCTACTTTAAAGTAGCTGACAAGAATCCCCGAGTTTTGTCAGTACCTGTATTTATGCAAGAACGTGACATCTTGACTAAGAAAGAATCTTGCACCGTCGAACCTTGATTGTGCTGCTAGGCATTTTGCTCCTAGCAATGCCCATTGCACCCAACATCCTTCACGGAGGAACAGTGCCATGCCCTCAACAAGGAGGTGGTCTGCTAAACGCCGTCATCCCAACAGTCTCTGCTTGCCCCGGAGTAGTGACCAATGGTCCTCTCGCCGCGTTTACCTACGACTCTTGCATGGTGCACGGTTGCGCAGTGCTAGGCTTTCCTGTGAGCTTCAACGCCACGTGGAGCGTTAGCACCAACGGCGCGATAGTTCTCTACACATGGAACTTTGGCGATGGGAGTCCGCAGGTTCAGACAACCAATCCTACTACCGCATACAACTACATGTCAGGCTGCCCAGGCGCTAGCAATTCCTGCAATGTGACGCTCACTGTGAAGGACTTCGCCGGCATGACGGATACCATCGTCCAGAAGCTTACTCTCCTAATCGTTCCGCAATTCACGTTTCAGCCGATGAGCCCCAGGGTTGGCCAGTTGGTGACCTTCCAGAGCTCCACAGTTCAAGGATATTGCACTGCGGCAAACAACTTCAGTTTCAGCTGGAGTCTTGGTGACGATACGACCGCGTCTGGCGCAGTCGTAAGCCATGTTTACAATAAGGCCGGGTTCTATCGGGTAGTCACGACGTGTTACAACTCTAGCGGAAGTAGCCAGGTGTCAGAGACCTTCCATGCGGCTAGCTCTCCCGGACCCTTGGCCGCGTTTACCTACGACTCCTGCGAAGATCTGCCGACTCCTTGCATGGTGCCTGGTTTCCCTGCAAATTTCAACGCCAGCTTTAGTTCTAGTCCGAACGGCCCGATCGTTCTCTACATGTGGAATTTTGGAGACCCGTCGAGTTCTTCCAACCAGTTCAACAGCACAAATCCGAGTGCTGCGCATGAATATTTGAGTTACCAGAATGGCAGCGCTCCATGGAACGTGACTCTGACGGTCGAAGACTCAAGCGGGCTATTTGCTACGATTAGCCAGATGGTTTCACCTGAGGTCTACCCCAAGTTCACGTTTCAACCATTGAGCCCTTCATCAGGTGATACTGTCATTTTCAACGGGTCCGCTACCTCGTTCAGTGGATTGATCGGCAGCCCATCGAACACGACCAAAGGTTACAGTTGGAATTTCGGTGATGGTACGAGCGGGTCCGGGGCACTCGTGAGCCACGTGTTTTCTGCTACGGGTCTTTATCGTATAGTCCTGACGGTTTCCACAGCCTATGGATTGGGTGAGGCGTCGAAGACTGTTAGTGTTGGTGCAGACCCGCCTGCAGCCCCTAGCGTTGGAGGTGGCGGTGGAGACGGAAGGCCGCCATTCCGTGTTTAGGTTATTCCACCTAATCCTACCCCTAAGCCACATTTGATCAACCCCAAAAAAACAGACATGCGGACAAGTGAAGCCCGATCACCGAGATCGGAGCCCACAAGAGAATCCTGAAAGGCTGAACCCTTAGCCACCTGTTGACTCTTTGCAACTCAGAGGTATCGGTTGGGTCTACGCGTCCGGAAGACTTGCGAGATTCTGCTTGAATCTCTTCCGGACCCACCAGAGAGATGCCCAAGCCACTAGTGAGAATCCAACTAGGTAGAATATTGAACCTGAAAGGAAAGTTAGGATAAGCCCAAGCACGGCGTGTTGCTCAGAAAGAATCGCACCCAAAGACATTACCTGGAATGCCCGGCCCATTGGATCATAACTGGCCCTTCCGGACATTAGGCTCATGCTGGTTTGAACGAAAAAGGTAATCCCTATCACTGCTAGAGAAAGCAAGATCAGAACAAAGAGAACCTGAAGAACAAACCCCGGATCTGTTGCGAGACTCGCGCCCCCCAGTTCCAATAGAACCACCACCACTAGGAAGATCACGGGTGCAATGGCTAGTTGAAGAAGGAGTAGGTTCGCGTTTCTTACCATTCGGGTCTTATCAGGGAACATAGGCTTGTTTGGCAACTGGACCTAACCATTTTGGAATCGAATCAGCTCAAAAAACATACCTGAGGTGAGTAAATGTTTCAGAGGAATTCCGACCCTTCCTGGGCCCAAGATGGGCTTCGGGTCCGCCAAGAGTGCTACTTGGTTGGGAATAGGAATTTCGAGAGCTGTTTGAGCGCTCTGCGTTCTAGTTTTCGCTGTTTCCTCTCCATTACGACCGAGTATACGATCCGGCGGACTAGAAGGCCTGTCTCGGTCTCACGGTACGATTCCCATCTCGGCTCCCACCCCGCAGTTCTCATCTCCGACACATTATCCTCAAGCAGGGCCTTCTTCCTGAACCTAATGACCCTGGTCTCCTTTCCCCCCTCGTTCCCCCTGTCCAGCCGCTTCTTGATCTCTCCTCCAAACCAGCTGCCGAGCAAGACGCCGGCGATAGAGCCGCTCAGCGTCCACGGAAGAAGTGAGAAGAACCCGGCTAGGAGGAAGAGAGAACCACCAATCAGACCGATAATCATCACTGACCGAGTCAAGCCGGGACTAGTCCTCCCGAGAGCCGCTAGGAATAAAAAATGCGACTCCTATTCGAGTAATCTACTAAGGAGACTGTAACAGACCTATCACGCCCTCCTTCTCCGCGGGGCGATTTCGGTTTCGGCAGTCTGTGCCGCGAGGAACAACCGCAATTGACATTTCCCGACTGGTAACGGGTCTGGTAACCGCAAATGCTAACAGCGGCTCCGGGATCGCTCTTTTCCAATAGTCTCTGGCCGACCTTCCCCGTCTAATTCGTCCCTGGTAAAGCGAAAGCTATATTGTAAAGCGCGTACAAGATTGTAACGCGGGAAGAAGATTGGGCTCTGTTGTTAGAGTGAGCCGGAAGCATCAGGTTGTCGTGCCCCGGGAGGCTAGAGAAGCGCTAGGAGTAGGCGCTGGAGACGAGCTGGTCGTAGAGGTCGAGAATGGTAGGGTCTTGATGAAGCCTAAGCCTCGGAATTACTCGAAACACATGCTTGGCCTGCACAAGAGTGTCTGGAAAGGCGTAAAGACCGAGAGCCATGTTAGGACGGAGAGGGAAGCCTGGAAGAAGGAAAACTCCTCAAAGTCCTGAGCAAGCACCGCATCCTCGGAATTGACACTTCTCCCTTCATCTATCATCTGGAGAACCCGGTCTTCTCAGGTCTTACACTCAGACTTTTCGAGCTGGTGGAGAAGGGCGGCGTTAGGGCCGTCACGTCAACTCTACGCTCATGGAGGTCCTGGTCAGGCCAAAACAGTTGAACCAGCAGAAGGTGGTTGACGACTATGGATTTTTGCTGAGAACCTTCCCCAATCTTACGTTGAGGAGTATCGATGATAGTTGCGCCGAGAGAGCTGCGGATCTGAGGGCCGCCTATGGGATTAGGCCTCCCGACGCGTTACAGATCGGGACTGCGATCGTATCCGGTGCCGGATGCTTTGTGACGAACGATGAGAAGCTGAAGAAGGTGAAGGAGATCGAGGTTATTCTGTTGAAAGATTACGCATAACACTACTCTCGCACGCTAGAACACGAAGGCTAAGCCGTGGCCAACCGAGAACAAGGAACACTTCCAACGAATACCAGGCCTCACAGTCCTAACCGAGCAAGAGCATGAGTAACAGGTTCTTTGAGAGCAAGATGTCAAACGCTTGTTTCGGCTACCTTCGATGGCTGCCACATCGGAACACAATCTTGCCAATACGGAGCTTCAGAATGCTGAAGTTGAAGACATCTCTGCACAGCCGTTTGAAGACGAACTGCTCGGCCTCATATGGAAATTCCTAGAATCACCGGGTAACGTTCTGCTGATTCAAGGGGCGCCTGGTACAGGAAAAACCACGCTTGCGCTTGAACTTCTCAGAAGAGTGAAAGGGACTCGTATCGGGCCTCGTGAAATTTCGGCCAACAAAGTGTACGTGTCGAGCCGAGTCTCACCAATAAAGTTCCGCCGGCAATTCCCTGGAGTCCATGAGGTCATCGATTCTATGTCAGGAAAGGGGCTTGCAGGCACCTGGACAGAGAGTGAGGACAACGCTCGTCTGTCGGGAGCCACCGCGAATATTGTACATAGAATTCTCGCTCTGAAACGGGCGAAGCAGAAAGGAATTGTCGTCATAGATAGCTGGGAAGGAGCTGTACGGAACTTAGCCGAGGAAGAACGCCACTCGTTAGAGTCAGCAATCTTTTCCGAGCTCGACGACAGCAAGCTCGGGGCAGTAGTTGTGAGCGAAGGTGAAAGTGCCTCGGGTCTAACGCATCTTGTAGACGGAATCACCACATTGTCAATGTCTCGATTGGAAGGTAGGGTAGTCAGGAGCATGATGGTCGATAAGCTCCGAGGGTTTAGGCTGCGCAGGCAGGGAGCGCTCTTCACTCTTGACAGAGGCAGATTCACGCCCCTACCTAGGGTCGGATTTCATCTTGATGGTGACTTGTCGGAAACTCCTAGAGTTCCCGCGATTGTTCCTCACTCTGAAGCGGCATATTCGACAGGCAGCGAGGACCTTGACAAATTGCTGCAAGGTGGAATCAAGAAGGGTTCCTCTGTTTTGATAGATCTCAACAGCACAGTATCTCCCCGTGTCGGTATCATTCTCATCGACATCATAACAGCTAATTTCATCAACCAGGGTGGCTCTGCCTTCATAGTTCCGTACAGCATATTCAGCTCACAGACAGTTGCTGACTCTATGAGAAGATACGTCGGAAACGACGCATTGAACGAGAGGGTCCGCATCGCAGAGTACAACCAGGGGCTTCCTGATGAAAAATGGCGGGTGAAGATGAAAGGCAAGATAGAGGAAGATATTCCAATCATCAACAGGTACTGGAGCCAGCTTGGGGCCATCTCAACATCAAGAATGATGAAATTTGACTTCGACAAACTAGCACAGGTCTACGGTGAAGATATCGGGGTTCCAAGCCTCGGCGAAATTGGAGCCGGCATACGGGAGTCAGCAGCTTTCATGATGGCAGTAGTCTCACGACCTACGATGATGCGAGAGGAACTTCAGAGAAGCGTCGACTATTACTTGAAAACACAGACACTTGACGAATCCCTCCTCATCTATGGGGTCAAGCCGTTTAGCAACGTTCACGGTGTGGAATTCAGTTTTGAACGAGGCTATCCACGCTTATCATTAATGGAAGTCGTCTGACCAATCCACCTAGGACCTGATGTGTGCAAGAACCTTTGCTAGTCGTAGACTAGAACTCCATCTTAGCACTTGATTGATCCCATATTGTCCGCATTCGCAGTGGTCAAGGGGGTATGGGAATCGCAATCTGCCTACTATCTCATAGAGGATCAGCAAGACCTCCTTCTTCGAAGCATAGTTCCGTTCTAGCCACCTACGCCACGCTTTTCGCGGTGGCAAACTGAAGCGCTTTGGACACCTTCTTATCCATGATATGATACGCTCCTGTCGATCGTCGTTATCCGGCGATTTCAAGAAATGTGATCAGGGCTCGTTTTGTTACGAATGATGAGAAGCTCAAGAGGGTCAAGGAGATTGAGATAGTCGTGCTGAACCATTTTGCATGATGGACTCTCAAACTATCAGAGTGCCAAAAATATGCTATAGCAGTAGAACATCCGGCCTAAGAACGTATGCCAAGAATGGTCCCCTTGATGGGGTCACTAGAGTCGAGAACACAAAGAGAAGACACGTCTCAAACCCTTCGGTTCGGATGGAAAGCACACCACGACACCTGCAAACAGAACCATCAACACACTACAACAACCCGAAAAAGACCACGCAAAAACAGTCGGATACTACGAACCCATCCTCATGATCCTCGACCCCCTCGCACTCTCACCCAAACTGTGGTAAGACTCTTTCCGTAGGGAGATTCTGGGTTTGTGGCTGGCGGGTCGGGATAAATTTGGTTGTTGGTCTGCTCTCTTGCTTTAGTCAAGGAACTCGACACCTTGTTTGGTCGAGATGTCTAAGCAGCAGACGGGTCTTAGATAGACCGGGTCCTCTTCAAACAGTTTCAACAGCTCTGCGCCCTGGAGAAACTACGCCCCGGTGAGGCAGTCGAATCACTAGTCCGGCTAGCAATCGACAGCGGGAGTCTAGCCGCCCTTCATGCTAACGTTGCTAGAGGGGGAGGCAAGGGACGCATGTTGGATGAGGCGCTCTTCAGGTCACGGTTGTCGAGACTAAGGACCTGTCTTGAGACAGAGCGCCGATACTGGAAGGAGACCAGTGAGGGAATGGAAGAACCAGAGTCGGAACGGTTTGTAAAGGAACTAGTAGAGCTCAGAAAAAAATCAATCAGCGAAGAACTCGTCAAAGAGTTCGAAACGGTTCTAGCGGAAGCAGACAAGCTCTACGACGAGATCGAGAAAGACACAACCGAAAACTGGATTAGCCGAACAAAAAAGTTTGCCGCGTTACGATGACCGGAAAGTAGCGCCTATCAGGGTCGCTCTTAGGGTCGTCTGATGTTTGTTACTCGGAGCTTGAACTGGAGCGTCTTACCCGCCATAGGATGATTCCCGCTCCTCCCGTAAGCCTTCTCGGGTGGAATAACGACCTCCTTCTCCTCGTTCACCTTCATGCCCATCAAGGCCTCGTCGAAACCCTGAATGACTTTACCCGTTCCCAGCACCACCATCAGAGGGTGGTAGTCGCGAGCCGCATTGTACAGTCCCGCGCTCTTGGCCTCCTTCTCCATCGACGTGTCGAAGATCTTTCCGCCGGGGAATTTTCCGATATAGTGCACTGAGACGGTGTCTCCTTTCTGCGCTTTCAGTTCTAGGCTCATGATTCGTTCGCTCACGGAGTCTAGTTTTGGGTCTAAATAGGTAACGGTGAGGCTTTATTGTCGGAGGACGATTTCTCGGCCTCCCGACCAAACTTATACGGAACCTAAGCGGCATCTGACCGTTATGATGGCTGAGAAGCAGACCCCGAAAGCTCGCTTCTCCACAAAGCTCCCGAATGGAGACTTTCTAGGAATCACCATATGGCCAGGAAAGACTGAACCATCCGCAGAGGTCGTTACGGTTCAAATCCGACATCCAACCGGCGATAACTGGGAGACCACTGCTCGTATAGCTCTCTATCGCACACCTGATGGCAGGTATTCCCTACTTCCGGAAAGGCCGGTAACAAAGTCTTCAGAAAAGACAGAAGCAGTAGCAATAGGTGCAACGCAGGGAGAATAGGAAAATGTCGACGAGCGAGTTAGTGTTGGAAGAGACCCCATACCTGAACCTCACGACAAGAGGCAGGAAGACAGGGCTGAGACATGATGTCGAGCTCTGGTTCGCCTTCGAAGACGAAAAATTATACTTCCTCGCACACGAATCCTCTCACTGGTGGAAGAACGTCGTCAAGACTCCAAGAGTCGAAGTAGAAGTCTCAGAGATCCTCTTCGAGGGAACCGGCAGACTCGTCCCACAGAAACTCGAACACATCTTCGAACTTTTCCGCCGCAAATACGGAAGAGACCAGGTAGAAAGATGGTACGGCGGCGAAAGGTCCAAGAGAAAAGCAGTGGAGATACAGCTTGGACGGGTCCTGGGAAAGAAGCCGAGCGGCAAGGGCAGTCTAATCGAGATAGCCATATAACAAGTCAACACACGACATTCAGGCCAGACTAGGCATGGCGTACGGTCTAGCAGAAGGGTTCAGAAAGACAGCCGTCCGGCTGGGTCGAAAGAAGAAGAGCCAGGCAGTTGTCATCGCAACTTTCGGCAATCATTTCACTCTGAACGATGCGCTCGAAAAATTCCGGAAGGAAGGGCTAACTTTCGAGACGGAGAAGGGCCACATCGTTAAGATCTTCCTCGACAAGAATACGAAGGAGAGAGCGGAACAAGTCCGGAGTATCATTCGGGAAAACTTCGGCTACGTCGAGCCTCTGTAGCCACAGTTCATGTGCTAAAGTTTCGAATCTGAAGAGGAATCTGCTGAACCGGCATCTCCAGTTTGCCTGATCGGCCTACCGCTCGGAATGAGTAAGACGAAGACGCCGGCACTAATGAGTAACACTACAATCACGATCTGCAAAATCGGATAGATGGTAGGAGGTGGATGCGGCTGTCCAACGAGCTCCAAAGGGCAGAGACAACCAGGATTGCCGAAGATCAGGAGTGCAGAGCCCAAGCCAAACAGGATGAGGCTCAGGAGTATTCGCGGGATGAATTCGGGCTTAAACATCGACATCGGACTCCCAAAGCACTGATGTGTTACTATTCGAAGCATGAAGTCAATATGGATTCTGTATCGTTGACTAAGGATGATGAGGAAAGCTAACCCTCGCCAAATCCGATGATTGTCTTGGACCTTGCATCCAACGGCAAGTGGCTCGGTTCTTTCCCAAATGGAACGTGTGAATGTTCCAAGGGCCCCCGCTTTACGAACAGCCTTTTAATGCCAGACCCAGGATAAAATAGGGGACGGGCCGTGATGACTCAGAGCCACTCTGACTCGACGTTCCTAGCCGAATGAACATTCCGAAATTCGTTGAAGTATCGTTCGACGTAGACAAGACCCTCTTCCGTCAGCCTGCACTTACTCAGGCGGCACGAGGCTTAGGGATTGGCAAGAAGTGGGGTGCCATTGACGGGATGTATCATCGTAAACGGATAACTCTTAGACAGGCTCTCTTGCAACAGTTTCAGCTTCTGGTCGGGATGAAACTCGTAGACGTTCTAGCTCAGGTCTCTAAGGTTCCGATGATGCGGAACATCCGAGAGGCCGTTGACAAGCTATTGGGCCTCGGACTGTCAGTGATCCTCTGCACCGACAATCCGGACTTTCTCTGTCAGTATCTGGTAGAACAATTTGGATTCCGCGGGTTTGTCTCGTCCAAGGTGGTAGTCAAGAACGGCGTGATCACCGACGACATCGAGCCTCTACCGGACAAGAGGCTTGGCATTAGAAAGTACTGCGCATGGATGAGCATTCCGCTGAGCAAGACGGTTCATGTGGGAGATGGGCTGAACGATGTTCCCGTCTTTCGAGTAGTCGGCTATTCCATCGCCTTGAACACCAACTTGGAGAAGGTGAGAAAGGTGGCTTCCCATCAGATGGAGACCGACGACCTTCTCGACGTTTACAGGCATATTCAGTCGGAAATGTCCAGTACTAGGTCAGTAAATTAGACGGCTACTGAGCGCGAGCCTCTTCTTGTCTGTCAGGAACGCGCATTCTTGGAGCCCCATCTTTCTTCCGAGATTGAGGGCCAGGTGTTGCAGACAGAACATGACTTGAAGAGCTGCGAGAATGGGATCGGCCGCGCCACTCTTCAACAGGTACGCGTTGAAACCATTCTTTGAAAGAATTCGAAACACTTCACTCGTCTTCTTGTCCGAACTCGGCGATAAGAACAGAAGATTGTCTGTTTTTCTTTGGAGTGAGAAAAGCTGAGAATGCCCAAGCTGCTCTGTATGCTGGTATTGAGCCGATAACCCCAGAACCTCGTGGATCTTGAAGGCTGCATACATTGCGAGAGCGTAGCCGGTCCCGGATCCGACGAACAGGAACCCTCCGCGAGGATGGACCCGCAGGCCTCGAGCCCATTCAGCCGCTCGTCTTTCTACAACGGGCAGGGAATCGAGTTTCGGTAATCGACGGATCGGCGAGGCTACCGCAAGGAGGGAGGCCGAGAAACTCGCGGTTCCGGACGTAAGGATTCCGGGGCTTCTATATCGTAATCGAATTACATCGTCGCATTCTTTCGCAAGTAGGCTGCTTGGGTTCGCGGTTATTGCGACTCGCTTCTTGGCTATTCCTTTGACTTTCCTGGCGAGCTGTATGTTCGTTCTGGTTTTGCCGCTGACTGATGTTATGAAGACAGTCTTGCTCTTAGCCCCCTTCGGATGGAGCTGGAGCTCGTATGGGTCTGCCGCAGACGCCTGCATCTGGGAAAGGTAATGGGCGAAGAGTGAGCTTGCAAGAGAGTCTCCCGAGCCGGTGAAAATCATGCTCGAAGGGTCAGGATTGCGAAAGCGGTCATACTCTCCGAGTTCGCGAGCGAATGCTGGAAGGTCTTCGACCTGGTTGTGGATTTCCTGCTCCATAGCATCGAGCGAGGATGTCTTACCCAGCGTTCTCTGCTGATTCTTGCCTATAGATGCCACCCGAGTAGGTCCATTTCTTCCCGCATTGCTTGCATTGGAGGTTGAATCCGGTCCGCCATCCGTCTGGGCTTCGTATTTCGCCGGTTATGGCGAGTTCTCCATGGCACGAGCATCGCGGGGCAGTCCTTGACAAGACACTATCGGTCGCTCATTGGCGGAATAAATGCAATTGGTGGTCCGAAGCGGTTCACTTGGAATTCGGGGAGAATTTTCGGCGCGGCTTCAGTTATTCTTATATGTCTTGCCCCTAGCACATAGAGTAAGGTATTCGAAAGATCCCTCTGGATATTCGAAAACTGAGAGCGTGAAGAAAAAACGTCGTATAAGGTCATGGTGGCCTTCGGCGAACAGACCTACACTCTTCTTAGCGACGAGGCTCGAGCCCGAGGAATAACAATCCAGGAGCTTCTCCGTGCGGTCGTCATACCTGACTGGTTCAGGGCCAAGTATGAGCCTGTCCCACGACAAAGTCCGATCATCGAACGGAGGACGAGAGAGGAGGAGCCTGTGGTGCCCTACTCGTTCTCAAACAAGCTCAGATACTAGTTCCAGCCACCCAAACTTCTTTTTTTCATCCTTCGGCATAGTTGCGGTCTCGATCCGATTTGTGGTCTAGGAATTTGTTTAAGTTCGGGCTAATTCGAATCATAAGGCGGATACCCAATCTTCCATAATTGTTGATGTCCTCCGCGCCCCATTCCCCCGAGATATGAAACGATTAGAAACCCGATGAAGCCAATGAAAAAGAATACTAAACTTCGAACTAGAAACATCAAAGAGAAACCGACAACCATGAGTCCTATTCCTGCACTAAATATGGCGACGTTGCGCGGAATGAATTTTCTGCCAGGCCGAGCTACCGGCACAAGAGTAAGGTCTACCTTACAATTCACGCATGCTTCTTGAGCGTCGGGATTTTGCGCGAAGCCGCACTCGGGGCAGACTTTCACCAAGGGAGAGACGATCACACTTCTTACCTTGCTTCGTAGTTTAGCGTTCCGATTCCGATCATTCACTCTTCTAGGGACAGTCCGTTGAGAACGAAAAGCCCGATTGGTGATGCTCGTACAACCGGAGCGTGTTCAGCGAGCACTCGGGATCGTGGTCTAAACTGAAGGTGCCTGCACGATTCATTGATGAGTCAGACCAACACCCGACTTCTTGGCGGCATAAGCCCAAAACTAGAACCTCCTCCCCGCCTTACCCGTAACCGCGAAACCTTGCTGAAAAGGCATAATGGGCGATCTAAGCTTTAGTGGTGAAGGGTTTTTCGCTCGGTGATCCTCTTTTGGGATTAGTAGGTAGCCAATTGGTCAATCCGGCCGTAACAAAGAGGTTCTGTCCAAAATGCCATTCTGAAAATATTATTCTCTGGATGGGCGGATACACTGGGGCGATGTACAGATGTCCGGACTGCGGCTACACCGGACCGATAGTCATCGAGACCAACGACCCGATTCCGTCTAGGGAATCCGAAGAGCGTGAGACCGAATAGATCAAACTAGATTCCAAAACTAGGAGCGAGTCTCTTGCGCACCTCGTTTCATGAAAATCTCTCTTCTGTTCCGAATCTCTCGGTCGGTCATGAATAGAGAAGTTACGCCCTTATGACCCGAATGGTTGGCGTTGTATTCAGCCCAGAGTCGCATCAGCCACAGTACCACTTCATTATGCTGTCTCCTTGGTATTCGCCAGTAAACTGGTAATACACCATTCCGCAGCGCAGCACGACGTAGGTCAAGGACTCGCTGACATGACCGACATCAACTATCCTTGCGCCTGCAACAGGGGTAGAGTAAAGGTTAACGAGACCAGCTGGGAAAACCGGCATCAGAACAGCTACTATTGTTGCGATTACGACGAGAAGGGAAACGCCCACATTTCTTCGACGATGCCGGCCAGGTATTGCTTGCAACGCCTTAGAGCTTGCTGCCACAGACCATCATTCGCCAAGACTTCGAATAAGAAGCTATCCTATCGGTGCACGCACCATGCAAAAGAGCTAATCGGCGACCAATTGCGATGAGCCGCTCTCTGAGATACAAGAAGACGCAAGATTGCAAAGAAAACGTAGAGCCATCTGTGACTTTAGGTCGCTAGGAACCATCGCCCAGCCTTGCAGGCCGAGCCTTCTTACCGCTTCTTCACGGATCTTCAGGGGCGGCTTGTTTCCTGCTATCAATTGGACTGAAGTAAGTCTCAGCCACGGAGGGCCTTGAAGAGCCCCCTGAAGTCAGATTTCTTCCCCACCAGTCGGTCGGCCTGATCCCGGGTCAATACGGGTTTTTACCCGAATTGAGTAACCTATAGAAATAACTGGATATCTGAAGGCGCACCTGTCATCCTATAGGCTTAAATTCTGTAGAGAAAGAGTCCGGTTGATTGTTTAACAAGGCCCAGCCAATTCTGATACTCCTAACGGCAATACTCCTATTCTCCATCCTGTCCCCGAGGGTCTTCGCCTCCGACGACTCAAACCCGTCTGGACTGACGCCGACAATCAACACGCTTATGTCCAACGCTACCACCAACCAGACAATCGACGCGATCAACCAGCTCTTAGAGGAGACCAACGTCACTCAAAACTACAACAACGCCACCCAAGGCTACAACAACGCCACGCAAGACCCGCGCTATCAGCAGTTCCTACAACTCATAAACCAGTTCGAGACAGAAGCTCACGCCGGCAACAATATCGCATCAGCCCAGACACTAGCGCAATTACAACAGTACCTCCAGACACCCGAGATGCAACAATACCTCAGTACTCCCCAGGGAAGGCAGTTGATCTCACCCGCACTCCTGTCACTGCTGCCCAGCATGACCGATACATCCAACGGCTTCTCCGTAGACCCGACAATGCTCCAACAGTACATGGGAGTATTCAACAGCGAAGGGATACCCACAGGATGGTCAGGAGATTCTCCGTTCCGCGACGCAACCGATCTACGGATTCTCGGAGATCTAATGACCAATATTGATCCGAAGACTGGCTTGAGCCTCCTCCAAGACTCCAATCTGCTCAACGGCGAGATCGGCTCGGGACTATTCGGCAAGATACCCCCAGGATTCGGAGGACTGGGCGGGCTCGGTGGACTTGGCGGACAGAATTTAGGAATACCAGCCATCCCGAAGGTTCCGAACCCATTCGGCAACCTCCCCGGTGGGTCACTAGGCCATCCATCGCTCCCCGGCGTTCCCTCCATTCCCAGCGTCGCATCATCCGTCCCTGGAGTCCCCTCAATCCCACCCACCGCCGGTCAACCAACGCTCCCGATCATCATAGCAGGGCTAGCGGGAGCCGCAGCAGTCCTCTTCATATTCAGAAAACGTCTCGGAATGCTAGGCCGACGGATAACCTCCACAACGCTCAAGACAAAACCGGTCAAACCCGGGACTGGACTCAATCTACAGAATCCGCGAGACCTGATCATCTACTACTTCAGAAAAGCCGTCGCTACAATGAGCAAGCGGGGATTCCCGAGGCTCGACCCTGAGACACACAGAGAATTCTCGGAGAAATGCTCGCCACGCCCTGAGGCCCCGCCTGTCAAGAACATCTCCGTACTGTACGAGAAGGCCATGTTCTCCGGCCGCGACGTTACGATGCCGGAGGCCGACGACGCCAAAAGCTGCGCCGTCCAAGTCGAGACGACATCGCCGGCTGAGGAGAAGCGAAGATTCGGATTCGGATCCTCCCGCACCCGGATCTCAAAGATCGGCTGACCAAACCATGGGTCTCAAGACACTCATCATCTACGCAATCGAAATCATCCTCGGACTAGTCCTCACTCCCTTCCTAGGAATACCAGCGATCTTCATCGGACTTGGACTTGTGTTAGCGACCTTCCTCCTGAGAAGGCGTGGAAGAAAATGGGAGAAGATCAAGCCCCTGATGACCGAGCAGAGGCCGATGAGGCTACGCCAGTTCATCAGCCTACTCTGGCTCGTAGCGCTCGTCGCCATCCTATTCGCACCCTCCGTAAGATTCGGACTAGGCGGAGGATCAACCCCGCTGGCAGCATCCTTCCAGGCCGTCCAGCCCTACCTTACAAGCCTCGAATCGAAATACAAACTGACTATCGTCAACGACACGAACAGTCTCCAGAACGCGCTCGATCAGCCCGGCAAGAAAGCCTACTTCCTACTCGGACCCGACGAAAGCCACAATCTAACCTCCAGGGAAGCACAAACCATCAGCGACCAGTATCAGACCGGGACACTCTCACTCCTCCTAGTAGAAGGAAACAGGACAAACAACGCCCTCCTGAATTCAACCTTCGATGTTCAAGTCCGTGGAGACGCCATCATGGACAACTCGGATCGTAACAACT
>Ga0209235_1000575_pt1 | contig 18765 bp, 15 predicted proteins | sample GraSoi013_1_20cm_4_FD_185817 | JGI IMG/M metagenome (GOLD analysis project Ga0209235, IMG submission 185817) | Grasslands soil microbial communities from the Angelo Coastal Reserve, California, USA - Sample 09_25_2013_1_20cm (SPAdes) (version 2) | ecosystem: Environmental > Terrestrial > Soil >... | reverse complement strand
TACGCGGCAGGAACAGCGACAACGGCCTGCTGCGGAAGGTTCTGCACTGGGAACCGAAGGTCAGCCTGAGACAAGGTCTCACCGTTACCTATCCGTGGATCTGGAGCCAACTCAGCCAACGGGGACGAGCCCAGCCGCCTGCTCCAAGAGGGCTTCGCAGGGAGTCGGGCATGCGGATACGAGCATGAAGATCCTCGCCCTGGCCTCGACGCTTGACCTGAAATATGGTCTAGGCTGCACCCCCTCGTGGTGGCAGTTGCTGAAAGGCTTCCACGAGACGGGGAATGAAGTTATCGCAATCCCGTATCTTGGCGACCCCGTGGAGAGCTTGTGGTGGAGGACGTACGGGAATCCGTGCTCCTGGCAGAGCAGGCTGTTCAACGTGGTTTCGAAGTGGGAAGCTTACCGAGTGAAAGGGAAAGCTGGCGTTTCAGCTACCGCGTCCAAGTTTCTAGTGAGCGCCTACATACGACCACGGTGGAGAAAACACTTGGACTATGTCCTGTCGAAGGAGAAGGACGTGGACTTCGTCTTCATGATGAACATGCCTGTGAATCACTTCACAGGTCTGCCGAGCCACGTGAGGGATGAGTACGGGGTGAAGGTCGCGTACTACGACGGCGACATGCCCACGATCCTGCCGCATCACGCGCTGGCCCGGGAGTTCAAGTTCAGCTACTACGAGGGAGCTGATCTCTCGGAGTACGATGTCTTCTTCTCGAATTCCATGGGAGCGATCCCGGACATCAGAACGATGGGCGCGAAAGATGTCCGTCCACTGTACTGGGCGGCGGACCCGGAACTCTGTCAACCCCTCGAAGTAGTAAAGGACTACGACGTGTCCTTCTACGGCCATGGGTCCCAACTGCGGGAGGAGTGGCTGGCGAAGCTGATATCGGAACCCAGCCAACGAAACGCGGACATTCGTTTCGTTGTCGGCGGGAGAGACTTCGATTTCCCTTTGGGAAGAGCAGAACTCGTTGGACCCGTCCCATATTCCGAGTTCGGTCGGTTTGTGAGTCGTTCGAAAGTCAATCTGAACATTACGAGGAGCAGCCACACGACCGTCTATGCGTCGGCGACCTCCCGACCCTTCGAGCTCGCCGCATTCGGGGCTTGTATGGTCTCACAGCCGTACGACGGCATCCAGGAATGGTTCGAGATCGGCAAAGAGCTGCTCATCGCTCGGAGCACCGGAGAAGCAGAGGAACTCTATCGGTCCCTGCTCGACGATCGGGAGACCGCGGCAGAACTCGGCCGCCGTGCTAGGGAACGGATCTTGAAGGAGCACACGTTCCATCATCGCGCACAAGAAGTAGTCATGGCGGTCCAGTCGGTTGGATGATGCCGGGATGAGTGATCTTGTGGCTTGTTGCTAATCGAGCTGACTGATGACGAGGAATCTAGGCCAGACTGCTGGCTGCTCTTGCAGGACAAGAGTTCTAGAGGACAGACTCGCTGCGGTAAGATCTGCGCCCAATCCGTGTCGACGAGGGCGCTGGGTCGTGAAAACTACACTCAAGCTGGTTTCCGGCGAGGCACCCTTCCTACGTATTCCTTCTTGCCACATCTCTCCGGAAGCGACGCCTTGAGAATCTGCACTGCAAGAGAGCGCAACGCCAGTCATGTGTTCGCCGTCGTTCACTACACTTTTCTTGCGGTTTGCGACCATTGGAGTGCTGAGAATCGTGACCGGGACTAACCTTAACCCTCCAATGGATGCTCGAGTCCCCCGGGATGCGGTAGCATGATGCTCTCTCCGGCCAAGCGATCGCATCGAGGCGACAATAAGAACCCGGCCGCCACAGTCACAGGATTTAGTTACAGTGCACCCGATCTGGAGAACGACCTTACACATGCGTTCGAGAGTCTGAAATGGAAGGAGTACGTCAAGAGCGACTCCAAGGTCTTTGTCAAACCGAACTTCACGCTGCCTTTCTACAAGGCAGGCGTCACAACGACGGAGACTCTGCTCGAAGCGACCCTCAACGTCCTAAAAGACAGAGCATCTGAGGTCTTTGTTGGAGAATCAGATGGAGGATCTGCTTCATTCACGGCAGACTACTCTTTGCGAAACCACGGGGTGCCAGAAATCTGTCGACGAACTGGAGCAACAATGCTAAACCTATCTAAGGTGGAGCGGACGAGGATCAGCGAGCGAGTCAACAGGAGGCTCGTAGAGGTCACCCTACCACGGACGCTTCTCGAAATGGACGAGTCAGTTTCGATTCCTGTTCTGAAGGTCCACGCCGTGACAGGGGTCTCTCTTTCTCTAAAGAACATGTGGGGGTGCCATCCAGATGGAATGAGGCTCTTCGACCACACACACCTGGCGGAGCGGCTCGCACTCATTGCCAAGGTTCTTCACCTCAGGTTCGTCGTTATCGACGCGATAAACGGACTCAACAGAAGGGGACCTATGCACGGCGACCCGGTTAGAGTAGGCGTGGTCTTAGTTGGCGACAACCCAGTTGCGACAGATGCCACTGCCACCCGTCTGATGGGTTTTCGCGCCGAGGACGTCGGTCACATCATTACGGCGAACCGGGCTGGGCTCGGGCCATATCGAGAGACCGATATTCAGATAATTGCCGACCTGACCCCGTTCCAACAACACTTCTACCAGAGAGCCACGGTCGTCGATCTTCTGGGTACCCTCACGTTCCGAAGCGCTTTCCTGACCAAGCTCGTGTTTGATTCTGCTCTCTCCAAGCCGGTGTATTCGGTTGTTGGTCGCAAATTCCGAAAGAAGATACTCAAACCGGGAGACGAGCTTTGAGAAGGAAGGCGGGGGGCGGGGGTTAAGACTACTTTGGTCCGGTTCGAGTCTTGCCGCGAGCGTGGTGAAGACACTTGAGACGGATCCGCGCCTCGGAGAGATTCAAGCCCCGTCTCTTCCTCGTTGGCTATAATGGTTGGAAAAACACAGGTGACGATGCGATGCTCTATGCGTTCTTGGAAGCTTGCAAATCGCAGCCGTTTGAGTTTTCTGTCCTTCGAGGCTCGGCTGCTCCAGCTCTTCCTCCTTCCTTTGTAGGCAAAACGCACAGCGTTCAACTTTCTCCCCGTCGAGTTTTGGCGGAGCTCGCTCACTGCTCGGCACTTATCATTCCAGGCGGGACGCATCTGTCTGATTATGGATTCAAGCCGAGGGCCTTGGCGATGATAGGACGAATCCTCGTCCTCGTGACACTCGCCAAAATCCTCGGGAAGAGCGTTCACCTGTTGGGAGTCGGTATCGGCCCTCTCAAGGGGAAGCTCGCAACACTCCTCACGAAACTCAGTTGCATCCAGGCCGATTCCATCAGCGTGAGAGATGCCGAGTCATACACGACGGTCAGACGCATGGGCGTATCAGCGAAGGTGATTCTCGCATTCGATATTTCCGCAATGTTGTCAAGCCGCAAGCTGACGAGCGGATATGGAGACGACCCTCCACGGAAAGTCCTCGGAATTTCAGTCACCCCTGTGTATAGCGTCTACCACAGAAATGAAGACCTCCAGTCGACCATGTTGAACCAAATTGCTTCAGATCTCAACGGCTGGCTGACAGACAACACTGATTGGGACATTCGAGTCTTTGTGTTCCAAGGGGAAAGCGGGGAGACACCAAATCACGATGCCGCAGTGTCACTGAGGCTTCGAGAGTTGCTAGGGCCGCATACCAGGGTGAGTCTTGTCGACTACCAACCCTCCCCCCTTGACATGCTAGACAAGGTAGCCGAGTGTACAGCCTTTGTCGGAATGCGATTCCATTCCTGCGTGTTTGCATTCCTCAGCCGACTACCTTTACTAGTGGTACCTTACCATCCCAAGTGCATCTCTTTCGCAAAGGAAATTCGTCTGCCCGAATCTGCGATCGTTCGTCTCCAGGAAATCCCTCACGGGGGACTCCGGAGACAACTTAATCAACTGACCCGGGCGCTCGACAATGACAGAGCCGCGCTAGATATTAACGAGGCAATCGGTCGGGCGCAATCGGCAATTGAACAATTGATCGAGGCTTTCCCTGTATGAGAATCCTTCACGTGACACCGACCTTCCCACCCAAGTTATGGGGGGGAATGACTTCGGTGTCGTTCAATCTAGCGAAAGCGCTCGCTAAGCGAGGACACGCAGTGACTGTCTTCACGACAGATTTCCGCGAGAAAAAAGCAAGGAGAGTTTCCGGCGGATCACTGGATGGACTAGACGGGTTGAGTGTTCAGTATTTCATGAATCTGAGTAACCGTTTGGCGAACGAGCGCCTATACGTCCCGATTAGGATGGCTTCTGCGCTCAAAGCGAATCTGCCGAGCTTCGACATCGTGCACCTTCATGATTTCAGGAGCTTTCTGAGCTTGGCCGTTCACCACTACGCCTCCGAATACGGCGTCCCTTACGTGCTGCAAGCACATGGGTCCGTTGATACGTTTTTTGACAAGGGACCTGTCAAGAGAATGTTCGATAGGGTTTGGGGGCATGATATTGTGTTGGAAGCTTGCAAGCTCATCGCGACAGCTCCTCTAGAGGCAGCCCAGTACGAATCGATGGGTGCGACGCAAGACCGAATTGCTGTTATACCAAACGGAATCGATACTAGCGAGTTTTCTAGACTTCCACAAAGGAACGAATTTCGAAGGAAACTCGGTATTCCCGACGAGTGGAAGGTAATTCTGTTCGTCGGGAGGATTCATCGGACGAAAGGGCTCGATTTGCTAATCGACGCGTTCGGTCGCCTCCCAGGCGGCCTAGACCGCGTTGGGCTGGTGATTGCAGGCCCTGATGACGGTTATCTATCGACTGTCAGGAAGATGGTGGAGCACAGGGGCCTGAGTACGAACGTCTGGCTCGTCGCTGGGGTCTATGGACGTGAGAAACTCGCCGCCTATGCTTCTGCGGACCTCTTCGTACTACCCTCGCGATATGAGATTTTTGGCCTCGTTGCCATTGAGGCGATCACTTGTGGCGTCACCACCGTCGTGACTGACGCTTGCGGGGTGGCGCCGCTGTTCCTCACACAAGGACTCGGTTATGTGGCAAGGCACGACAGCGCTGACGACCTCGCGAGGATCCTCAGTCAAGCACTCAGAAACCTTGAAGAAGGGAAACTCAAGAGCGAGCGAAGGCGCAGGTATGTTCTCGAAAACCTGTCATGGGACAGAATCGTGGCAAGCGTTGAGCGGGTCTACGAAGAGTGTGTTACGGGGAAGAGAGGCTTCTCTATTCCTAAAAGCCCGTAATTTGTGTTTGAGATCTGAACGTCGCGAGGAAACGCACAAGGTCCATGCGCCTATTCCGGAGATCGAAGGGTGTAGGCCGAGGCTCGCAATAAAAGCCCCAGGCAACGCATTCCGGAGACTTCGGCGATAATCTATCCACTCGGGAGAACACCGACCAGAATGAGCGAAGAACCGCTGATTTCAATTGTAACGCCATCCTATAACCAAGCACAGTTCATTGAACACAACCTACGAAGCATTCTCGTCCAGCGACATCCAAACGTCGAGCATCTGGTCATTGACGGCGGATCAACGGATGACACAGTTCGAATTCTGCGGGCATACGAACAGAAATATCGGCTTGAATGGGTTTCGGAGCGAGATTCCGGCCAAAGTGATGCGCTGATGAAAGGGTTTAGAATGAGCCGCGGTGAACTGGTGGGATGGCTGAACTCGGACGACATGTACTTCGAAAGAGGCACGCTCTCGTTCGTCGCAAAGCTTTTTAGTGCAGAGCCCCGAGTGGACGTCCTGTATGGCGATCAAGTCGCGGTTGATGCGGCTAATCGCATATTCCGCGTTAGCCGGCTGTTCGAGTGGAATTACGGGATGATTCTAAGAGGGAACTCTCTATCCCAACCGGCGACGTTCTTTAGAAGGCATGTGGTCCTCGAGAATGAGCTCGACAAGAAGTTGCATCATGCCATGGACCTAGATTTCTGGCTTAGGCTGGGCAGGTCTTACTTGTTCAGACACGTGCAGAGAATATTGGCCGCCTTTCGAATCCACAGCTCGGCCAAGAGCACAGCATTCAGAAAAGCTGCGAGGGCGGAGGCGCGGCAAGTGCTCGCGTCAAACGGTCAAAGGTGGGGAATCGATTACAAGGTACTCAGGTACTTGAAGGACTATCCGGCTGCTGGATTACGCAAACTCCTAGCCCTTCAGGATTGCCTCAGGATTCCGGAAAGGATTGACGAACTCGCGTTCGACCCAGGCGCGTTAGATGTTTGGAATCTTACGATAAGCCAGCTCTGGCCTCTCCAGGCACCCTTCCCTTTGAGACTGAGGAAGCGCTAGGACGTTCCTGGAGGCTCGCACGCACCTTGCGCACACTCGACGATGGATGTCACGGGCATCACAGTCCTGGCTCTCAAAGAACGAAGGGGCGTCAGTGCTGCGCATGAGGACAACCCACCTCTAGAGCCGAGCGGCTTAAGGACCGACCGACCCGAAGGAGGGCAAGCTAATCGTCGACCGCGGGAAACGATATATTTGAGACGACCTTTCGTGGATCGAATCGCAACGAGTAGGGAATCCAGATATCTGAGAGTATCAGCCAGTTCAAGGCGTTGAATATGTACATGCCAAATGTCGAGCCAAACGGTAACGTAAATCATGCGACGAGAGAGCGAACGGTTAGACTACTCGCGGCCAACCTCGTCGTAGGCTCGATCCTAGCACACCTCTACGTCCTGATCCGTTTTAAGTTCCTTTGGTTGAGTGGAGATGCAGCCATATTCACGAAAATCATGGAAGGGGTAGCTCAATCGGGTCGTGTTGACGGCGGAATTCCATATCCGTACGGCTTCGGCTATCAAGTGCTCACCAACTTCGCGGCGAGTGTTTCGGGATTCACCGTTGCCGATTGGCAGTTGTTCGCGTATCCTATCATGGGGGCATTACCTGCTCTTGTAGCCTATCCGATGTTTGCCCGACTGTTACGGGAGAGATTGTCCGCAATCCTCGGCGCTTTTCTGTTCATGATACAACCAGATCTTCTATTCACGACTTATCGCAGTACACATGAGAAATTTACCTGGATCCTGATGCTGACCGTGCTACTCCTGTTCTTGATTGCCACCACGAAGCGGCCCCGCTCTTCGCACGCCTTCTTTAGACCGGGTGCAATGCTCTGCCTCTATTTTGTGATGTTCGGCCTCTTCTCCTTCAATCTCTTTTTCTCCAACATGTTCCTCCTAATCCTCGCATTGGGCTTCATTCTGGGTCGGCTTCGACCCACGGACCACGATTTGATGCGCCTCTCGCGCTTGGCATACTTGTGGGTGGTAGGCATGGTCCTGTTTTTCTCCCTGATGCTTTATATCTACGAGCCCGCGCTAGTCTACTTGAGAGGAGTCGCAAATTACGGGGAACTCGTCCTGGTATCGCTTCTCTCGTTCGAAACCCACACCACACCCCAATACACGTTCGTGGCAGAGAGTTGGCCCTCGATCTACGTGTGGATGGGGCTGACCTTCGTCACATGGTTGGTTATCGGGGTTTCGACACTGTCCTTCGGAAGATCATTCATAAAGCGCTCGAGACCTAATGGTCGCCGGACCCTTGCGCTTCCGCAATCTTTGTACGCTGGAGCGTCGCTCATCGTCCTTGCAAGCGCTGTGGCAGATCGTTTCGGAGGTTTTTCCTCGAATCTGGAACTACGCCTGGTCCCCGTGCTCATGATATTCGCTGCACCAATTGCGGCTCACGAGCTGATTCGATGGACTCGGAGAGAAAGCCAGATTGCAAGTAGAAAACGAGTTGCAATCTTGCTCGCCCTCGTGGTCGTGGCCGTCCCTGTGTCAGTCCTTAAAGCCTCCGTCGAACCTTCTGTAAGTAACCTCCGTATCTATGCTACTCCCGAAGAGGTTGCCTCGGTGAATTGGATCCTCAACGTGCACTTTGAGAGTCAAATTTGGACAGATCCAGAAGGACGCACTCTGAGCGTAGCCCATCTCGTCGCGCCTTACTCCGAATTCGAGAGATATCGGACAGAGCTTGGAGGAAATACATCGAGCGCGTTCTACCTGCTATCAGGGAACGTGATAGCCGTCAATCCCGATGCCGCCGCGGCGCTAGAGAAGCCGACTGATTCTATCATTTATGCAAATGGCGATTCGTTCATCTCTATGCATTAGTAAACGCTCCTCAGGAACACGTACGAAAATGTCGGCCCGGACCAACCCACAGCCTGGTAGCGAAATGCTTCCGCGGAATGCAGCGTGACCGGAATATGGACCGATTTCACCCATCCATCTCCCCCATGCAAACACCTGCCCGCGCAAACGCACCTGAAGGTCGATCGGTCCTCAGACTAAAGGCCCTGCTCCGCGACGCGTTGCTCGCGGTCGGGCTGGACGTTCGTAGGGTGACGACTGCCGAAGCCGTTCGTTTCAGATGGATTCAGAACCTGGGTATCAAGACCGTTGTCGACATTGGAGCAAATGTAGGACAGTTTAGCCTTGAGGCTCGAAGGCTATTTCCTGAAGCCTCGATTTATGCCTTCGAGCCGTTGAGACGCTGCTTCGAACAACTGGTGCACGTCATGCACCACGATCGGAATTTTGTAGGGTTCAATTACGGCCTTGGCGACGACAACTTTGAAACTGAGATTTTCCGCAGCCATTTCACTCCCGCATCCTCCTTGAGACGACACACACTTTCCCTTATCAAAAACTTCCCCTATTCGACGCCGGATCAGGTAGAAAGAATACAAATCAGAACACTGGACGATGTTGCAAAGAATCTGAGGTTTCAGAAAAACATCCTCGTCAAAATCGACGTCCAAGGATACGAGGACAAAGTTCTGAACGGCGGACGCAAAATGATGTCCGAGATCAAGCTTGTCATCGTTGAGACTAGTTTTGAGCCCCTGTATTCAGGGCAGCCGTTGTTTCAGCAAATCTATGATAGGCTTACAGGTGCTGGATTCCGGTACGAAGGGTGCATCGATCGGCTGTTGAGTCCCTTGAATGGACGAGTGCTTCAAGAGGACTCCATCTTCTTAAGAGAAGACGACTAATCCCGAGATGACCCCATGTCATTAACAAATGGAGGCTATCGTTTCCGAGGCCTGACTTGAACAGCGAATGTATTGATAAGCAAGATGAGAGACAAAGAGAGATTCCTCACGTAAACGGACGAACGTCACAACGAATTCCACGTAGGGTGGGTCTTCGAGCTTGAAGATTCGTTTTCAGCGACAAGCGTGGGACTTGCACCTTTGCATGTCTTACCAGGCCGCGATAAGTGCCTTCCTATTGTTCTCCGGGCAAGGGACGCTCCTTGCTGTCCTCAGTGTGTTCTTGGTTCCTGGATATCTCGTCGTGGGAGCAATTTTCCCGAGCGGGGAAGGGATCACGTGGACCGAACGGTGTGCGCTCAGCCTGGGACTTAGTGTAGCGGTAACATCGTCCCTCGGTCTGATGCTAGGTCTTTCAGGCCTCGGAATCTCATTCATCGCCGTTGCTGCGGTACTCGTAGGATTGGCATTTCCATTATGGGCTCTAGCGTTTTGGCGACGGATGCATCTGGCGATCGAAAATCGGCTTTCGGGTTCTATCGTACTGAAGAAACCAGATTGGGCCGGATATACGGGCACTGAAAAGGCGCTCGCAACCACGCTCGTAGCAGGAGTGGTGTGCACCGTCGTTGCATCCGCCTACTTGATCACACTCCCATTCCCTGGGGGGCGCTTTACCGAATTCTATATCCTTGGACCAAGTGGAAACCCTTCGGGTTACCCCAAGTGCCTCAACGTATCACAACCCGGTGATGTCCTCATTGGGCTGACGAACCACGAATTTGGAACTCTAGACTACAGCGTCCGGATAGACCAGGTCGGAGAGCAGGTTGTTTACAATTCGACAAAACAGAGTAACGAAACCGTAGAAGTAAACCGGACCGTCGTGTCGTGGCTCAATCTCACACTCAATGATGGTCAGAACCGGACGGAGCCCTTCGTCTTCGTGATCCAATTAGCGGGCTTATGGAAGATGCAATTCACCCTATTCAGGAATCGCGACCTCTCTGAGGCATATTTGGCTCTCCATCTGTTCGTGCGCGTCCCGTGCAACTAGGGCCTGATACCACGCATGCTTATCGGTGCAACCTGGCACACCTAAGCCTCCCCGAAGCTCGCTATCAATCGATTGACAACTGGGTGGAGGCTGGCTTCCGTCATGCGCGCCCCTCTTGACCGCCCTCGGGAGGGCCCGTGCCGACGCGGGGTGGTACCCGAACGCGAGGGTAGCGCTAGATTGAGAGCGCGGCAATCTCCCCAGCGGTGAGAGCTCGCGTGAAGACGCGGACCTCGTCGATGTCTCCGACGAAGTAGCTCGCGACATAGGCAACCTGAGTAAGCGTCGACGACCGCACAGATGTGATAGGATTCGTCGTGTCCCGGGCGACGAGCACGCCGTCCACGTAGAGTTCCGCTAAGCCGGACCTGAGGATCCCTGTGACGTGATGCCATTCTCCGTCGTTGTATGTGAGCGGGGTTGTAGTTTCTGTGAACACGTCCGGGGAGATGGCTTCATAGAAGACGACCGCGAACCTTCCATCATTCTGTACACGCAGCTCCCACGAATACCCGCCTCCCTGAATCCCGCTGTAGTAAGGCGAGGGGTTCGTCGTCCAGTTGAACCACGCGGCGACCGTGAAGTCTATAGCGGGGACCAAAATGGGGGGAGCCATAATTCGATCGCCCGCGTTGAAATGCCTCGCCCGACCGACCTTCCCGGCGACGTCGGTCGTGCCCGACATCGTCCCGTGGTGCCCCTGGCCCGAGAGATCCTCCATATGTCCGTTGGCAAGGAGGGTTTCCATGTCGTACGATAGGACGAGCCCGTCGGCCGGCGGTGGCGGAAGCAACGCCATAGCGGCGATCTCCGCAGCGCTCAAAGCGCGTGAGAAGACGCGGACCTCGTCGATGTCTCCGACGAAGTAGCTCGCGACATAGGCAACCTGAGTAAGCGTCGACGACCGCACAGATGTGATAGGATTCGTCGTGTCCCGGGCGACGAGCACGCCGTCCACGTAGAGTTCCGCTAAGCCGGACCTGAGGATCCCTGTGACGTGATGCCATTCTCCGTCGTTGTATGTGAGCGGGGTTGTAGTTTCTGTGAACACGTCCGGGGAGATGGCTTCATAGAAGACGACCGCGAACCTTCCATCATTCTGTACACGCAGCTCCCACGAATACCCGCCTCCCTGAATCCCGCTGTAGTAAGGCGAGGGGTTCGTCGTCCAGTTGAACCACGCGGCGACCGTGAAGTCTATAGCGGGGACCAAAATGGGGGGAGCCATAATTCGATCGCCCGCGTTGAAATGCCTCGCCCGACCGACCTTCCCGGCGACGTCGGTCGTGCCCGACATCGTCCCGTGGTGCCCCTGGCCCGAGAGATCCTCCATATGTCCGTTGGCAAGGAGGGTTTCCATGTCGTACGATAGGACGAGCCCGTCGGCCGGCGGTGGCGGAAGCAACGCCATAGCGGCGATCTCCGCAGCGCTCAAAGCGCGTGAGAAGACGCGGACCTCGTCGATGTCTCCGACGAAGTAGCTCGCGACATAGGCAACCTGAGTAAGCGTCGACGACCGCACAGATGTGATAGGATTCGTCGTGTCCCGGGCGACGAGCACGCCGTCCACGTAGAGTTCCGCTAAGCCGGACCCGAGGATCCCTGTGACGTGATGCCATTCTCCGTCATTGTCTGTTAGAACGCTTGTTGCCTCGGTGTATGCGTCCGGCTGGATAGCCTGGTAGAAGACGACGGCGAACCGTCCGTCGGCCCCCACGCGGAGCTCCCACGAACAGCAGCCGCCACCCTGGATTCCGCTGTAATACGGGGATGGATTCGTCGTCCACCGGAACCAGGCGGCGACCGTGAATTCCGTGGCCGGGACCGAAATCTGTGGAGCTGTGATCCGATCCCCGCTTCCGTCGAAGTGCCTCGCCAGTCCGACTTTCCCAGAGACGATCGTCGTGCCCGTTATGGTCCCATCGTTTCCATGTCCCGAGAGATCCTTCTGAAGTCCGGAGCCCGTGAGGGTCTCCATGTCGTAGGCCAAGAGGGGATCGCCGACTGTGAGGGTGAGCCCAGAGGTGCGTGTAATCGTGCCATCCGTGGCCTGGACGTTCACGACATACGTACCGGGTGGAGTGCTCGATGAGGTGGCGAGCGTAAGGTTCGCGGTGGTGGTGGGATTGCCCGTGGCCGGCGTGAACGTGCACGTTGCGCCGGCGGGTAGACCGGCACAGGAGTATTGGACGCTGTGACTCGGACCGAAGGTCCGCTGGACAGTCACGGTCACGGCCAGAGATTGCCCGTGTACAGGAACGAAGCCTGAGGACGGACTCGTCGAAAGGGTGAAATCGAAGGGAGACGGCGTCGGGGTCGCGAGGAGCGGGGGGGCCCAAGCAGTCCTCGGTGCGCCAAGGCCCGCGCCTAGCGTTCCCACTGAGGCGGAGACGGTCTGCCAGTTGGCGAGGTTCCAGTTGTCGACGACCGCGAGCGCGCCGAAGATCCGGTCCATGTCCCTCGCCCACGGGACGTCCTTCGAGGCCGGCGTCATCGAGAAGCCCCAGCTGCGGGCGAACTCCTGCTCCACGCTCCCGGCGGTCGAGAACTCGGTGGCGAGGCCGTACACGGACCATCCTGTGTTGTCGACGACGTAGGCCCCGTAGGCGACGAAGCCGCGCGCGAGGATCCTCGCCGCGTCCGTCTCGAGCGAGCTCGTGTCGAAACCGGGAGGAAGAGCCAGGAGCGACCCCATGCGCAAGGCCGGATTCGTCCCTCCGTAGCACGTGGGTGCGCAGAAATCGGCGACCGTCGCGGGCCAGCGGAACCCTCCTGTGGACGTGTCGAAGAACAAGTTCGCATGGGCGTCCAGGTTCACCTTCATCGCGTGCCGGATCATGCCGCCGGGCACGAGTTCCCCGAGTCGGATCGTGCCGCCGATCGAGGAGAGCTTGGACCCGCCATGACCACCGGAGAAGCCGGTGCCTTCGAGCTGCTCGTCCTTCTGGAACCACCACATCGTGATGGGGCCGTCCGCCGTGCAGTGCGTGTACGGTTGCCCTTGGATCAACGTCTTGCCATCCGCATCGAGGATGGCTACCGCGTGATTTGGAGTAAAGGTCGGATCCGCGCCTGGAACGACGAAGCCGGCAGGGATCGGCGCCTCGAACAAGACGCCACCTTGAATGCCACAACGGCTCCGGCCGGTCCACGCGTCGGAGTTGAGGTACACGGGCGTGATCGGCGCGCTCGGATCCAGGATCAGCACGTCGGAGTCCGTCGTCATCCCTCGGGCCGTCGCCTGGGCGATCCCTGCCGCAACGTAGCTGGCGGACGCGCCAATGGGGAGGTTCCAGACGCTGTCCGCGGAAAACGGCCAGGCGCGAGGATCGCGGAGCTCCGGCGCAACGGGAGCGTCATACGTCACGGTGAGCTTCGGCCGGTTGGCCAGGGTCGAAAACTCACTCGAGGCGTATTCGACCGCATCCCCGTTCAAGGAGGAAAGGAGGACTCCTTGATTCGGGTCGCCCTCCGCCCACTTCTGGACGACGTACGTCACGTTCACCGAAACCCAGCCCGGGGGAGCCGGGACGAACGTGACCACCACGCCGCTCCTCTGGGGGAAACCGTGAATCGCGAAGCTGTTCCACGTCACCGTCGCCTCGCTCCAGCTCTCCCAGGTCTGGTAGAGATCCTCCGTGGTCCCATTGTTGCTCGGGATATACAGTTGAAGGGTCGCGCTGACGATTGTGGCGCCGATCGGAATTTGACCGGTGTTCGACCCCATGAGCTGGGGGAATTTGAGGAGGACCTTGCAGACGCGCGAGGTCGGCCCACCATGGCATCCCTGGCCGTCGACGCGGAGCAGCGTGGCCGAGCCGAAGTTGCCATCTGGAAAGCCACTGTCGATCTCGGCATCGTCCGTTTCGCTGTACGCGCCATTGTCGCCTCGTTGGTACGTCCGGGTGAAACGCGGTGCGACCGTGACGTCGAAGGGTGCCCTCGTGCTCGCGGACGCGTTCGAGGCGACGACCGTCGTTCGGAAGTGGCCCGGAGGCGAGGACGCAAATGTCGTGACCGACAACGAGGAGGTGAACGGGGGATTCCCGCTGGACGGCGAAAGGGCGCAGCTGGCCCCGGGTGGACATCCCGAGACGCTCAGGGATACCGGGTCGGCCGAAGCCCCGAGGACCGTCACGGTCGCTGAACCCGTGTCTCCCGGCTGCAGATGGACGGCACTGGGGTCCGCCGAGACGGCGAATCCAGCGGACGGACTCTTCTTCAACGTGAAGGAGTCGATCACGCCGCTGGCGCTCTCCACGAACTCGTATCGGATGAGCGTCGGCGAGACCTGGAACCAGCCGAAGCCTTTGGCCGGTGGAGCAACACGACAGGCCGCGACCCACAGGGTGGTCCGGCACGTCCCGCCACCGGATAGACCGCCGGTCCCGAGGATCAAATAGATCGGCGCACCAGGGTCGCTGTATGCGTTGCCGGTCTGCGTGACGGTCTGGAAGTGAACGGGATACGTCCTCCCGTACACGTGGTCGTGGCCGTAAAGGACCAAGTCGACGTGGCGGTTCGTGAGGATGTCCTCGATCTGATCGTTCGGGCCATCGATCGGACAGAGGAGGGAGAATCCCGTCGTGGTCGGGTCGTAGCACATGAAATGGAAGTAGACGACGATCCACCGGATCGAGGGGTCCGCGTCCGCCGCGGCGAGCTTCGCGTCGACCCAGGCGCGAATCGCCGGAGTGCCGGCGACGCCGTCACAGCCTTGCACCGTCCCGTCCACGCCGTCGGCTTGGCCGAACCCATCGGCGCCGAAATCCAACGTGACGAAGAACGTGTTGCCCCAGGTGAACGCGTACGTCCGCTCGTTCCCGGGCAGGTTCGAGAACGCACAGTGGACGGCGAGGGGCGTGACGTCCGGCATCGGAGCGGCCTCTTCATGGTTGCCCATGGCGGATTGGACAAAGGACCCGGCGCCGAACGCGCTCCACTTGTCGTACACCGACCGGACGCCCGATTCCTGGTCGGTGTAGTACAGGTCCCCGACCGGGAGGACGAGGTTCGGGTTCCGCTTCGCGATCCCACTCGACGTGACCGCGGTCTGGTTCGTGTCGCCCCAGTCGCCCGCCGCCGCGAACGTGAAGGTGTCGGAGGCCCCTTTCGGAGGCGCCGCGCGGAACGTCGCTTGGCCAAAGGAGGAAGTCATGCCGGCGTCGCCGATGCGGTAGAAATACGTTGCCCCCGGCGTGAGGCCCGTGAGGTTGACTACGTGCAGGTGGGTGCCGCCGGGGGAGGCGTAGTCTACGCCCGACGCATGGAACAGGTATGGCGGCCCGACGGAACGCCCCCATTCCGCTCGCGATGTCGTTGTGGCGGTCGTGTACCAAGTAATCGTTGCCATCGTCGGATCGTCGAGGTAACTCAGGTGAACGCCGAGGGGAGGATTGGTCCCGGAAGGCACCGCGCTTCCCCCGAAGGACGGCAGGAGAGTGAGAGTCGTGAGGACGACGATAACCGCGATGGACGATGCCCAGAAACCGCTCAAGCGCACGGAATGCAAGCCTCCCTTACCCTGTGGCCCTAGGGAAACCCTCGACGTCCCGTCGGTGCCTGTGAGAAGATATGACCGCAAATGACTTAGTCTTTTCACCTAGTTGTCTGGAATAAACCAGACGCCCAGGTCAGATTTTGCACCCTGGGGCGCATCGTTTCTCCCAAAGGAGAGCGCGCCTGTTGTAGACGCGAATCCGCCTCATTGAAGTCGGAAACCGATGGGTATCGCAACAGCCGTCGTCGCCGTCACTTCTTGGCTCGCACGCCGGCCGTCCGCGGCGACGGCCTCGATACGAACCGGCGTTCCGTACGGATTAGAGAGTCCCGGATGGAGCGTCGCCTGGCCGTTCTTGCCGGCCGGCACCACGAGTGAGGTGACCAGCAGGCCGTTGATGAAGAGCTGCACATTCGCGTCCGTTGCAGACGGATTCTCCAGGGTCACGAAGACCGTCCCGTAACCGTGCGGCGCGAAGGTCGGGCCGACGGTCGGGACTTGAGCGGGACCGATCGAGCCGCCCGGCGGTTGCACGCCGACGCCGAACGCGTATGGCGAGTAGGTCGGCAACCTCGCGCGGGCCGGTTTCGTCCGGAGCCACAGCCCGATGACCAGGAGCACGAGGCCCGTGGCGAAAGCGATCAGCGCCACATAGAACGGAGTCGGCACGATGCCTGTGACCGTCGTCGAGTGGATCCCGCTCTGGGGGGTGGCCTCGTAACCCACCGCATGGGTCGTCACGAGGTAGTACGTCCCGCTCGACGGAAGGGAGGTCGTGAACGAACCGCTCGAACCCGTGGTCGAGAACAGCGTGTCCGTCGTGGAATAGGTCTGGAAAACGGCATACTGGGCCTGCGTCAGGACGTATTGATCCACGGCACCGGGACTCGCCTGATACGTCACCGTGATCGTCCCTGCGGTCAGGGTCTCGAACCGCAGGTAGGTGTAGTAGTACTGCCCCATCGGGAGCTGGAAGCTCGTGTTCCTCGACTGCGGAACGGTGGAGGCAGCAACGAACGCGAAGCCGAGGCCGACGGAAACGATCCCGGCCACGAGCAGGATGATCACGGACGCTCGCACACGCACTCCCCCACGAAGTCGGACGTCGCGGAGGGTCAACATCGCCTTGCGGTAGCTTGAGCCTTTCCGCTCCGCGCGGGACCGCTAATGGATGGGGGCAGTAGGGCGCCCGGTCGAGTCGCGAAACTGGTGGCGATTATCTTTCGTGATATTATCGCCGTGGCCTTTATTGGCACGCACCTGGTGCTCAGAGACCCTATGGCCGGCTCCCGAAGGCGGCCCCTCCCATCCTGGACGCTACCCCGAGGTCCGCGGCGCAACCTGCCGAAACGGGCCCGCGCCTTGCGGACCGCCTGGCTCCTGTTCCTCTTCATCGGCCTGCCGCTCGGCTTCATGGCGGCCCTCGGGCCCATGGCCTATGCCGGGATCTACATCGAGCCGCTCCGGCAGTTCTGGCAACCCTGGCCTCCGGACATCCTCAAGGGCATCGGTGGTGTCCTCGGGTTCGCTGCGACTATCGGATACCTCATGTACCGGAAGGGTCGGTACACGGGATACCGGACAGGGGCCATCGCCGAGCGAGCGACCACGCGCAACCGCGCGGAAGGCCGAGTCCCCGTGTCGAACCCGGCCTCGGCTCCGGGCGCTACGGTTCCGGCGCCGAACCCGCCGCCTCCTCCCGAAATGCCTCAGATGCCTGCCCAATAGCACGGAATGAAAGGGACGAGGGAGAGACCGATCCTCAGTCCTCGCACTGCTCAGTCAGAACCGGAGTCTTCGGTCTCGTTATCGTGGTCTTCGCCCGTCTGGCCGGATCGCTCCTGGGCCCACGGAGGCATCTCGCCGGTCCGGAGCACAATCGCGTTCCCGCCGTTGATCCAGACCGTAAACGCCTGAATCTCGTGGCCGTCATCAAGGACGCCTTCGACCTTCAATGTGTCATTCACATGGATCGTCGGGAAGTTCTGTTCAGCCCACCACCACGGAGGCGCGAGCTCGACGCTGTAGTTCGTCCCGTTCGCCGCCGTCAGCGTGAGCTCCACACTCTCGTTGAAGTGCGGATTCCAATCCACCGCGGTCACGGTGCCTTCGACCGTCACCAGATTCTCCGGCGATTCCGAGTCCATTGCATGAATGGCGACACCGGCGCCGACTGAGGTCACGAGGGCCATCGCGAGAACCGCGTACAAAGCGTTCGACATTCCACTCCTCTGTCCCAGTCCATGTGGGGCGGTGGGTTAAGGCCTCTTGAACGCTCGTCGAAATGAGAACAATCGGAGGCTCGGCGCGTCGAGCCTCGATACAACACGCCACATCCGACCACGCCGTCGGACTCGTCCTGGGCACAGACTCGATTGCTTGCACCAAGACCGCGGGAAGCTCCGGATCAGACGATGCCTCAGGTTGAGGTTCCAGGCCGGCGCTCCCGCGTTAGGGCCGAGACCAGGAGGGCCACCACTCGTCGAAAGATCTCGTCAGAGACGCGGCCCACCAGAGTGTGCACGAGAGCGCGATGGATCGTGAACACCTTCATGGGACGGACCTCGCTTCGCTTCGGCAACCGACCCTCTGCCATCTCTCGATCGTCCAACGGAATCGCATCGCGGCGTCGGGAAATCTTCGAAGTCACCCCGCAGACGATGAGATCCTCGCCGTGGACGATGAGCACGAGGGCGGGGCGGCGTTTGACGGCGGAAAGGTCGGTGAAAGGGAACGAGACCGTGACCAGAGAGCCCGGGCGGAGAGCCAATCGAACCTCGCCTCACACGCCGTCCCACACGTCGTCTTCGGGGTTCTCCCACAATTCCCTCAAGGCGTCTTCCGTCGCGCGAAGCAGCGGGGCGAACTCGTCGTTTAGGATCCCTTCGACGTCGGCCTTCTTGCGAAGCACGAGGGCGTCTCCCGATTCGAGAAGCACAAGGTCCGTGTCCCGACTGAGTCTGTGCCTTGTGCGAACTTCCTTCGGAATCACAATCTGGCCTTTACTCGACACTTTTACGATGTGCACAGGCTTGTAAGGCGGGGCTTACTTCTTAAACCTTGCCCCGGGTAGCGTGAATGCGGATACGAACGGCCACATCGCATGACGCCGAGGTTTAATATCGAAGCCAGTTCATCCCTCGAGAGAAACGCGGAGGAGTGCGCGATCGAGCCTTCTGGACGGACCACCTTCAGCATGCGAGCC
>Ga0209235_1000574_pt1 | contig 18780 bp, 19 predicted proteins | sample GraSoi013_1_20cm_4_FD_185817 | JGI IMG/M metagenome (GOLD analysis project Ga0209235, IMG submission 185817) | Grasslands soil microbial communities from the Angelo Coastal Reserve, California, USA - Sample 09_25_2013_1_20cm (SPAdes) (version 2) | ecosystem: Environmental > Terrestrial > Soil >... | reverse complement strand
ATCCTCCAGATGGCCACCGGCCTCAACCTGTCAACCGCCAACGCGTGAAGGGAAGCCGCCGTGAATTCGACCGCCCCACCGACGAGCAAGGCATCTTCCCCGGAGGCAGCGCCGATCTCCGCGGCATCCTCCCCCAAGGCTACTACTGCCTTCTCCGTGGTTGCCCGCCATGCCACGGGCGACAAAGCGAGAGCGGTGATCTCGCAGTACGGGATCTTCCTCATCTTCGGGGTGATGGTGATCGTGGCGTCGTTCCTGTCGCCCGCGTTCCTCACCACCACCAACATCGTCAACGTCATCCGGCAGATGTCGATCATCGGCCTCATCGCGCTGGGGGTGACCGGCGTGATCGTGTCCGGTGGCATCGACCTGTCCTCCGGCTCCGTGGTCGGCGCCGCCTGCGTGGTCGCGGCCAGCCTGGCGCAGCTCCCGGACCGGGCCTTCTACCCGGCCATTGCCGGCAGCCCGGTCGTGGTCGCGATCCTGGCGGGGTGCGGGGTAGGGGCGCTGGCCGGCCTGATCAACGGCCTGCTCGTGGCCAAGACGGGCATCCCCCCCTTCATCGCCACGCTGGGCATGTACACCGCCGCTCGGGGGGCGGCCATGCTCTACACCACCGGCCGGCCGCTCTCGCACCTCTCCGATGCATACAACGTCATCGGCCAGGGGGATTTCCTCAGCGTCCCGGTCCCCATCCTGATCCTGGTCGTCATGGCCTTCGCGACGCACATCCTCTACTCCCGGACCAAGTTCGGGAAGTACATCTATGCCATCGGCGGCAACGAGCAGGCGGCCCGGGTCTCCGGCATCAACGTGGGCCGGTACAAGATCCTCATCTACACCTACGCCGGCATGCTCTCCGGATTGGCCGGCCTGGTCGTCTCCTCCCGCATCGGTTCGGGCCAGCCGGGCCTGGGGGTGGGGTACGAGCTCGACGGCATCGCCGCGGCCGTGATCGGCGGGACCTCGCTCTCCGCCGGCGGCATCGGCACCATCCCCGGCACCATCGTGGGCGCGCTGATCATCGGCGTGCTCAACAACACCCTCGACCTCGTCAACGTCTCGGCCTACTGGCAGCAGATCATCAAGGGCGGGATCATCGTCGGCGCCGTGGTCCTCGACCAGCGGAAGAACCGGGGCGATCGATAGGCGCTGTCGCGCCGCAGGCGCGACTGTGCGCCTACACACGCGGAGCGTGACCCTGGCTGTCTCCGTGAAAACGGAGACAGCCTACAGGAGGACGTCGTGAACCCTCGTGAACGGCTATCGCTGAACCGCATCCTGAGCCCCCAGCTGCCCCTCCCCGAGTTCCTGAAGCTCACCGCCGACCTCGGGATGAAGATGGTCGAGGTCCGGAACGACTTCGCAGACAACAGCGTGCTGGACGGGCTCTCCGAGACGCAGCTCAAGAAAGCCCTCGCCGAGACCGGCGTACGCATCATCACCATCAACGCCCTCTATCCCTTCGAGCACGGCAAGCACTTGCAGGCCAACGTGGAGAAGCTGAAGGGGCTCATCGCGGAGGCGAGCAAGGTGAATTGCCCGCACATCGTCATGTGCCCCTTCAACGAAGTCGGCGACCCGCGCACTCCGGCCCAGCGATCCGCCGATCTAGTGGTTGCACTGAACGCCTACGGCCCGCTTCTCACCGAGGCAGGGATGGTCGGCCTGATCGAGGCGCTCGGATTCGAGCGCAGCGCGCTGCGCACCAAGCGAGCCGCGCTGGACGGCATCGCCAGGTGCTCCTACCCGAAGGCCTTCGCGCTGTTACACGACACCTTCCACCACTACCTGAGCGGGGAGACCGAGCTCTTCCCGCGCGAGACGAAGCTGATCCATGTGTCCGGCGTGGTTGCGGGCAAGGCGAAGCCTGCCATCGAGGACGACGATCGGATCCTGGTCGACGCCTCCGACGTCTTGGACAGCCGCGGCCAGGTGGCGGCGCTCCTGAAGGCCGGGTGCCAGGCGCCGATCTCGTTCGAGTCCTTCTCTCCCAAGATCCGCGCCCTGCCCGTGCCCGAGCTCAAGAAGGCCGTCCGGGAGAGCGTGAATTACCTCATCGGCTGATCGAGGCCGAGCACCCAGCAGCATCCGGAAGAGCAAAGCCATGGCATACAAGGTCGGCGTCATCGGGACAGGCGCGATCGGCGTCGAGCACGCGCGCCGGATCAACCAGCGCATCGGCGAGGCCAACGTCGTGGCCGTGACTGACATCGACGGCGCGCGGGCCAAGGACATTGCGGCAGGGATCGGGGCCCGGGCCCTTCCGACGGGCCGCGACGTGATCGCGGCACCGGACGTGGACGTCGTGGTGGTCACTTCCTGGGGGCCGACCCACGAGGAATTCGTGCTGGCCGCCATCGCCGCCGGGAAGCCAGTGTTCTGCGAGAAGCCGCTGGCCACCACGGCCGCGGGCTGCCTGCGCATCGTCGAGGCCGAGGTGAAGCACGGTAAACGCCTCGTCCAGGTCGGTTTCATGCGCCGCTACGACGCGGGGTACCGGGCGCTGCGCGAGGTCGTGGCCGCGGGCAAGATCGGGAACCCGCTCATGGTGCACTGCGCCCACCGGAACGCGGCGGTGCCCGACAGCTACACCACCGACATGGCCATCACCGAGACGGTCATCCACGAGATCGACGTCCTGCGCTGGCTGCTGGACGACGACTATGTCTCCGTCCAGGTGGTCTACCCGCGCAAGACGCGCAACGCCTCCGGCCAACTCCGCGATCCGCAGCTGGTGATGATGGAGACGGCCAAGGGCATCCGCATCGACGTCGAGGTCTTTGTCAACTGCAAGTACGGCTACGACATCCAGTGCGAGGTGGTGGGTGAGACCGGGGTGGCCCGGCTGCCCGAGCCCGCCAGCGTGATCCTGCGCAGCGAGGCGCGACGCTCGGTGGGGATCCTGGTCGACTGGAAGCAGCGCTTCATCGACGCTTACGACGTGGAGCTGCAGGCCTTCTTCGACGATCTAGGCCGCGGGGGCCCGACTGGCCCGTCCTCCTGGGACGGCTACGCTGCAGCGGTGACGGCCGATGCCTGCGTCCAGTCCCAGCAGAGCGGCAAGGTGGTCCCGGTCTCGACGCGGCAGCGCCCTGGCTTCTACGGCAGCCCCCGCTGACCTCGGGGCCGGCGGCGCAGTTTGTCTGGCCGCTGAAGCGTACACGATCCGCTGAACCGAACTGAGACACGCATGCGTCTCCTCGTGACGCGTCACGACTTGCAAGCACGCGACACGAAAGCGCTAGGTCCGATTCGAACACAGGAAATCGAAGAGGTGCAATTCGCCGGCGCGGACTCCTCGCGCAGGGGGAATTCAAATGGAAGGGAAATTGATCCGGTTATGCACCGCAATGGCGCTCGTCGTCGGCTGCGCGCACCAGAAGATGTTCGAGGCAAAGCAGGACCAGCCTGCCGCCCAGCCTGCGGCGGCTGTTCCTCAGCCGGAGTCAGCGCCCGCGTCCGTCGCTGCCGAGCCTGCGAAGCCCCCGGAGAGCCAGGGCCTCATCACCATCACGACTTCGTCGGCCGAGGCCGCGGACGCCTATGTCGAGGGGGTGGACTGGCTCCTCGCTGGGCACCAGGACAAGGGCCTCGTGTTCCTGCGCAAGGCGCTGCAATTCGATCCCAACCTGCTGGTGGCGCAGGCGATGCTCAACCACAACACGCCCGGCGCAGAGGCGATGCAGAAGGTCGACGAGGCGGCGCAGGCGAGCACGTCGCTGCCCGAGGCGGAGCGGACGGAAATCGAAGCGATCGATGCCGCCAAGCACGGCGATTACGAGAAGGCCCGCGAGTTGGAACTGAAGCTGCTTTCGCTCGCGCCGCGCGACTGGCGCGCGCACGCCTACGTGGGCGCTACCGCCTTCTTCTCCGCGCACCGCGCGGAGGAGGCGGCGAGCCACCTGCGCGAGGCGGCTTCCCTGAACCCGAAGGCGATCGGGCCGTGGTCGATCCTCGGCGCCATCGCGGAGGAGCAGGGCAAGAGGGCCGAGGCGGTCGAAGCGCGCGGCAGGGTCGCCCAGATGCGGCCCGACGATCCCGCGGCGCAGGCGGACTATTCCTACGTGCTGCTCTTCGCCGGCAAGCTGGACGAGGCGGAGCAAGTGGCGCGCAGTGCGGCGGCCCTCCCCACCCCGGACGCCAAACCGCTGGCCGCGCTGGCCAATGTCGAGTTCTACCGCTCGCACTTCGCGAAGGGTCGGGAGAGCGTGGCAAAGGCGCGCTCGCTGTCTACGGACGAGAGCGAGCGCCTTGGACTGGCCGAGTTCACAATCTTCACCCACGTCGCGGAGGGAAAATACGACGCGGCGCTGCAGGCGGCTTCCGTCCTGGAGAGTGAAGCGCGTGCGGCGAAGAACCCCAACATGGTCGTGATCGCGGCGATGGACCGCGCCTTCGCAGCCGCGCTGGTTGGCAAACACGCCGAGGGTCAAAAGTACGCTTCCGAGGCGTGGGCGCGCAGCGAGAGCGAGGCGCTCTCCGGCATCGGTCGCAAGGACCTCCAGCGTGGCATCCTGGTGGCGCATATGTGGACGCAGGCCCTGGGAAAGAAGCCAGCCGACGCGGAGAAAACCCTGGCCCTGATGGAGAAAGACGCGGCCGACTCTCCCAATGATGCCAACGTGCGGTCGGCGGCAGCATGGGGCCGTGGCGTCCTCAAGCTGGGGAGGGGCGACGCGAAGGGGGCGGCGCAGGAGATGTCGCAGTGCATCGCCTCCGACGATCTCTGCCATTTCCATCTCGCCGTGGCGCAGGAGAAGGCCGGCGACAAGGCCGCCGCGCAGGCGACGCGTGCTGCGCTACTGTCTCAGCAGCGGACGCAGAATTCCTTCTACCTGGTCCTGCGCCAGCAATCGCTGAAGAAAGTGGGCGACAAGATGCCCTTGCCGAACTTGTGAGGTGCTTCAGGACTTCGTGGCAGGCTCGTCCCGACCCTGGGAGTTTGCGTGTACGAACGGTTGTCGCTATAGTACGTACATGGTGAAGAAGCTGACGCGCACCGGGAACAGCGTCGCGCTCGTGCTCGACAAGGAACTCCTGGAAGCCACCGGGTTGGATGCCGGCTCGACGGTCGAGGTGTCCACCGACGGCCGGGTCATCGTCATCTCTCCGCCTGCGGACAAGCAGCGATCGTCGAAGCTGGACGCCATCCTCGGCAAACTCGACCGTCGCTACGGTGCGGTCTTCAAGAAACTCGCTGAATGAAGCAGCCGCGCTTCCTCTTGCTCGAGGAAGTGCTCCGCACCCACGCTCACCAGATCGAGCGATACGGCGGCTCGTTCGGGGTCCGCGACGCTGGCCTCCTGCTGTCCGCCGTCGCGGCGCCCCAAGCATCATTCGCTGGTGGCTTTCTCCATGGAACGCCGTTCGAAATGGCGGCCGCCTATCTGTTCCACCTCGCCAGAAACCATCCCTTCCTCGATGGAAACAAGCGCGCAGCTCTCGCTGCGGCGCTCGTCTTTCTGGAGTTGAGTTTCGTTTTCGTCGACGCGCCAGACGAGGAGCTCGCCGAGCTTGTCCTGCGTGTCGCGACTGGCGAGGCGTCCAAAGCCGAGGTTGCCATGTTCCTCGCGCGGCACGCTGTGCCGCCGCATCGCTGACGCTTGAGAAGCGGGTCGCTGCAAGTTCAGGTTGCTCGAGCTGTTGGGAACCGACACCGGCCGCGACGCCGTGTTACGGGACCGCCGGCACGCTTCCGCGAAGCATGAAGAAGATGACCACGCCGGTCACTGAGACGTAGAGCCAGATCGGCAGCGTCACCCGGGCGATCGCGCGGTGCTTCACGAATGCGCGCTTCCAAGCAAAGTAAAGGGACGTGAGAGCCATGGGGACGATGCCCATGGAAAGCACGATGTGGCTCGTGAGGATGACGAGGTACAGCGCGCGGATGGGTCCTCGGCCCTGGAACTTCGTGTCGCCGTGAACGAAGTGGTACGCGAGATACCCGATGAGAAAAAGCGACGACGACGCGAACGCGGACACCTGGCAGTATCGGTGAAGCTGGACCGCCTTGCGCCGGATGGCCACCCATCCCGTCACCAGCAGGCAGGCGGAGAGCGCATTCAAGCTCGCGTTCACAGCGGGCATGAAGCGCAAGTCGAGCCCGGTCCCAGCGGTTCCGCGGCGGATGACCAGGATGTAGAACAAGAAGGCGACGGCGCTCACGGAGACTATGGCGTTGAAGACGAAGAAGTTCCGGTCCGACGTCGGCCGCGATCTCGCAGTGGCTTCCATGCCCGGCTCTCATACCACGACGCTGCGGACGGCGAACTCCACCCAAGCTGTCCGCGTCGCTGAAGTTGCCCGACTCGCCACCGCGTCGTCATCACATCGGCGGCACCTGGCCCTTCATTCCGACGTTCACGCGCGCGGCGGTCAAGCTGCCATCAGCCTGCTTCTGCGACACCACGAACACCCGGGCACCGGGCTTGAGCTCGCTCTTGTCGACCGGCGCATATGTCACCACGACCGTGTCCTTGGTGACGAGAATCTTCTTCTCTCCGTCTTTGTACTGCACGGTCATCACGCGGTCGTTCGCCACGCTGACGATGTCGGCGACATTCGCGTTGGTCATTTTGCTGTCGGGCTTGAGATCCCAATCGTAATGCCCTTCGCCTGTGCCGCGCATGCTCTCAGGGAAGATGTGCACTTCCTGCGCGACCAATGCGCCGTCGCGCTCGCCCACCGTGGTCGTGCCGATGAACTTGCCGCTGGCGATGTCAGCAACGCTTCCCTTGAAGATACCCACGACCACGAAGTTGTCAGCGAGCCTGACGCTCATGCTCTGCCCATTGCGATCCTTGATGGTCAGGTTCTGCCCCTCGAGCTTTTCGATGTTGCCGCGGATTCTCACGGGCGGATTCGCGGGCGCCTGCGCGAAGGCGTTTGCGGCTACGGCAGCGACAAAAAGTCCGACGGTGAAACGTATCATCATGTCCTCCAGGAATGAGCAGCAAAAGCGCAACCCAGAACGCCGAGCAGCTTCGGCTGATGCGCGACGATCGGCAAGGCGACGGAAGTCGCCAGCGTGCCGGACCGTGATCTCGCTCAGCAGAAGCGGCGAATGGTGTCGACGAGGCGGCGCAAGCTGACCAGCGTCCCTGCTGCTTGCGTAACCTCACTCCGGATCGATTCCGTTGCGCTCCCGGTCGTTGTCTCGGTTGAAAAAGTGACGGTCACGGCTTGCCCCTGCTGCGCAGCAGGCGCCGGATCCGCTGCTCCACGTCCTCGGGCAGGCAGGGCCTCGGCGCGAAGTCGTCGCAGCCGGCCGCTTCCGCGTTCTTGACCGGCGCCGAGCCGATCACCTGTCCGCTGAGCGCGAGCACCGGGATTTCGCGCGTGCGCTCGTCCGCCTTGAGGATGCGCGTGGCCTCATAGCCGTCCATGAGCGGCATCGACAGGTCCATCAGGATGGCGTTGGGTCGCTCGCTCAGCGCCTTCTCCACCGCATCGGCGCCGTTCGCCGCCGTCGCGACGCGGTACCCGGCGTACTCCAAGTACTCGGCGTACATCTCGCGCGCGTCCTGGAAATCGTCGACCACGAGGACGAGCTCGCCGTCGCCCCACTTGTCGCTCGGGCTGGCCGGCTCCCCGAACCTGGGCGTCGAGCTCGCGGGCGGGGTCGCCTCGATGTGCATCGGCAGGCGGGACGACGGAAAGCGGATCGCCTCGGGTCCCGCGGCATCCCGCCGGCGGGCAAACGGAACCGATCGGCGGCACATTCGAGTCAAATGCTCGATTTTGCTACGTAAGTTGCCCAGCATTGCTGGCCCTCCAACCCCCCCCGGCCGGGAAAAACGCTGGGCACTGTTCCGCGGGCTGCGAACTCCGTCCGACCACCTCGTGTTCACTGGCGCACGGGATCTACGCGGCTCTACGGTTGGTCTGTGTCGGTGCGGACGGAGAGCGCACGCGCGCATCAAACGCTCTCCTAGGAGCGCGCTGGTCTTGTTCACGTGTGAACGACCTTCCTTCGCAACGTTGTCGAGGACGTGACGAGCCCTGGCATCTGTGGCGGACGTCACAGAAGCGACAGACCCGTGCCCGAAAGACTCCGCCTTGATGGAGGCACGATTTCCCAGGCGCGTGGCGATCTTCGCGACCCTGGCTGCCGTGTACTTTGTGGCAGCCAAGCTCGGGCTGAAGCTCGCTTTCGTGCACGCAAGCGCCACGCCAGTCTGGCCTCCTACGGGGATCGCGTTGGCGGCGTTCTTGAGTATCGGGTACCAGGTTTGGCCGGGCATCTTCCTCGGCGCATTCCTGGCGAACCTGACGACCGCCGGCTCAGTGGCAACTTCGATCGGCATAGGCCTCGGAAACACGCTCGAAGGACTGGTCGGCGCGTACTTGGTGAACCGGTTCGCCAACGGCTGCGCCGCGTTCGATCGAGCCCGAGACATCTTCTTGCTCGCCGCTCTCGCCGCGACCCTCAGCACGACGGTGAGTGCCACCATCGGCGTGACGAGCCTGTCACTTGGCGGTTTCGCCGGCTGGACAGACTACGGATCCGTCTGGTTGACGTGGTGGCTCGGGGACGCGGTGGGCGATCTCGTGGTCGCCCCGGCGCTGGTGCTCTGGAGTGCACGCCGCCGTGTTCGGTGGACTCGAAATCGGATCCTCGAGGCTGCCGTCCTCTTCCCATGCCTCTCTCTAGCGGGACTGACCATCTTCGGCGGACTCTTCCCGTCCGAGATCAAAAACCAGCCGTTGGCATTCCTCTGCGTTCCCTTTTTCATCTGGGCTGCGTTTCGCTTCGGACAGCGTGAAGCCGCGACGGCAATCCTCGTGCTGTCCGGGATCGCCATCTGGGGCACCTTGCACGGCTTCGGCCCCTTCGTGCAGAGAACGCCAAACGAGTCGCTCCTTCTTCTACAAGCTTTCATCGGCGTCATGGCGGTGATGACATTGTCCCTCGCCGCCGTCGTTTCAGAACGCAGGTCGGTGGAAGAGCAGTTGCGGCATCTGGCGCTGAGCGATTCCCTGACCGGCTTGGCCAACCACCGCCAGCTCATGCACGTGCTGGATGGAGAGATCAAGCGGTCGCGGCGGACCCAGCGACAGTTTGCGATCCTGTTCCTCGACGTGGACGGCCTGAAGAAGATCAACGACCGCCACGGCCACCTCGTGGGCAGTCAGGCACTGCGTCGAGTGGCGGAGGCCCTCCGGGCTTCCTCCCGAGTCGTCGACACGGCGGCGCGGTTCGGCGGAGATGAGTTTACCTTGATCCTTCCCGAGAGCGGGGCGGCGGCTGCCCGGCTAGTGGCGGGTCGCATCTCCGAGCGACTGACGTTGGATGGTGAGATGCCGGAAGTCTCCGTCAGTGTGGGCTTGGCCGTGTACCCACGAGATGGCGAAACGGTCGACGCGCTGCTGGGCATGGCCGATGGCACGCTGTATGAATCGAAGGCGCGCGGCGCTGCGAGGTCATCGCGTGGAGGCGAGCCTGAGGACACTCTCTTCGAACGCCTCCGGGGAGAGAACGGCAGAGAGTGGTTACAAAGCCGCACGACGGACATTGCAAGCAAGCGGGACCATCGCGTCTCGGGGACCCGTCCAAAAAAGCACCGCGTTTCGTGTAGCGATCAACTGGCGCCCCGTCGTGCCGAAGAGCCCGGCTCAGCTTCCGGTGGCGTGCGTAGCCAGCGGCACGTACTGCGCCGACGCAAAGCCGGAAAGGAGGGCAGCGAGAGCTAGAGCCGACGCAAGAGATAAACCCGGGCAGCCGCGAGCGCGGGTATCGAACATTGTCGCTGTCATGCTCGTCGAACCCAATGCGGAACAGCTCAAGCAGGCGCGGATCGAAGCGATGCGACAGCTCCCCGAGGTGCGAACTGAACGACGTGCGGCTGCGGGTCCGGTGGCGGGGCCCGCGCGCCCACGGTATCTTGGGCGCATGGGGAAGTGGGACTATTACGCTGTATTGGGCCTCGGGCGCGACGCGACGACGGAAGAGGTAAAGGCCGTCTACCGACAGCTTGCGCGCACCTTCCACCCGGACGCGAACGTCGAAGCCACAAAAGCCGAGGACTTCGCAGCAGCCGAGCACTTCAAGAAGATCACCGAGGCGTACACCGTCCTCAGCGATCCCGAGAAACGCGCGCTCTACGACCGCTACGGCGAGTCGTGGCGCGAGGCGGAAAAGAAGGGCCGCTCGCCGACACGTTCGCGCGCCCAGTCGGTACCGACGAGTAAGCCGCGCCGCAAGCGCAGACGCCAAGATGACCTCTTGGAGCACACCGAGCGCCGTCTCGGCATCTCTGTCGCTGGCATCGAGCTGATCGGAGTGGGCGTGACCGTGGACGTGCGCACTGGCCTGCTCGACGAGGAAGAGGCTTCCGACGGAACCCACGCCCAGCCGACCGCGTGACAGCCCCCAGAGCGGTCCCGCCGCAAGTCGCATACTCGCCCCCTGCTTGCGCATGGCGCCCCCTTTCGAAGGCCGCTCTGTCGCTAGGAAGGCGACAGTGGCCAAGCCCTGATTTCGCCAAGGAAAGGCGGGAGGTCCGCGCCGATGGACCTCTCCCCCTTCTCCCCGGCGCGCCTGCCCGGGATCCTCGGCCGGAAGGGCTGAGTCGGCCCGCGCGACAGCGGCCCGGGCTTGTGCCCGGAGACGCCCGCGCCCACGTTCGAGGGCGCGTGTGGTCGTGGTGCCGTCGCCGAGCTGGTCGTTTCACCACGCCGCCGCCCGTGGCGACGAATTGACCGGCTGCCCAGATCACGCGCCAAAAGCTGCAGGACGTTCAGGATGAAGTCAGAGCGAGCGCAGGAAGGCCAGGAGTTGTTCCTTCTCTTGCTCCTCCAGATCGGTGAACCTGCTTTGGGAATCGGCCGCCTCTCGGCCGTGGCGGAGAATGGCGTCCCGCAGGGTCAGCGACTGCCCGTCGTGCATGAGCCGACTTCGGGTCCGCCCTCCCCAGAGAGGCGCCGTCCGAAGCCGGGGAGCGGTGACTTCGTACAACGGTTGCATGTGCATGAACGACGGGCCGTGATGCTCGAACACGGCAATGACGATGCCGTCACCGGTCCCAACGTCGTGAAGGAGGAAGTCGCCGAAGGGATGAAACACCTTGTTGCCCAGCGCGGGAGGCACGATGTAGGAGCCGCCATGGAGAGACGTCCCCGGCGGTGCCGTGACCAGCGTGCGGACATGGCAGATCGCGCATCCGATGGCGTCGAAGAGCGCAGACCCTTTCTTGGCGTCCGCCGTCGCCGCGAGCCGCTCGTCCCGGGGCGGAGCCTTCGTGGCCCGGACAAACCGCGCAAAGCGATCGATGTCCGAGAGACCGTCGGCGCCGGACTTGTCCTCGGGATCCTCTACGGTATCGCAAATCGTCGTTACCTCCGTTGGGAGCAGGCGATTTGTGATTCCCATCTCGTTCAAGTAGGCATCGGCCGCGAAAGAGAGCAAGCTCGCCTGCTGATCCTTCCAACCGAAGCGACCGACCCGATAGTCGCCCGGAGCCTCCAGCACCGGCACCGAGATGGCCTTCCCGCAGATGCGGCCCTTCGTCTCCCGGCACTGCCAGGCGGCAATGCGGAGCAGCGTCTCGTCGGGCACGGCCTCGACGAAGCCATCGCCGAGGAGACCGAGCGACATGCGCAAGGTACGAATGGTCTCGCTCGAGGGAACGCGCTCCTGGATCTCCTGGTCGGGAAAGGCAGCGCTCGGGCAAATGGCCCTGTCGTTGATGAGCGTCCGGCCGGTGATGATCACGGTGCCGCCGGCGATCGGAACGCTCGGGTTGACGAAGCGTCCTTGCTGATCCCGATGGCCGGCGCGCAGCTCGGCCACCTGGCTGCCGCCGCCGGATGCGGGGTTCTGATGGCATTCCCGGCAGGACTGCGCGTTATGAAGGGGCCCAAGGCCGTCGCTGATGTCCTCGATGGCGTCGAAGGCCGTGCGATCGGCTTGGTGGGTAGCGTCGTCGACGGCACCGTTCGACGCGGAGTCGAACGCCGCGGGTGCTTCTTGCGATTCCGGCAGGCCCGGAAGGTCCGGCACAGTGCTCGGCACCGGCGCCAAGCGGGCGCAGCCGGCAGCCGCGAGCGTGAGAAAGAGACTGATGTACCGCATCATCGGGCCACCCCCAGCCACGTCGGGCGTCTCCACTCTGCAGGGATCCTAACAGATCCGCGCCTCGTGGAAGACGCGCGCCAGCCCGTCGACAGGCGTGCGAACGCGAGCAGTGAGCAGACTGAGCTTCACCCGATTCACTGCCGGTGGCGTGCAGGGGAGCCTCAATAAGATCGCCAGCGGCGACATCCCCGCGTACGGGAAGCTCCGGTGCCCGAGTGGACACGAAATACTGAGGGAACCACTGGCGGTGCCTGCAGCAGAGGGCGCGGGGGATGAAGGAGAAGGTGATCTAAACGCACTTGGCCTTCAGGGTGAGGGCGAAGCACGAAGCCCGCCCCACGGAGGCCAGGATGCGAAGCGGCAAGAACCCGATTTTATTGGTTGGTGTCTGGACGGTGGTCGTCCGGTGCAACGAGCCGGACGATGCCGCGGCGGCACCCGAGCAGGCGGAGCAGCCACCTCGGCAAGGGCGATGATCTCGACGGCCTTCCCGAGATGCTCATCACATCGCTCGAGCAGTCGCGCCGCTTGCTGATCCTGACCCGGTCGCGCATGGTCGATGTTCTGGTGCAGATGGGCCGCTCGGAGGTGCGCCTCGGCACCGCGCCCGTCAACCACACGCCGGGGAGCAACTCCGATGCGGCGGCGTGCTCCACGAAGCTTCCGCCCAGGGCCTGGTAGCTCCGGCTGCATGGCTTTCCAGAAGGCGTCGGCAGTACACTCCCGTGCCGCCGCCGGATCCGGGTGGCGCGCCGCGAGGCACCGGAGGATGCAATGAGACTCGGGATCGGAGAGATCATCGTCGTGCTCGCGCTGGCCTTGCTCTTCTTCGGCCCCTCGAAGCTGCCGCAACTGGGCAGCAGCCTTGGACAGGCGCTCAAGAGCTTCAAGAAGGGGCTCAACTCGCTGCACGAAGACGTCGACGTGAGCGCTGCCGTGCAAGACGAGCAGAAGAGCCTTCCCACGAAGGCTTCCGACAGCATCGGCTCCAAGGCCGAGTGCGACTCGGCGACCGCGTCCGGCTCGTCCTCGCGGCCTTCGTAGGCACGAGACGAAGGCCGCGGCCAAAGAGAAATGAAACCGGCGTAGCGGCCCAATTCTTCCCTCTCGCGGTCCAAGATAACGATCAATGTGGTTTCCACGTGCCGATACTAAACTCACAACGGCTGCTCGACGAGCTGAAGAGGAAGCCATGAGGAAGCATCCCAAGGTCAGATACGGACGGCGCAGAGGCGAGGGCGTGAAGACCTCGATCGGAGTGGCCATCAAACATGGCTGGAAGACCAGCATGAACATCACGCCATGGGACTACATGGACCACGAGCTGACTCGCCTGAGCGGCAAGCAATGCCAGCGCTGCAGCGTGCACGCATAGACCTCGACGCCGCGCTCAAGGCGTTCGCCGCTGCCGGCGGGAACATCAAAAGGTCGCGATCCCGTCCGCGCGCGCTCGGCGAGCCCAAATGAGGATGGCCATGGTGCGAGCGAGCCCGCACACGCCCCGCGCCTTTACCAGCAATCGCTGGACGGAGGCCGGCCGACGCCGATCGCGCCCAACGGGTCATCGAAGCCCTGATCAACCCAAGTTGCTTCGTCGGGCTGGTGCTGACTGAATCGTTCGCGCCCTCCTTTCATAGTCGCCCGGGCACGCGATGCGCGCTCTCATGCGCGATCTTGCACGTGGAGCGTTCACGTACGCCCCGCCCACTCTCGACCTACTGGAGCGAGCGATCGAGGAGCGCGGTGTGTCGCGGTCCGAGTTCATCCGCCAGCAACTGGCGCTCGTCCTGGAGCAGTTCAGGAAACACCCGCGGCCGAAGGTCGCAGGGATCATTCGCCACAAGCTTCCCGAGCGAGGCGACGAAGCGGAGCTCTACGCTGACCGACGCCGATGAGGACCGCCAAGCGCGCGTGACATTGGAAGGTGTGGCGCGCAGCCGCTCTCGCAACTGCCTGACCGTCCTCGGCAGAACGCAGGTGTCGCTTTTTTCGTCGACAGGCGAACGGATCGTACTTCCCATTCCTGATCGCCGCGCACAGACTGGAATCGGGAGCGGATTGAACCGCCCCCGCCAATCGATCGTCCCGCCAAAGGAAGGCGGTATCTCCATGAGGATCGGGGAGTCGCGAAAGCGGTCCGAGGCCGCGCTCAAGACAATCTCGAAGCGCCGTGGCGGCCACCTGCAGTTGGAAAGCGCGATGAAGGTGCTGACGGAGCGTTACGACATTCAATCCGGCACCGAGGAGCAGGCTCGGTTGCTTCTCTTCGCCAAGCTCGACGAACTGGCGAGCGAGGCGGAGAGCGACGACATTGAGAAGCGCCAGCAGGCGCGGCTCGCCATCCTGGGCTTCGTCATGCTGCTGGAAAAGGTGGCGAGCGACTCATACGGGATGTAGAAGGCGCGCGGAATAGAGCCGGCCGGCGTATTCCTCGAGCGAGTGCGCCGCCTGCGCCGCGACGAGAGCGAGGAAGCTGCCCTGGCGCCGAACCAGTCTGCTTCCCGGGTCCTCATCCCCCGCGTGCTCGACGACGTACAGCCAGTACGCCTCACCGTGCTCGCGCGCGCATTCGAACTGGGTGTGCCGCGCAGGAAAGCGCGCACGAAGGCGACGTCGCGCAGCTCCTTCGCATCCGTGCAACTCGTGCGCGGCGAGCTGCGCGTCCAGATCAGCGAACAGATCCAACGCACCTCCTCCACAGGTCGGCGCGGCGACTTTGCCAGACCCTGTGGATCGCCGGGAAAAGATCCCCGTTTCCGGGCCGCCGACCGCGGCCGGCCTGTGGACAACCCGGGATGGGCCGGTGAGACATTTCCCTGTATTGACAAGGGGTTGCGAGCGCTGCTACGACGCCGCCACCGCGGACGGGCACAAGCGCGCGCGGATGCAGATGTGCAGCGCCAGCGCCTGCAGAGCCTGTTCATGCATTCGCCCGCGGCGGTTGCGATGACTTTCGCTGCGGCGTCTGAAAGCGTCTTCACCTCCAGCGCTCGATGTCGCAGCCGCCAGCAAACTCCCGCGCCGCGCCTTCAGCCGCAGGACCGCGTGGATCTCCGCGCCGTTCGGCGCGACGCCTTGTGACAACGGCCCTGAGTTTACAAGTAAGGCGCTCGACGCCTGGGCCTACCAGCGGGGAGTGAAGCTGCACTTCATTCGTCCCGGCAAGCCCGTCGAAAACGCCTACGTCGAGAGCTTCAACGGCAAGCTGCGCAACGAGTACCTCAACGAGAACTGGTTCCTCAATCTCCACGACGCGAGGCGAATCATCGAGGCGTGGCGAGTCGATTACAACGAGGTCCGTCCGCATAGCTCGCTGGACGGGATGACGCCGAAGGAGTACGAGGCGGGATTCTCAACTTGAAACTGGCCCATAAAAATGGGGCAGGTCACTAGCGAAGGGGGGCAGGTCAAGCGCACGAAGGCCGGTCTGGAGCGCGCGCGCCGTCAGGGGAAGAGGATTGGCCGTCCCCGCGTGAGCGTGGACATGGCGAAGGCTGTGGCGCTCAGGGGCGAGGGCAAGAGCATCCGCGAGATTGCGTTGAAGCTCGGCATTGGCGCTGCGACGCTGCACAGAGATTTAGGAGAACGCCTCCGCGATAATTCGCAGCTTATCGGTCGATCGTGGGCGGCACCGTCGCCATGGTCGTGTTGCCGCGTTACTGGTTCCCGGTACTCGCAGAGCTGGCGGTGTCGCTGCTGACCGGCCTCGTGCTTTCCGCCCAGATCTTTCTGGAGTGCGCCTATTTCAAACGGCTGACGCGGGTGCTGCAGGAGAGCCCGCAGGAAGTGGAGCGCATCCGCGAGGAGAGCATGCAGCAGGCGGTCGAGCGCGCCCGCGAGCTGGAACAGATGAGCGCCCAGCTCTCGCACGAGCTCAAGAATCCGCTGGGCGCGATCAAGACCTTCGTGCAGCTCTCGTGTCGCCACGCCACCGACCCGGACTCGCGCGAGCAGCTTCAACTCGCGGAGGGCGAGGTGGAGAGGATGAACACCATCTTGCAGGGGTATCTTTCCTTCTCCCGTCCGCTCGACAAGCTCCGCCCGCAGCCCGTGGAGGTGGAGTCGCTGGCGGACGAAGTGCTGCAACTCCTCGATGCGCGGGCGCGCGCCGCAGGCGTGACGCTGCGCAGGAGAGGGCAGGCGCGCCTGGAAGCGGACCCGCGGCGCCTGCGGGAAGCGCTCTTCACCTGATCGCGAATGGCCTGGAGGCCACACCGGCCGGCGGCGAGGTGGAGGTCGAGATCACGCAGACAAGCGCCTCGTCGACCATTCACATCCGTGACACCGGACGCGGCATGCCGCCGGAAATGCTCGCTCGCCTTGGGACGCCGTTCTTCACCACGCGCGAAGAAGGGAACGGCCTGGGAGTTGCCCTCGCCCGCGCCACGCTCGTGCAGCGCGGCGGCTCGATGCGGCGGCTGCTCGAGACTGTGAGCCGGGTCGCGCCGCGCGACATCACCGTCCTCGTGCGGGGCGCGACCGGCACCGGAAAGGAGCTGGTAGCGGCGCTTCTCCATGCCGAGAGCCGGCGGGCGCAAGCACCGCTGGTCCGGTTCAACTGCGCGGCGATTCCTGGCGAGTTGGCGGAAGCCGAGCTGTTCGGCCACGCGCGCGGCGCATTCACCGGTGCCGACAAGGCACGGCGCGGCTACTTCGCCGAAGCTGACAGTGGCACCCTCGTGCTGGACGAGGTTGGCGACCTGTCGCCCGCGGTGCAGGCCAAGCTGCTGCGCGCGCTTCAGGAGGGCGAGATCCAGCCGGTCGGCGCAGGACGCGTGGAGCGGGTCGACGTGCGCGTCATCGCCTGCACCAACCGCGACCTTGCCGCCGACGCGCGCGCCGGACGCTTTCGCGAGGACCTCTACTATCGGCTAGCGGTGGTGGAACTGATGGTGCCGCCCCTTCGCGACCATCGCGAGGACATTCCTGCGCTCGCCGCGGAGTTCGCGCGACGCTATGCGCAGCGCTTCGGGATCGAACGGATATCGCTCTCGGCGGCCCTGGTACGGGCGCTCCAGGCAACCGACTGGCCGGGCAACGTCCGCCAACTGGAGAATGCGATCGCGCGCATCGTCGCGTTGAGCGGCGGCGGTGAGCTCGGTCCCGACGCACTTGCCAACGCGCCGCCGTTCATCGCGCCGGCAGAGTCCGGAGTCGAAGCGCCGCCGAACGGTGCGCTCTCGATGCGGAATCATCTGGACGCGTTGGAGCGCAGCCTGATCGCGCACGCACTGGCCGAGACCGGTGGGAACCAGTCGGAAGCGGCGCGGCGGCTCGGCATGAGTCGCAGCGCGCTGATCGTACGCCTGCAGAAGTACGCACTCTGATCGGCCAAATGCGTCGAGGAGGGTGGTCGACGGAATGGAACGTTATCAGACGTTGGCAGATTACAGGCGCACAGGCGAACAACCTGCTGAGCACCCGATGTCACCCAGAGGTGGATGGCGGACCCGCCACCCGCAAGTTGCCCCGCCTTGCGTATAGCTTGTGCATCTTTTGAGCCACGAGAGCAATCCGCTTTCTGAGCCTCGCTGGACGCACGACTTCCGCCTCGCTCCCGAATCCGAGAACCCATCGCTCCGCTTCAAGGTGAATGACGACGTCCATGTGCTGCCGCGGCGTGACGGTGCTCGTTAACTAGGTGCACGAGGGGCCGACGGTGAAGTCACACCCTCCACCACTTTCGCGGCTCGATTACGAGTGGTGATCCCGGCTTCCAGCGGTTGGTCTTCTGGGTTCTGGCAAATCACGCATGAGACTCTGAAGGCCTTAAAGCCGGGCTATTCCAAGAAGCCTGCGTACCCTCCGGACGCAGTGATTGCCGGTGGAGCCAGCATGGTCCAGGTCGGAGGAAGTTCGGTCAAGCAGAGTGGGGCCAAAGATCGGCGTGAACGACCCGTGCCCCTGCCGCAGTGGCAAGAAGTACAAGAAGTGCCACGGCAGGTAGCACTTGCGGATCGTCGAGCGACTCGCGAGAGATGGACGCAAACGTAGCGGGCGTCGCTACCTCGCTGAGGCGACTCGACGGGCCGCAACGTTAGGCTGGAAGCGATGCTGAAACGACGCATGTCCGATCGAGAGGTGATCCTGTCGTTCGTCTCGTTCCTTGCCGCGAACGGACATCCGGGGTTGAAGGTGGACGGCTGGCCCGAGGATCACAAGCACGGCGAAATCGACGCCGTTGCTGGCGACTTCGCGATCGAGCACACGAGCATCGACACCCTGCCCGATCAGCGTCGGGATGCTGCGTGGTACGAGCAGGTCGTTGGGAACCTCGACAAGGAAATGAGCCCGCGCCCCGCCAAGACGCTTTTCATTGTTCTTCGGTACGACGCAGTGCAGATCGGGCAGGACTGGCGCTCGATCCGGGAGGCGCTGAAGCGTTGGCTCCAGACGGATGGCCAGCTTCTCGCGGACGGACGACGAGAAGTACGCATTGAAGGAGTGCCGTTCCCGGTTGATGTCTCCCAGTGGAGTGTCCCCGCGCGCATCCCGCCGTCTCTGTTCTTCGGTAGGTATACTCGCGAGGACGCGACGCTTCCGCAGCGCATCCGAGCCTTGTGCGATCGGAAAATCCAGAAGCTCGCGGCGTGGAAGGCTCGCGGCAAGACAACCGTCTTGTTGCTTGAAAACGACGATCTTGCGCTGATGAATCACATCAAGTTCTCGGACGCACTTCGCGATGCATACCCCGGTGGAAG
>Ga0209235_1000572_pt1 | contig 18821 bp, 15 predicted proteins | sample GraSoi013_1_20cm_4_FD_185817 | JGI IMG/M metagenome (GOLD analysis project Ga0209235, IMG submission 185817) | Grasslands soil microbial communities from the Angelo Coastal Reserve, California, USA - Sample 09_25_2013_1_20cm (SPAdes) (version 2) | ecosystem: Environmental > Terrestrial > Soil >... | reverse complement strand
GATCTGCGTGCCAGCGGGCGCATCCGCGGCAGCCTCTCGGGCGGGTGCGAGTTGCACGTCCGCGGCGGCGCTCGCGCAAGCGTCGCTACCTCGGGAGGATCGTCGGTGGAGGTGGAGGACTGAGGTTCGAAATGCTCAGCCGGTGGCAGCGAGCCACTGCGGTATCCGTTTCGCACGACGCCAGCCGTCACGAATGAGCCAGATGCGCGGAACGCAGAGCACCCGCTCACGCATCGGCGCGTCGTAGGTGGCCGAAGAGAATCGATCCGCCCCCGGTTTCCCGCCGAAGTGGCTCGCGTAGTTGCCCAGCACGTACGCGAGCGCGTTCACCAGCTCCGTCGGGGTCCGCAGCAGGCGCGAATGGTAATGGTCGGCGAAGACCGAGCCGTGCTGCTGCATGAGCTTGTTCAACGCTTTGGCGATGCGCACCCCGAGCCCCTGCATTCCGCGAGACAGCGACTCGTGCGAGTCCGCCTCGACGAGCAGGTGCAGATGGTTTCCCAGGACCGTGAACTCGATGACGCGCAAGCCAAAGCGCTCCCGCGCATCCGAGAGCGCCAACTCGATCCGCTGGAAGCAGCTGCGGCTGCGCAGGTTCCAGACATGCGTCGCAACCCGAAGCGTGACGTGCACGGCGGACGGTTTATCGAAACGCGGCCGCGTCTTGTGTGAAACCAGCGGGCGCGGACCCTTGGGCTTGCGGCCGGCGCCGCGCCGTTTTCCGCCGTGATGGCGCATCGGGAGAGACAATTGAGCATTCCGCATGATTGGGGAGAGATTGCCCCAATCGCCCTGATCGCGACATCGGTCAACTGACCGAACGCGCGTGCCGTGAAAACGAGGTTCAGCGGTCCGCCGCGGCGACTCATCGTCCCTCGCGCCGGACCTCCTGCTGGATCCGCACCGGCGACCCATCGGGCACTTCCGGGCCCAGATTCAGCGCTACGATCTCCCCTCCGCGCAGCCCGTCGAGAACCTCCACCTTCGCGCCATCGTCCACCCCGAGCTTCACGCGCTGGAAGTGCACCTTCCCGTCCTCCACCAGCGCGACCAGCAGCTGCCCACCCTGCCCCAGCAGCGCTTCACTCGGCAGTAGCGGCCGCGGCGGCCCATGCAGCGGCAGCCGCGTCTGCACGAACGCGCCCGGATAAAGTCCCTCCGGCGGCTGCGCCAGATCGATCTCGCACTGCATCGTCCGCGTGCGCGGATCCAGGCTCTGCGAAATCCGCGAGATCCGCGCCTCGAACGCCGGCTGATCCGGAGAAGTCTGCAGCTGCACCTTGTCTCCCACGCGCACCCGAGCGGCATCGTCCTGGCCGAGATGTAGGGCGACGCGGAGCCGATCGAGCTGCGCCACCTCCACCAGCGGCTGCGCGGATGACGTGCTGCCCGTCGCCGCCGGCAGCAACGCCCCCGGGTCCGCGAACCGGGCGGTCACGGTCCCGTCGAACGGAGCGCGCAAGACCTGGTAGTCCACCTGCACCTGCGCCCGCGCGAGCGCCGCCCGCGCCACCTTCACGCCTTCTTCGGCGGCCTCGCGGTCCTGCACCGAGACGCGGCCCGAGGGCGCGAGGCGCTCGACGCGGGCAAGCTGCTGTCGGCGGAACGTCAGCTCGGCCTGCGCGGAGGCGACCTGCGCCTCGAGATCGGGCGATTCGAGGGTCGCGAGCACCTGCCCCTTGCGCACCCGGTCGCCCCGCTCGACCGACACCTTCTTCACGTAGCCGCTCACCTTCGCGTAGAGCGTCGCGCGCTGCTCAGCGCGCACCTCGGCCGGAAGGGAGACGACGCGGTCCGCCGGGGCGAGCTCGATCCGGGCGACGCGGACCACCGGACCCTGCGCAAGCTCTTTCTGCAGCGCCTCCGTCTGCCGCGCCTGTGCGCCGTGCTCGCGCACGAAGAGCACGACGGTGCCCGCCGCCGCGGCGATCACCGCGGCGATGCTCCCGGCGGCGATCAACGGACTCCGTTGCGACTCAGGCATGCGAAGCCTCCGAGGCGCCGCGGCTCTCCGCGGCGAACTTCGTGTCCAGCTCGTGCGCGCTCGGCGGAGCCTTCCGCACCAGCGTGTAGACGGCGGGGACGATGAACAGGGTCACGAACGTCGCCACGATCAGTCCGCCGATCACCGCGCGGCCGAGCGGCGCATTCTGCTCGCCGCCCTCGCCGATGGCCAGCGCCATCGGGACCATTCCGAGCAGCATCGCCAACGCGGTCATGAGCACCGGGCGCAGGCGCGTCTTTCCCGCCACGATCGCCGCTTCGAGCACACCGACGCCCTGTGCGACGCGAGCGTCGTTCGCCGCGCTGACCAGCAGGATGGAGTTCGAGGTGGCGATGCCCACGGCCATGATCGCTCCCATGAACGACTCGACGTTGAGCGTGGTTCCGGTGAACGCCAGCATCCAGAGGATGCCGACCAGCGCTCCGGGGACCGCGATCAGGATGATGAAGGGATCGAGGAACGACTGGAACAGCACGACCAGCAGCAGGTACACGAGCGCGATTGCAAGGATCAGGCCGACCCCGAGCCGGTTGAAGGCAGCGAACATGCTCTCGCTCTGTCCGCGCAAGGTGATGCGGGTCGCCTTGGGGAGATTGCGGATGCTGCCGATCGCCTTCTGGATGTCGAGGGTGACGCCGCCCAGGTCGCGGCCGCCCGCGCTCGCTTGCACGTCGACGACGCGCTGCACGGACACGTGATTGATCATGGAGAGGCCCGTCGAGGCCCGCAGGCTCGCCACCGCGCCCAGGTACGATCCGCCGCCGGCGGGTGAGTCCCCGGGCGCGGGCGTAGAAGAGGAGAGGAGCGCGGCGCGGCCGAGCGGCATGCCGAGGAGCGACGGAACCGAGTCGATCTGCCGGATGGGCGTCTGCACCACCACCGGGTAGTTCACGTTGTTCTTCGGATTGATCCAGAACGAGGGGGCAACCAGGGAGCTCGAGGAGAGCGACACCAGCAGGTTGTTCGCCACGTCGCGCTCGGTGATCCCGACCTGCGCGGCGCGGCTGCGATCGACGTCGAGCCGCAACGCCGGATACGCGAGCACCTGCGGAATGCGCACGTCGGTCGCGCCGGGGATCGCGCGGATCTTCTTCAACAGCTCACGGGCGACCGCATAGCTCGCCTCCACGTCGGGACCATCGATCTGCACGTCGATGGGAGCGCTGAGGCCGAAGTTGAGCACCTGCGAGACGATGTCCGCCGGCTGGAAGTAGAGCACCGCGCCGGGAAACTCGTCGGGCAGCTCGCGCCGGATCCGATCCATGTACTTCTCGGTGGGACCGTGCTTCGGCTTCAGCGCCACGAGGATGTCGGCGTCCTGGCTGCCCGTGTTGTCGGTCTGGACGAACGCCAGGTTGTAGGAGATCGGCATTCCGATGTTCGAGTTGATCGTCTCCAACTCGGCGGCGGGAACGATGTCCTGGATCCGCTGCTCGAGGCGCGCCACCTGGCGCTCCGTCTCCTCGAGCCGCGTCCCGATCGGCGCGCGATAGTGCAGCCGCATCTGGCCCGCGTCCACCGCGGGGAAGAAGTCGAGTCCCACCACGAAGGGAAGGAAGGCGGTGCACACGAGCACCAGGCTTCCGCAGATCAGCACCAGCGCGCGATGATGCAGGACGGCGCCGAGGGTGCGCGCGTAAGCCTCCTGGAACCGCGCGAACGCCCGGTCGCGCCAACGATTGAACCGCACCGCGAAGCCCTCGCCGCCGGCATGCAGCTCTTCCTTCTCCATCAGGATGCGGGCGAGCGTGGGGACCAGCGTGCGGGAGAGCAGGTACGACGCGAGCATCGAGATGACCACGCCGAGCGCCAGGGCCGTGAAGAGGAACTGGGCCGGTCCCTCCAGCAGCACCACCGGGAAGAAGACCACGCAGATGGTGAGCGTCGCCGCCAGCGCGGGCACCGCGATCTGCTGCGCGCCGTCGAGGATCGCGACCGTGATGGGCTTTCCCAGGTGGCGGTTGCGGTGGATGTTCTCCACCTCGACGGTCGCGTCGTCCACCAGCATCCCGATGGCGAGCGCGAGGCCGCCCATGGTCATGAGGTTCAGCGTGTGGCCAAAGAGGAAGAGGCCGACGAGCCCGACGAGGATGGCGAGCGGAATGCTCGTCATCACCATCACGGCGCCGCGCCAGCTGCCGAGGAAGAACAGGATCATCAACGAGACGAGGACCGACGCAAGCGCGGCCTCGTGCAGCACGTTCTGGATGGCAGCGCGGACGAAGACCGACTGGTCGAAATCGATCTTCAGCTCCATCCCCTGCGGCGCGGCGGCTGCGATGATGGGGAGCTGCGCGCGGGCGCCATCCACCACCGCGAGCGTGGACGCGTCGGCCTTCTTGAGAATCGCGAGATAGGTGGCGCGGCGGCCGTTGAGGCGGACCACGTTCTCCTGCACCGCGTACCCGTCCCGTACACGGGCGACGTCGCCGAGGAGCACCGTCGCCCCTTCGACGGCCTTGATGGGCATCTCGTTGAAGCCCTGGACCGTGTCCGGGCTGGAGTTGAGCTGGACGTCGTACTTGGTCCCGCCGATCTGCGCCGAGCCCGCCGGCACCAGCACGTTGCTCTGCAGCACCGCCTGCACCACGTCGTTCGGCGACAGGCCCTTTGCCATCACCCGGGCAGGGTCGATGTCCACCATGATCTGGCGGAGCTTGCCGCCGAACGGCGCCGGGGTGGCCAGCCCGGGGATGGTGAACAGCCGCAGCCGGATGAAGTTGAGCCCGTAATCGAAGAGCTCCTGCTCGGACAGCGTCTTCGACCCGATGGTCATCTGCGCCACCGGGACGTTGGAGGCGTTGTAGCGGATGATGCTCGGCGGCGTGATGCCGGGCGGCATGATGCGGCTCGCCGTCAGCGACACCGAGACGATCTGCGCGATGGCCCCGCCGATGTCGCTCCCCGGCTCGAAATAGACCTTGAGGATGCCGAGGCTGTTCATCGACTGCGAGTCGATGCGGGTGATCCCGCTGACGGTGGTGGACATCGCCCGCTCGCTGATGAAGACGACGCGGCGCTCCATGTCCTCCGTGGACAGACCGGGGTAGTTCCAGACCACGATCACGACCGGGATGTCGATCGCAGGCAGGATGTCCGTCTTCATCCGGCTCGCCGAGAGCACGCCGAAGATGCCGATCAGCGCGCAAAGCACTGCGATCGTGTACGGACGCCGGAGAGCGAGACGGACGATCCACATGGGTTCTTGCTTTCGAGGCCCGAGCGGCCGGTCGACGTGCGCAATCGGATAACGCCCGGGCGTCCGGAAGGAAAGGCCGACCCGGGCGAAACGTCCGCGCATGCATCCGCAGGCGCTGGCGAACGGTCGCCCGCCGGCTCGAACGCGGCTGTTTTTGAAGAACCGGCCTCCGTCAAAGGTCGATGGTGCGCCCGATTCCGCGCTCCCGGGCCCGCCGCACCACCAGCGCCGCCGCCGCGGCGTCCTCCGCGGCGACCCCCACCGACTTGTAGACCGTGATCTGCTCCCTGGACGTTCGGCCCACCCGGGTCCCCGAGAGCAGCTCGCCGAGCTCCACCGCCCTGGCCGGCGCGAGGCCGCGCAGCTCGTTGGCTCCCGCCGGCGGGGCCGCGAATGCGGAAGCACGCGACTCCACAGCGACCAGCGCGCCCGCCGTGCCATCCAGCTCCTGCCCCTGCGGGTTGAGGCCGATCGAGTTCAGGTGAGTTCCGGGACGCACCCACGCCATCCGGATCACCGGCTCCGCCGCATGCGTGGCGGCGCAGATCACGTCCGCCGACCGGACGGCTTCCTCGATGCTGGCGGGACGGCCTCCGATCTCGGCCGCCAGCTTCGCCGCCTTCGCCGGGTTCCGCCCCGCGACCACGACGGCACGAAACTTCCGCGTGCTCGCCAGGTATCGCGCATGCGAGGCAGCCTGCACGCCGGTGCCGACGATCGCGAGGACTTCCGCGTCTTCGCGCGCCAGCAGGCGCGTCGCCAGCGCGGACGCCGCCGCGGTGCGCTGCGCAGTGATCTCCTCGCCGTCGAGGATCGCCTGCGGCGAGCCCGTGCGTGGATCGAACACGGCCACCAGCGCCCGGTGCGTGGGCATCGCGGCGTTCTGCGGGAAGACGGCCACGAGCTTCGCAGCCAGCACGTCGAGGGAAGGCACGTAGCCGACCATCGCTCCCAGCAGGCCGAGCGGAGTGAATGCGGCGATCCGCGGCGGAACCGAGGCGCTCCCGGCCGAGAGATCGGCCAACGCCGTGGCAACGGCGTCGATCAGCGCCGAAGGATCGAGGAGCGAAGCCACCTCCTCGCGGCCGAGGACGATCACGGGACCAGCAGCAGCTTGCCGGTGGTCTTGCGAGAGGCGAGCAGCTCGTGCCCCTTCGCCGCGTCCGCGAGCGGCAGCACCTGCTCGATCTTCACCTTGAGGTCGCCGCGCTCCACCGCGCCGAGCACGGCGGCCGCCCGATTGAGGAGCTCGTCGCGGGTGAGCACGTAGCTTCCGAGGGTCGGCCGGGTGAAGTACAGCGACCCGCCTGAAGCGAGCAGCTGCGGATCGAAGGGCGGCACCGGGCCGCTCGACTGCCCGAACAGCACCAGCATCCCGCGCGGCCGCAGGCAGCGCAGCGACTTCTCCCAGGTGTCCTTGCCCACCGAATCGTAGACGACGTGCACTCCCGCCCCGGCGGTGATCCGTTTCACCTCCGCTTCGAAGTCCTGCTTGCGGTAGTCGATGGCGTCCTGCGCGCCGGCCTCCTTCGCCAGCCGCACCTTCTCGCTGCTGCCGGCGGTGCCGATGACGTGGGCGCCGGCGCGCGAGGCGAGCTGGCAGAAGAGGAGCCCCACTCCTCCGGCCGCGGCATGGATCAAGCACATGTGCCCCGGCCGGAGCGGGAACGTATCGGTGACCAGGTAATGCGCCGTCATGCCCTGCAGCATGGCAGCGGCCGCGCTCCTCGAGTCGAGGCCGCGCGGAATCGGGACGAGCCGGGCGGCGGGGATCAGCTGGTGGGTCGCGTAGGACCCGACCACTCCCGCCCAGGCGACGCGCTCGCCGGCGCGGACCTCGGTGACGCCCTCGCCCACCGCCTCCACCACGCCCGCGCCTTCCTGGCCGGGCGTGAACGGGAGCGGCAGCTTGTAGAGGCCGGTGCGCTGGTAGATCTCGATGAAGTTCACGCCCGTTGCCTCGACGCGCACCAGCGCCTGTCCCTTGCCGGGAGCGGGCGTGGGCAGCTCGGTCAGCTTCATCACTTCGGGACCGCCGGTGGACTCGACCCGGATGGCTCTCATGGCGCCTTCACGCCACGCCGCGCCCACATCGTCAAGAGGGAGGGCGCGGCAACGGCGACCTGGCGCTCCGGCCCGGCTTCCCGCAGCCGCCTCTCGACGCATGCGCCGAGACGCGCCATCCCCTCGGCAATGGTGAGCGGCGGCCGATTCGAGAAGTTGAGGCGGAGCGTCTCCCGGCAGGGATCCCCCGGATAGAACGGCGCCCCGGGAACGAAGGCGACGCGTTCGCGCATCGCGTCGACGAACAGGTCCTGCGCGTCCATCCCGCAGGGCAGCCGCATCCAGACGAAGAGACCGCCTTCGGGCCGCGTCCACGCGGTCCGCTCGGGAAAGGAGCGCTCGATGGAGGAGAGCATCGCGTCGAGCCGCTCGCCGTACAGGAGCCGCAAACGGCCCAGGTGCGCGTCGTAATCGAACGTCTCGAGCATGCGCGCCACCGCCCGCTGGGTCAGCGAAGCCGTGTGGAGATCGGCGGCCTGCTTGGCGATGGTGAGCGCGCGGATGGTGCGCTCGTCGGCCACCGCATATCCGAGCCGCAGGCCGGGAGCCAACGTCTTCGAGAAGGTGCCCAGATGGATGACGGGCGCGTCCGGATCGAGGCCGGCGACCGGCGGCAGGGTCGGTCCGCGGTAGCGCAGCTCCCCGTATGGGTCGTCCTCGAGCACGGTGACGCCGTGCTGCGCCGCGAGCCGCGCGATGCGCGCCCGCCGTTCGAGCGACAGAGTGGTCCCGCGCGGGTTCTGGAAATTCGGCACCAGGTAGATCAGCCTCACCCGCCTGGCGAGGAGGACGCGCTCGAGCGCGTCGGCGGACATGCCGTCGTCGTCGGTCTCCACCGTCTCGAACCGGGCTTCGTAGGTCGAGAAGCTCTGCAGCGCCGCGAGGTACGACGGGGCCTCGACGACGACCGTGTCCCCCGGATCGATCAGCGCCTTGCCCACCAGGTCGATGCCCTGCTGCGAGCCGGCAGTGATCAGCACTTGCCCGGGGGCCGCAGGAAGACCCCTGCCCGTCATCCGCTCGGCCACCCAGGCGCGCAACGGCCCGAATCCCTCCGTCGGGCCGTACTGCAGGGCGGCCGCGGCGTCATTCGCGAGCACGTCCGCGTGCGCCCGGGCGAGCGCACCGGCGGGAAATGCCTCCGGGGCCGGGAGACCGCCGGCGAAGGAGAGAACGTCGGCCCGTTCGGTGACCTTGAGGATCTCGCGGATCGCCGAGGCCTGGACGCACGACATCCGCCTCGCCAGCTCGATCATGGAATCGCCTCCTTGCGCCGCTTCGGCGCCGGCGCCTCTTCCGGAAGGGGAAGCACAGTGGTCTCCTTCACCGTGGCGAGCACGATGGTCGTCGTCGTCCGGGTGACGCCCGCGATCCGCCGCAGGGTGCCGGAGATGAGAGCGTCCAGCGTTTCCGTGTTCCGCGAGACCACCTTGAGCACGTACGAGTCCAGCCCGGCGACGCGGTGGCATTCGAGGACCTCCGGGATCTGCTGGATCCGCCGGGCGAACGCGTCGTGATAGCGCGGATGCGAGATGCGGACGCCGACGAACGCGCGGATGTCGTTCCCGATCCGCCGGGGATCGAGGCGCGCCACGTACCCGAGCACCACTCCGCTCTCGTCCAGCTTGCGGATCCGGTCCGCCACCGAGGGCTGGGAGAGACCGACGGTGTCGGCGATCTGCATCTGCGTCGTGCGCGCGTCGCGCTGCAGGAGGTCGAGGATCTGATAATCTATTGGATCCATCGGCAATATACCTGTGCTTCATCGCAGCCGAGCGCAAATAACCGTTGCAATATAGGCCCAGGCCCACCGTCAGTCAACGAGGGAATCCCAGGCATCCGCTTGAAGCCTTTCCGGCCCGGCCGCATCCTACCTTGTCTCGTCGGAGGTGACGGATGGAACGCCGGAAGCTGGGCCAGCTCGAGGTGTCCGCGATAGGCCTCGGCTGCATGGGGATGAGCGAGTTCTACGCTGGCCGCGACGACGAGGAGTCGGTCGCGACCATCCACCGCGCGATCGAGCTGGGGATCGACTTCCTCGACACCGCCGATATGTACGGCCCCTTCCGCAACGAGGAACTCGTGGGAAAGGCGATTCGCGGCCGCCGCGACAAGGTGGTGATCGCGACCAAGTTCGGGAACGTCCGCGGCGAGGACGGGTCCTTCCTCGGCGTGAGCGGCAAGCCGGAATACGTGCGCAAGGCGTGCGACGCTTCGTTGCGGCGGCTCGGAATCGACCACATCGACCTCTACTACCAGCACCGTGTCGACCCCGAGGTCCCCATCGAGGACACAGTCGGCGCGATGAGCGAGCTGGTGAAGGCCGGGAAGGTGCGCCACCTCGGTCTCTCAGAGGCCGCGCCGCAGACCATCCGGCGCGCGCACAAGGTGCACCGCATCACCGCGCTGCAGACCGAGTATTCGCTCTGGTCGCGGGACGTCGAGCAGGAGATCCTGCCCACGGTCCGCGAGCTCGGAATCGGCTTCGTGGCGTACAGCCCGCTCGGCCGGGGCTTCCTCTCCGGCCAGTTCCGCAAGCCCGAGGACATTCCCGCAGACGACTGGCGCAGGAACAGCCCCCGCTTCCAGGGAGAGAACTTCTACCGCAACCTCGAGCTGGTGAAGCGCATCGAGGAGATCGCGCGCGAGAAGAAGGCGACCCCGTCCCAGCTCGCGCTCGCCTGGGTGCTCTCGCGCGGCAAGGACGTCGTTCCCATCCCCGGGACCAAGCGCCGCAAGTACCTGGAAGAGAACGCCGCGGCCGTGCGGATCCGCCTCACGCCCGAAGATCTCCGGCGGATCGACCAGGTGGCGCCACCGGGCGTCGCGGCAGGCGATCGGTACGCGGCGGCGAGCATGCGCGCCGTCAATCGCTGAGCGTGGTGGCCGGGCAGCTGGTCATCTTCGTCGGGCTCCAGGCCGCGGGGAAGAGCAGTTTCTTTCGCGAGCGATTCGCCTCCACGCACGCGCACGTGAGCAAGGATTTGATGCCCCGGGCCGCGCGCGACAAGGAGTCACGCCAGCTCGCGCAGATCGAGCAGGCGCTGCTGATCGGGCAACCGGTGGTCGTCGACAATACCAATCCGCGGGCCGCGGACCGCGCGCCGCTGATCGAGCTCGCTCGCCGTTACGAGGCGCGCGTCGTCGGGTACTTCTTCGAGCCGGGAATCCAGGACTCCCTCCGCCGCAACGCCGCGCGCGAGCCGCAGGTCCCGAAGGTGGCGATCTTCACCACCGCGAAGAAGCTGCAGCCGCCCTCGTTCGAGGAAGGATTCGACGAGATCCACGACGTGCGGCTCGCCGAAGGCGGAGGGTTCAGCGTGGCGCAGCGGGCGAGGTAACGTGCTGGTGATATCGTGCGCGCGACGATGCGCGTGTACACCGGCCTCGACGTGTGGTCCGACTTCGGCGGCCGCTTCCCCTGGAAGAGCGGCCTCATCGAAGTGGACCCCGGCATCCGGATGGCGGTCGTCGACGAAGGTCCGCGCAGCGCGCCGCTCACGTTCCTCCTGCTGCACGGCAATCCCACCTGGGGTTACCTGTACCGGGAGTTCATCCGCCGGCTCTCGCCGCGATACCGGGTTATCGCGCCCGACCACGTCGGGTTCGGCCGCAGCGACAAGCCGCGGGATCCGCGCTGGTACACGCTCGATCGCCATGTCGACAACCTCGGCCGCGTGCTGCGCGAGCTGCAGCCGGCGCGCGTGGTGCCGGTGATCCAGGACTGGGGCGGCCCCATCGGCATGGCCTGGGCGACGAAGCATCCGGAGCGGATCGCCGGAGTCGTCGTGCTGAACACCTGGGCGTTCGTGCGACAACCTCGCCTGAAGCTGCCTTGGCTGTTCAAGTTCCTGGTCCTCGGCCGCGGCGGCTGGAAACGCAGCACGCAGTCGAACGTCTTCGTCGAGCTTCTGCTGGCGAAGGGCGGTCCCCGCCACCTGACGCAGGCCGAGCTCGACCCTTATCGCGCGCCCTTCCCGACCCCTGACGACCGCGTGGGGATCGCCCGGTTCCCACAGCTCATCCCGGAGACGAAGAACCCGTTCCACGAATCGTACGGGAGCATGGCGTGGATCGAGGATCACCTCTCGCGGTTGCGGGAGAAGCCGGCCCTGATCTGCTGGGCGCTCAAGGACCGCGCCTTTCGCAAGCCGCAGCTCGAACGCTGGCAAAACCTCTTCGCCCGTGCCGACGGCCCTCACCTCCTGGAGGGCGCCGGGCATTTCCTGCAGGAGGACGCTCCGGGCGCGATCCTCGATCAGATGGAGCGCTGGGCCGCCTCGCTGTGAACCTGCAAGAGCAGGCGCGAATGCTGGCGAACCGCGTGCGGAAGAACTTCCGCAAGCTGTACCCGCGGTTCGAACGGCAGGGGGTCGGCGCCTTCCGGTTGTACGATCGGGACATCCCCGAGATCCGGGCAGCGGTGGACTGGTACGAAGGCCACCTCGTCGTGGCCGAGTATGCGCGGGAACAGACGCGCGGCGTCCCTTGGCTGGAAGCGATCGCGAGCGCTGCCGCCGAGGCGCTCTCGGTGCCCTCCGAACGCTTGCATCTGAAAGTCCGCAGCACCGGGGCGAGCTACCCGCGGCTCGCGCGCACCGGCGAGCGCATCGAGGTGCGCGAGCGGGATCTGAGATTCCTGGTCAACCTCGACGACTTCATCGACACCGGGCTGTTCGCCGACCACCGTGAGACGCGCTCCCGGGTGAGGGCCGAAGCCCGCGGAACGAAGTTCCTCAACCTCTTCGCGTACACCGGCAGCTTCACCTGCGCCGCCGCCGCGGGCGCCGCGGCACAGACCACGAGCGTGGACGCCTCGCAGAACTATCTCGACTGGGCCCGGGACAACCTCCGGCTGAACGGTCTGTCGGGAGAGCTGGTGCGCTCGGGGGTGGACGCGTTTCTGCGCGCCGCGGGAGCGCGCCGCTGGACGCTCTGCGTCCTGGATCCGCCCTCGTTCTCCGATTCGGGCGGCCGCGACTTCGACGTGCAACGCGACCATCGCGACCTGATCGAGCGGGCTCTCTCCGTGCTGTCGCCTGCCGGCGTGCTCTGGTTCTCGACCAACCACCAGCGGTTCGCCCCGGCGCTCGAGGGGCTTCGCCATACGGAGGAGGACACCGTCCCCGAGGACTACCGGAACCGCGCCGCGCACCGCGCGTTCCGGATCACGAAGTGACGTCCGCATCGTTCACCCGAAGACACGGGCCGGCGAGGTCGGGCACCGCCGCCGGAGGGCAGCAACGGTTCTGAAACGCGCTTACCAGCTCTCGGGGGGTTTTCCGGCCCTCTCCGCCGTCTGCAAACTTACGGCGTGCGCAGATCCATCGCACCTTGGGCCGCATTGGCGGGCTCTGTCGCGCTCACCCTGGCGACCGCAGTGTTCATTTTCGTCAGCGTAGGAATGCGAGACCGCGGACGGTTTGCCCGCGCCATCAGCGCCGCCGTCGATCGGATCGAAGCGCGTCTGAACACGGACGAGAGCATGCTCCGCGGCTGCGCCGGCCTCCTCGCTGCCCGCCCCGACCTGACGCCGGAGGAATTCCACGCTTACGCCCGGCGCCTCGAGCTCGAGCAGTGGTACCCCGGCGTGCAAGGGGTCGGGTTCGCGCAGCGCTTCCGCGAGAAGGATGCGGAGGCGATCGAGGCCGGGCTGAGATCGCGCGGATTCCCGGGGCTGCGCGTGTGGCCGCATTCCACGGGCGAGGAACGCACCGCCGTCGTCATGCTGGAGCCACAGGATCGGCGCAACCGCGCCGCGATGGGTTACGACATGTTCACCGACCCCATCCGGCGCGAAGCGATGGAGCGCGCGCGGGATGAGGCGAGCGCCGCCATCTCCGGCAAGGTCACGCTGGTGCAGGAGATCGACCCCCGCCGCCAGGTCGGCTTCGTCATCTATGTACCCGTCTACCGCGGCGGCGAGATCCCCCGGAGTCTGCAAGCGCGCCGCGAATCGCTCATCGGCTGGGTGTACTCGCCCTTCCGCGCGGACGACCTGTTCGTCGCCATCTTCGGCAGCGAGGTCGAGCCAGTGCTCGAATTTCGCGTCTACGACGGTCCAGAGGCGGGGCCTGCGCGGTTGCTTCACGACCGCGGCTTCACCGCGCCGCGCAGCGAAACCCTGATCACCACCGAGCGGCTGAGCTTCGGCGGCCGCGAATGGACGCTGACGTTCACGGCGCTTCCGGCGCTGCGGGGAGGGTCGCTGATGCCGGCGCTGGCGGCCCTGCTGATCGGCAGCGCGATCTCCTTCGTGATCTTCGTGCTCTCCGTGCGCGAGTCGGAGGCCCGCCGGCGAGCGGAAGAGGCGCTCGCGGGTCTGCAGCACTCGCTCGACGAGCAGCGGCGCTACGAGGTGCGCCTGCGGGAGGAAGGGCGGGTGAACTCGATCCTGCGGCGGCTCGGCATCTCGCTCGCCGCCGAGCTCGACCCGGACCGGCTGGCGCAGCTGGTCGCCGGCGAGGCCACGGCGCTGACGGGCGCGGAGTTCGGCGTGATGTTCGACGCAGCTCCGGAGCCCCGCCTGCTGGCGTCGGCAGGGCGGGAACGGGAGAATTTCGCGAGCTTGCCGGTGCAGAAGCTCGCGCGCGCCTGCGGCAGCAGCGGGACGGTGCGGATCGAATCCGCGCAGCCAGGCGAATTCGACGGAGCCCCCGTGCGCAGCCTGCTCGCGGTGCCCATCACCTCGCGCACCGCCCACCTCCTCGGCGGCCTGGCGTTCGTGCACAGCGCTCCGGGACACTTCACGCAGCAGCATGAGCGCCTGGTGGCGGGCATCGCGGCGCAGGCCTCCATCGCCCTGGACAACGCCCGGCTCCTGCGCGACCTGCAGGATGCCGACCGGCGCAAGGACGAGTTCCTCGCCGTCCTCGGCCACGAGCTGCGCAACCCACTGGCTCCGGTGATCACCGCGCTGGAGGTGATGAAGCGGGATCCGAGCTCCGCGGAGCGGCAGTTCGCGATCTTCGAACGGCAGTCGCGGCACATGGTGCGGATCGTCGACGAGCTGCTGGACGTCTCGCGCATCAGCCGGGGGAAGATCGAGCTGCAGAAGGAGCGGCTTTCGGTGCGCGACGCGCTGGCGAAGGCGGCGGACTCGCTCTCTCCCATGGCGCGCGCCCGCGACCAGAAGCTCACCGTCTCTTTTCCGCCCCGGCCGCTGGCGATCGACGCCGATCCCGTCCGCCTGGAGCAGATCCTCGGCAACCTCCTCTCCAATGCCATCAAGTACACGCCCGCCGGAGGCGAAGTGGAGCTGACCGCCCGCGAGCTCGACGGGCAGCTCGAGGTGCGCGTGCGCGATACCGGGATCGGCATTCCCGCCGAGGCGCTCCAGAGCCTGTTCCAACCCTTCGTGCAGGTGCCCGGGACCAAGGACTATTCGACGGGCGGCCTCGGGATCGGGCTCGCCCTGGTGCGCGGCTTCGTCGAGCTTCATGGCGGCAGCGTGCGCGCGGAGAGCGCCGGACCGGGCAAGGGTTCGACCTTCATCGTGCTCCTGCCCGGCGCGACCGAGGGCGTCACGCAGGCGGAAGTCCGCCCGCTCGCCGCACGGGCGCACCACGGCCGCGTGCTGGTCATCGACGACAACATCGACGCCGCGACGACGCTCTCCGAGGCCGTGGCCCTCGACGGGCATGAGGTCCGCGTCGCTCACGACGGGCCCTCGGCACTGCGCGTCGCGCTGGAGTTCTCGCCCGACGTGATCCTGCTCGACATCGGGCTGCCCGCCATGGACGGTTACGAGGTCGTTCGCAGGCTTCGCGAGCTGCCCAAGGCGCGCGGCGCGCTGATCGTCGCTTTGACCGGGTTCGGGCAGCAGAGCGACCGGCAGCGCGCGCTGGCAGCTGGTTTCGACGAGCACCTGGTGAAGCCGGTCGAACTGGATACCGTGACCGCGGTGCTCCGGCGCCGCCTCGGTGCGGCTTGAACTCCACATGCCGGTGGCGAACGGCCGCGGCAGGCGCTACCTTGCCTGGCGCTCATGCCCACCCCCCGCAAGCGTCCCATGACCAAATCCGGCAAGCCGCGCGCCCGCAAAGGCGTGAAGCTGAAGCCGACGGAGCTGGGCCCTCCGCAGCTGCGGCTGGAAGGCGTTCCGGAGGAACTGAAGGAGCTGGCCGGGCTGGTCGAGGCGGAGGGCGGATCGGTGCTGGCCGCCTATCGCGAGCCGCTCGGAGGCAACGCGCTTCTCTTCGCCGCCCTGCCGGTCGACAAGGTAGAGCCGACCAGCTACCAGCGCGACGTTTCCGACGCCCACGTGCTCAAGCTCACGCGCGCGATGGACAAGACGCGCCGCTACCTGGACCCGATCATCGCCGTGCGCGAGCCGGACGGATTTCGCACGCCGAACGGCGGCCATCGCCTCACTGCCCTCAAGGAGCTGGGCGCGAAGGCGATCCTCGCGCTGGTCGTGCCGGAGCGCGAGGTCGCGTACCAGATCCTCGCCCTGAACATCGAGAAGGCGCACAACCTTCGCGAGAAGGCGCTGGAGGTGGTGCGCATGTACCGCGATCTGGCCCAGCTGGACGGTGGCCGCAAGGAGAGCGACTTCGCGCTCGAGTTCGAAGAACCCTCGCTCGTCACCCTCGGCTTCGCGTACGAAAAGAAGGGCCGCTTCTCCGGCGGCGCCTACGCCCCGGCGTTGAAGAAGGTGGACCAGTACTTCGAAAAGCCCCTGCGCGACACCTTGGCCGAGCGGGAAGATCGCGCGCAAAAGCTGCTCGAGCTCGACGAGGCGGTCGTGGGAGCCGTGGAGAAGCTGAAGGCCCGAGGCCTCACCTCCCCGTACCTGAAGGCGTTCGTGGTGGCCCGGATCAATCCGTTGCGCTTCATCAAGGGAGCGCCGCCTTCGTTCGGCGAGCTCCTGGAGACGATGACCAAGCGCGCCCGCGGGATGGACCCGGCGCGGGTGAAGACCGAGGACCTGGCCCGTAGCGGAGGGCCGCCGGAAGAATGAAGTCTTCCTGCCAATGGGCGGAGGCGTACATGGGAGTGCAGAACATCGGTAAAGAGGATTTCCAGCAGACCGTGGCAAAGGGCGGCATCCTGTTCATCGACTGGTGGGCCCCCTGGTGCGGGCCCTGCCGGGCGTTCGCCCCTGTGTACGAGAAGGTGGCGGAGACCAACCCCGACGCGACCTTTGCGAAGATCAACACCGACGAGGAACAGGAGCTGGCGGCTGCGTTCAACATTCGCAGCATTCCGACGCTCATGATCTTCCGCGACAAAGTGCTGCTGTTCGCCCAGCCCGGGGCGCTCTCGCAAAACGTGCTCGAGGAGCTGGTGCGCAAGGTGCGCGAGCTCGACATGGAGCAGGTGCGAGCGGGGATCGCGAAGCAGCAGCCGCCCCGGCCGGAGCCGGCGGCGTAGCGCGTCTCTCGTGAAACAATCGTCGCTCAGCTGCCTTCAGCGGCCGCGAGCAGGTGCCACTCTCTTGCGGACGGCGGCGACGATCTCGTCCTCGCTCGGGAACCCGAGCGCATTCTTTTCCGCCACCGCCTGGCCGTCGACGAGCACGATGAAAGAGCCGACGGCGCCCACCTCCAGCTCGGCCTGCAACCCGAGCTCCTTCTCCAGCGCAGCCGCCGCACGGGCGGCTCGAGGCTTGTAACCTCACGAGTTGCAGTACTGAATCTTGATCATCTCACGAAGATAACGCAGCGCCTTGTACCTGCCAGCTTTCGAATCGTGCCGGGTAGTCCCGCATCCTACGTCGCGCCTGGGGGAGCCTGCCGCAACGGTCCAATTGGGGGCAAACGATGATCAGCGTTCTCAAGGCCGACGATCGCTTCCATACCCGGACCGATTGGCTCGATTCCTGGCATACGTTCTCTTTCGCGGACCACTACGACCCAGACCGTGCCGGCTTCCGGGCCCTGCGCGTGATCAACGACGACACGGTCGAGGCCGGACAGGGCTTCGGTTCCCATCCGCACCGCGACATGGAGATCGTCACCTACGTCCTCGACGGCGGTCTCTCGCATCGCGATTCCTCCGGAGGGGGAGGCGTGATCAAGCCCGGAGACGTCCAGCGCATGAGCGCGGGTAGCGGGGTGGTGCACAGCGAGTTCAACGCCTCCGAAACCGAGCCCGTGCACTTCCTGCAGATCTGGATCGTTCCCGAGCGCCGCGGGGTGAAACCGGGATACGAGCAGAAGAGCTTCCCGGCGCAGGAGCGCAGCGGCAAGCTGCGCCTGCTCGCGTCGCGCGATGCCCGCGAGGGATCGGTCACCATCAACCAGGACGCTCGCATCTACGGGGCCCTGCTCGGGAAGGGCGAGCATGTTTCCTTCGAGCCGCCGTCGGGCCGGCACGCGTGGGTGCACGTCGCGCGAGGCGCGATCGAACTGAACGGACGAAAGCTGTCCGCGGGCGACGGCGCCGCGGTGAGCGACGAGCGCGTCGTCACCTTGCAGGGCATCGAGCCTGCCGAAGTGCTGCTGTTCGACCTGGCGTAGCCCCGAGTACCGCGCGTGCGCAGCTTATCCGGGTGACCGGTTCGGTCCTCGCTGTCCTGCTCGCCGTCGCTCCTCACGCGAGGGAGGGGCAGTACGAGGTCGACTTCCGCGCGAAGCGGGCGGTGACCACGCGGGTCGACCAGCACAAGCGCAGGACCGGCGGCCTTCCTGCGGTACGAGGGCCCTCTGGTCGAGCCGAACGACCCGATCGTGCGCGTCGACACGATTCCTTCGCGCGCCGCGAATGCCGGACGAGCACCTCCGCGGCGGAGGTAGCCGCGCCCGCGACTACAAATCGAGCACCCTCCACAGATACCAGCTCGCGACGGTGCGGTACGGCCGCCAGCGCTCGCCATGGGCGAGCAGCTCTTTCGGGGAGGGAAGCTCCCTTGCGCGGCGCACGCGCGCGAATCCCTTGCGGACGCCGTAGTCGGTCGCGGGCAGCACGTCCGGCCGCGCGAGCCGGAAGATCAGCAGCATCTCCACCGTCCAGGGTCCGATCCCGCGCACCGCAGTGAGCCGCTCGACGATCTCCGCATCCGAGAGCTTCTCCAGCGCGCGGGCCGAGGCGGGGACGGTGCCATCGAGCGTCTTCGCCGCCAGGTCCTTGAGGGCCGCTGCTTTCGACCGCGAGAGTCCCGCGCCGCGCAGCTTCTCCTCCGCGATGCCGGCGACGTCCTGCGGCCGCGGAAAGCGGCGCGGCCGGAAGAGCCCGATCACGCGCGCGAGGATGGTGGCGGCCGCCCTCCCCGTGAGCTGCTGATAGACGATCGATTCCAGCAATGCCTCGAAGGGGCTCTGCAGCTCCGCCGGGCGGAGGCGGAAGGGGCCGACCCTGTCGATGAGCTTCGCCAGGCGGCGGTCGCGGCCTCGCAGATGCTCGACGGCCGCTACCGGGTCGAACGGCAGACCATGGTCGACCGCCAGCGTGACCCCCTCGAGCGCCAGCAGCCGCTGCTTCGCGATCACCCCGCCCGGCGCCGAGAACCCTCCTGGAGCGCCGCCAGCGGCGAGCACGCGGTGGCATGGAACTGCGACCAGGAACGGATTGCGCCCGAGCGCCTGGCCCACGGCCCTCGACGCACCGGGC
>Ga0209235_1000568_pt1 | contig 18898 bp, 19 predicted proteins | sample GraSoi013_1_20cm_4_FD_185817 | JGI IMG/M metagenome (GOLD analysis project Ga0209235, IMG submission 185817) | Grasslands soil microbial communities from the Angelo Coastal Reserve, California, USA - Sample 09_25_2013_1_20cm (SPAdes) (version 2) | ecosystem: Environmental > Terrestrial > Soil >... | reverse complement strand
GTCGAGACTCCGTGCCTCGCTCTTCGGCCGCTCTTTGGATTGTCACTGCTTGAGCGATGAGCATCCGCACGATCGCGGACCGCGATGTGCGATGGAGTCGTGCCAACCGACTCAAGTTTTTCCATGTCGGGGCATCAAGAGTCAGTTGGTGTGCCCGTTGACGCTCACTCGCAGCACGTCGTATTCGACGTCGTCTCTTGGTGCGGGCCATTTCGTCACCCGCTCCTCCGTCACCACGAAGGCCCTATAATACTCACCCATGGCCCCAAGCTCCGTCCGTTGCGGCTTTTTTTCGTGAGCTTTGGCCCGCGAGGGGTTGACTCAAGGGCAGAACGAGGTCGTCATAGGCCAACGGGATGGGCGGTAGCGCTACGTGGCGAATCCGGGCGGATTGGGGACGGGTCTGAACTGCCGACAAATCACTTACGACCTCACGCGCTTGGGTGGGAGCGGGGTTGTGGGGACAAGGGTAAGAATTCGCGAGGCCAACTGACATTCGATCCCACAGATCGAGGGTGCAAACCCTTCAAGACAAGCGGGCCTGAAGGATGCCGCGAAGCGAATGCCACGAATCCGACGGCCCCGAGCCAATCATCGAGTTCGTTCGCCGAAACTCGGCAGCAACCCAGAACTCGAATCGCCCGTCCCCGCATTGCCTTCTCAATGCAGGATCCAACCAAGGGCGAGCATGAACCAAAGAATCACCACCGCGCTCGCCGCCACCGAAACCACGATCACCAGCGTTGCCCGGTCGCTCACGGATTCCACTTGGGTTGGTGAGGCAGTCCGGACTCAAGTCCTTTGCGCAGATTGAAGCTACGGGCCTGAAGGGATTCGAACCCTTGACCTATCGGTGTCCCTCGGACGTTCCGATGGAGCGTGCCGATAAGAGCCGATCGCTCTACCTAGCTAAGCTACAGGCCCGCGGCGGCGCCTATTGGCCGAGTTCAGTTAAACGTTGCGCTGGGGCACGCCCCCCATTCGAGAAAGCCCACGGTTTGACGGACGTCGAGCTGGAATATTTGTAGCCGGTAGCAACCTGTCGGAGGCGGGGACACCTCGAAATAATCCCCGGGATTCAGCAGGCCGTTCGAGCTTGCGTCGACGAACCGGAACGTCGAGTTCGCTCCGACCAAGAGGCCTTGGCTCAGGTTGCCGAATTCGACCACTTTCCCTCTCTGTGCGACGGTGAAGTTCGCCCGAAACTTCGCGAGGTCGAGCGAGACGGTCACACTGTCGATGTAGACCTGGGTCCGGTTGTTCGGCGTCTCGAAATGAAAACTCCGGACAATCTCGATCGGCGGTTGATCCGGGAACATCCGAGGGAGGAACACGATGGCCAGGAGGACCATGAACACGAGGCCGGAGAGGAACGAGTACCGCAGGAGCTTCGTCGCCTGCGGCGGCGGACTCCGCTTTCGTTTGAAGGGCACCTCCGGTTTGGAGGGCCGCCGGATCTTCATGGACTCACCCCACGTAGATCGCAGGCCGTCCGGGGACGGCGTGGTCCGCTTTCTTCGAGGGATCCCAGCGTTTCGTGTCGTCCGCCCGGTACACGTCGACCTTGACCCGGAGCTCCTTCTCCAAGAAGCCGAGATTTTCCCGGAACATCGCGAACTCGTCTACGGACGCAAACCGCTCAAGGTCGTCAGGCTTCGCGTGTCGCAGGTCCTCTGCGACCTTCTTGGCGAAGGCGGCGACCTCTTTCGCCCGTTCCCGCATCCCCGGTTCCGCGATGGCTCGCTCCATCAACACGTTCATCGGGATCGCCCCTTTCTTGGCAAGCTCGCGCGCGGTCCGGTGGACGTGCACTTTCCATGCGGGCGCGGTGTAGAGGGCCAGTCGCTTCGGCGCGATTCCGGTGACCTTGAGGATCTCACGGACATCAGCGAGCGTCGATTGCAGCAGGACTTCCGCGGTTTCGGCCCGCGGATCGACCTCGGCGGAGATCGCTTCCGGATACCCCGCGTTCACCACGAACCCATCGCCGCCGAGGCGATGCCAGATCTCTTCCGCCACGTGAGGTACGAACGGAGCGAGCAGCTTTGTCTGGACCTCGATGAACCGCCGGAGCACGTCCGCATGCGGCCGGCCCTCGGACCGACGGACGTACCAGGACCACGAGGCCTGCAGGTCGAAGTACCCGTGCCGGAGGGCCGCCTTGTAGTTCATTCCCTCCATCGCGGTTCGGCTCGCCTGGATGGAACGGCTGAGGACGCTGAGGAACCATGCGTCGATGCCATGGTGCTCCTTGCGGGTCGCGTGCTTCGACGTGGCGAATCGGAGCCATTCCTCGATGCGGGCTTTCGCGGACTCGGCGAAGTCCATGTCGACGTTCGGATCGTCGAGGCCGTCTCCCGCGTTGGCGACGGTCAGCCGGATCACATCGGCGCCCCACTCCCGCACGGCTTCGCGGATGTACCAGACGTTCCCGCGGGACTTCGACATCTTGCGACCCGCCAGGCGGACCCATCCATTCACGCCATACCCGCGCGGCCACTGCTCTTTCGGGAAGATCGCGGTGTGCGCGAACAGGCAGAACGTCATGTGGTTCTGGACGAGGTCTTTCCCGGTGTTCCGCAGGTCGAGCGGGTACCAATAGGTGAATTCCTGGCGGAGGCCGTCGATCACGTCAGCCTCCAACCCGAGGCGAGACGCGACGGCCTTGGCGGTGCCCTTTCCGAAGAACACGAAATCGAAGAACGCATCGTCGAGGCGCTGCGCCCACGGGACCGACGACCGCAAGGCGCCGCCCTGGAGGGCGTGGGCGATCGTGTAATACGCCATGTAGATCGTCGAGTCGCTCAGCGATTCGATGACCCAGTTCGAGTCCCACGGCAGGATCGTCCCAAGGCCCCGATGGTGGGCGCACGGCCAGTCTCGGAGCCAGTCCGTCACATAGTCGAACCACTTCCGCAGGGCCTCCGGGTACAAGTCCATCGACGCGATCGCCTCGTGGACCTTCGCCTTCCACGCGGGATCGGCATACGACAGGAACCATTGGTTGTCCACGACCTTCACGATCGCGGGCGTCATGCACCGGCAGATGACAAGGCCGCTCGGCTCGTACATCATGTCGGCCAGGCCTTTCGACGTCAGCTCCTTCCGAATTTCCTCTTTCGCGACCTCCACCCGAACGCCGGCGAAGGGGCCGCAGTTCTCGTTCAGGACGCCGCGGTAGAAGCCGGTCTTGTACACCTCCGCCTTCGCCTGCTCGAGCTTCTCCCGGTCCCGCTGGTTCCGGATCCCCAGGCGGTCGACGATCTCGACGCCCGGCAGGGGACCCCATCCCGGCGTCCGGATGATCGGGATCGGCTGAATCGCGCGGATCCGTTCGGCGTCCAGATCGTACTTCGCTAGAAGGCGATCGTCCTGCTGCAGATCCCGCAGGGCGACGTAGTCGTCCGGTGCGTCCGACGGGACGCTCGTCACGATTCCGGTCCCGCGGCCTTGGTCGATGAAAGAGCCCGGAAGGATCGGGATGGCGCGATTGATCGCGGGAGCCACGGCATCCTTGCCAAGCAGTTCCGCTCCATGGACCCTCGACTCGATCGCGACGGCCTTCCCCTGCTCCGAGAGCTTCTTCGACGCGAGGTCGTTCAGGATCCACCGCTCGTCGCCGACCCGGGCGACCACGTATTCCGCGTCCGGATCGACCCACAGGTTCGTCTGGCCGAACACGGTCTCCGGCCGGATCGTCGCCGCGACGAGGAACCGGCCGTCGGCCAGGGGGAACTTGAGCAACGTGTACTCCATCGGGGTCTCGCCCTCGCCCTCGAGCCGATCATGGTCCCCGATCGGCGCCTGGTCCTTCGGGCACCAGATGACCGGGTGCTTGTCGATTCGCACATAGCCGCCATCCTTGAGGCGGTGGAACTGCCAGCGCACGAACGCGTCGTACGGCGGGTTGAGCGGCGTCGTGATGAAGGACCGCGTCCAGTCGACCGCCGCGCCGAGGGCCTTCAGGTCCTCCATCGTGGCGGCCGGAAAGACCTCGATCCAGTGCATCGGATCGGCGAACTTCGGGATCTCGCGGTCGGGGATGCCCATCGCCCGGAGGATCTCCCACTGCTTCGGCTCTTTCTCCGCGATCCGTTTCGCGGCCCCCAGGATCGGGAGGCCCGTGCAATGGAACCCCTGGGGATGGAGCACGTTGTAACCGAGCATCCGGCGGAAACGAGACTGGAACTCGGCCCGCAGGAACGAGGTACCAAACCCCAGGTGCTGGTATCCGTTCATGTACGGATACGGCACGGTCGAATACCACTTCGGGCGGCCGGCATCCGCGCGCGCGACGTACACGTGTTCTCGCTCCCACGCGGATTGCCACTTCGCCTCGATCTTCGGCAGGTGGCCCGGTTCCGCCACGCTCCGCGCGTTCGCCGGCGCGCGGGCGAGCGCGTGCGCCCGCGCTTTCTTAGGCCGGATGGGGGCGCGACGGGGCTTTGGCCTGGCCCGCGATCGAGGTCGAACGCTTCGTCTCGCGGCGCGGCGGGACTGCGACCTTTTCCGTCGACCGCGGCGGGCACGTGACTTCTTCGCCACGCGCGCACATAGGAGCGATTCTCGTAAAGCTTTTCGCGGCGAATCGGAGCGTGCATCGACCCGGGTTTGTGGCTCCGCAGAGGCGTCTTCCATATGGCATACAAAATAAAAATCCGAGGCCCATTCTGGGCGTGATTTCGAGCCGCGATGGAGGCCCTTTGTCCTACGTCGTATGACAATTGACAACAAGTATATGTACGGTGCCCCAAGATACGGCGGACAACACGCCAAAATTGCGCGGAATGGTGTATGACCTCGTCATACCTTTTCCCGCGGTTCAGGCGAGGGATTCGGATGGACGAAAACGAGCGGATCACACTACGGCTCGAGAAAGAAAACCTCGAGCTGATCGACGAGTTCCTGAAAGGGAGCACGTCGCACGGGAACCGCTCGCAGCTGGTCCGCGACGCGGTCCAGGCCTATATCCAGACGATCCGCGAGGGCGGCGACACCGTCAAGATCCGCATCCCGCGGTACTACCTCGAACTGATCGACCGCCTCGTGGCGGACGGCTACTTCCTGAGTCGGGAGCACGCGGTCGTCCGCAGCATCGAGGAGTGGTTCACGCGGGATCGGGTGAAGGAGATCGAAGACCACCGGAAGGAAGTCGACAAGATGACCGGCAAGGTCGTCTCCGTATCGACGGGCGACAAGGACGGAGTCATCCCTCCATGAGCCGCACAGGCGTGGCGGATGCCGGAAGGGAGTCACATCGGACGGAAAAAGGGAACGGATGGGAACCTGTCATGAAGGGATGGGATGCACGCCTTCAGCGGAGTGAATTGCCTTCCGGCCTCGCTCGATCGGTAGCAGGATGAGTGGAGGCGGACGAATGGTACCTAGGGATTACGTCGAAGAAGTCATCAGCAGCCTGTTTGAGGACGCCGTGGACCCGAAAATCTCTGTCGTCGGAGTCGGGGGCGCGGGCGGGAAGATGGTGAGCACGCTGTACAACCGCGACATCAAGGGCGTCGAAACGATCGCGGTGAACACGGATCCCTCCGGGCTCTCGAAGGCCGAGTGCGACGTGAAGATCCTGCTCGGAGCACCCGCGGAAGAAGACCGAATCGCCGGGGCCCGCGCGTCCGCGGAAGACCAGGAAGGCTCTTTGCGGGACTCGCTCTCCTCCGACATCGTCTTCGTCGTCGCGGGACTCGGCGGCGCCGCGGGGACCGGGGCCGCGCCCGTTGTCGCTCGGGCCGCGCGCGCGAACGGGGCCGTCACGATCGGCGTTGCGATCCTGCCGTTCGAGATCGAAGGTCGGACGGAAGCCGCCCGACAAGGGCTCGAGGAGTTCCGCCGCGAAGCGGACAGCGTGATCGTCGTGGAGAACGATTCGCTGAACCGGTTCGCCGACCAGATGTCCTTCAACGAAGCGATGCAAGTCATTAGCTACATGGTCGTCACGATCGTCCAAGGCGTCGTCGACCATCTGACCAAGTCGTACCTCACGACCCTCGCCGAGGAAGTCGAGAACGCGGCGAAGGAGATCGAGGAGCAGAACAACCACGCGATCCACGTCGAGGTGCAGCCGCCGGAGACGGTCCAGGCGGCCTGGGACGTGGGGCCGGTCGCCTTCAACGACGACGGCTTCATCGGCCTCCGCTGAGACGCTCAACAATCCTCCCCCCAACCAACGCCCACCCGCGAGGGCTTCGGGCGATCTCCGCCGCAAGGCGGGGAGCGGCCCTCGCGACCTCTTTCTTTCCCGGAATGGGGAGGCGGATCGACGGAAGCTAACCTTAAACAAGGTTGACTGGTCGGGCTCCGCGAACCTTCTTGCGAGCCGAAGAAATCCCGGTCCCATGTTCACTCACAACGAGACGATCCCACTCGAGACCCACGGACGGATCCAGGCGATCGATATCACGGAACGCGTTTCGAAGGCGATCGAAGAATCCGGTGTCCGGAACGGTCTCGCCTGCGTGTTCACGGCATCGTCGACGAGTGCGATTGTCACCAACGAATTCGAACCGGGTCTCATGGAGGAAGACATCCCGAAGGCGCTGGATCGGCTCTTCCCGTCGTCGATCGAGTACGGGCACCAGCGCCGGTGGCACGACGGAAACGGGCACAGTCATGTCCGCGCCGCATTCCTCGGACCAAGCCTTACACTCCCGATTATCGACGGCCGCGCGGCCTTGGGGACGTGGCAACAGATCGTCTTCCTCGAGCTTGACAACAAACCGCGGCACCGGGAGGTCGTCGTCCAAATCGTGGGGGACGGCCCAGACAGGAGACTGCAATGAGAAGGCAACCGAAATCCTCTGGACGGCCGGTCACGGAACTACTGCATCCGGAAGTGGGAGCGGCAAGTTTTAAGCCGACGGGATGGTAAGGCGCCGCGGGTCGATCCCATCCCGAAGGACGTGCAGGGCGAGAAGGTCACGAACTCGTTCCGGCTCAACAAAGTCGGCGTGACCGGCGTTGTGAAGCCCGTCCAGGTGCGTCGTCCGAATCGCACGCTGACGTTGACGACCACCCTCGATTTGTTCGTCGACCTGCCCCCGGACCAGAAAGGGTCCCACCTTTCCCGCAATATGGAGGCAATCAACGAGGTCGTCGACCGCTCGGTGCGCGAACCGGTCGACAGCCTGGAGGAACTGACGGAGACCATCGCGCGCTCTCTCTTGAAACGGCATGAGTATGCGACGACCTCCGAGGTTTGGGCGCAAGCCGACTACTTCCTCGAGCGCACGTCGCCGTCGGGCCGGACCTCGTTGGAGCCATATCGCCTGGTCGCGCGGGCGAATGCGCGGCGGGGAGCCCCGGACGTCGAGCGGTCGATTGGCGTCGAAGTCGTCGGCATGACCGCCTGCCCGTGCGCGATGGAGACAGTGCGGGACGAGGTCATGAAGGAACACCCGGAACTCACTCGATGGCCCGAAGGCGTGCCGATCATCACGCACAACCAACGCAACCGGACGACCGCGATCCTACAGGAGCCGCCCGGTCATGAGATCGAGGCCGATGAACTCGTCGACATCGTCGAGGGGTCCCTGTCGGCGCCGACGTTCGGTCTGCTCAAGCGGCCGGACGAGGGCCGACTCGTCGAGATGGCGCATCGCAATCCGAAGTTCGTCGAGGACGTCGTGCGCGATGTTTTAGATCGTCTTCTGAAGCGGTACCCGAAGATGCCGGACACCACCTGGGTGCGCGTGAAGTCCGAGGCCGAGGAGTCCATCCACAAACACAACGCGTTCGCGGAGCGGTCGACTACGTTCGGCGAACTGCGCGCTCTGTAAGCCGACGTCAGGGCAGGTGCGCGGTCGCCTTCCGTCAACATGTTTACGGAAGCGGGAACGCTGGCCTTCGTCCGGAGGGCTTCCGCGAATACTTTCACTCATCCCTCCGCGAAATAGTTACATTATAGCTACATATATCCGTCTTCATGAGCCCTCTCGTAGCTCCCATCGACGCCTCGGCCCCGCTGGTCCTTCTGTCGTACGACGTGTCCGCCGCGAATCGTTCCGCAGCCTCTCGGGTCGCTCACCTAATCTTCGGTCGCAAGGACATGCCGGAGGCATCCTCCCGGCCGTACATCCTTCGGCCAGGGGTCGTCTGGATCGGGCAATCCGTCTTCGTCCTCCCGCAACCGCTCGCGGCGGAACTGGCCGAGAAACTCCGTGGCCTCGGCGCCGCCGTGACGATGGCTCGTGTGACGATCACTTCGGCGGACATGGAAGCCTTCCGACGCCGTCCGCGATGCCGACCCGCGGCGTAAATATGTTTACGGGCGACTCCCCGACCGGGAGCCCGCCAGCGGCAAAGCCTCATGCCGTCCCGCGTCCATCGAGGGTCCATGGCCGTGGCCGTCCTCTGTCACATCTGCCAACGCCCGACCCTCCGGGCCTGCCGCAGCTGCGGCCGGCCGGCCTGCGACGACCACCTGGCGGGCAGCGTGTGCGTCGAGTGTCGCGTGGGCCGAAGGGGCCGGGCTCCGGGCGTCCGAGTCGCGTAACGGTCTCAGAGGATCCGCTTCGCATCCTCTTTCTCGATCCCGAGGGCCCGCAAGGCGTACGTCAGCGCCTTCTGGCGAATCATGTCCCGGGTCTTGTCGTCGAGAAACTGCTCCATGACCAGGGGCGCCTTCCGCGCATATTGAATCGCAAACTCGGACCAGTAGAAGGGGGCGTTCTCCTCGTCCAATTTCGCGGCGGCGTTGTACTGTTCCTCGGCGTCGTTGAAGCGTCCGAGATCGACGCAGAACGAGGCGAGGGCGTCCCGGAACTGCGGGTTCTCGCCGTCCAAGTCGATCGCCTTCTTGTAGAGACCCAGGATTTCGTCCGGCTCGACTTTCGGCACTCCCAGGGCCGCTTCGGCTTTCCCGAAGAACGCGACCGCGTTGGCCGGATCGGCCTTCGTCGCCTTGTCGAAGTGTTTGTACGCGGCATCGTAATCGAGCTGTCCGAGGGCCTGTTCGCCCGCGCTGATGTCGTTCTCGGCGGAGGAAGCCATGCGATGACCGCGCCGCAGATTCTCGGTACGCAAATAAAGATTCCCACGCGATTCTCATTCGGGATGCGGCGTGCTCACAGGACGGCGCGGTGGTCGCGCAACCAATCGAGGTCGCTCAAGTAGAGCTGGCGGATGTCGGAGATCCCCTCGACGGCCATGATCAGCCGCTCGAGGCCGAGGCCCCAGGCGAGCACCGGCGCCTTCAGGCCCAGTGGCTCCGTCACCTCCGGCCGGAAAATGCCGCTGCCGCCGAGCTCCATCCAACGGCCATCAGGTAGCTGGACCTCCGGCTCCATGCTCGGCTCCGTGTACGGAAAGTATCCGGGACGGAACTTCGCGCGCGTGAAACCGAGCCGACGATAGAACTCCTCAATCACGCCGATCAATTGAGCGAGGTTCGCGCCTTCCTCCATCACGACGCCCTCGATCTGATGGAATTCCGGCAGATGCGTGAAGTCGATCGCGTCCGGGCGGAAGACGCGTCCGATGATGAACGCCTTCTGCGGCGGGTCCGGGTGCTCGCCGAGCCATCGCAAGGTGATCGGCGTCGTGTGTGACCGGAGGACTGCGCGTTCCGCCTCCTTGCGGTCCCACTTATACCGCCAACCCGTACTCCCGGTCGCTCCGCCGGTCTCGTGGGCCTCCGCCACGCGGCGCACAATTCCTTCGTCGGGGAGGGGCATCGTCGCGGGCTGCGACAAATAGAACGTGTCGAGCTGGTCCCGCGCCGGATGGTCTTGCGGCTGGAACAAGGCATCGAAGTTCCAGAACGCGGAGAGGACGAAGTCCCCCTGGATTTCCGTGAAGCCCATGCTCAGGAAGATTCGCCGGATCCGTTCGATGTAGGCGCCGAGGACGTGCCGTTTCCCCGGCCGGATCAGGGGCGCGAACGCCTTCGTGTCGTAACGCCGGAAGTCGACGCTCCGCCACTTGCCGGACCGAAGGAGATCCGTCGTCGGCTGGGCCACCTCTTCCTTCAATTCGATCCCGGCGGCGAGGACCTTTTGCCCGGCCGGGGTAAGGGCGATCTCCCGCCGGACGGATTCCCGCTCCTTCACCAGCTCGCGCCGGGACTTCAGATCCCGCAGGACGTGCGGATCGATCGAGTCCTCCGTCAGCTCCCCTTTCGCGAGCCGGGCGAGGAGAATCTCATCGGGTCCCTTGGCCTTCGCGGCCGCGCGCCCCGCGGGAGTGACGACCACGAAACTGCCGTCTGCTCCCTTCGACACGTCCGCCCAACCCTTCCGACGAAGCCATCCCAAGGCGACGGCGAGCTCGGCGTCATCAAACTTGCCGGCGGCCTTGAGACGCGCCACCTCGATCCGACCGCCCGCCTTGATCACCGCCGTGAGCGCTTTCCGCTCGGGCAACTGGCGCCTCGCGACCTCGGGCCGTGCGAGCCGGTACGAATGCACAACCCGCTCTTTCATCGTGACCAGGCCTTTCGCCTGAAGCCACGAGGCGGCGTTCATGACCTCGACGAGCTCGCGGAACTTGCCCGCGGCACGGATCTCCTCGGGCGACGCTTTCTCAAGCTTGCCGAGGGCCAGCAGGACCTTCTTCTCGAGGTAGCTCAACTCCACCGCACCGGGAGGCATCCGCGCCGCATGGGGCCCTCGCGTTATATGTTTTGTCGGGCCGCGGCCGATTCTCTCCCGGTGACGGGATTTCTCAGCCCTGAGAACTACGACACGTCCTATATATCACAAAACGGAACATCGAGCGGTCCGGTGAATCAGCCGACGCCTTCGAACGCACGAGCGAAAGCCCCGACCGAGGTGACCTAAATGGAGGACCGGTTCCCGACCAACTACTCGGTCCTGCTGAGCGGTCCACCAGGTGTCGGGAAGTTCGAGTATCTCGTGGAACGAATCCGAGACGACCTCCGAAAGGGAGAGCGCGTCGTCTTCGTGACCTTGGATCTCCATCCGAATGAAATTCGCGCCAGGGCGAAAGCGTTGCATCTCGACCTCGAGGCCGTCGAGGGCAAGTCGTTCGTTTTCGTCGACTGCTACAGCGCGACGACGTCGGAACGCCCCGAGACGACGGTCGGGAAGAAGACATTCCTCGTCTCAAGCTTCAGCAATCTCGAAGGAATCGGGATGGCGATGAGCAAGGCGGGCCAAGAGATTGGGACGCCCGTCCGCATTTACTTCTACACAATATCGACGCTGTTCCTGCACAACTCGCCCCAAGCAATCGCCAAGTTCTTCCAGATCGTCACCTCGCGCGCGAAGACGAATCTCGGCTTCATCCTGTATGCGGTCCAGGAGGGAGTCCACGAACCGATGACGATGAACCTCTTGCGGTCCCTCGTCGACGGTGTCGTCGAGATGCGCTTCACGGACGGAATGGATCACGAGGTCCGCGTCCACCACATGCGCGGGTATCAGGTCGACGCGTCGTGGCATCCGTTCGCCCAGCTTCCGGAGGCGGTGGTCTCGCGATGATGCAGTCTCCGCCGAAGCCCATGGCGCCGCGTGCGAAGACCGGGATTCCGGTCCTCGACGAACGGCTTCAAGGAGGATTCCCGCGTCCGTCCACGCTCCTGCTGTTCAGCGACAAGCCGACCGAGAAACGCCTGTTCGGGGAGAATTTCGCGATCCAGGGTGTCAAGGCGGGGGAGACCTGCCTGTACGTGGACTTCTTCCGGGCCCCGCAACTCGCCCGCGGCGAACTGAAGCGCTTCGGCCCGGTGGACCCCGCGAAGCTCGTGCTCGTCGATGCGACGTCGTCCCAGCTGCTCCTCCCGAGCCACGAGAAGTACCACATCGACAACATCGACAGCCTCGCGAACATCCGCGAGGCGATCGTCGCCGCCATGGTGGGGGAGCGGCCCGGTCGCATCGTCGTGGACTCGATGGAGTTCCTCGTCGACCGTTTTCCCAAGGAGGACGTCCTGAGGCTTTGGCGCGAACTGATCGAGGCGGCCCGGTCGGCCGGGACCGTGATCTGTTTCCTGTTCATCAACTGGACCCTGATGGAGCGGGAGCTCGACGAGATCCGCGCGATGTCCGACTTCGTCATCGAGTTCCAGTCCTCCCTTCGAGGCGGAATCATCCGCAACTCGATGCGCATCTCGCAAATGGAGTCGAACGGAATCCGGACGAACTGGATCCCGTACGCGTTCAAGGATTTGGTCGGGTTGACCGTCTACTTCCCGCGGATCCTGGTCACAGGCCCGTTCAACGCCGGGAAGTCAACGGTCGTCAAGGCCGTCTCCGAGAAGTCCATCAGCATCGACCGGATGGGTACGACGGTCGCCTTCGACTACGGGAACGTCAACATCACGGGAATCGAGGCCGAGATCTTCGGCACCCCGGGTCAGGAGCGGTTCGAGTTCATCTTCAAGATCTTCGCACGTGAGGTAAGCGGCGTCCTCCTGGTCGTCGATGCGAGTCATCCGGACGAGCTGTCCCGGGCGCGTCAGATGCTGGACCTGGTCGGGCCCCGGATCCCGTACGTCATCCTCGCGAACAAGAGCGACCTTCCGGGCGCGATCGCTCCAGAAGAAATCGCGCACCGCATGAACCTACCCGACGACGTGCCGGTCATCCCGACGGTCGCCACGGAGAACAAGGGCGTGCGGGACGCCCTCCTGATTCTCGCCGAGATGATCATCGGGGTGCGATAGGATGCTCGGCGACGCGGCGCGACGCCTCCAGGCAATCCTCACGGAGCTCCGGAGGCTGCCCGCCGTCCTCGGGGCGACGATCGCCCGCCGGGACGGGATCCTGATCGCTCACGCCCTCCCGAAGACGATGGATCCGAAGAAGATCGCCGCGATGGCTGCCGCGATCGTCGGCACGTCGGAGATGGCCGTCGTCGAGATGGGCCTCGGAACATTCAACTCGTCCATCGTGGACACGCACATCGGCAAGATGATTGCGACCGGTGCAGGCGAAGAGGCGATCCTCGTCACGATGGTCCGGAACGAGGCGAACATGGGTCTCCTCCTCCTGAGCGTCGACCGGGCGGTCCAGTCGATTTCGGACATCCTCAAAGCGGCGGAGGTGCCCGCGTGACGGATGTCTGGGTGCGCCTTGAGGAGACGATCGACGAACTCTCCCAGGTGACGGACATCAAATCGGCGGCGGTCGTGCGGCGCGATGGTCTCGTCGTGACCCACACCCTCCCGGACGGAGTGGACCCGAAGATGGTCGCGGCGATGACGGCGGCAATCGTCGGCACGTCAGAGATGGCGACGATCCAGCTCGCCCAAGGCCGGTTCGTGCGCGCGATCATCGAGTCCGACGAAGGGAAGCTCCTCAGCCTCGGCGCGGGGGAGGAGGCGCTCCTGGTGGCCCTCGTGTACGACGACGCGAATCTCGGGCTCGTCCTCCTGGCGATGGAGCGAGCGGCGAAGCAGGTGGAGAAGATCCTGCGGGACAGTGCGGGATGACCGGATTCCGGGGGGATGCCCATGCCCACGACTAAGGAAGGACTTCAGCGGCTGCTGGACTTCTTCATTTACGGGATGCTCCGCGCGGCGGAGTCCCTCGGGAACGCCCCGCTCTTCCTGCGATCGGTCGAAGAGGAAGGGCTTCGGAAGTTCCTACTGATCGACATGCCGAAGTTCAAAGCGTCAGCGAACGCGAAGGAAGCTTGCGAAGCGTACACGAAGTCGATCGACGAGGGCGGGCTCTTCGCGACGACCGACACGACCTTCTCAGGCGACGAAGACACGGTCCACGCGGAAATCGGAGACCTATGCCCGTACCGCCGCGTGTGCACGATGCGCCACGACGAGCGTCACCCGGTCCACTGCATCCGGGCGTTCGCGTTGGCCGAGATGCTCCGGATCCGGCTCGATGCTGATTTCGATTGGAAACTCGATCGGTTCGGTCGGCCGTGTCGCGTCACCTTGTCCCGAACCCACTGGGGGTAGCACGATGGGGACGAAGAAAATCCCGACGTTCATCGAGGGCCTCGACGACGTCCTCGGCGGCGGTTTCCCGGTCGGACACGTCGTGCTCGTCTCCGGCTTGCCCGGGACGATGAAGTCGACCCTGACGTATGCGATTCTGCACGCGAACGCGCGTCAGAGGGACGCAAAAGGCGTGTACGTCTCCCTCGAGCAGACGCGGCCGAGCCTCGAGGCCCAGATGGCCGCGATGGGGTTCGACGTGGAAGCGGTCCGGTCGGACGTCCACATCCTGGATGTCGGCACGATTCAGAAAGAGGTCGGCAAAAGCGCGTCGAAGCCCTGGATGGACTTCCTCCGGCGGACTCTGACGACGAAGAAAGACATCGATGGCGTAGACCTCGTCGTCATCGACTCGCTCGAGGCGCTCGAGGTCCTCGCGAAATTCGAGGACCGCCGGACGGAGCTCTTCCGCCTGTTCGAGTGGCTGCGGGACTTGGGGGCGACCGCTCTCGTGCTCGCAGAAGCCGCATCGGAAGCGTCGTACCTCGGACTCGAGGCTCCGCAACCGAGGCGGGACGAGGCGTACCTCGCAGACGGAATCATTGAGCTCAAGATGCACCCGATCTCGGACGTCGAGATTCAGCGCCGAATCCGGGTCCAGAAGATGCGGGGCTCGCACCACAAGACGGGATTCTCCGCCCTCGTGTTCGACGAGGGGCGCTTCCAAGTCGTACCGGTCATCAGTCCCTAGGTGGTCCATGCCGAATTCGATCCCCTGTCCGTCCTGCGCATCCCCGAATCGAGTGGACGCGGTCAGTTGTCGGACCTGCGGGCGGAAACTCGGGACGCCCCACGGTTCGACGCCGACGGATCCCCCGCTCTCCCTCCAACGCGTGACGAGCGGACAGGTCTTCACTGCCGTCGTGGCAGAGCCAGCCAGGAAGCCCTCGAATGACCGGGCGGCGAGTGTGGCCGCACCCCCGGTGGCGGTCACGACGGGGGAGCCGGAGGTCGAGGATCACTCCGACGTCATGGCAGCGGCCGTGGACGGCATCCGGGCCAAGGCGCAGGGAGAAGGCCATCGTTTCAAACCCTACGCGCGGTCGAGCGATCGCAAAGCGCCGACCCCCGCAGCGAAACAAGAGGCCGCGAACCATCTGCAGGACGCGGTCGCCCTCCTCCGTGAGACGCGGTTCGAGGATTCGATCGACCCTCTCCTCAAAGCGATTGCCCGCGACGACGAAGACCGGCGGTCGTGGATCCTCCTCGCGGAAGCCTACTTGCGGCTCGGACGACCGTACAAGTCTGCTGTCGGGTATCTGCGCGCCCTCGAGCTGAGTCCGAAAGATGAGCAGGCGTGGCTGGGACTCGGTCGCGTTCTGAGGATGCTCGGCGACGTACCGACGGCATCCGCCGTCCTGGATCGGGCCGCCCTGATCCATCCCACTCACGCCGAAACCTGGGTGGAGCGTGGCCTGATCTTCGAGTCCCTTCAGAATCTCCCGGAGGCCGGTCGCAGCTTCGCGAAGGTCCTCGAGCTTCGGCCCGACCATCGCCTCGCGCAAGAGAAATTCCAAGAGATCGAATCGAAAATCGCCCAAACCAAAGCCTCGGCCGAGGCAACCGAGCCAACGCCGGAAGTCTCGCACGCGATCCCGGGGTCGACGGGCCCCACCGCGGAAGAGGAGCGGGAACGAGACATTCTGGACGAGATGGAGGAGGCGTTCTCCATCGAAACATCGTTGACGGGAAAGCGAGCCGGCGCGGCGGTTGCCCAGCAAGGATCGGGCGAGCGCCCCGCACGCGTGCGCACCTTCGTCGAAGGTCTGGACGAGACGCTGGAAGGCGGGGTCCCGTGGGGCCACGTCGTCCTCATCGAAGGCGCGCCGGGGACGATGAAATCGTCTCTCGGATTCTCGATCCTCCTGCAAAACGCCGCGCGCGCGGGCCTGCATTGCCTCTACTTGAGTCTCGAGGAACGCGGCTCGAGCCTCCTCAAACAGATGGGCTCCCTCGGCCTTCACCTTGAGGTCCCGAAAGGATCGCTCGTCGTACTCGATCCCAGGACGGCCACGAACCTCCTCGGCGAGAAGAAAGACTGGCTCGAGGGCCTCCGACAAGGCATTCAATCGGTCAAGGACCAGCGGGGGCTCGACCTGATCGTGATCGACTCGCTCGAAGCGCTCGAGGTCCTCGCGAAGTTCAAAGACCGCCGACGGGAGGTCTACCGGCTGTTCGAGTGGCTCCGCGACCTCGGGATCACCAGCTTCCTCGTCACAGAACGGCCGGATTGGGTCGTCGCGGGACATGTGCTTCAGGGCCGCTACGACGAGGAGTTCCTCGCCGACGGCGTGATCCATCTCCGGATGCACCTCGTGACGGACCTGACGGCCCAGCGTCGCCTCCGCGTCGTGAAGATGCGAGGGACGAAGCACAATACCGGATATCTCGCGATGGACTTCGACGAGGGCCGGTTCCGCGTCACCCGTGCGATGAGCTCCTGAGGAGACAGGATGGCCCGCCCCCTGGTCAAGACCCACATCCGCGGCTTTGACGAGGACGTGCTGCGGGGAGGCATCCCGCAAGGCCACGTCGTCCTGGTCCGCGGGGCGAGCGGGACGATGAAGTCCTCCCTCGCGTACTACGTCCTCTACCACAACGCACTCGCCGGATCGCCCGGCCTGTACGTCACGCTCGAGCAGACGGCGGCGGGCCTCCTCGAACACGTCGCCGGGCTCGGGTTGAAGGCCACCTCCGTTTCCGAGGCACTCCCGATTCTCGATCTCAGTCGCGGCCGGGAATATCTGGAGGAGATGGTCTCGAAGGTCGGGTCGATGTCGGAGAACGCGGCTCCGCGGGGCGAAGCCCTTCTCGCGGTCCTGAAGGCGAAGATCTTCGAGCTGCGCATGAAGCGGAACTTCCGGCTCCTGGCGATCGACTCGTGGGACGCCCTCGAACTCGTCCTCGAGTTCGATGATCGGCGCGCGGAGACGTTCGGATTCTTCGAGTGGCTCCGGGACCTGGGCGTCACGAGCCTGCTGATTTCTGAAGAGCCCTCCCTCGAGGCGCCGCCCACCGCGCTGGAGGAAGAGTTCCTCGCGGACGGGATCATCCACCTTCGACTCGAGCCCGTCACCGAGACCGCGTTCCAGCGTCGCGTGCAATGCGTGAAGATGCGGAGCGTGAATCAGGACAGCGACGACCACACCCTCCTCTTCGAGAACGGGCGGTTCGAGGTCGCGCGGGCGATCGGGTGAGCGGATGGACGCCCGCCTCCGGACATTCCTGGTCCGTTCCGGAATTCTGTTCCTGATCTCCCTCGTCCTCGTCGCGGGGTTCTGGTACCACCGCGAGTTCTACCAGATCGGCTTCACGAACCTGCTGATCATCGGCGGCGTCGTCACGTTCCTCGTAATCTGGGCGGCCCGACTCGCCCTGTCCGGGGAACTGCCCCGCGGTCGTCCTCGCGGCGAGCTGACCTTCTCCGTCGAAGAAGGAGACCGCCTGCTGAAAGCGGTGGCGCGGCTCGTCGTGCGGCCTTCGGAGGGGACGACCATTCCCGGGGTCGGACACGTCGTGCGGGCCCTGTATGAGACCGGCCCCGAGTTCGGGCGCCTGTTCATCGAGGACGCCAGGCGAGCCTTCCTTTCCGACATCACGGATGCGGACGCGCGGCAGGCCGGGTTTCGATCCGCGGCGGAACTGCGCGAAACGGGTGCGACCCGGTGGCGGTGGCGTCCCTCCGACACGGTAACCGTCCTGCGGGTCCGACCCCTGGGGGCCACCCGATGAACATCTCGAGTGCGGCGATCCTCGCGGGGGTTGCTGTGGATGCGTGGCTGCTGGCTTTCATCGCGATTCGGGGCCGACGTCCTTGGCTCCAGGCCACATACGCCGCATGCAGCCTGGCCTACCTTGCGCTCGGAGCGGCTTTCGTCGGAATCAACGAAAGGGTTCTTGCGGCCCTTCGCAACGACGTGGCCTTGGGGATCCTGCTCCTCTCGCACGCGCTGACCGCGATCCTTGTCCTGGGACTCATTCATGGAGAAACGCTACCGCGACGAAGATCCGTCGCCTTTCTCCTCCTCATCCCGGTCCCGGTGCTCGCATACCTGGCGCCGATTGAAGGATGGACGGCCGCCGCGGCCTATGAGGGGAACGTCCTCGGGGGGTTCCTGGTCGTGTGCCTCGGGATCGCGCTCGCGGAGACCGTCTACGCCCGGTATTCCTCCCGGTTGCTCGCGGCGCACTCGTTCTGGCTTGGCGTCGGAGTCATCGCCCTGATTGTCGCGGGGCCAGTGTATGCGTACGAACTCGAGTTCCTCGGAGAGGCATCGCTCGCAGGTGCGAATCTGGCGTCCCCCATCGCGCTCGCATGTTTCGCTCTCGTTGCGGTCCAGGCAGACCCGTTCCCAATCGCACCGCGTCCGTCGAAAAGGCCGATGAAGCCTGGAATGCTCCCGACTTCCGACGCAATCGTCTTCGAGGAGATCCGTCCCAAGTATGCGCTTCGAACGGCGCACGAAGAGTCCTCCCGCGGACGCGCCACGCTGATCTTGGGCCGTACCGCTCCCGCGACAGCCGCACGTGGACCGGGATTCGCCGCGGTCCTCCCTGCTCGCCACGCATCCTTGAGGGCTCTGACGACCGCATCCGAATTCCTCGCCAGGTCTTGCGGCGGCTTGGCGGTGGTCGAGGACTTGGCCGACCTCTCAGCCCTCTCCGAGTGGCCGTCCACGATTGAGGCCGTGGTGCGGCTGCGACATGTCGCCCGCCGCACGGGGTCCACCGTAATCTTCTCGACGTCTCGGCTCACAGATGTGGAGCGTCGCGCTCTCAGGGACTTGCGGTTCACCTGGTGGTCGCTCCCCGATCCGGCGCGTGAAATCGAATCAATCCTCGCGCAATCCTTCGGGAGCGGAGCGGTTCGCCTCGTCGCATCGTTCAGTCGAGCCCACGGTCTTCGGCAGGAGGAACTCACCACGGATCACGTGCCTGCCCTCCTGGATTTCCTCACCCGCGCGATCA
>Ga0209235_1000567_pt1 | contig 18900 bp, 14 predicted proteins | sample GraSoi013_1_20cm_4_FD_185817 | JGI IMG/M metagenome (GOLD analysis project Ga0209235, IMG submission 185817) | Grasslands soil microbial communities from the Angelo Coastal Reserve, California, USA - Sample 09_25_2013_1_20cm (SPAdes) (version 2) | ecosystem: Environmental > Terrestrial > Soil >... | reverse complement strand
CGGTACTTCCGGCTGCTGCAGGACGCGCGGATCGTGCAGCGCGCCCAGGCTCGCGCGCAGCAGCGGGGCCTCTCCTGGGGAGAGCTGGAGGCGGAGGTGCGCGAGGAGGTCGGCCAGAGCAGCGACCCCCGCCTGCAGCGGCCGCTCCATGTCGTCGCCGAGAAGATCCTCGGGCGCACGGAGACGCTTCCCGCCAGCTGGGCGGTCGCGGGGACCACCGGCTACGATTTCCTCAACTCGCTGAACGGCATCTTCGTCGCCCGGGAGAACGCGGAGAATCTGCAGAAGATCTACTTCCGGTTCATCCACGGGGTGATCGACTTCGCCGATCTCGTCTACCAGAAGAAGAAGCTGATCCTCTACACCGCGATGGCGTCGGAGATGAACCTCCTCGCCCGCCAGCTGAACCGGATCTCGGAGGGCAACCGCTGGACGCGCGACTTCACCCTCTACGCGCTTCGCTCGGCGCTGATCGAGGTGATCGCCTGCTTCCCGGTGTACCGCTCGTACATCGAGGAGCCCGGCCACGTGGACGAGCGGGACCGCAACTACATCCTCCAGGCGGTGGCCTGCGCGAGGCGGCGGAATCCGACGGAGAACGCCAGCATCTACGACTTCATCGGCAGCATCCTGTTGCAGAAGTTCGCTGCGTACGTGGAGGAGAGCGAGCGGCCCGCGCAGCACGCCTTCGCGGTCAAGCTGCAGCAAGTGCTCGGCCCGGTGATGGCGAAGGGCCTGGAGGACACCGCCTTCTACGTCTACAACCGGCTGGTCTCGCTGAACGAGGTGGGCGGGGAGCCGGAGCACTTCGGGAACACCGTCGAGTCGTTCCACGAGCAGAACGCCCAGCGCGCCCGGAAGTGGCCGCGCTCCCTGCTCGCCACCGCCACCCACGATACCAAGCGCGGCGAGGACACCCGCGTGCGCATCGACGCGCTCTCCGAGCTGCCGGACGACTGGCGCAAGACCGCCATCGCCTTCGCCCGAAGGACCGAGAAGCTGCGGCGCGAAGTGGACGGCCGGTTCGCGCCGGACCGCAACGAGCAGATGCTCCTGCTGCAGACGCTGATCGGCGCCTGGCCCATGCGCGTCGAGGAGCTGCCGCTGCTGCGCGATCGCCTGATCCCGTACATCATCAAGGCCGCCAAGGAGGCGAAGACCAACACCAGCTGGATCCAGGAGGACCAGCGGTGGGAGGAGGCGCTTCGCGCCTACGTCGAGGGGCTGTTCGCGCTCCCGCTTCGCCATCCGCTCTGGAAGGGGCTGCAGCCGTTCGCCGGGCGGATCTGCGAGATCGGGATGCACAACTCGCTGTCGCAAGTGGTGCTCAAGATCGCCTCTCCCGGCGTACCGGACTTCTACCAGGGGACCGAGCTCTGGGACCTGTCGCTGGTGGATCCCGACAATCGCAGGCCGGTGGATTTCGAGTCGCGCAAACGGATTCTCGAGGGGCTGCACGCTTCCGCGCTCTCCCGCGACGAGCTGGCGCGGGAGCTGTACGCGAGCTGGCGCGACGGACGCGTCAAGCTGTTCCTCACGCACGCGGCGCTCCAGGCGCGCAAGGATCGGTCGAGCGTGTTCGCCGGAGGCGGTTACGTTCCGCTCGCGCCGGAGGGTTCGCGGGCGGCGAACCTCTGCGCGTTCGCGCGCACCGGACGCGATGGAGACATCGCCATCGCCGTGGCGCCGAGGCTGGTTGCCGGGCTGCTCGACGCCGCGCGGCTGCCTCCGGAAAGGTTCTCGGGGACCTTCCTGCCCGTCCCGGGGGTGAAGGCTGGCGCGGTGCTACAGGACGCGTTCACCGGGAAGGAGCGCACCGTGACCGAGCGCGGCCTCGCGGTCGATCAGCTCTTTTCCACCTTGCCCGTCGCGCTCCTCACGATGCAGAGGAGTTGATCGCTCCGCGCAGGCTGCGCAGGCGCAGCCCGAGCTGGTTCATGCGCAGGTGGACCTTGCGCCGGTTGGCGCCGGGCCCGAACAGCTCGACGGCCATGCGGCCCAGATCACCGCCGTGCGCGTGGAAGAGGGCGGTCAGGTACTGTCGTTCGACGTCGGCTGAAATCTCGGCGAACGTCCGGCCGGACTTCAGGGCGACTTCGATGCGCCGCTCACCGGAGGGCGTCGCCGAGGGTGGAGAGGCAGGCGGGACCGAAGCGACGTCGAGGAGCTGATCGACGAGGCGTTCGCTCACCGTAAGGGTGGCGGACGCACGGCCGCCGCGAACGGGGGGCTGCATTAGCGAGAACACCAGCGCGTTGGCGGCGAAGAGCTTCAGCTCGCGATGGTTTCCTGGCCAATGGTGGATCGAGAGGCGCTGCAGGGCGCGCTCCGGCAGGAGCACCGCGAACGGACCATGGCGGTGCGAGACTGTCGGCGAGTCCAAGTCGTCCGCTGCAGGGGATCGCGCGAGCCAGGCGCGCGCCAGCGGCAGAAGCGTTCCGGAGCGCAGCGCGTCCGCGAATGCGAACCGGATCAGGTCGGGCAGGTCCTCCTTTCGCTCGCGTAGCGACGGGACGCGGACCCGGGTCGCGGGGTTCAGCCGCGCATAGAGGTCATGACGGAAGCGCCCTTCGCGGACGAGCTGCGCGATGTCGAGATTCGTCGCCGCCACGATCCGCGGGGCAGCGGGTCGCGCTTTGGAATCGCCGAGGCGGGTGACCGTCCCGCGCTCCAGCACGAGCAGGAGCCTGCGCTGCGTATCCGCATCGAGGTTCGCGATCTCGTCGAGGAACAGGGTCCCCGCGTGCGCCTGCTCGAACACGCCGGGGTGGTCGTCGACGGACCCGGTGTAGCTGCCCCGCCGCGCTCCGAAGAGATGGGCCGGCATCAGCGAATCCGGAATGGTGGACAGGTCGGTGACCACGAGGGGCCCCTTGGCGCCAGAGCGCGCGTGCAGCACGTGCTCCGCCAGGAAGCTCTTTCCCGTGCCGGTCTCGCCCTCGAGCAACACGGGCAGCGGGCTGCGCGCAAGCACCGTCAGGCGGCGGCGCAACTCCCCCATCGCCGCCGACCGTCCCCAGAAGACCGGGCCTTCCTGGAGGATTTCGTCGTCATTGGCTCCGTCGTGCGCGCCGCGGTCTTCGTGCGCACGCTCGGGCGGCGCGACGGCGTCGAGGTGCGGAACCCGCCGGATCTCCCCCGTCGGATCTTCGATTGCGAGCGCGGTGCCCATCGCTCCTGCATGCAACGCGCGGGGCGCGAAAAGGGTCTCGCCCCCGGTTTGCGCGAGCTTCAAACCGCACGCTGCCCGGTGAGAGGGGATCCGGCGGGCGTCGGCATGTGGCAGGCTTATCCGCCGTGGCAGACCGGCAGCCGATCCAGGTGGCGATGTGCGAGTCCACCGCTGACGTCCCCCCTGAGATTCTGCACACGGTGCAGCAGCGCCTCGAGGAGACGGCCCGGACCTTGTCGCAGATGGACCCCGGGAGCCCTCTCTGGACCTCGCTGCGCGAGAGCGGCCTGAGCTTCGAGGTGCTGGGCTGGAAGTTCAGGGTCGGCGTGGAGGCCGACAAGCTGGTGCTCATCGACGCGGGGCGCGTATCATCCGCGTCGTTTTCCGGATCGCGCTCGCCATCAAGACCGTCACGAAGGAATTCCTCAGGAAGCAACCGGCGCCGGGCATCGACTGCTCGCACTGGCAAACCGACCATGTGTGGACTTTGGTCGACGGGATGAAGAGACAGGTCGCCGACGAAAACCGGCGCTGGGAGGACTTCCTGAGGACGAAGCACCCGAAGTGCGGGCCTTCCCCTGAGGATTAGCGGGCAGGCGTGCTCGAGATGCTCTCGCACGGGCGAGTGCTGGCGGCGTTTGAGGAGTGCGGCGACCCATCAGCCCGGGCACAGCTCACTCATCTGCCCGACCAAATAACGCGCAACTGGATCATGGGCCCCCGCTGGAATGGGCGGACGTCGCGTGCGGTAACCCCGCGGCGCGACGCCTACGCGAGTTCCACCACCGTCGTCGCGTCTCCCCCTTCATGCTGCTCCCCCGGTCGCGCCCGCCCGACATATGGACTGCGCTGCAGGTGCTCCCGCACCGCCGCCTTCAGCGCCCCGCTCCCATGCCCATGCAGGACGTGCACGCGCTCCTCCCCCGCCCGGGTCGCCCGATCCAGCTCCAGCTCGACGGCGCGGAGCGCCTCGTCCACGCGCATCCCGCGCACGTCGACCATCGGGATCCGCACCTGCACGGCGGCCGCTCGAGCCTGCTCGGCTCGCTCCATCCGCTCCGCCTTGCTCTTGCGGAACCCCGCCTGGCGCACGGCGCGGCCGATCGGGACCAGATCCTGCACGGGCACTTTGCTGCGTAGCGCTCCCATCTGCACGGTCGCGCTGCCCTCCTGCACTTCCAGCACCACCCCTTCCGTTCCCAGGCGCAGGTGCTTCACCCGGGCGCCGGGCGCGAGCGCGGCTTCCACGAGCGCCTCGGGCTCCCCGCTGCGCGCCTGCTCCCGCAGCTCGGCCGCCGCGGCGCCCTCGATGGCGCGCTGGGTCTCCACGGCCTGCGCCATGGCCGGGGCGGCCTGCAGCTGCGCGATCAGCGCCGACACCTCGGCGCGTTTCTTCTGCAGATCGTCGATCAGCTCCGAGCGCGCTCCCGCGCGCGTCTGCCGCTCCAGCTCGCGCAAGCGTTCGCGCTCGCGCTGCAGCGCGCTGCGTTCCCGCTCCAGCTGCTCGCGGGCCGCCGCCAGCTCCGCGCGCGCCCCGGCCGCTTCCGCGCGCTCTTTCTCCAGCCGCTCCACGGCCTGCGAGACCGCGGACGCGCTGCCTCCGAGGATCTCCCGGGCGCGGGCACAGACGTCCTCGGGCAGCCCGACCCGCCGGGCGATCTCGATGGCCGACGATGCTCCCACTTCGCCGAGTCGCAAGCGGTACGTCGGGGCAAGGCGCTCCACGTCGAATCCGACGCTGGCAGGCGCGAAGCGCCGGTCGGCGAGCGCCAGCGCCTTCAGCTCCTCGAGGTGCGTGGTGATCAACACCTCCGCGCCGGCCGCCACGAGCTTCTCCAGCACGGCGACGGCGATGGCTGCGCCCTCGCGCGGGTCCGTGTCCGCGGCGATCTCGTCGATCAGGGCGAGGGTGCCGGGGCCGGCCGCTTCCAGGATCGACTTGAGCGCCGACAGATGCGCGGTGAAGGTGGACAGGTCGCGCGCCAGGTCTCCCTCGTCGCCGATCGCCGTGTACACGGTCCGGTAGAGCGGCATTCGCGAGCCCGCCTCGGCGGGAATGGGCAGCCCTGCCCGCGCCATCAGGGCGCAGAGCCCGACGGCGGTGATGGTGACCGTCTTGCCCCCCGCGTTCGGTCCGCTGACGATCAGCGCCTGCGCCGGAACCGGCAAGGCGATGTCGTTCGCCACTACGCTGCCCGGCTTGCGCTGCAGCACCAGCAGCGGATGGCGGGCCCTGCGCAGCTCGAATCGATCTCCGCCCAGCTCGGGCGCGGCCGCGTCCAGATCGTCAGCGAGCCGTGCGCCTGCCGCCGCCTCGTCGAGGACCGCCAGCACCTCGACGTCGTGCTCGAGCGCCGGCGCTCGCCGCCCCACAGCGCCGGAGAGCTCGTGCAGGATGCGCTGCTCCTCCTCGAGCGCGCCCGCCTCGGCGATGGTGAGCTGGTTGCCCAGCTCGACGAGCGTCTGGGGCTCGACGAACAGCGTCTGCCCGGAGTTCGAGGCGTTGTGCACGATCCCGGGCAGGTGCGAGCGATGCTCCGCGCGCACGGGGAGGACGTAGCGGTCGCCGCGCACCGAGTAGTAGGTGTCGCGCAGCATGGCGACGATCTTCTCGTCCTTGAGCATCTCCTCCAGGCGCTGCTTGACGGCGCGATGAAGCCCCCGGGCACGCTCGCGCAGCTCCCCGAGGAGCGCGCTGGCGGTATCCAGCAGCTTGCCGCCCGGGTCGAAGGCGCGCTCCAGCTCCTGCGCCAAAGGAAGCAGCTCGGAGAGCTCCTGTGCCCGCTCGAAATGGAGGGGCGCGCGGTCGGCCTGCGAGAAGCAGAACCGCCGCGCCGAATCGCCCGCGCGGATGAGGCGCGCGACCTGCATCAGCTCGGCCGGCTCCAGCGTCCCTTCGCGCGCGGCGCGGCCGAGCGACGGCCGAACGTCGGCCGCGTCGGCGAGCGGCAGCTCGCGTTCATGCCTCCGGAGCAGGCGCGCCTCCTCGACCAGCCGCAGCTGCCGCCGCGCGGCCTCCGGATCCTCGTACGGCATCCGCGATCGGGAACGTTCCCGGCCCATCGGCGTGCGGGCGCGGGCTTCGAGCTCGCCGCAGATCCGGCTCCAGCCGAGCTCGCGCAGCGCCTTTTCGTTGACCACCCCGAGCATGCGGGCGCGGATAACCGCGATCGTGAGGGGCGTCACGCCAAACGGTTGCGGAAAACCACCCCGCCCATGACAGGCATGTCGCGGTGGAATGCCCCGTGATGTTCCTCGTGCGGCGCGTAAATTCGCGGAAAGACTCGGAGGGGGTGCGCGGGATGGCATGGGCACGCCAGGTGCTAGAAGCTCATGACCCCTGCGACGAACCGCGCGGCTCGAGAGCTCCCCGAACCTCCTGTCCGCCCACATCTGACACTGCTCGATGGGCGCGTCAGGGACTCGGTCCTGGTCGGCCGCGCCCTCGGCGGTGGCCCGCGCGGCAAGGCCGCCGAAGAGGAGCTTTTCCGCCGCTACCGGCCGGCGGTGTCACGGCTCGCGGCTAGCTTCTCGGAGCTCGATCCGGACGAGGCCGACGACGTGGTGCAGGAGGCCTTCGTCCGCGGCTTCCGGGCGCTCGCATCGCTCAAGGACCGCGACCGATTCGCGGCCTGGCTCTTCACCATCGCCCGCAACCGCGCACGCAGCTACCTCACGTCGCGGGCGACCCATTCGAAGGCGGCGGAAGAAGCGACCCGCGAGGCACGCCTGGTCGAGGATCACGTCCCGGCCGCCTCACATGTGCTGGAGAAGGAAGCGGAGCTGCGCGCCGTCCGCGACGTCATCGATGGCCTGCGCGAGGGGCCGGAGAAAGAGACGGTGCGCCTCTTCTACTTGGAGGGGACGCTGTCGGCCCGCGAGATCGCCGTGCGGATGGGCGTGGGAAAGAGCGCGGTAACCATGCGGCTCGAGCGATTCCGGGCCAAGATCAGGGCGCAGTTGTCAGAGCGTTTGGCGGGGTAACTGTAACGGCGCCGGGTCGAATCGCGACTGGTGAGGGAGCATCGAATCTTCGGGAGATGGTCATGACACGCCTCACCTTGCGGCAGATCCTCATCGCCATCGCGCTCGGCGTCCTGTTCGCATCCTTGCAGGGCGATCCGCCCGTTCCGGCCCTGAAGAAGCTGGCGCTGGTTTCCTGCACCGCCAAGAACCGCTGCTAGGGGATCCGCACCGGAGGTGCGGGTTTGCACGTCACGCAGGGTCGATCCGCAGGATCTGCTCCCCCACCAGCAGCAGATCTCCCGCCGTCACCGCCGCCTGGCCGTTCACTCGCACGAACGTCCCGTTCGCGCTGCCCAGGTCCTTCACCGCCAGCGACCCTTCGCCGACCGTGATGCTCGCGTGCTTGCTCGAGACGTACCCGTCATTCGGAAAGCTCACGTCCCCCGTCCCGCGCCCCACCAGGTTCTCCCCGGACTTGAGCGGATAGACGTCACCTTCCCCGCCGCCCTCGAGGATCTGCACGACGCGCGCGACGTAGCCGGGGTTGGGGCTGCCCCAGACCGGCTGATCGGCGAGTTGTTCCGGCTCGTCCGGCATCCACTCGATGCGCAGCCGCTGGCGGCCGATGCGCAGCTCGTCGCCGGACTCGAGCGTCCGCTCCTTGAGCCAGAGGAACACCCCGTTCGCGGTTCCCGAGTCGTGGACCACCAGCTGCGGGCCTTCGAAGCGGAAGACCGCGTGCACGGGCGCAATGAACGGGTCCTTGTCGAGCTTCACCTCGGTGGGCTCGACGTCGCGCCCGACGCGCGTCTCGTCCTTCACCAGGACGAAGTCGGCACTGCGGCTTCCGTCGCGGGCGATGGCGGAGACGCGAGCGCGCGGGCGGACGAGAGCGGCGGGCCTCGGAGGCGCCGGCGGAGGGCGGGATTGCCCTGTCACCGGCTTCGGCGGCGGCGGAGGTACGGGCCGCGCCGCGGCCGTAGGCCTGGCGGGAGCGGGCGGCTTCGGAGGAGGCACCGACTTCACAGGAGCAGCCGCACCCTTCGCCGGCGCGCCCGGAGCGGCCGTGGCGCCGAGAGGCGTCCCGCAGCGGGCGCAAAACTTGAAGGTCGCCGCATTGAGCGTCATGCAGTTCGGGCATTGCTTCGGCGGAGCGCCCTGCGCGAGCCGCGGGGCAGCCGGCGAGGACGGCGGCGCGTGCGGCTTTTGCGCGATGGTCGGAAGGCTCTCGTTCTCGCTCATCGGCGCGCCACAGGACAGGCAGGATCCGAGGTCGGACTCGTTGTGCGCGCCACAGCGGGGACAGTCCATGCGAGCGGTTCTATGCTCCCGGCGGAAGAAGGGTCAAGGCACGGAGCCGAGGCCATTTTCAGTCGCTGCCGCCGAAGGCGGCTCTGCGACTGTGTCTTTGGACTGTACCGGTAAGAGATGCGCGCAAGTTGGTCAAACCCCGTTAGCTATGCGATCGTCTCCGGCCGGGGAGGGGCCCTTTGCCGGCGAAGGACTCGAGCGGCGCAACGTGCCCGCGATGCGCCCGGGCACTCCCGCCTGGCTCCGCGAAGGTGTGCGTGTACTGCGGCGCTGCCCTCGCGCCGCCACCGGCGCCAGCAAGCAGTCCGGGATTCGGGCGCCGTCCAGCGCGGGACTCCCGGGTCGGCGAGACGGTGGCAGGGCGGTTCAAGGTCGAGGAGCTGATCGGACAGGGCGGGATGGGCAAGGTCTACCGCGCCCGACACCTGGCCCTGGACCGCCTCGTCTGCCTGAAGATGCTCAAGCCGACGCTGCTCGAGGATTCGTCCGTGGTGGGGCGGTTCGAGCGCGAGGCGCTGGCAGCGAGCCGCCTCAACCACCCGAACAGCATCCAGGTGCTCGACTTCGGGCGCAACGATACCGACGGCTCGCTCTACATCGTGATGGAGTACGTGCAGGGAAAGGATCTGCGCCTGGTGCTTCGCGACGAGTGGCCCGTCCCGGAAGAGCGCCTCTGCAACATCATGGCGCAGGTGCTGGCGGCGCTGGGCGAGGCCCACGCGCACAACGTCATCCACCGCGACCTCAAGCCCGAGAACGTCATGGTGGAGCAGCGGCGCGATCACCCTGACTGCGTCAAGGTGCTCGATTTCGGGATCGCGAAGATGCTCGACAGCGAACTGCCCGCGCTCACTCGCTCCGACGCGGTCTGTGGGACCCCGCAATACATGGCGCCGGAGCAAGCCACCGGAGCGCCGCTCGATGGGCGCTGCGACCTGTACGCCGTCGGGATCATGCTCTACCAGATGGTGACGGGACAGCTGCCCTTCGACGGCCCGAACTCGATGGACGTGCTCACCCGTCAGGTCAACGAGGCTCCGGTTCCGCCTCGCCGCAAGCAGCCGAACGCGCCGATCTCGGCGGCCATGGAGGCGCTGATCCTGCGCGTGCTCTCGAAGGATCCGGCGCTGCGGCCGCAGTCGGCGGAGGAGTTCCGCCAGCTCTTGCTCGCGATCCCCCGCCGCAACCCGGCGCGGGGCAGCGAGGAGCAGAGCGCGACCCCGGCTCGAGGCACGCTGCCGCGCACCTCCGCACATTCGGGCGCCCCGGCACCCGCTGGTCCGGTGGCGAGGGCCGCGTCGCACTGGCTCGGGAAATTCGCGGCAGTCTGCGCCATCGTCGCGCTCGCGACCGCGGTGGCAATCTTGCGCCCGCGGAACGGCCCGAGGCCGCCAGCGATGGCGGCCACGACCGCAGGCGCTCCGGCGAAGGCGGTGGCCGCGGCCCGCGCGAACGAACTGGTCCGCCGCGCGGCACAGTCCGCCGATCAAGACCTGGCGCGCGATCTTCTTGCGCAGGCGATCGCGATCGACTCCGACAACGCCGAGGCGCACTTCCGGCTCGGCGGCTTGCTCCTCGGGTCAGACCCAGCGGGGGCCAGGATCGAGTACCAGGCTGCAAGGCGCCTCGACCCGGCCAGATATGGCGATGAGGTCGGCGCGATCCTGAAGGAACCCTAGCCGCTGCCGCACGAAGTGCGGCTTTGCGGCTATGTTTTTGGACTGCACAGGGCCCGCTACCCCACTTCGACGCGGAGGTGCTGGTCCCCGACCCGGACCACGTCTCCCGCCTGCAGCTCGACGGGCTGCTGCGCGCGGACGCGCAGGAACACGCCGGAGGGTCCCTGGCCGAGGTCGACCAGCGCGGCGGTCCCATCCTCCCCGATCCGGATCTCCGCGTGCTTTGCCGCGAGCACAGAGTCGCCAGCGAAGTTCATGTCGCAGCCCGCCCTGCCGATGGAGATCGAGGGCCCTCCGCGATGACAGGTGCGACCCGTCTTCAATCCCAGGAGGACCTCTGTCACGCGATACAGCGGTCCCTGGGCGGGCCGGGGCGCGCCGAGCAGGGGAAGGCCGCCCTCCGCGGGCCGCGAGATCTCGACCGGTCCGTCGTAGCGCAGCAGGCGCTCGCCCGCGACGAACAGATCGCCGGCCTCGAGTGCGGCCGACTCGCGCACCCGGACGTACACGCCGTTCGCGCTGCCTTCGTCGCGGAGCACGAGCCGTTCGTCGACGAAGGCGAGGGTTGCCGCGTGGGGCGCGATGAACGGGTCCTCGCCGAGGCCGATGTGCGCCGCCGAGCCGCCGAGGCTGTTCTCGAGGTGGCCCAAGGCGAACTCGGTGCCCTCCGCCCCGCCGTTCTGCAGCACGAGCTTCGCCGCGAACGGCGGTGGCTGCTCCTCCGGAATCGGTTCGGCCACCGATTCGGCGGGCACGGCCTCGGCGATAGCGACCGGCGAGCTCTCCATCGTCGCGTCTTCGAAGGTCTCCGCCGGCAGCTCGGCGGCCACTTCGATCGAGGGCGGACGCGGAGCGGCCGGGGCGGCCTTCCTGGCGAATGGAGTCCCGCACTCGAAGCAGAACTTGGCGGCCGGCGGATTCAGTGCGCCACACTTCGGGCAGGCCTTTCCGGCGGGCAGGGCGGCCGCCAGCACCGACTCGGGCGGCGGCACGCGCGGCGGAGCCGGAGGAGGCCTGCGCGCAGGCGCTGCGCCGGAGGTGGCTGCCGAGGGGATGCCTTCGCCGATGCGGGCCCGGCCGCTGGATTGCGCCAGGCCGGGCGGAGCCAACGCCGCCGGCGGAGTCGTCTCGGTGGCGACGCCACTGCGAGCAGCCATGGTCAGACCCGCCTCGGCGGCCTCCTCGTCGGAGATGGCGAGCGCGCGCAACTCCTCCGAGAGCGTTTCCGGAACCTGCGAGGGCGGAGTGAAGGCGTCCGGAGGCGTCTTGTCGAGCGGAGGCTGCTCGGGCCCGGTCGCGGCGAAGAGCTGGAGTCCGCAATTGGTGCAGACGCCCACCCCCGGCTCGTTGTAAGCCTCGCACCGGCGGCAGACCTCGCCCAGCGACTGGGGCAGCGCCACCGCATCCGCGGCGGCCTCCTCCTCGCGCAGCGGCGCCCGGCACCGCTTGCACTCGGAGGCGACGTCTTCGTTCTCCTTGCCGCACGCCGGACAGATGAGCATTGGGTGCGCGAGCATACGAGTGGCCCCGCGCATGGGTCAATCCGCGGACAACAGAGGCCGAATCCCGTTGTGGCACAGCGCGTCGAGGCGCGTTAGTGGAGGTTTGCTGGCATTTTCGTGACGCGATACGCTGTCGGCTGCGAGTGATGATCCGTCTCAATGACATCCTGGAAAAGGTCAGCGCGTACCATGGGGACGCGGACCTCGACCTCGTGAAGAAAGCGTACGTCTATTCCGCGAAGGTGCACCAGGGGCAGATCCGCAAATCAGGCGAGCCCTACCTCGTCCACCCGCTGGAAGTGGCCGGCCTCCTCGCGGACCTGAAGCTCGACGAAGCGAGCATCGTCGCCGGGCTCCTCCACGACACCATCGAGGACACGCTCGCCAAGCCCGAGGAGATCCGGGAGCTGTTCGGGCAGGAGGTGCTCGACCTCGTCGAGGGCGTCACCAAGCTCGGCACCTTCCAGTCGTCCGAGGCCGTCAGCGTCGAGGAGAAGCAGGCGGAGAACTTCCGCAAGATGCTGGTGGCGATGGCCAAGGACATCCGGGTCATCCTGGTCAAGCTGGCCGACCGCACGCACAACATGCGCACCTTGGAGCACATGCGGCCCGACGCGCAGCAACGCATTGCGCAGGAGACGCTGGACATCTACGCCCCGCTGGCGAACCGCCTGGGAATCCAGTGGATCAAGATCGAGCTCGAGGATCTCGCCTTCAAGTACCTGAAGCCGGGCGAATACGCCGACGTCGAGACGCAGCTCGCGCAGAGCCAGAAGGACCGGCAGAAGTTCATCGCCGACGTGGTCGACCTCCTGCAGACCAAGTTGAAGGAGGCCGGCCTCGAGGCCGAAGTGCACGGCCGGCCCAAGCACGTCTACAGCATCTGGAAGAAGATGCGGAAGAACGGGCTCTCATCGGTGACCCAGCTGCACGACGTGGTCGCCTTCCGGCTCATCCTCAAGACGGTCCCCGCCTGCTACGAGGCGCTCGGGCTCATCCACTCCCTCTGGAAGCCGGTGCCGGGACGGTTCAAGGATTACATCGCCATCCCCAAGCCGAACATGTACCAGTCGCTGCACACCACGGTGATCGGCCCCACCGGCGAGCGCATCGAGATCCAGATGCGCACCGAGGAGATGCACCGGATCGCCGAGGAGGGCATCGCGGCGCACTGGGCGTACAAGGAAGGCAAGACCGGCGGCAAGGACGAGCAGAAGTTCGCCTGGCTGCGGCAGCTGATGGAGTGGCAGCAGGACCTGAAGGATCCGCGGGAGTTCCTGGAGACGGTCAAGGTGGACCTGTTCCAGGACGAGGTGTTCGTCTTTACTCCCAGGGGCGACGTGAAGAGCCTCCCGCTCGGGTCCACTCCGGTCGACCTGGCCTACGCGGTCCACTCCGAGGTGGGCGCCCACTGCGTCGGAGCCAAGGTGAACGGCAAGATCGTTCCGCTGCGCTACAAGCTGAAGAACGGCGACAGCGTCGAGATCCTCACCAGCCCGAACGCCCGGCCGAACAAGGACTGGCTCAGCTTCGTCAAGACCAGCCGGGCGCAGGCGAAGATCCGCAACTTCATCAAGGCGCAACAGCGGGAGCGCAGCATCGACATCGGCCGCGACCTGCTGGAGCGGGAGTTCAAGCGCTTCGATCTGAACTTCACCAAGATCGCGAAGACGCACGAGTTCCTCAAGGCGGCGAACGACATGGGGCATTCGCGCGCCGACGATCTGGTCAGCGCGGTAGGGTACGGGAAGCTCTCCGCGGCGAACGTGCTGCACAAGCTCTATCCGCAGGAGAAGCTGAAGCCGGCGGAGAAGATCGACGGCGACGCGAACGGGACGACCAGCGCCCTGACCCAGCTCTTCCGGCGCGTGGCGCAGCGGTCGCGCACCTCCGGCGGGGTGCGCATCGGCGGCGTCGACGACGTGCTGGTGCGCTACGGGAAGTGCTGCGCTCCGGTGCCGGGCGACCCCATCGTCGGGTTCATCACCCGCGGGCGCGGCGTCACCGTCCACGTCCAGGGATGCCGCAAGGCCATGGAGACGGACCCCGAGCGCCGGGTCGACGTCGCCTGGGACGTGCACGCGGACTTCAAGCGGGTGGTCAACCTCCGGGTGATGAGCGACGACCGCAAGGGCCTGCTCGCCCGGATGAGCGAGACGTTCGCCGAAGTCGGCGTCAACATCGTGCAGGCGAACGCGCGCGCGAACGGCGATGGCGCGGTGAGCACCTTCGAAGTCGAGATCGCGGACGTGAAGCAGCTCAACGACGTGTTGCGCGCCATCGGCCAGATCCCGGGCGTGCACTCCGTGGAGCGGGTATGAAGCGAGCCGCTCTTCTTCTGCTGTTGGCCGCCGCCGGATGCGCGCATGCCATCAAGGACGTCTCCGACTGCGACCGGGTTGCGGGCGAGAAGCGGGTCGAGTGCGGCGCTTGCACGCTGCAGAACAAGGCCCAGGGATGGATCGGCGAGTACGAGTACCGGCCCGACAACAAGGACGGGGAGCGCTGCGTCCGGGTCAATTGACCTGACCGCGCTTGACGCGCGCGGCGCGCGGGCGTAGTTGCGCGCGGCATGCCGGACCGAACGGTATCGACGGAGAAGGCGCCCAAGGCGATCGGCCCGTACTCGCAGGCGGTGGTCGCGGGCGACCTGATCTTCACCAGCGGGCAGATCGCGCTCGATCCGAAGACGCAGCAGATGGTGGAGGGTGACGTCCGCGCGCAGACCGAGCGGGTGATGGAGAACCTCTCCGCGGTGCTCGAGGGCGCGGGCACGGGATTCGAGAACGTGGTGAAGGCGACCATCTTCGTCGTCGATCTCAAAGACTTCGCCACCGTGAACGAGATCTACGGCAAGCGGTTCCCGCGCGACCCTCCAGCGCGAAGCACGGTCCAGGTGGCGGCGCTGCCCAGGGGGGCGCGCGTGGAGATCGAGCTGATCGCGCGCCAGTCGCGCCCGCCGAAGGCGGACTAGCGACTGTTTCTTTGCTCGCTACGGTCGGGCTCGCGGATCGAGCCGCCGCCCGCGTCGACGAGCTGTTCGGAGGGCAGCAGCAGCGCGTCGCCCTCGCCCGCGTGCTGGTGCAGGATCCCCCGGTCGTGCTCGCCGACGAGCCCTTTGCCTCGCTCGATCCCGGCCTCACACGCTGCTCCGTTGGGAGAACAACCTGCGCGTCTCGACCGTGGTGGGCCTCGCGGGCGGAGGCGGCCTCGGGCTCGCGTTCTACAACGCGGTCCAGCTCGGGTTCTACGACCGCGCGTCGACGCTCGTCATGGTGGTGTTCCTTCTCGTGTCGGTGACCGATGCCCTCGCGGATCGGTTGCGGCGCAAGCCGGCAGCGCAGAGGGCGCCCGAGAGCGGAATGGCTCTCGTGGCGGAGGCCGGGTAGCCGAGGCGGCCCTCGTATAGTCCAAAAACGTAGCCGCAAAGCCGCACTTCGTGCGGCAGCGGCTAATGAATCAGGTCCCCGACGAAGTCGCCGTCGTCGGGCAGCGGGCGGCGTCCCGCGAAGCCGGCGTCCAGCTCGTGGAAGAACGCGACGCGCTCCTCGCCATACTTCCAGCAGAGCAGCACCGTCCGACCATGCAACTTGCTGCGGAAGTCGACGAGGCCGTCGGCCGCCTTCACCTCTACGCCCAGCTCCGCCACGTCGCGCAAGATCTCCCTCAGCTTCCCGATGATCCGCACCGCCCGGGCCTGGAGCCGCTGGACCGGCAGTGGAGCCTCGGGATCGATGTTGACCTCGGGACCCTCGAGGCCGCTCCCCGCCTCCTGCAGCTTCTGCTGTACTCCCATCAGCTCGTCGCGCAGCTCGCGGGCGCGGCCGAACTCTTCCTGCAGCGTGGCGAGCAGCGCGTTTGCCTCCCGCAGAGAGAAGAACCGGGTTGGCAGCGGGACGTCCACGTCCGCACCCTACCGAATGGAGACCCGAACGGGAAGTCGCCCGCGTGGTAGCGTCCGTCCGTGTTGCGCGACCTGACCGGCGAGGAGCGGGCCGCCTACTTCCGGGGCATCCAGCCGATCTGGGGAGGCGGCCTCTCCGAGGATCGCTTCCAGCTGTTCCAGCGCCGCCTGGCGGATGCGCCGGAAGCGAGGGAACGCTACCGGCTGCTGGGCTGGTTCGTGAAGGGGACCCTGACCGCGGCCATGAAGGCGTACGATCTGCGCGCCACCTGTGCCGCGCGGCCCCTGCGCGTCCTCGGCGTGGGAGCCGTCTTCACGCCGCCGGAGCTGCGCCGCCGGGGGCACGCGGCGGCGATGCTGCGGGCCGTGATGGACGACTACGCCTCGCGCGGAGGGCAGGCGGCGGTGCTCTTCTCCGACATCGGCGTCCGCTATTACGAGCGGCTCGGGTTCCGCGCGCTGGAGAGCCGGGAATGCACGGTGGGCGTCTCCGAGCTTCCCCGCCTGCCCGGAAGCACCCGCCCGGCGCTCGCCGGCGACGAGCCGCTGATGACGCGCCTGTTCGCGGCGTCGCGCGGCGACCGCACCTTCGCCCTGGCGCGCGACGGATGGACGCTGCGCTTCCAGCTGCGCCGCCTGCGGGAGCTGGCGCGGGCGCGGGGCAGCGGCGAGCCGGAATGGGGCCTGATCGCGGAAGGCCGGTCCGGCGAGGGCGCGGCGATGCTGCGGTTGGGCCGCGACGGCGTCGACGTGCTGGACGCGGCCTGGACGACGGATGCGGCCCGGGACTGCGTGTTGAGCGGCATGCGCGATTGCCTCCAGCGCGCCGGCCGGATCCACCTCCGGCTCTGGCCCGCCGGGCAGATGCGGGACTTGTTCGCAGCGGAGGACCGCAATGCGGCGGTGGCGATGATCGCGCCGCTCATCGGAAAGAGCGCGCTCCCCGAGCGCGGCGCCGAGACCGAGCTGACGCTGCTGGATCATATCTAAGAGCGGCCGTGGACGCGGCTTATGCCGCCCCTTTCGCCACCTGCTCGCGCCACCAGCGCTGGCCGGACTCGGGCAACAGGTAGACCGGGTCGTAGTACTCGTACTTGCGCGTGAGCGGGTCGGGATCGTCCTGCTCGATCCCGGTGCGATAGTTCTTCGTCCAGTAGGAGATCCCCTTCTCCCGGTCGTACTCCGCTACCTGGTGCACCCAGCGCTTCCCCACGTACGGGACGTCGCACACGATGCGCGGAGTGGCGAAGCCGGGCAGGTACCCCATGATGTCGTGCTGCAGGTCCTGCGCCTCGGCCACGCTGGTGCGCCAGTGCTCCGAGTTCGGGATCATGTCGCACATGTAAAAGTAGTAGGGCAGCACGCGCGCGTGGTCCTGGAGCATGAAGCAGAGGTCGAGGAGCGCCTTCTGCGAGTCGTTCACTCCCCTCAAGAGCACTCCCTGGTTGCGGACGTCCCGGAATCCCATCGAGAGAAGCGCTCCCGCCGCCTTGCCCAGGAGCGGGGTGACCTGGTTCGCGTGGTTCACGTGCGTGTGCAGCGACAGGTTCACGCCCCGCGAGAACGCCTTCTTCGCCAGGCGATCCATTCCCTGCAGCACCTCGTCCTGCAGGAAGTGCTGCGGGATGCCCATCAATCCCTTGGAAGCGAGCCGCACGTCCTTGATGTTCGGCAGATCGAGCAGGGCGGCGACGAAGGGCTCGAGCTGCTGGATGGGCATGTTGGCGATGTCGCCGCCCGAGACCACCACGTCGCGCACGGCGGGCGTCGCACGCAGGTAATCGAGCATCTGCTGGTGCCTGTCCTTCTGGGGCACCGCGAACTTCAGCTTCTTGACCTGTGGGACCGAGTTTCCCACCAGGTCCATCCGGGTGCAGTGGCCGCAGTACTGCGGACAGGTGGAGAGCATCTCCGCCAGCACCTTGGTGGGATACCGGTGCGTGAGGCCCTCCACCTTCCACATCTCCGCCTCGTGCAGGCTGTCGCGCGACGCCTTCGGGTGGCTGGGCCAGTCGGCGCGCCGGTCGCTGAACGCCGGCAACATGTAACGGCGGAGCGGGTCCTCGTAGAGGTTCCGCTCGTCCATGGTGTTGATCATGTGGGGCGTGATCAACATGGACATGGTCGCCCGTTCGCGGATGTCGCGCTCGAGGTCCTGGGCCAGGGCGTCGGTGAGAAATTCCCCGAGCGCCTCTTTCAGCTCCAGCAGGTTCTTGACCGTATTCTTCCGCTGCCAGGTGGCGTCTTCCCACTCGGCCCGGGTCGCGCCGCGGTACCCCGGCAGCCGCGTCCAGTCCGGCTCCTCGTAAGCGCGCTCGAGCGGGTACTGGAAGGGTTGTTCCGCTTTCTTTCTCGGGACCTGCCGCGCTGCCGACGAGCTCAAGGATGCCTCCGCAGTGCGTGAGTACCCGCGGCACCGGGGCGGGTCAAGGACGCTGCACACTTTCCTCGCGACCGCTACACTCCTGCGCCGTGCTCCGCTTCAAGGTCGGGCCTTTCCCCGTCTTCGTCTATCCCTGGTTCTTCCTCAGCGCCATCCTGCTCGGGGCGGGCTACGGGTTCGGCTGGAGGATGGCCGCCTGGATCTTCGTCGTCTTCGTCAGCGTGCTCGTGCACGAGCTCGGACATGCGCTGGTCGGCCGCGCGTTCGGCGGCCGCCCGGAGATCCGCCTCGAGGCGTTCGGCGGGGTCACCTTTCCCCAGTTCCGCACCCGGCCTCGTCCCGGGCGGCAGTTCATCCTCTCGTTCGCGGGCCCCATCGCCGGGCTCCTGCTCGGCACGCTCTCGTACGGGATCGTTCGCACGCTTCCCCCGGAGCAGGGGTCCATCAGCGCATTCATCATGGGCCAGTTCATCTGGGTGAGCATCGTCTGGGCGGTGTTCAACCTGCTGCCCATCCTGCCGCTGGACGGCGGCAACATGATGCTCGCCTTCATCGAAGGCGTGCGCCGCAAGCCCTCGCTCGCCGTGGGGTCATGGATCTCCGTGTTCGTGGCGCTCGCCGTCGCTGGAGTCGTGACCTGGCTGTTCGGTCCGGATCCGTTCGCGCTGCTCTGGCTCGGCCTCTTCGCGCTGCAGAACGTCCAGCGTGCGCGCGCGGCCGCCGCGCACGATCGCGCCCCGGAAGCCGCCGCGGCGCCGCAGGAGGATGCGCTCGAGCGGGCCGACGTCGCCGCCGCGATGGAAGACGCTCGCAGCGCGCTCCAGCGGCGCGACTTCGACTCCGCTCTCGCCGCCTCCGCCCGCCTGGAGACCGGAGGCGGCCCTTTCCGGCAAGCAGCCGCGCTCCGGCTGCGCGCCGGCATCGAGCTGGCGCGCGGGGACAACGAGTCCGCCGCGATGCTCGCCGGCCAGAGCTACACGATC
>Ga0209235_1000557_pt1 | contig 19013 bp, 18 predicted proteins | sample GraSoi013_1_20cm_4_FD_185817 | JGI IMG/M metagenome (GOLD analysis project Ga0209235, IMG submission 185817) | Grasslands soil microbial communities from the Angelo Coastal Reserve, California, USA - Sample 09_25_2013_1_20cm (SPAdes) (version 2) | ecosystem: Environmental > Terrestrial > Soil >... | reverse complement strand
GAGTGCCCCTGCCGAGCTCCAGCGGGTCGCGCAACGCCTGGGTGGCCGTCGCCGCGCCGAGTGTTCCCTCGATTCGGAACGACGGCGCCGCCCGGTGCCCTCCAAACTCTGTGAGCAGCCGTCGCACCGTGGCCCGCGCCGCGCGGCTGAGCCGTGCCGTGTCGGCCGCCTGGAGCGCGCGCGCGAGGTCCGATTGCTTGAGCGGCCGGGTGAGCGGCGTGGGGTCGGCGATCACGCCGGTGGCGATCAGGTGCTCGACGTACGGCATCGCCCAGTGCTGCAGCGGGACGTAGGGTGAGGCTTCCTGCGCGAGGAGGATGGCTCCGCCCGTGAGGGCGAGGACGACGCATGACAGCGGGACGCGAAGAGCCAGCCGGAGGCGCATGGGCCCGCCGAATCTGGGTCTGACCGGGAGGGATGGCAACCGGGGGAAGCGGACGAGTCGATTAACTCCGGGGCGTGGCCCCGGGGTTGGTCCACGCGGACGCTGATTCCGTTAAGTTCTCCCCGCCCATGTCCCCGCTGCTCGTCCTCATGGTCGCCGTCCTGGCCACCACCTACGCCGGCCCGATCGTGCGGTTCGCGACGGCGCCGGCGGTCGCGATCGCATTCTGGCGCCTGGTGCTGGTGCTGCCTGTGACGTTCGGACTCGCGACGCGCGAGCGGCAGCGCACCAGCGTCATGCGCGAAGCGTTTCCGCTCATGCTGCTCGCGGGTGTGCTGCTCGCCGTGCATTTCTGGACCTGGATCGCGTCGCTGCGGTTCACCACCGTGGCGAGCTCGGTAGTGCTCGTGTCGCTGAAGCCGATCTTCGCGTGGGGCATCGCGGCGCTGTGGCTCGGCGAGCATCCCGCTCCCACCGAGCGTTGGGGCATCGCGCTCGCGGTGGCCGGGGCCACATTGATCGGTCTCGCGGACGCGCGGCTCTCGCTCGGCGCGCTGGGCGGCGACGCGCTGGCGCTCGCGGGCGCGCTCACCGGCGCCGGCTACTACGTGATCGGGCGCCGGGTGCGCCGCACCGTGGGCATCTGGAGCTACGCGTCGGCGGTGTACGCGGTCGCGGCGCTGCTCCTCGGATGCAGCGCGGCGCTGCGCGGCGCCCCGCTCACCGGATTCGGCGGCCGCGACTGGACGGTGTTCGGCGCGATGGCGGCGGGGCCGATGCTGCTCGGCCACACGGGCATGAACTACGCGCTCAAGCACTACCGCGCGACCACCGTGAATGTGGCCGCGCTGGGGGAGCCGGTGGGGGCGACGATCATCGCGTGGCTCGTGCCGGCGATCCATGAGGTGCCGCCCGTCATGGCTCTGGTAGGAGGAGTGCTGGTGCTTGTGGGGATTGGGCTGGCGTTGGGAACGGGGAGGGCAGCCCATCAACCCCGGGCCCGCGCCCGGGGTCAGGCACCCTCCGCTCGGATGCCAGACTGACCCCGGGCGCAAGCCCGGGGTTCTCGGGAGGGGTGTGGAGGATGACTGACCCCGGGCGCAAGCCCGGGGTTCTCGGGAGGCGAGCCTCTCTCGGGAGGTGTGCGGTTGTGAGAGTCGAGCAACTTCGGGGCGGAGTCGTCGAAGCCTGGCACGACCTCCACGTCGCCGTCGTTGATGGGACGGGGAGGCTCGTCGCCAAGGTCGGAGATCCCGACCTCGTCACCTACTGGCGCTCGGCGGCGAAGCCGTTCCAGGCGCTTCCGCTGGTGACGGACGGGGCGGTCGACCGGTTCGGGCTCACGACCGAGGAGCTCGCGCTGTGCTGCGCGTCGCATTCGAGCGAGCCGGGGCAGGTGGCGATCGTCCGCGACTTCCTCGCGAAGATCGAGTGCGCCGAGCGCGATCTGCTGTGCGGTCCACACCCCCCGCTCTCCGAGCGCGTCGCCCAGGACTACGCCACGCGCGGCGTGCGGCTCACGGCCGTGTACTCGAACTGCTCGGGAAAGCACGCCGGTATGCTCGCGCTCGCGCGGCACCACGGCTGGCCCACCGCGTTCTACACGCGGCTCGAGCATCCCGTGCAGCAGCGCTGCCTCGAGGAAGTGAGCCGGTGGACGGACGTGCCGGTACCGGAGATCAAGACGGCGGTCGATGGCTGTGGCGTGGTGTGCTACGGGCTGCCGCTGCGGCATATGGCGGGGGCGTACGCAAGACTGGGAAATGCGGAATTCAGAATGCAGAATGCGGAGTTTCAAGCGGAGCGTCGTGCGGCGCACGACTCGTCACAGCAACTCCACACTCCACATTCCGCATTCCGCATTCGCGAAGCGATGCTCCGCCACCCTGAGCTCATCGCCGGCGAAGGTCGCCCGTGCACCGACCTGATGCGCGCCCATCCCGGTCGCGTGCTCGCAAAGGTGGGCGCCGAAGGGGTGTACTGCGCGCTGCTGGTGCGCGAAGGGCTCGGCGTGGCGCTCAAGGTGCAGGACGGCCATGGCGTCGCCGCCGCGTTCGCCCTGGCCGCGGTGCTGGAGCAGCTGGGCCTCCGGCCGCGCCCGGCGGCGCTCATCGCCCGGCCGAACGTGAACACCCGCGGGGAGACAGTGGGGGAGCTGCGGGTAAATGGAGGGCTCGAGCAATGAAACGATGGCGGATGGCGGATGGCGGAATGGTAATGTGAGTCCGGACCAGCGGGCGGCTCTCGATCCCCCAACGGTCGCCCTCGTGCAGGTGGCAGCAGCCCTCGCCGAAGGGAAGACGCCCGCGCTGCGACAACGGCTGGTCGCGGCGCGCGCGGCGGCCGTGCCCGACATCTGGATCGAGGAGCTGTTGCTCCAGAGCCTACTCGTCCTGGGCTACCCGCTCGCGCTGGTCGCGTTCGGCGTGTGGCGTGAGATCACGGGCCCGGCGTCCGGCCGGGGGGACTGGGGCGGGGGCGGGGGCGGGGGCGGGGGCCGAGAGGAGCTGGCACACGAAGACTGGGAGTCGTGGGCGAAGCGCGGCGCCGCGGTGTGCGCGGCGGTGTACGGGCGCGCCTACCACAAGCTGCTCCTCAACCTGCGGGGGCTGCATCCGGCGCTCGAGGATCTCGTGCTCGTGGACGCGTACGGCAAGGTGATCGGCCGGCCGGGGCTCGATCTCAAGCGCCGCGAGCTGTGCACCGTGGCGGAGATCGCCGTGCTCGGCACCGCCCAGCAGCTGCACTCCCATCTACGGGGTGCGCTGAACACCGGGGCGACGCAGGCGGAGGTGGAGGGGGTGCTGGCGCTGATCGACGGGGACCTGGATGCGGAGCGGCGGCGTGCCGCGCTCGAGCAGTGGCAGGATGTGAAGGGGAGGAAGGTGTGAACGCGGAAGTCGGAACGCGGAACGCGGAACAGAGAGGCGAATCCCTGCCGCTGCGAGATCTGAGGGAGCGTACTAAGGCATTTGCACTCGCGATCGTGCGCTTGGTTGACGCACTCCCGAGAAGGCGGGCCGCCGACGTGATCGGGCGTCAGTTGCTCCGCGCGGGGACATCCGTCGCTGCGAACTATCGGTCGGCCCGCCGCGCCCGCTCCCGGAAGGAGTTCCTCGCCAAGATGGGGATCGTGGAGGAAGAGAGTGACGAGAGCTCGTTCTGGCTGGAGCTTCTGCTCGAAGCCGGGCTGGTGACCTCCGGCCGGGCTGCGGAACTCCGCGACGAGGCGGAGCAGCTCGTTGCCATCACGATCGCGTCGATTCACACCGCACGCGAAGGCGGTCGCTCTGTTCCGCGTTCCGCGTTCCGCGTTCCGCGTTGATGTTCATCGACCGAGCTGTGGTCCATGTGGTCGGCGGCGCGGGTGGCGCCGGAGCCTCCAGCTTCCGCCGCGAAAAGTTCGTCCCCAAGGGCGGTCCCGATGGCGGCGACGGCGGCCCCGGGGGCTCGGTCTACGTGCGCGCCGACTCGAACCTCGCCACGCTGCTCGACTATCGGTACCGCACCCACTGGAAGGCCGAGCGCGGCCAGCATGGCAAGGGCAAGAACATGACCGGAAAGACGGGGAAGGATCTGTACCTTCCCGTGCCGCCCGGGACCGAGGTGCACGATGCCGACGCCGGCACCATGCTCGGAGAGCTGCTGAGCCCCGGGGACACGCTGCTCGTCGCGAAAGCGGGCCGCGGCGGGCGCGGCAACGCGCGCTTCGCGACCCCCACGCACCAGAGCCCGCGCGAGTGGGAGCCGGGAGAGTACGGGGAGGAGCGCACCGTCGAGCTGGTGCTCAAGCTCATTGCCGACGTGGGCCTGTTGGGCGAGCCCAACGCCGGGAAGAGCACGCTGCTCTCGGTAATTTCGGCCGCGCGACCCCGGATCGCCGACTACCCCTTCACCACGCTCGAGCCCCATCTGGGGGTGGTGGGACTCTCGGACGGCCGCGCCCTGGTCGTTGCCGACATCCCGGGGATCATCGCGGGCGCGCACGCGGGGAAAGGGCTCGGTCTCCGGTTCCTCCAGCACGTCGAGCGGACCCGGCTGATGGCCGTGCTCGTCCCCGTCGACAGCCCGGACCCGCAGGCGACCTACGAGCTGCTGCTGCGGGAAGCGGCGCTGTATTCGGCCGACCTGGCGGCGAAGCCGCACGTCGCAGTGCTCTCGAAGCTCGACTTACTTCCTCCCGGCTCCCGCCTCCCGAGCATCCAGACGCACGGCGGCGCTCCCGTGGTCGCGATCTCGGCCGTTACCGGCGCGGGGCTACCGGAGCTGTTGGAGACCCTGTGGCAGTCGCTCCCGCTGCGAGCCGCGACGAGCTAGCCGCCTACCTGGCGCTCGCGCAGGTGCCTGGCATCGGAGCCGCGCGACTGCGCACGCTCACGGCCGCCTTCGAGAGCGCCGGGGCGGCGCTGCAGGCACCCCACGGCGCCATCGCCGCGCTCCCCGGGTTCGGCCGGGCCGCCGCCACCGCGGTGCGGGCCGCGTCGCTGCGGGCGGCGCACGCGCTACTCCAGCAGCTCGACCGCATGGGCGCGAGCGTCCTCCTCCCCGAGGATGACCCGTTTCCGCCACTGCTGCGCGACATTCCGGAGCCGCCGGCGCTGTTGTACGCGTGGGGGGATGTTGGCCTGCTCGCGCGTCCCGCCGCCGGGGTGGTCGGCAGCCGGAACCATACCCCCTACGGCGCGACGGCGGCGCAAATCCTCGCCGCCGGAGTCGCGCGGGCGGGCGTCGTCGTCGTAAGCGGCATGGCCCGCGGCATCGACGCGACCGCGCACGCGGCGGCGTTGGACTCAGGAGGCGCCTCCGTCGGCGTGCTGGGGAACGGCTTCGGCGTCGTCTACCCCGCAGCGAACCGCGCGCTGTATGAGCGGATGATCGCGTGCGGCTGCCTCGTCACCGAGCTGCCGCCCGGCGAGCGGCCGCATGCCCATACATTCCCCCGCCGCAACCGCCTCATCAGCGGTCTCGCGGGCGTCACCGTCGTCGTCGAGGCAGCGGCCGGCTCGGGCGCGCTCATCACCGCCGACTGCGCGCTCGACCAGGGCCGCACCGTGCTCGCCGTCCCGGGACCGATCACCAGCCCGACCTCGCTCGGCTGCAACAAGCTCATCCAGCAGGGCGCGAAACCGGCGCTGTGCGCGGGGGATATTCTCGAAGAGCTGGGGCTCCCGGGCGCGGCTGACCCCGGGCGGATGGCGGGCCGGGACCGGTCGGGTGCGGTTGCCGCGCGGCATGGCCTCGGGGTTGCTCTACCCGAGCGGCCCGTGCCGTCGGATCTGAGCGCCCTCCAGCGGTCGCTGTGGGAGGCGCTCGTCGCCGAGCCGCAGCACGTGGACGCCCTGGTCGCGGCGGCCGGGGCGGAGACGAGCGCCGTGCTGACGGCGCTGACGGAGCTGGAAATGCGCGGCCTGGTGAAGCAGGAGCCGGGGATGCGGTTTGCCGTGGTGTAGGGGGGCGCGGGTGTAGGGGCGTGGGTGTAGGGGGGCGCGAAGGTTTACGAACCCCGCGGCATGGCCGCGGGGTCGGTCTACCCTTAACTGGTTTGGTCCCTGCCGTGTTTAAACCCCGGGGCATGGCCCCGGGGTTACCCACCCTTAAGAGCATCCAGCATGAAGCAACCTGTCGGTCACAAAGCATGTGGACTCTACGCTCACGTCACCTGGCATACGTGGCGGCGCGTGCCCCAGGTCCGGCAAGGCGATGTTCCCGTCGTGCTGGACGCGGTGCTCAGCGCCGCGGCCCGCACGGGCGTGCGTGTTCACGCGCAAGCGGTTCTCGCAGAGCACGTGCACGTGTTGGTCAGCTACTCGCCAAACGTTGCGTTGACTCCATTTGTGCGGGATGCCAAGTCCGAGTCGGCGCGCCGAGTCAACTCGGCCCGTCTCGATGCACAGCGGCTGCGATGGTGCCGTGGGTACTATGCGGGGTCCATTAGTCGGAGTGACGTGACAGCAGCGCGGTCCTACATCGCACGGCAGTTTCAACGACACCCGGATCGCGTCCCAGGCTAGCTTGGGTGGGTAGCCCCGGGGCCATGCCCCGGGGCTACCACACGTATGGTATGGTTCCAGCTGACCCCCCGGCGCCGCGCCCCGGAGCGGGCCGCAGTCCGAAATCCGCAATTACCTTCTATACATGCCCCACCTCTACGTTCACGTCCCCTTCTGCGTGCGCCGTTGCTCCTACTGCGACTTCTCCATCGCAGTCCGCAAGCGCATCCCGGCTAGCGAGTACGTGGACGCGGTGCTCCAGGAACTGGAGATGGTCCGCGCGGCCAACCCCGGGGCCATGCCCCAGGGCGCACCGGACGACGGTCTCGAAACCCTCTATTTGGGCGGCGGCACGCCTTCGCTGCTTCCTCCGGACGCGCTGGCAGCGCTTCTTACGTCTTTGCGTGACGCCTTTGGCGCGACGTCTTCGCGTGACGCCGTTGAAGTAACGTTGGAGGCCAACCCCGAGGACGTAACGCCCGAACATGCAAGCGTCTGGCGGCGTGCGGGTGTGAATCGGTTGAGCCTTGGCGCCCAGTCCTTCGACGACGCGGTCCTCGCGTGGATGCATCGCTCCCATGACGCGGCGCGGATCGGCGCGGCGGTGCGGACCCTCCGGGCGGCGGGGATCGACAACATCTCGCTCGACCTCATCTTCGCCCTGCCGGCGGAGCTCAAGCGCGACTGGGAGCGGGACTTGGGGATGGCCATGTCGTTGCGTCCCCAGCACCTGTCACTGTACGGGCTCACAGTCGAGGAGCGGACGCCTCTCGCCCGCTGGATCTCGCGCGGGGCCGTCGTTCCTCCTGAAGACGACCGGTACGCAGCAGAGTATTTACTTGCGCACGCGCGGCTCGCGGCTGGCGGCTATCGGTTCTACGAGGTCTCCAACGCGTGTCACGACGGGTTCCGCTCCCGCCACAACTCGGCGTATTGGTCCGGTCGGCCGTACCTGGGGCTCGGCCCTGCGGCGCACAGCTACGACGGCCGGACGCGGCGCTGGAATGTCCCGGCGTGGCATGGGTACGCCCGCGCCATCGCCGCCGGCCGCTCCCCGGTCGAGTCCGCAGAGATTCTCACGCCCGAACAACGGGAACTGGAGCACGTCTATCTGACGTTGCGCACCGACGCGGGGCTCCCTCTCAACGCCCTCCACCATGCTTCACCGGCCTCCACGGCCCGATGGATTGAGCATGGCTGGGCCGAGGTGCGGGGAGAGCGGTTGGTTTGCACTCCCCAGGGCTGGCTCCGCCTCGATGCCCTGGTCGGCGACTTGACCGGGACCGGCGCGGTTGGCTAAATTGTTAGTAGTTAAGAGGTTGGGTGACATGCCGAAGTCCCTCACACAACGCGAACGGCAGGTGCTCGAGGCGGTGATCGAGACCTACGTCGAGACCGCCGAGCCGGCGGGGAGCCGGACTATCTCCAAGCGCTTCGGCATGGCCCTCTCCTCGGCGACGATCCGCAACACGATGAGCGACCTCGAGGAGAAGGGGTACCTGTACCATCCGCACACCTCCGCCGGTCGCATCCCGACCGACCTCGCCTATCGCGTGTACGTGGACTCGCTGATGCGGCTCCGGCAGGTGTCGGCGTCGGAGTCGGATCAGATCCGCGAAGAGCTGACGGGGGAGCGCACGGCGGTGGACCGGATCCTCGAGCGCGCCGCGCAGGTGCTGGGCGTGCTCACCAAGGAGCTGGGGGTCGCGGTAGGTCCGTCGCTCGACGACGCCGTGCTCGAGCGGCTCGAGCTGCTCCAGGTTTCCTCGGAGCGGCTGCTGCTGGTGCTGTCGCTCAAGAGCGGGGTCGTCCGAACGATCTTCGTCGAGGTGACGTCGCGCATGGCGGCCGAGGCGATCGCCCAGGTCGCCGTCGTGCTGAACGAGCGGCTCGGCGGGCTCACGCTGCGCCAGATCCGGAGCACACTCTCCGATCGGTTGCGCGACGCGGCGAGCGATTCCCCCTCGGGCGAGCTGCTCAACATCTTCATTCAGGAGGCGGACGAGCTGTTCGACGTGCCGGCCACGGGCGCCGCGGCGGCGGGCGTCGTGCTCGGCAGCGCGCAGCTGCTCGCCGGCCAGCCGGAGTTCGCCACCAAGGAGCGGCTGCAGGGGCTGCTCGCAGTCACGGAGCGGCGCGATCTGCTGCGTGAGGCACTCGCCAAACAGCTGGGCCACGGCCTCACGATCACGATCGGTGGCGAGCACCAGGATTCCCGACTCTCGCCCTTCACGCTCGTCACCGCCTCGTATCGGCTGGGCGCGCTGTCGGGCGTCATCGGCGTGCTGGGTCCCACGCGGATGCCGTACGACAAGATCGTGGCGCTGGTCGATCATACCAGCCGCCTCGTAGGCGAGCTGCTCGAGTGAGCCGGCCGGCCGACTACTACGCCCTGCTGGGCGTCGCGCGCGACGCGGGTGAGGCGGACATCAAGAAGGCGTACCGCCGCCTGGCGATGCAGTACCATCCCGACCGCGTCACCGCCGGGGAGAAGACTGCCGCCGAGGAGAAATTCAAGGAGATCACGGAAGCCTACGAGGTGCTGCGCGATCCCGAGAAGCGCGCGGCCTACGACCGCTACGGCGTGGCGGGCGTGCGCGGCGGAGCAGCGGGAGGGGGGGGGTTCGACTTCGCGCACTTCGACCTCTCCGAGGCGCTCAACATCTTCATGCGCGACTTCGGCGGTCTGGGTGGGTTCGACGCCTTCTTCGGCGGCGGCGAGCGCGCCCGGCGCGAGCGCCAGCGGGGCCAGGATTTGAAGGTCACGCTCGAGCTGACGCTCGACGAGGTCGCGAAGGGCGCCGTGAAGACGATGCGGGTGCGCACCCTGGATCGCTGCACTGCGTGCAGCGGGACCGGCGGGCAGGACGGGGCGCGCCCCACGACCTGCGGCACCTGCGGCGGGACCGGCGAGATGCGGCGGGCGGCGCGCTCGATATTCGGCCAGTTCGTGTCCGTCTCGCCGTGCCCGAGCTGCGCGGGCGAGGGCACGGTGGTCCGCCAGCCCTGCCCCAAGTGCCAGGGCGATGGCCGGGTGCGCGCCGAAAAAACGATCCAGATCGACGTCCCCGCGGGCGTCCAGGAGCACCACTACCTGACGATGCGCGGCCAGGGCGTGCCGGGCCCCCGCAACGCCCCCCCCGGAGACTTGATCGCAGTGCTCGAGATCGCGGACGATTCCCGCTTCGAGCGTCATGGCGACGACCTGGTGTACGACCTGCCCGTCTCGTTCGCGCAGGCGGCGCTGGGCGCCGAAGTCGCGATTCCCACGCCGTACGGCGACGCCACGCTCAAGGTGCAGCCGGGGACGCAGACCGGCGCCGTGTACCGCGTGAAGGGAAAGGGGCTGCCGCGGCTGGGCGAAGGCGGCCGCGGCGACCTGCATGTGCGGGTCCACGTGTGGACGCCCACCAAGCTCACGCCGGAGCAGCGCGCCGTGCTCGAGCGGCTGGCGAAGGTCGAGACCGCGCCACCGGCGGAGGACCGCGTGGGCCGGAAGCTCTGGGAGCAGCTGCGGCAGGCGTTTGGGAGCCGGTGAGCAGGGGGGACTCATGGCCGGGTGCATCTTCTGCAAGATCGCGGCGGGCGAGATCCCGGCGACCATCGTCAAGCGGGCCGACGGCATGATGGCCTTCCAGGATCTGAACCCGCAGGCGCCCACCCACCTGCTGGTGATTCCGACGGACCATCTCGCGTCGCTCAACGACGCCAAGGACCCCCAGCTGCTGGGACGGCTGCTCGGGTTCGCGCGCGACCTGGCGCGCGATGCCGGGATTGCGCAGCGCGGCTACCGCGTGGTGGTGAACACCAACCCCGACGGCGGCCAGACGGTGTTCCACCTGCACCTGCACCTCCTGGGCGGGCGGCCGATGACGTGGCCGCCCGGCTAGCCCGGGGTTCAGGGTTGCACGAGGGTCCGTCATGGGCTAAGTTTTTGCGTCGATCACAGTTAGCGAATGGCCATGCCGGAAGTCATCATTCATGATGACGAGAGCTTCGAACGGGCGCTGAGGCGCTTCAAGAAGAAATGCGAGAAGGCGGGGATCCTCTCCGACCTACGCAAACACCGTCATTACGAGAAGCCGAGTGACAGAAAGAAGCGCAAGATGAACGCCGCGCGCCGCAAGCACCGGCGCACGCGGCCGGTCTGACCGTGGCCGATTTGCCCGAGCGGCTGCGCGCCGCGATGAACGAAGCCCGCAAACGACGCGATCAGGCGCGCACCCTTCTCCTCTCCACGATCCTCGCAGACCTCAAGAACCGCGAACTCGAGCTTCACCATCCCCCCTCCGACGACGAGGCCGCCGAGGTGCTGCGCCGCGGTATCACACGACGCCGCGAGGCGGCGGAGCAGTACGGCGCCGCTGCCCGGCAGGAGCTGGCCGACCGCGAGCTCGCCGAAGTGCAAATGCTCGAGGCGTTCCTCCCCGCTGGGGTCGACCCGGAGGAGATCCGGCGCGCGGTGCGCGCCGCCATCGCCGCGGGAGCGAAAGACCTCGGCAAGCTGATGGGGCAGGTGATGCCGCAATTCAAAGGCCGGGCGGACGGCAAGCTGGTGAACCAGATCGCCCGCGAGGAGCTGGCGGCGACCGTATGAGCGTCGCGGGAGGGATCGCCCCCTCCGTGCTGGACACACTCGAATTCCCAGCCGCGCTGGAGCGCGTCGCGGCGCACGCCGCCGGACCGCTCGGCGCTGCCCGCGTGCGCGACCGTGCGCCCGCGACCGATCCGGAGCCGATCCGGGCGGCGCTGGCGCAGGTCGCCGAGCTCGCCGCGCTCTTGCTCCACGATGACGCGATCCGCGCCGAGCCGGTGCCCGATATCGGGCCGGCACTCGAGCTGCTGGCCGTGCCGGGCAGCGCCCTCGAGGGCCTCCAGCTGGCCGCGCTCGGGCGCGCGCTCGGCGCCGCCCGCCTCACCGCGGCAACGCTGGCGCGTATCGCCCGCGACGCCCCGCGCACCGCGGCGCTGCGGGTCGAGCCGCCCCCAAAGAAGCTCGAACAACGACTCATGCAGTCGCTCGACGCCGATGGCGCCGTGCTCGACGCGGCGTCGCGGGCGCTCGCCCGCACGCGTCAGCATGTGCGTGAAGCGCGCCAACGCCTCATCGCCAAGCTCGAAGCGATGCTCGGTGCCCTCGACTCGACCGACCGCGCGCCCGACGCCGCCGTGACGCTGCGGGGCGGCCGCTACGTCATCCCCATCCGCTCGACCGCCCGTAGCCGCGTGGGCGGCATCGTGCACGACGAGTCGGCGACCCGATCCACGGTGTTCGTCGAGCCTCCCGAGGTGATCGAGCTCGGCAACGCGCTGCGCGCCGCCGAGGCGGAGCAGCAGCGCGAAGTGCTCCGCGTGCTGCGCGAGCTGACCGACCTGCTGCGCCCCCGGCGCGACAGCCTCGCTGCCGCGTGGGAGATGTGCATCGCGTTCGATGACTTGTGCGCCCGGGCGCGCTACGCCGTCGCGGTGAACGGCTTCGCGCCGGTGATCGGCACGGGCCCGCTCGCGATCCGCAGCGGCCGCCACCCGTTGCTCACGGGCGCCGAGACCCCGGTCGTGCCGTTCGACCTGGTGCTGGCGCCCGACGAGGTCACGGTGCTCGTTTCCGGTCCGAACACCGGCGGCAAGACGGTGCTCATCAAAGCCGTGGGGCTGCTCTGCCTGATGGTGCAGAGCGGAATCATTCCGCCGCTCGGTCCCCAGTCGGCGCTCCCGGTGTTCGGCGCCGTGTTCGCGGATATTGGGGACCGGCAGTCGATCGCCGCGAGCCTCTCGACGTTCTCGGCCCACGTCGCCGCGCTGCGCGACATCCTGGAGCATGCGGGGCCGGGCGCCCTGGTGCTGCTCGACGAGATCGGGAGCGGCACCGACCCGGCGGAGGGCGGAGCGCTCGCGGCAGCGGTGCTGCGCACACTGACGCGCCGCCGCGTCGTGACGCTCGCCACGACCCACCTCGGCGCGCTGAAGCAGCTGGCGGCTGAGACCGTGGGGATCGTCAACGCTTCGCTCCAGTTCGAGGCCGAGACGCTGACGCCGACGTATCGCTTGCTGAAGGGCGTCCCCGGCCGGTCCTACGGGCTCGCCATCGCGCGCCGGCTCGGGATCGCGGCCGACGTGCTGGCGATGGCGGAGCGGGCCGTGCCGGATGCCGAGCGCGCGCTCGACGCGCTGCTCGCGACCGTGGAAGCGCGCGCCCGGGAGCTCGAGACGCGGGCCCAGGAGCTGGCCGCGCGCGACGCGGCGCTGCGCGAGGATGCGGCGAAGCTCGACGCGCGCGGCGACGCAGTCGCCGCCCGCGAGCGTGAGGTGCGAGCCCGTGCCCAGACGCTCGAGCGCGAGGCCCGCGAACAGGCGCGGGCCTACCTGCTCGAGGCACGTCGCAAGGTCGAAGCGGCGTTGGGACGGGCGCGCGCCGCCGTGGACGAAGCGACGGCGCGGGAGGCGCGGCGGCTGGTCGAGCAGGCGATCGAAGCAACGACCGGCGAAACGACCGGTGAAAAGGCCGGGGAAGGGGGAAAGGGGAAGGCGGAGCGGTGGCTCTCGCTCGAAGAGTTGCGGCGACGGCGGCGACAGAGATCTCGCTCCGTGGGCTGCGGGTCGACGAGGCAGAGACACAGCTCCTCAAGGCGCTCGATGAGGCCGTGCTCGCCGATCTCCCCTATCTCCGGGTGATCCACGGCAAAGGGACGGGAGTGATCCGCACCCTGGTACACGACATCCTCTCCGCTGACTCCCGTGTGAAGCGGTTCGGCTTCGCGCCCGCCAACCAGGGCGGCCACGGGGTGACGATCGTGGAGTTTACGGCATGAGTCTGATCCCCGACGACGTGATCGAGCAGGTTCGTGAGGCCGCAGACCTGGTCGGGATCATCGGGGAGCAGGTCGAGCTCAAGCGCACCGGCGCCGACTACCGCGGCCCCTGCCCGTTCCACGGCGGGACCCATCGCAACTTCGCCGTCATCCCGAAGAAAGGGATGTTTTACTGCTTCGTGTGCCACGAAGCCGGCGACGTCTTCACCTTCTTCATGAAGCGCCTGGGCATGGACTATCCGACCGCCGTGCGCGAAGTCGCCCGCCGGGTCGGGATCACGATCCCCGAGCGCGGTCCGGCCGGGGGGGGAGGCCCCGATCCCCACGAGCCGCTCTACAATGCCGTGGCCACGGCCGCCGACTGGTTCGGCCGCCAGCTGGGGGAAAGCCCCGAAGCCGAGGTGGCACGCGATTACCTCGCCTCCCGGCACGTCGAGTTGGAAACGGCGCTCCCCCTCGGCCTGGGCTACGCGCCCCGGGGAAAGGCGTTCCTCGACGCGATGAAAGGATTGGGGCTGCGTGACGAGGTGTTGCTCGAGGCGGGGCTCGTAGTTAAACGGGAGGACGGCACGCTGGCTCCGCGGTTCCGCGGCCGGCTGCTGTTCCCGATCCACGATCAGCGCGCCCGCATCGTGGGGTTCGGCGGCCGCATCCTGGGCGAAGGAGAGCCCAAGTATCTCAACTCCCCGGACACCCCGATTTTTCACAAGGGGCGGCTGCTCTACAACCTGCACGCTGCGAAGCACGTCATCCGCAAGGCGGAACGGGCGATTCTCGTGGAGGGCTATTTCGACGTGCTACGGCTCTCGCTCGCGGGCGTGGAGGAGGTGGTGGCCCCGCTCGGCACCGGCCTCACCTCCGACCAAGCCCAGCTGCTCCAGCGCCACGCTCCCCACGTGATCCTGCTGTACGACTCCGACGAGGCCGGGTTGCGCGCCACCTTCCGCGCCGGGGATGAGCTGCTGCGTGAGCGACTGCGCGTGAGCGTCGCGACCTTGCCGGCGGGCGAGGACCCCGACACGCTGGTGCAGCGCCGGGGCGCTGCCGGTCTCGAGCCGGTCCTCAAGGATGCCGTGGATGTGTTCGAGCGGAAGATCCAGATCCTCGATCGCAAAGGCTTCTTCGGCACCCTGCCCGGCCGGCGACGGGCGCTCGACCGGCTGCTGCCGACCATTCGCGCGGCGGCGGACCTTATTACCCGGGAGCTGTACGTCTCGCGGGCAGCGGAGGTGGCGGGGGTCCGGAAGGACGTGCTGGAACGGGAGGTTGGTACGGGGCTCGGGGCTCGGGGTTCGGGACTCGGAGCCTCCGAACCCCGACCCCCGAGCCCCGAACCCCGAGCGCTCCCGGCCAGCGCCGAAAAGACGCTCCTGCTGCTGATGCTGGAGGGAGAGCCGTGGCGCTCCCGCGTCACCGATGCGGTCGACGCCGAAGAGTTCGAGTTCGTCCCCTACCGCGAGGTGTTCGAAGCGATCGTCGACGACGCGGTGCTCTCGCTCAGCGAGATCTCCGCGCGCGCCTACGAGGAGCTCAAAGCCGAAGGGCTGGGCGATCGCGATGCGAACACCCTGTACGAGAGAGCGGTGAACTGGATCGAGGCGCGCCGGCTGGAGCGGCAACTGGAGGAGCTCGACCGGCGCCTCCCGTTCGAGAGCCCCGAGGTGCAGGCGTCGCTGATCGCGGAAAAGCGTCGCGTGTTCGACGAGCTGCGCAAACGGTATCCGCGTTACAAGATCGCTATGAGGAGGCGAGGTGCATCCGGAACTTGAGGCGTTGCTGGCGCTGCAGCAGAAGGACCAGGCGGTCACGGCGACCGACGAGGCGCTCGCGGCGCTCGCACCCGCGGCCCAGGCGCTGGACGAAGTGCAGGCCGCGGCGGAGCGGGCGCTCGCCACGGCGCGGGCGGGGATTCAGGCCGCCCTCGACCGGCGCGACGAGCTGGAGGGGAAGATCGCCAACTACCGCAACATGCAGGAGCAGCGCCGGCAACGGCTCGAGTGGGTGCGAGGGGCGAAGGAGGCGTCGACGCTCATGGCCGAGCTCGATCTCGCGCGCTCGGTGCTGGCAAAGGAGGAAGCCGAGTTCATGCGCTCGGGCGACGCGGTGACGGACGCCGAGCGGCGCGCCGCGGAGGCCGAAACGGCGCTGCACGAGCTGCGGGCGCGGCAGGCGGCCGAGCGCGAGGCGCTCGCCGGACGACGCAACCAGATCGCGGGCGAGCGGGAGCGCGCGGTCGCCGAGCGGGAGGCGGCGGCCGCCCGCGTGAGCGCCACGATGCTGGCGCGGTACGAGCGCATCCGCCGCGGGAAGGCGCCGCTCGCGCTCTACCCCCTGCACGCCGATGCCTGTGGTCACTGCTTCACCGCGGTCCCGACGCAGCGCCGCGCGCTGATCCAACGCGGTGTGTCGATCGAGGGCTGCGAGGCCTGCGGCGTGCTGCTCTACGCCAAGGAATGATCCCCGCCCGCTGGGCGGTCGCCGCGCCGCCTGATCCCGGGCTCACGACCGCGCTCGCCGACCAGCTGCATATCCCCGAGCCGCTGGCCGCCATCCTGGTGCAGCGCGGGCTCACGGCTCCCGAGCGCGCCAAGGCGTTCCTCCGGCCCGGCCTCGAGCGCCTCTCCGACCCCCTCGCCTGGCTCGACATGCAGCGCGCGGTCGAGCTCGTGGCGCGCGCGGTGCGCGCCGCAACGCCGATCCTGGTGCACGGCGACTACGATGTGGACGGCCAATGCGCGGCGGCGCTGCTCACCCGCGTGCTGCGCAGCGTGGGCGCGCAGGTCCAGGCGTTCGTGCCGCATCGCCTGCGGGACGGTTACGATTTCGGCGCGGCCGGCCTGCGGGAGGCCCAACGCTGGCGCGCCGGGCTGGTCATCACGTGCGACTGCGGCATTACCGCCGTGGAGGCAGTGCGCGCTGCGCGGGAGGCCGGGATCGATGTCATCGTCACCGACCACCACCTCCCGGGCGACGAGTTGCCGCCCGCCTCCGCCGTGCTCGACCCGCGCCGCCCTGCCTGTCCCTCCGAGGACAAGGACTTGTGTGGCGCGGGGGTCGCCTTCAAGCTCGCCCAAGCGCTCATGCCGGCACTCGGCCAATCGTCCAACCTGCCGCTCCACTTCCTCGATTACGTGGCGCTCGCGACCGTGGCGGACGTGGTCCCCCTCACCGGTGAGAACCGCATCCTCGTGCGCCACGGCCTGAAGATGCTCGCCGATTCGCGTTGGACGGGCCTGCGGGCGCTGGTGGAGGCGGCGGGGCTCGCCGGGCGGCCGATCAAGGCGGGGCACGTGGGGTTCATCCTCGCCCCCCGTTTGAACGCCGCCGGCCGCATCGGCGAGCCGGCCGAGGGGCTGCGCCTGCTGCTCGCCGATGACCCCACCGAGGCGGCGGCGATCGCCCGCGAGCTCGAGACCCTGAATGCCCGCCGCCAGGAGCTGGACCAGCGCATCCTCGACGACGCGGTGGAGCTGGCCGAGGCGACGCTCCGGCCCGAGGACCGGGCGCTGGTGCTCGCCGCCGACGGCTGGCATCCCGGGGTCATCGGGATCGTGGCCTCACGGCTGGTGGAGCGCTACGGACGCCCGACCTTCCTGATCGGCTGGGAGGAGGGGGGCGACACCGGCCGGGGCTCCGGCCGGAGCATCGTGGGCTTCGACCTGCACGAGGCGCTGCGCAGGGTCGGGGCTCACCTCGAGAAGTACGGCGGCCACACGATGGCGGCCGGGCTGACGATCCGGCGGCAGCGCTACGACGCGTTCCGTGTTGCGTTTCTGGACGTGGCGGGCGAGCTGCTTGGCCCCGACGACCTGGTGCCCGCCCAGCGCGTAGACCTGGAGCTGCCGTTGGGGTTGGTGAGCGCCGAGTTGGAGCGGCTGATGCGCTACCTGGAGCCCTGCGGTCCGGGGAATCCCGCGCCCGTCTTCGGCGTGCGCGGCGCGCGCGCCGTCGGCGCCCGGCGGGTGGGGACGAACCACCTGCGCTTCACGCTCGACGACGGCTCCGGGGTGCTGCCGGCCATCGGGTTCCGGTGGGCCGACGTCGTGCCGGACGCCTGGCTGGCGCACCCGCTCGACGTGGCGTTCCGGCTGGAGCGGGACGAGTGGGAGGGGCGAACGACACTGCAGGCACGGGTGGCGGCGATGGCACCGAGCCAATGAACGCGGAACGCGGAGCGCGGAACGCGGAACAGAGGGGCGAGCACCTGTTCCGCGTTCCGACTTCCGCGTTCCGCGTTGGGAAGGGGGAAGGGTTGGGGTTCGTCCGCATCATCGCCGGCGAGTTCAAAGGTCGTCGCCTGAAGACTCCCGCGGGCGACTCCGTGCGGCCCACCGCCGACCGGGTGCGCGAGGCGTGGTTCAGCATCCTGCAACGCGCGGTGCGCGGCGCCCGGGTGCTCGATCTGTTCGCCGGATCGGGGGCGCTCGGCCTCGAGTCGCTGTCGCGCGGCGCGGCGACGGCCGAGTTCATCGAGCTGAACCGCTTCGCGCTATCGGCCCTCAAGGCGAATATCAAAACGCTCCACGTGGACGACCGCGCCGTGGTCCGCCGTCTGGACGCGCTCAAGTTCGCCGAGCGGCTCCCCCCCGGGCAGTATGACGTCGCCTTCGCCGATCCGCCGTACGCAGGCGACCAGGCGGCGCGCCTCGTGGCCATGTTCCGGGTGAACGCGTTCGCGCGCATCTTCACGATCGAGCACCCCGCGGACCGGCCCATCCCGGGCGACGACACGCGCCGCTACGGGGACACCGCCGTCACCTTCATTTACGCCCCATGAGCGGTCCGCGCATCGCCGTCTATCCCGGGTCGTTCGATCCGATCACGCGGGGCCACGAGGACCTGATTCGGCGCGCGTTCACGTTCGCCGACCGCGTCGTCGTCGCCGTGGCCGTGAACGTCGCGAAGCAGCCCCTGTTCACGCTCGCTGAGCGGGTGGCGCTCATCCAGCAGGCGGTCGCGACTCCCGCCGTCGACGTCCGCTCGTTCGAGGGGCTCCTCGCCGATTTCGCCCGCTCGGTCGGCGCGTCCGTGATCGTGCGCGGCCTGCGCGCGGTGAGCGACTTCGAATACGAGTTCCAGATGGCCCTCATGAACCGCAACCTCGCCCCCGGGATCGAGACGGTCTTCCTCGTTCCCGCGTTCGATCTCACGTACCTCTCGTCGAGCCTGGTGCGCGAAGTGGCGCGGTTCGGCGGCGACGTGTCCCAGCTCGTCCATCCGGCCGTCCGCCAGGCGCTGCACCAGAAGTTCGGCCGGTGAGCTTCCGCGACCGCGTGTATGAACGGGCGCGCCGCGCGCGGAAGCACATCGTGCTCCCCGAGGGCGACGACCCGCGGGTGCGCGCGGCGGCGGCGCAGCTGGAGGCGGGTGGTTTTGCGGTGGTCGAAGTGTTGGGGCGGCCCCTTCCCCCGTCCCCCATCCCCGGCCTCATCCGGCATCTCCGCGCCCGCCGGCCGGACAGGTTCCCGACCGACGCCGCGGCGCGCGCCGCGCTCGAGCACCCGCTCACGTTCGGAGCGTGCCTCGTGGGCGCGGGGCTCGCGGACGTGATGGTCGGGGGGGCCACCTTTCCGAGCGGCGACACGATCCGGGCCGCGCTCTGGGCGGTCGGCACCGCGCCTGGGATCGCGACCGTCAGCGGCGCCTTCTACATGGTGCGGGACGAAACGGTGCTGACCTTCACCGACTGCGCCGTCGTGCCGGAGCCGACCCCAGAGCAGCTCGCGGACGCCGGCGCCGCCGCGGCGCGGGACCGGCGGCGGATCGTGGGCGACGAGCCCGTGGTCGCGTTCCTCTCGTACAGCACGCGGGGCAGCGCCACGGGCGGGC
>Ga0209235_1000556_pt1 | contig 19028 bp, 15 predicted proteins | sample GraSoi013_1_20cm_4_FD_185817 | JGI IMG/M metagenome (GOLD analysis project Ga0209235, IMG submission 185817) | Grasslands soil microbial communities from the Angelo Coastal Reserve, California, USA - Sample 09_25_2013_1_20cm (SPAdes) (version 2) | ecosystem: Environmental > Terrestrial > Soil >... | reverse complement strand
CCGCCGGATCTCCCCCTCGAGCACCGTAATCAGCTGCCGGTAGTTGGCGAGCCCGGTCAACGCGTCGGTCACCGCCAGCAGCCGCAGCTGCGCCGCTGCCCGACTCCGCTCCGCGACTACCGCCCCCAGAATCAATGTCGTGACGGCCGTGACACCCATGAACGCTTGCAGCAACAGCAGCGATTCGTTGTGCGTCCCCCACACGAAGGGCCCGAACCCCTCCAACGTCCCCCGGATTGCGATCCCACAGAGCAGCACGAGGGCCGTCGCCGCCCCCCGCGCTCCGAATCGGAATGCCGCCCACAGGAGGAACGGGATACACACGAACTCGAGCGGGTAGTGCTTGTATTCCGCGGGAAACAGCCCGCCGAACACGAGCTCGCCCACGAACACGAGACAGGCGATCAGGAGTCCGGCCTCGAACAGCTGCGCGCGGCGTGGGGGCCAGCGCGGGCCCGTGGCCCACAAGAGCACGACGGGAGCCACCACGAGGTCTCCGGCCGCGTCTCCCAGCCACCACGTCAGCCAGATGTCGCCGTAGTCCTGCCAGCGGGCGAAACCGCCGAGCGAGAGGCTCGTGACTCCGCAGGTCGCGGCCACTGTGGTGCTGACGACGGCCGCGAGCAGTGCGAACCTGACGATGTCACCGGAGTGCTGGAGCGCCCGTGGGCCGTTGGCGAACCGGTTGACGAGATAGGCGGCCACCACCCCCTCGAGCGTGTTCCCGGCCGCGATGCCGATCGACGTGGCGAGCGATCCGGCCGTGGTGAGATTGACCAAAAAGGCGCCCACGAAGATGGCCGGCCAGACACGGACGCCCAGCAGCAGGAAGGCCGCGAGGGCGATCCCGGTCGGGGGCCAGACGGTGGTGGCGCTGACGTGCACAAACGCGAGGCGGAGGCCGAGCTTGCCCGCGACGAAGTAGACCGCGGCGAGGGCGATGAAGAGCCTAACATCCTTCAGGATCCGGGACGGGGTGGACCGGGCCGTGTGGTCCGCCACGCGCGGCGCGCCGGCTCGCGGTGTCGGCCGCGAGCGTGCCGGGTGTGGCCGTCCGGACATCTCGGTCGCGGGCGCGATGGAGGACTTGCCGCTCATGTTTGGGAAACACCCTCGAGGGGTTCCGAGCCCCTCATATATGCCCGCGGGCCGCCGGTGCTGGTGACGGGCGTCACCTAACTTAGGGTTACACGTCAGAGATGTGCGAGAGGCAGCTCCTTTCGAGACCGCGGCGAGGCCTCACAGCTCCAGGTCCCAGGTCTCTCCCACCAGGTCGTGACCGAAGCTGTGATGCGGCTCTTCGTGCACCAGCTGGAACCCGGCCTGTTCGTAGATGTGCCGGGCGGCATGCAGCACGTCGTTGGTCCACAGGGTGAGCTTGCGGTAGCCCGTCTTGCGGGCGAAGCGCACGCATTCCGCCACGAGGCGCTTCCCGATGCCGAGGCCGCGTGCCCTGGGCTCGACGAGGAGCAGGCGCAGCCTGGCGACCGCCTCCGTTTTCTTGACGCAAAAGACCGAGCCCACGTTCTCACCGTCCAGCTCCGCGATCCAGCAGCGCTCCCGCTTCGGGTCATGGTGGCCGATGAACTTGGCCACGATGTCCGCGACCAGCGCCTCGAACTCCTCGCCCCAGCCGTATTCCCGGGCGTACAGCGCGCCGTGGCGCTGAATGACCCAGCCCATGTCGCCGGGTCGGGGGCGCCGCAGCACGTAGGGAGCAGCGTGCTCGGACCCGGGCCCGAGCAGCCCCTCGATGGCGTGCATCGCCGCCACCAGGCGCTGCTGCTCCGGTTGCGGCAGCGTCCGCAACAGGGCGCCGATGTCGTGGTGTGAGTCGCGGTTGAGCTGGGCGAAGGCCTCGCGGCCGCGCGGCATCAGCGACAGGACGCTTTGCCGGCCGTCGCTCTGCGAGGGCTTGCGGTCGAGCAGGCCGCGCACCTGGAAGCGCCGCAGCATCCGGCTGAGATAGCCCGCATCGAGCCCCAGCTCCTTGCCGAGCTGGGTCGCGGTGGTCGTGGCGTGATGGGCGAGCTCATAGAGCACGCGGGCTTCGGTGAGGGAGAAGGGGCTCCTGAGGAGGTGCTCGTGCAGCAGGCCGATCTGCTTCGTGTAGAAGCGGTTGAAGCGCCGTACGGCGGCAACGCGCTGGGGGAAGGGAGTCGCGGCCATCGCGGCCAAGCTTCACGATATAGTTGACCTTGTCAAGTATGCAGGTGGGCGGCGACTGCAACCTCCCCGGCGACCCCTCAGTCGGGTGAGCGGGCGAACAGCGTATCGAACAGGGCCGCGACGCGCCGGCGCAGGGCGTCTGCCGCTCGCACCGGAGTTCCCTGCGGCGCGCTCACCACATCGAGGGCGCGTCGCACCGTGCCGCGCTGCGCGTCGATCACCTGGAGCTGGAACCGCACCGAGTCCCCCTCCCGGTAGTAGGTGCCCCACACCACCGTGCCGGCGCCCGTCTGGGCGGCCAGCGCCCCCACGTCCGCGGCGTCGAGATGGCCCGTAGCGGCGGACGGCACGACCTCCACTGCCCCACTCTGCGCGAGCGCCTGCGTGATCCAGTCGGCAGCGATGTGACCGAGCGGCGCGAGCCGGGGATCGCCGGAGAGATCCTCGAACCCGGCGACGACCACGCGCCTGGGATCGAGCGCCGGCCGTCGCCGCGTCAGCGGCATCACGCCGAGCGCGCCAAGCACGACGACCGCCCCGCCTCCGACGAGCGCCGCCCTCCGGCTGATCCGCGGCAACCGCAGCCCCCGCAGTCCCCGTAGCCCCCGCGCCGGCCGGCCGACCCCCACGTCCCGCAGCGCCGCAATCAGGTCCTCGGCCGCGGCGAAGCGGTCGGGGGCCGAGGAGGCGAGCGCCCGCGACATCACTTCCCTCAAGCGTCGCGCCGTGCCACCGCTCACACCGCGGCGACGCAGGACGGCCTCGAGCGTCGCCGGTGCGGGCGCGGACTGCCCGGCGAGGTCCAGGAGCGGCGGCTGGCCCACCAGCATCTCGTACAGCACGCACCCCAGACTGTAGAGGTCAGTGCGGGCATCAATTGCGCGGCTGCCCATGAGCTGCTCCGGGCTCATGTACGCGAGCGACCCGACCGGCTGACCCGCACCGGTCAGCGTTCCCCCGGCGGCCGCGCCCGCCGCGCTGATCGCCCGCGCGATGCCGAAATCCGCGACGAACGCCTGGTCTCCGGACAACAAAATGTTCTCCGGCTTGACATCGCGGTGGATGACGCCGTGGCCGTGCGCGTAGCCCAGGGCATCGGCCACCTGGAAGGTGATGTGCAACGCGTCTTCCAGCGGCAGGGTCTGTTCCCGCGCGAGTCGGACGCGCAGCGACTCGCCCGCGATGTAAGGCATGATGTAGTAGCACAGCCCGTCCGGTCCGTCCGGCACGAACAGGCACTCGTCGGCCGCGAGAATCGGCACGATGTGTGGGTGGCTGAGCTTCGACGTGAGCTCCACTTCGCGGATGAAGCGCTCGCGGAAAGCGGGGCTGCTCAGCTCGGGGGCCATCACCTTGACGGCCACCGCGCGCGGAGGGTGCCGTTCGTGGGCCAAGTACACGCGGGCCATCCCCCCTGCCCCGATCTCCCGCTCCACCGCGTAGTGGGGAGCCAGACCTTCGCGCAGGGCTGCCAGGACGTCCATCATCAACGGCAAGCTAGCGCGCCGGCCCGGATGCGGCGACTCGAGCACTCAGGCCCGGTCCTTCCACTTCTCGAGCGGGTAACCTGCCTCGTGCCAGGCGCGGATGCCGCCGAGCAGCACGGTCACCCGACCCGCGTCGTATCCTCCTGCGATAAGTACTCGCGCCGCCCGGGCGCTTGAGTTCTCATCCTGTCACGCGCAATACAAGATGAGCACTCGATCCGGTGGTACGGCGCCGGCCGGCACCTGGCCCTGAGTCGCCTGGATCACCGCGAGCGGCAACGAGACGGCTCCAGCGGCGTGGGTGTTGTCATACAGGCTGCGGTCTCGCACGTCCACGAGCACGCCGCGTCCTGCCTCGAGCAGCCCGCGCGCCTCGGTGACCGGGATTCGCCGCACGTCGTTCGTGTCTTCGCTCATATCACGCAGTAACCCTTGAGGCGCGGAAAAGGTTCGGTCGGGGTGGGGCCCGGTTAAGGGGCGGGCCCGGCCGGGGCGGCGGGAACCTCGTCCGGATCTAATTCATTACTGAACTGTCCCGCTTCAGGGACTACGGCATTTCGTGAACCTCGTCTCTCGGAGGATTCCATGTTGACTCGTTCCATCTCCCTCGTCGCCGCGGTCGTCGTCGCGGCCCTCACACCGGCGGTGCTCCACGCACAGGTAGCTGCACCTCCCCGGACCGCAACGCTGCAGGCCGTGCCCCGCCCCACCTATGACCGCGTCACCGTGGGCGGCGCGTTCGGGGGCCTGTCGGGCGCGGCCCATCTCGACCAGGCCAGCACCGCCGACTGGCGGCTCGGCTGGATCGGCTCGGTCGACGCGACCGCGTGGCTGCACCAGTACGTGGGCATTCGCGCCAGCGGCAGCTGGGCGCAGGACAGCATCCGCAGCGCCACGCTCCCCGGGCGCGGCAAGTTCAACAAGTTCACCTACGACGCCGACCTCGTGCTGCGCTATCCCACCGGCGCCGGCTCGGGCACGGTCATCCCCTATCTCGTCGGGGGCGCCGGCGCCATCAGCGTCCATCAGCTTGGGGCCGACAGCACGTGGTCCAAGTTCGCCGGCAACTTCGGTGCCGGGCTCGAGTACCGCTTTGGGCGCCTGGGCATCCGCGCGGAAGGCCGCGATTACGTCTACAAGTTCGACCGCTACGGGTTCGACAAGACCCAACACGACATCGCTTGGCAAGGCGGCGTCACGCTGTCCTTCTGACCGGCCCTGCGCCCGAGTGGCGTGTTACCAAACCGTTTCATGGCAGTCGGCCGAACGTCGGCGCTCCCGGGCAGCCTCTCGCCCGGGAGCGGCCGCAGCCCCACACGATTGGGTGGGCATCGGACCCATTAGGTCGAGTGAAGGTGACCGGTTCCCCCAACCTGTCGGGAACCATTTGCCCCAACAGTTCATTCATGCACTATCACACGCGAGCGGCGACACGACCGCGAGGAGGGTTCCGTTATGAAGCGATTGATCAAGCCAGCGAGCTGGGTCGGGGCCGGGGCCGTAGTGCTGTTGCTGGCGGGAGCAGTGGCGGCACGGTGGCGCCGCCGCTCCCGGGGCTCCGCCGCCGCCGGCAGTCAACGTCATCACCGTCGCCCCCGAGACCGTGGCCGCACGCTACGAGTACGTGGGGCAGGCGGAGGCGTCGCGCCGCGTCGAGGTGCGCGCGCTCGTCACGGGCGTCATCGTGGCGCGACCCTACATCGAGGGCACCGACGTCGCGGCCGGCACGCTGCTCTTCCGGGTCGACCCCACGACGTACGATGCCGCCTACCGCAGCGCCCAGGCGAGGCTCGCCAACGCGGACCGCACCCTGGCGCGCTTGAAGTCCCTCCTCGCCGCACGCGCAGTCGCGCAAAAAGACGTGGACGACGCACAGCAGGCGTTCGATCAGGCACGGGCGGCGGTGGACCAGACCAAGAAGGACTATGAGGACACGTTCGTGCGCGCCGAGATCCCGGGGCGCGCGGGGCGCGCGCTGCTGCAGCTCGGCGCGCGGGTCACCGGGCCGGGCGACCTGCTGACGACGGTGGAGCAGGTGGATCCCATCTACGTGAACTTCAGTCCGTCCGACCAGGACGTGCTGCGCTGGCGGCGCGACGTCAAAGACGGGCGGCTCGTCATGCCCAAGGGCCCGCTCGCGGTGCAGGTCACGCTGGCGGATGGCACCGTGTATCCGCAGACGGGCACGCTGAACTTCACCGACCTCGCCCTGCAGCCTGTAACGGGCACTCAGGAGCTCCGCGCCGAGCTCAAGAACCCGCAACATCTCTTGCTCCCTGGCCAGTTCGTGCGGGTGAGGCTCCTCGGGCTGACGCACCCCGGCGCGATCCTCGTGCCACAGCGGGCGGTGCAGCAGGGGCTCGGTGGGGCGTTCGTGTACGTGCTGGACGCCGGCGACAAGGTAGCGACGCGGGACGTGGTCGCGACGTCATGGGACGGCGGGTCGTGGCTGATCGCGCAGGGGCTCGCGGCCGGCGACCGCGTCGTCGTTGACGGCCTGCAGCAGGTCGCGCCCGGATCACCGGTCCGAGCCGTCGCGTACCAGCCTGCGGCCGACAGCGGTGCGGCTCGGAGCACGCCGTGAGCGACACGCCGCAGATCCGCAACGTCTTCATCCGGCGCCCGATCTTCTCGGGCGTCATCTCGATCGTGATCGTGCTGCTCGGGCTGTTCTCGCTCCGCACGCTCCCGGTGAACAGCTATCCGGCGCTCACGCCGCCCGAGATCCAGGTGCAGGCGGTGTATCCGGGCGCGACCGCGCAGGACGTCGCCGCTGCCGTTGCCGCGCCGATCGAGCAGCAGCTCTCGGGGCTCGACGGCTTGCTCTACTTCAAGTCGTCGAACTCGAGCGCCGGCGTCATGAACCTGTCGGTCTACTTCGACATCTCGCGGAACCCCGACCTCGCCGCGGTGGACGTGCAGAACCAGATCGCCCTCGCCGAGCCGCAGCTGCCCCAGGAGGTCGTGCGCAACGGGATCACGGTGCAGAAGCGCCAGACGAGCATCCTCGTGGTTGGCGCGCTCACCGCGGACGACCCGCGCTTCGACGCCGAGTACCTGAGCAACTACTCGAAGATCTACGTCCAGGACGAGCTCAAGCGCATTCCCGGCGTGGGCGACGCGCAGACGGTCGGGCAGCTCGAGTTCTCGATGCTCTTGAGCCTCGACCCCGACCGCATGGCGCAGCTCGGGTTGACCGTGTCGGACGTCGCCGCCGCCGTCCAGGAGCAAAACGCCACGAACCCGGCCGGACGCATCGGGCGGGAGCCCTCGCCGCCAGGCACCCAGCTCACGATCCCCGTGGTCACGGCGGGCCGGCTCACGGACCCCGCCGAATTCGGGCGGATCATCGTGCGGGGGCGGCCGGACGGCTCGCTGGTGCGCGTCAACGACATCGGCGAGGTCCGGTTGGGGGCCCGCAACTATGACGTCGTGGGGCGGCTCGACGGCAAGCCCACGGCCCTGTTCCTCGTCTTCCTGCGACCGGGAGCGAACGCGCTCCAAGTCAAGCAGGCGGTGCTGCAGCGCATGGGCGAGCTGGCCAAGAGCTTTCCCGCCGGCGTCCGGTGGTCGGTGCCGTTCGACACGACCCCCTACATCACCGCCTCCATTCACGAGGTCGTGAAGACCCTGTTCGAGGCCATGCTGCTCGTGACCTTGGTGGTCTTCGTCTTCCTGCAGAGTTGGCGGGCGACGCTCATCCCCGTCCTCGCCGTGCCCGTCTCCGTCATCGGCGCCTTTTTCGGCATGCAGGTGCTCGGCTTCTCGATCAACCTGCTCACGCTGTTCGGCCTGGTGCTGGCGATCGGCATCGTGGTGGACGACGCGATCGTCGTGATCGAGAACGTGGAGCGCATCATGGCGAGCGAGGGCGTGTCGCCCGCGGTGGCCGCGGACCGGGCCATGCGCCAGGTGAGCAGGGCCCTGATTGCGATCGTGCTCGTGCTGTGCTCCGTCTTCGTCCCCGTGGCCTTCCTGGGGGGCATCACGGGCCTCATGTACCGGCAGTTCGCCATCACGATCGCGATCGCGGTCGTCCTCTCGGGGATCGTGGCGTTGACGCTCACTCCGGCGTTGTGCGCCGTGCTGCTCAAGCCCAGTCACCCCGGGCTCGCGCCCGGGGTCAGTACTGACCCCGGACGCAAGTCCGGGGTGGCGCTGAGCCGGTTCTTCGCGCGGTTCAACCGGGGCTTCCACGCGGCCACGGAGCGCTACCTCGGCGCCGCGGGTCGCGTGATCGACCGCCCCCGCACGTTCTTCGCCGCCTTTGGGGTCGTGGTCGCGCTGCTCTTCGTGCTGGTGCGCAGCCTTCCCAGCGGGTTCATCCCCAGCGAAGACAAGGGGTACTTCGCGATGCTCGTGGCGCTGCCGGACGACGCCTCACGCCAGCGGACCGAAGGCGTCGTCGCCGGGATCGAAGGCTTCCTCAAGCAGCAGCCGGCCGTCAATCACGTCGTCGCGCTCGTCGGGCTGGACTTCATCCAGAACGCGAACCAGACGAACGCCGCGATCATCTTCGTCAACATGAAGCCCTGGGACGAGCGCACGTCCCGGAAGGACCAGATCAACGCGGTGCTCGGCGCCGTGAACGGCTATCTGTTCGGAATGCGGAACGCGCGGGGGTTCGCCTTCAATCTCCCGGAGATCATCGGCCTGGGCACGACCGCGGGCCTCGAGATGAACCTCCAGGATCGGGGGGTGAACGACGTGCAGCGGTTCGCCGGGTTCGTCAATGATTTCACGCGTGAGGCGAACGGGCGCCCGGAGCTGCGCGGCGTGTACTCGACTCTTCGGGTGAACACGCCACAACTCTACGTCCAGGTGGACCGGGAGAAGGCCAAGGCGCTGGGGATCTCCCTCACGGACCTGTTCCAGACGCTCCAGGCGTTTCTTTCGACACTCTACATCAACGACTTCAACCTGTACGGCAAGACGTACCGGGTGCAGGCGGAGGCACAGCCCAAGTTCCGCCAGACGCCGGAGGACATCGGCCGACTGTACGTGCGCGGCCCCAATCAGCACATGGTGCCGGTCTCCGCGCTCACGCACACGCAGTTCCAGGCCGGGCCGAGCGTCTTGACTCGCTTCAACGGCTTTACGTCGGCGCTCGTGATCGGCGCTCCCGCCCCGGGCAAGAGCTCCGGGCAGATGCTCGACGCGGTCGAGCGGCTCGTGCAGGAGAAGTACGCCGGCCAGGGGGTGGGCTACGCCTTCAGCGGCCAGTCCTATCAGGAGCGGGCCTCGGGCGGCCAGGGGGGCCTGGTGTTCGCGCTCGGGCTCGTGATGGTGTTCCTGGTGCTCGCGGCGCAGTACGAGAGCTGGTCGATCCCGTTCGCGGTGCTGCTGGCCGTGCCGTTCGGCACGTTGGGCGCGCTGCTCGGCGTCTGGCTGCGCGGCATGCCAAACGACGTATATGTGCAGATCGGCCTAATTGTCGTGGTTGGCCTCGCGGCGAAGAATGCGATCCTGATCGTCGAGTTCGCGAACGAGCTGCGTGCCCAGGGGCGCTCCATCCGGGAGGCGGCGCTCGAGGCGGGCCGCGAGCGGCTGCGGCCGATTCTCATGACCTCGTTCGCATTCATTCTGGGCGTCGCGCCGCTCCTGGCGTCGAGCGGCGCCGGCGCGGCGAGCCGCCACTCGATCGGCACGGGCGTGTTCTTCGGGATGCTCGTCGCGACCACCGTCGGGATCTTCTTCATCCCGCTGTTCTTCACGGTCATCCGCGCCCTGAGCGAGCGGGGTCTGGCGCGACGACTGCGCGAATCCGCGGCCGCGCGACAGGTCGCTCCCGCTCCGGCGACGGGCGACTGAGATGCGCACCGTCACCTCATTCGCCCTGGTCGCGCTGATGGCCGCCTGCGCGGTAGGTCCGGGCTACCGCCGGCCCGGGCTCGGCATGCCCGCCGGCTGGCGGCGGACGGCTGCGTCGCAGGACTCGCTGCGCCCGTTCTACGACTCCCTGCGGACCAGCCGCGACACGCTGCTGCCGCCCGGCGCCGACACCGCCCGCGTGCCGTTCGCATACGACACCGCGCCGGCGCGCGCGAGCGGCGACACGGCCGTCGCGCTCAAGTGGCTCGACTTGGTGCAGGATTCGGTGCTGCGGCAGCTCGTGGACACGGCCCTGCAGGACAACCGCGACGTGCGGACCGCCGTCGCGGCGATCGACGAATTCCGCGCGCAGTACCGCGCCACGCGCGGTGCGCTGCTGCCCGAGCTCACCGGCAACGGGGAGGCGGGGCGGAACGAGCTCGTCTTCGGCACCTTCGGGGCGCAGACGTTCGACGTGTACCGGGCCACGGCCGACCTGAGCTGGGAGCTCGATCTGTTGGGTCGGGTGCGCCGCTCCACCCAGGCCGCCCGCGCCGACCTGACCGTGCGCCAGGAGGACCGGCGCGCGCTCGAGCTGTCGCTGATCAGCGACGTGGCGACGGGCTACGTCGACCTGCGGGAGGCGGACCGCAATCTCGAGATCGCACGGCGCACGCTGGCCTCGCGACAGCTGACGCTGGCGCTCGCCCGGCAGCGGCTCGATCAGGGGCTGATCTCGGAGCTCGACGTGCGGCAGTTCGAGGCCGAGGTCGCGAGCCCGGCGGCGAGCGTCGCCGACTTCGAGCGGCAGGTCGCGCAGCAGGAAAACGCGCTCAGCGTGCTCGTCGGCCGCAACCCCGGGGCGATCGCGCGGGGCCGCTCGCTCACGGAGCTAGCGGCGCGGATCCCGGTCCCCGCCGGGGTGCCGTCCGCGCTACTCGAGCACCGCCCGGACGTCCGGGGTGCGGAGGCGGCCCTGCGCGCCGCCACGGCACGGATCGGCGTGGCGGAAGCGGCCCGGCTCCCTACCTTCGTCATCAGTGGCCAGTACGGCACGCAGAGCACCGAGTTCTCGAAGTGGTTCGGGTCGGGCACGAAGATCTGGCAGGCCTTCGCGGGGGTGTCGGTCCCGCTCTTCACGCAGGGTCGGCCGGGGGGCGAGGAGGTCAACGTGGCGCGGGCACGCGCCGAGCAGGCGCGTTCGCAATACGAGCAGACCGTGCTCGTGGCGGTGCGCGAGGTAGAGGATGCGCTCGTTGGGCTGCGCACGGCCCAGGACCGGGCCGCCGCGCAACAGCGCCAGGTCGTCGCCTTGCGTCGGGCGCTGGAGCTGGCGAACATGCGCTACCAAAACGGCGTGTCGAGCTACCTCGACGTCCTCGACGCGCAGCGTGGCCTCTTTGGCGCCGAGCTGTCGCTCACCCAGGCGGAGCGGGACCAGCTCGTCGCGGCCGTGCAGCTGTACAAGGCGGTGGGCGCCGGCTGGCCCAGGTCAACCTGAGACCAAGCGGACTGACGCAACCTCAGAGCGAAAGGTGATACCATGCGCTACCTCGCCCTCGTGGGCCGCCTCCTGTACTCGGTCATCTTCCTGGTCAGCGGCCCCTTCCACTTCACCGCGCAATACGCCGGCTACGCGGCGCAGGCGGGCGTGCCCGCGGCGAGCGTGCTCGTCCCTCTCGCCGGTGTGATCTCACTGGCGGGGGCGTTGAGCGTCCTGCTCGGGTACCGCGCCAAGATCGGCGCGTGGCTGCTGGTGGTGTTTCTCGTCCCCGTCACGCTGGCCATGCACAACTTCTGGGCGGTGAAGGACCCGATGATGGCACAGATGCAGCAGGCCCACTTCATGAAGAACGTGGCGCTGCTGGGCGCCGCGCTCCTGATTGCGTACTTCGGGGCGGGGCCGGTGAGCCTCGACGCGCGTCAGGCTCGCGCGACGGCGGCCGGGTACTAGCCCTTGCCCGCTGCGCGCAGGCGGCCGCGCCGCCCAGCGGCCGCAGAGCCTCTGGTGTTCTCCCTCCTGGGGACCGCGGGGGCAGTCGAGGCAAGGCTCGATGCGGCCGTGCGACCGCTCGGGCTGTCGCTCGCCAAGGCGGGCGTGCTCAGGTTTCTGGCCGAGGCGAAGCAGCCGCTGCTGCTGCACGAGTTGGCGGAGCACGAGGGGTGTGTGCGATCCAACATCACGCAGCTGGTCGACCGGCTCGAGAAGGACGGTCTGGTGCGCCGCCGCAGCGACGCAACCGACCACCGCAGCGTCCGGGCCGTGCTCACCCCGGCCGGCCGGCAGGCCTACGCCAAAGCGGTGCGGGCGCTCGCGCAGGAGCAGCGCGCGATTCTGAGCGCGCTCGACGAGGAGGACGCGGCGCGCTTGCGGAGCGCGTTGCAGGCCCTGGCGCGCTGACCGCCGCAAGAGCGGCCGCACGCGGATCGCGCCGGTAGCGCGGCCGCTCGTCGCACTGCATACTTGCGCGATGCTCGCCGATCCCCTCAGTCGCCGCACCTTCCTTGCCGTCTCCTCGACCGCGTTGGGGGCGGCCTGGCTCGCGGCCGACCCCGCTCTGGTTCGCGCCGCGCTCGAGCACGCGGCCCGCGCCGCCCGCTCCCCCGGCACCCCCGAGCCGGTCCCCTGGGAGGTGCTGACGCCGGACCAAGCCGCGGACCTCGACGCCATCGCCGCACAGATCTTTCCCACCGACGACACGCCGGGCGCACGTGAGGCCCGCGTCGTCACCTTCCTGGACCGCTCGCTCGCCACCTGGGCCGCCCAGCAGCGCGAGCCGCTGCTGCACGGTCTGGACGAGCTGAACGGTGAAGTGGAGCGACGCTGGCCGGGCACCAAGCGCTTCGCCAATCTCGCGCCGGAGCGCCAGCTCGAACTGCTGCGCGCGCAGGAACAGACGCCCTTCTTCCAGCAGATGCGCTTCGCCACGCTCGTGGGGATGTTCTCGCTGCCCGCCTACGGCGGCAACGCCGACAAGGCGGGCTGGCGGGTGATCGGCTTCGAGGACCGCTACGCCTGGCAGCCGCCGTTCGGCGACTACGACGCCGAGGCGGCGCGCGGCCGATAGCCATGCGACCCGCACGGCCGGCGGTCCGCTTCCACCCCAGCCGCACGGTGGACTTCGTCGTGGTCGGCTCGGGCGCGGCGGGCGGCATCATCGCCAAGGAGCTCGCGACCGCCGGGCTCACGGTCGTCGTGCTCGAGCAGGGGCCCCGCGTCGAGCCTCCGCAGTTCGAGCACGACGAGATCAAGACGCTGTTCCAGAGCGCCCTCCAGAACAACCCGGCCGGGTTCACGTTCCGCAGGAGCGCATCGGAGACCGCGAAGCCGGGGCAGATACAGCTCCTCTACCACCGCCTCGTAGGCGGCGGGAGCGTGATGTTCACCGCCAACTACTGGCGCTTCCGCGAGATCGATTTCATCGAGAGGAGCCGCCTCGGCGCGATCTCCGGCACGGGCCTCGAAGACTGGCCGATCACCTACCGTGACCTCGAGCCCTACTACACCAAGGCCGAGTGGGAGCTGGGCGTCTCCGGCGAGCCCGGGCCGTTCGACCCGCCGCGCACGCGGCCCTATCCCCTGCCGCCGCTCCCGGTGAAGTCGTCGGGCGTGCTGTTCGAGCGCGGCGCGCGCGCCCTGGGCCTGCACCCGCAGCCCGCGCCCCTCGCCATTCTCTCGCAGCCGTTCAACGGCCGGCCCGCATGCCAGCACTGCGGCTACTGTCTCGGCTTCGGGTGCGAGTTCCGCGCCAAGTCGTCCACGCTGTACACCGTCATCCCGATGGCCGAAGCCACCGGGCGGTGCGAGGTGCGGCCCAACAGCTATGTGCGGCGGATCGAGGTCGACAGGAAGGGCCGCGTGACCGGGGCGACGTACTTCGACGAGAACAAGAAGGAGCAGTTCCAGCGCGCCCGGGCCGTCGTGCTGTGCTGCAACGGCTCGGAGACCCCGCGGCTGCTCCTGTTGTCGGTATCGAGCCGCTTCCCGAACGGGCTGGCGAACTCGAGCGGCGTTGTCGGCAAGTATCTGATGTTCAACGGCTACTCGAGCTCGAGCGGCGTGTTCGAGCGCCCCCTGAACGAGTTCAAGAGCGTGACGGCGACGCGGGTGCTGTACGACTTCTACGAGAGCGACCCCAGGCGAGGCTTCTACGGCGGCGGCGCGCCGGACGCGCGCTCCTTCGCCTACCCGACGATCTTCGCCTTGGGCGGGCTGCCGCACGACGGGCCCTCGTGGGGCGCAGCGTACAAGCGCATTCTGCGGGACTACTACACGCGCACCATGAACGTGGACGGCCACTCGACCTCGCTGCCGCTCGAGACCAATACCATCTCGCTCGATCCCGACATGAAGGACGCGTGGGGGCTGCCCGCGATGCGGGTCACCTACAAGGACCACCCCGACGACCTCGCGATGATGCGCTTCCTGCAGGACAGGGCGATCGAGATTCTCGAGGCGGCGGGCGCCCGCCGGACGTGGCGGCAGCCGGTGCAGGAGACGAACCTCGCGGCCCACCTCTTGGGTACGTGCCGCATGGGCGACGACCCGCGGACCTCGGTCGTGGACCGCTATCACCGCGCGCACGACGTGCGGAACCTCTTCATCTGCGACGGCTCGAGCCTTGTCACCGGTGGCCGGGGCCAGCCCACGGCGACGATCCAGGCCCTGGCCTACCGGGCCGGCGAGCACATCGCCGCGTTCGCGCGGCGGGGCGAGATCTGAGCCAGCGCGGGATGACGCCTGCCGCTGCCCGAGTCCTGGTGATCGACGATGACGCGATGCTCCGAAGTGCCGTGCGGCGAATCCTGGAGCGGGCCGGCTACGCCGTGCTGGAGGCGGGCGACGGTGAGGCCGGACTCCAGCTGCACCAAGAGCAAGGCGCCGACGTCGTCATCGTGGACATCTTCATGCCCGAGCGGGACGGGCTCGAGTTGATCCGCGAATTGCGGGTCGTGTCGCCCGGGGCGAAGATCATCGCGATTTCGGGGGGCGGCCGCAGCGGCAAGACCGACCTGCTGAAGGACGCGGCGGTGTTCGGCGCGGCGCGCATCCTGCTGAAGCCGTTTGAAACCACCGAGCTGCTCGCAGCGGTTCGCGAGCTGCTGCAGCAAGATCCGGCCCGTTAGGCCGGTCGGCGCGCGACCGCCTCGCGCTGCGTCAGCACGACGCCCGCGACGAACAGGAGCAACATCGTCCATACCACGATGCTGTACCCCCCGAGATAGTAGTACGCGTTCCTGCCGATGAGGTCTCTCCCACTCAGGCCGCTGACCCCGATCAAACCCCACAGACCGATCAGTGCGATCCGCAGCGGCGCGGGCAGAACCGCCGGCCGGAGCAGCAGGAACGTGTAGAACACGAACAGCAGCGTCACGAGGTGGGCCTTCCAGGTGATGGGCGACAGCAGATGGCTGATCAAGAACACCGTGCTGAACTCGAGCGCCGTGGCAGCGACGCCACGTGCTCGCAGGAGACCGAGGTTGACGAGGAAGAGGACCAGCAGGAACGCGGCGCCAGCCTGATAGGTTAGCGCGGCGGCCCGTTCGGATGCCGGAAGGTAGACGTACTGCAAGTGCTCAGGAGTCTCCGCCGGTCGCATCATCCGGTAGACCAGGGCGCCCAAGTTCTGGACCCGCTGGTCCGTCAACACTTGTCCGTGCTGGAATCCTTCGAGGAACGAGTGGTAGTACTCGGCCAGCTCGGCGGCGCCGGTAGCGGGCCCGCGCATGACGAGCGGCGCGACGACGCAGGCAATCGCGAGGGGCGGCACCGCCAGCGCGGCGCGACGCCGTCCCCGCAGCACCAGCCAGATCACGAAGAACACGGGGGTGATCTTGAGGGCGGTCGCGGCCACGAAGTAGCCGGCCGCCCGGACGTCCAGCGCGCGCTGATGCGCATCCATGCCCAGCAGGATCAGCACGAAGATCACCTCGTTCACCTGCACGTGGTTGAGATTCTCGAGGTGAAACACCAAGGACAGCACCACGGCGAGAACGAGCGGCAGCGCCTCCGCGGCCTGATGGGGGGGCGTCCGCGCGACGATCCTCTTCGTCAGGTAGGTGGCGACGGCAAGCAAGACGAGATTGATGACGGAGAAGACCTCTGCGGCGAGCCGCAGCGGGAAGACGGCGAGAACCTGGAACACCATCGCCGCGAACGGCGGGTAGATGAACCTGCGCGCCCCCGGAAGATCGCCGTGGTAGAGCGGAGCACCGGTCGCGAAGTTGCGCCCCGCCTGCCAGAAGACGTGGAAGTCGCCGCCCACCCCTTCCCGCTCCCCGCGCGCGATGGCGACTGCCACCGCGACGACGCACACGCCCGCCGCGAAGGCAACCGTACCAGCGCTCCAGCGCCGCCCGCCGAACTCGAGGAGGGAGTTTGCAGCCACGGGGCGTCAATGTCGTGCGGCCATCCGCGGTCGGCTAGGGCGACAGCGCGCGGCGGCCGGGGGCCGGGGGTCTTGCCACCCGCGCCCGGATGCTGCATGGTGGATTCCGGGCGGCGATCCACGCCCAACCTCATCGATCCTCCCCCAGCGAGGGTCCCCGTGAGGCAAAGGGGGGCAGACTCCCGGATCGGCATCGAGCAAGCCTTTGGGTCGCCGCGGGGTGACGCTGCTGGGGGGCGTACGCCCGTGGCCTGACCAAAGGACGGACACGATGCCGACCAACAAGGATTTCAAGCGCCTCGTTCGCGCTCGCATGCGGAAGACGGGCGAAGCCTATACCACCGCCCGCGCACAGCTCCTGAACAAGAAGCACGCCCCCGCCCCCCTCGCGACCGCGGCGGACTATGCCACGCTCGCGGGTCGGAGCGATGCCGCCGTGAAGGCGCAGACCGGCTGCACGTGGGAGCGCTGGGTCAAAGCGCTCGATCGCATCGCGGCGCATACCTGGCCGCACCGGCGAATCGCCCAGTACGTGCACGAGAAGTACAAGGTCCCGGGGTGGTGGGCGCAGACGGTGACCGTGGGGTACGAGCGCATCAAGGGCCTGCGTGCCATCGGCCAGCGTCGCGACGGCGCGTTCGAGGCGACCAAGAGCAAGGTGTTCGCGGTGCCGCTGGCCCGGCTGTATCGGGCGTTCAGCGACACGCGCACGCGGGCGCGCTGGTTGCCGGACGTGGACCTCACGGTCCGTACCGCGACGCGCAACAAGTCCATGCGGATCACCTGGCCGGACAACACGTCGGTCCAGCTCGGCTTCACCCGCAAAGGCGTGTCAAAAGCCCAAGTCCAGATCCAGCACGGGAAGCTCCCGGACAGGGCGGCGGCCACCCGCACGAAGCAATACTGGGCTGAGCGGCTCGCTGCGCTGGGAAACGTGCTGGCGTAGGGAGGCTTGAGGCTCACCCGAAGCGACCCGGCTTGCGGGCGGTGTCCGAAAGTGAATCTTGTTGGGTCCACCCAGGACGTCGCCCGTGAGCCAGTGGGAAGCAATCATCTCGCGCCAGCTGCGCGCGCTGCACCTCGGCAGCATCAGGAGCAACATCCTGGTGTTCGCGGTGTTGGCGACGCTGACTCCGACGCTCGTAACGAGCCTCGTGTCCTACCGGCAGAACCGTCAGTTGCTCACCGAGCAAATCGCCGGCGAGCTGCGCAGCGCGAGCTCCGAGGCAGCCCGGGAGCTGGACCTGTGGCTCAAGGAGCGACTGGACGATTTGCGAGCGGCGGCGAGCTCCTACGTCACCTCCGAGAACCTGGCCAAGATCCAGGGAAGAGAAGAAGTCCAAGCGCTCGGCCGTCTCCGCGATTATCTCAACTCGGTCCGCCAGCGCTTGCCGGACCACGAGGCGCTCGTGCTCATCGACCCGGGCGGGCGGGTGGTGGCGAGCAGCAGCGGGCGTGTGGGCGGCGTGCGGCTCCCCCCGGACGGGGTGAGCCGCCTGCGGACGAGCGACGCGCTCGTGGGCGACGCGTATTGGGACGGGGCGCTCGGTAAGCCCGCGATCGTGCTGGCCGTACCGATCCGCCAGGCGGATGGCCGGTTCCTCGGCGCCTTCACTGCGAAGCTCAATCTGCGCGCGGTCGCCGAGCTGCTGCTGCGGCTCGCCCCAGACGACCCCCAGGACGTCTATCTGATCACCGACCAGGGCAAACTGATCATCAGGTCCCGAGTCAGCTCCGCAGATCTGATGCGGACGAGACTTCCGGAGACGACGACGCGAGCGCTCCTGGATCGGGAGGGCCAGATCGTGATGTACAAGCGGGCGGACGGACGGGAGGTCGTCGGGGCCCTGCGGCGGGTGCCCCGGCTCGGCTGGGCGGCGGTAGCCGAGCTGCCCCAGGCCGCGGCGCTCCGCGAGGTTGGCCGGCTGCGGAATGCCACCGCGTTGATGATCGCCGCCCTGCTCGCGGCGGTCGGGGTGATGGCCTACGTCCTGGGACGGCTCATCGTGCGCCCGCTCGAGCGCCTCACCGCGGCCGCGGCGAAGGTGGCCGGCGGAGACCTCTCGGTCGATCTCCCGGCGGCCGGGGCCGGGGAGGTGGGCTACCTGACGCACGTGTTCAACACCCTGGTGGCACGCCTGCGGGAGCGGGAGAGCCAGGCGGAGCTGGAGCGGCTCTCCGTCACGGACGCTCTCACGGGCCTCTACAACCGGCGCTATCTCATGGGGACGCTCGCGAGCGAGGCGCAGCGCTCGCGGCGACTGCGGCGCCCGTTCTCGGTGCTGTTGGCGGATGTCGACCACTTCAAGCAATACAACGACACCCAGGGCCACCCGGCGGGGGACGTGGCGCTCGCCCAGATCGCGGACATCTTGCGGAAACAGACGCGCGCCGTGGACTGTGTGGCGCGTTACGGGGGGGAGGAGTTCCTGATCGTCCTGCTCGAGACGACGGTCACAACGGCCGCCCTCGTGGCCCAGCGAATCCGGGCTCGCGTGGCGAGCGAGGAGTTCACCGGCGGGAAGATGACGCTGAGCATCGGCGTGGCGGAATGTCCGGCGCATGGCGACACGCCGGAAACGCTCATCGCGAGCGCCGACGCCGCGCTGTACGAGGCGAAGGGCGCGGGGCGCGACCGTGTAGTGGCGGCCGGCGGGAAGCAGGAGCCGGAGAAGGAGCGGAGACGGCGCAAGGGGGAGGCTTGAGGGGGGAGGCATGGTCACACTGAGCGTCAACGGCAAGGCGCACACGGTGGACGTACCGCCGGACATGCCCCTGCTCTGGGTGCTGCGCGACGTGATCGGTCTGACTGGCACGAAGTTCGGTTGCGGCATGGCGCTGTGCGGCGCCTGCACGGTGCATCTGGATGGCCGGCCGATCCGTTCGTGCGTCACGCCGGTGGCCGCGGTCGTCGGCAAGGCGATCACGACCATCGAGGCCGCGGCCGCAACGCCGAGCGGCCGCAAGGTGCAGCAGGCTTGGCTCGATCTCGAGGTCGTCCAGTGCGGCTACTGCCAGTCCGGCCAGATCATGGCCGCCACCGCGCTGCTCGCGACCAAGCCGCATCCCACGGACGCCGACATCGACGCGGCGATGGCGGGTAACATCTGTCGCTGCGGCACCTACCCACGCATCCGCGCCGCGATCAAGCAGGCCGCGCTCTCCAAGGGGG
>Ga0209235_1000550_pt1 | contig 19081 bp, 18 predicted proteins | sample GraSoi013_1_20cm_4_FD_185817 | JGI IMG/M metagenome (GOLD analysis project Ga0209235, IMG submission 185817) | Grasslands soil microbial communities from the Angelo Coastal Reserve, California, USA - Sample 09_25_2013_1_20cm (SPAdes) (version 2) | ecosystem: Environmental > Terrestrial > Soil >... | reverse complement strand
AACACGTGGGCAGGCCGTGGGGCACCGGCGCCCGCTCCCGGGACCACGGGCCTGTATCACTTCGCGATCCTCTACCCGGACCGCAAGACCCTGGCCGGCGCCGTGCGTCGCGTGCTCGATGCCGGCGTGCCGCTCGAAGGCGCGGCCGACCACGGCGTCAGCGAGGCGATTTACCTGCGGGACCCCGACGGCAACGGCGTGGAGCTGTACCGCGACCGGCCGGAGGCCGAGTGGCCGCGAGCGCCCGACGGGAGCATTGCGATGCATACGCGGGCGCTCGATCTCGAAAAGCTGCTGGCGGAAGTCGACTGAAGCGAGATGCGGGATGTGGGATGAATCCCGGCTCTAGTGCGATCCCCTCCCTGTGACGATCAAGCTGTCGCTGACCTTCACCGCCTCCACCGGCGTCGGCGCCGATCTCTCACCGCGGGGAATCAGCCCCGGCAGATTCGCGAGCTCGTAGGCCGACACCGCCATGACGGCGGACGCCTGCATCAGGTCCGACGCGACGGCCATGTCGTATGTGTCGGACTGGGAGTGGTGGGTGTGACCATAGCCGCGCTCGAGCTGGTTGAAGTTGAAGCCGGGGACCCCGTAGGGGAGGAACGACAGGTGGTCGGTGCCTGTCTTGTTCCGGTTCACCACCGAATCGGCCCCGAGCCGCGCCACCGGAGCCAGGACCGCGCGCCACAGCCCTTCCAGATCGGTCCGCCCCTGCAGCGCCTGCCCCGAGATCGCGCCGGTGCCGTTATCGAGCACGATGACCGCCTGGATCGAGTCGGCCTCTCCGGCGTGCGCCTCGGCGTACTTGCGCGACCCGATCAGGCCCTGCTCCTCCCCGGTGAACAGCACGAACCGGATGCTGCGCTTCGGCCGTACGCCCGATCGGGCGATGATCCGCGCCGCCTCGAGCGTGCACATCGCGCCGGTCCCGTTGTCCGTGGTCCCCGTTCCGAGGTCCCAGGAGTCGAGGTGCGCGCCCACGATGACCACCTGACCCGGGCGCTCGCTGCCGGGGATCTCGGCAACGGTGTTCCACTGGGGCACCGAATCTCGGGTGATGGTGTTGGAAATGCTCACCGCGAGTCGGGGCGGCGCGCCCGCCTGGAGCAGGCGATCGAACAGGGCGTAGTCTTCGTGGGTGATGACGACCTGGGGAAGCGGCAGGATGCGGTTGGGGGAGCCGCTCATGTTGAGGAGCGCGTGCTCCTTGCTCCCGTCCACCAGGATGCCGAGCGCGCCGGCGCGGCGCAGCAGATAGGGAAGATCGTTGGCAAACTGCTGCCTGCGCGCCCGCGTGACCGAGTCGGCGTCGCGGAACGGCGTGAACACGGTACGGAAGACGTCGCGCTGCCGCTCCGAGTCGGCCGCCGTCATGGGCGGCCCGTCGTTGTTCCACACGAGCGACGGCGCCCGAGTCATGACCCACGCCTGCTTCACGCGACCGCGATGGACCGCGAAGCTGTCGGGCGTGGTGGCATCGATTCGGACGACGGGCCCCGTGACGGTGGCGCCGCCGGTGCCCGGCGCCCAGGCCCAGCTCGCCGCACTCACGTCGTGCGAGCGCGGCGCCGTCATGCGCACCCGCATCGGTCCACGCGTCCAGGTGCCGCCGAACTGCCAGGGCTCGAGGCGCGCGTCGAGGCCGTAGGCCTTGAACCGCTCGAGCGTCCAGTCGTTCGCCCGGCGCGCGGCGGCCGATCCGGTGAGCCGCGGACCGATAACGTCGCTCAAGTATTGGAGATTCTGCATCACCTCGGAGCGGTTGAGCGCTTCGTCGATCAGGGCGCCGGCGCCCGTCGTGTCGACCGTGAGCTCCTGTCCGCGCACGGCGCGGATCGGAAGCACGCCGAACGCGGCGGCCACCGCCAGGACGTAAAGACGCACGATGGATCCTCTCGTCATGACGCCGGTGCCTCGAACCGCGAATCGACGGCGCGCTGCGCAGGAATTGGGAGCGTCACAGTCACGGTGGTGCCGGTGCCCACGGTCGAATCGACCGCGACCCCGCCGGCGAACATGTTCCGAACCACGCTCTGCACCACGACGAGCCCCATCCCGCTCCCTTCACCAAACGCCTTGGTGGTGAAGCCGGGTTCGAAGATCCGCTCCAAGTCCTGGGGACGAATCCCCGCCCCCTCGTCTCGCACGCTCAACCGCAGGGCGCTCCCCACCTGCGTCAAGCCGACCCGGATGGGTGCGGGCCGGGCAGCGCTCGCGTCCGCGGCGTTGCGGATCAGGTTGACCAGCAGATCGTACAGCGCGTTGGGGTCGCCCTTCAGGTACACCACGTCGAGGGTGGAGTCGAACTCGAGGGGGATCTTCTTTTCTTTGAGGACGCGGCTCTCGAGCGTGCAGCAAGAGCGGACGACACGCACGGCGTCGAACCGCTCCGATCGTGCCAGGGCGCCGCGCGCGCGGTCCTTCACGGCCCGCAGGAAGCTCGCCGACCGGTCGATATCCTCCACCACCTGGCCGAGCTCGTCGAGCAGCTCGAGCCGTCGGCCCGCGGCGACCTCCGTCCAGCGCCCGAGCGACTCCATCGCGAGGTGCAGGCCGGCACGCGCCGCCGTCAGGGGATTCGACAACTCGTGCGCGATGATACCGGGGAGCGTGGTGATGTCGTGCAGCGGATCGGACCGGGCCGCCGGGGCGTGGCTGGCCGTCGGCTCGCGCCGATCGAGCAGCCCGAGGCACAGCCCGGCGAGCTCGAGGGTGAGCCGTTCGCGGCTCCGGCGCTCCCGGCCCTCGGGAGGCGGCGCGGGCGGCCGCGTCCGCACCGGGGCGACCACCCAATCGCCGTCGCCCGCGCCGCGGCACCCCACCCAGCGGCTGCCCTGCACGATCGTGATGTTCCACCGCCGCAGAGTGGCGTCCACGTCGAGCTTGGTGGCGTGGTGGGTGGGAGCGGGTTCGCTGGAGGCCTGGGGCTCGAGCTCGGCGCGCGCGGACACTTCCCAGACCGTCACGGGACGACCGCCAAGAGCAACGCTCGCCTGGCGGAGGATTTCGCGCCGGCCTTCGACGAATGTCTCCGGTTGCGTCACCGAGGCTCCCGCGCGCACCCTGACACGACCGGGCGGGCACACGAGCCGCCGATCACGATGGGCATCCGTTGGCACAAGGGGGCGCGCACTACATATGCGACAAACCGCACAAACCGTCAAGCTGAGGCGGCACGTGGTTTTGCCCCGCGCGGCGGCCTGGCTTATTGTTCCGGGAATGGACGTTCGCCCCCGGCGAAAGGAACAACACGTGTCGCCCCCGGAAGCTTCCCCCACTCCACGCGTCGGGCGCGCCCCGCGAGGCCCCATCGAGGGCCGGCGCGATCGCGAGCATATCCGCACCCTCGTGGTCCCGGATCACGACGACCTCGCGCTGCGCCTCGCCGACCGCATCGTGGAGATCATCGCCCGCGAGACCGCCGCCAAAGGACGGTGCGTGCTTGGCCTCGCGACGGGGAGCACCCCCCTCGGGATCTACCGGGAGCTGATCCGCCGCCACCAGGCGGGGGAGGTCGATTTCTCGCGAGTGGTGACGTTCAACCTCGACGAATACTACCCGATGCCGCCGGACAGCCCCCACAGCTACCGGCGCTACATGTGGGAGAACCTGTTCGCACACGTCAACATCCGGCCCGAGCAGGTGCACATCCCCGACGGCGGCGTGCCGCGCGAGACGTTCGCCGAGCACTGCGCCGCGTACGAGCGGGCCATCGTCGAGGCCGGCGGGATCGACTTCCAGATGCTGGGGATCGGGAAGAGCGGGCACATCGGGTTCAACGAGCCGGGCTCGTCGCCCGACGAGCGGACCCGCCTGGTGACGCTCGACACCGTGACCCGGAAGGATGCGTCTGCGGACTTCTTCGGTGAGGACAACGTGCCGCGGGAAGCGATCACGATGGGGATCGCGACCATCCTCGAGGCGCGGGAGATCGCGTTGATCGCCACCGGCGAGCACAAGGCCGACATTGTCGCGCGGGCCGTCGAAGGCGAGGTGTCCCAGGATGTGGCGGCGACGTTCCTGCAGCGCCATGCGAATGCCACCACCTACCTCGATCTCGCGGCCGCCGCCGAGCTGACCCGCATCAAGACGCCATGGGTGCTCGGCCCCGTCGAGTGGACGTCGGAGCTCACCGAGCGCGCGGTCGTCTGGCTCGCCGAGCGGACCGGGAAGGCGATCCTCAAGTTGACGGAGCGAGACTACACCGAGCATCACCTGAGTCCGCTGCTCGCCAAGCACGGCGCGGCCGGTCCCATCAACGGGGTCATCTTCAACCGGCTGCGGGACAAGATCAGGGGGCGCCGCAAGCTCCCCACGCGCAAGTCGGTCCTCGTCTTCTCCCCGCACCCCGACGACGACGTGATCTCGATGGGGGGGCTCCTGCGCAAGTTGTGGGAGAACGAAAACGCGATTGGCGTGGCCTACATGACCAGCGGCAACATCGCGGTCTTCGACCACGACGTGCGGCGGCATCTCGACTTCGTCGAGCGCGCGGCGACCACGCTCGGCCTCGAGCGCGCGGCGGCCCAGCGCGTGCGCGGGGAGGTGGAAGCGAGCTTCGAGCGCAAAGCGCCCGGCGACGTCGACCTGCCGGCGGTGCAGGAGCTGAAGCGGGTGATCCGCGAGTCGGAGGCAGTCGCGGCGCTCGAGGAGGTCGGCCTGCCGCCCACCGCGGCGCGCTTTCTGAATCTGCCCTTCTACCGCACCGGCCAGGTCCGCAAGCTTCCGATCGGTCCCGAGGACGTGGCGATTGTGCGGGCCCTGCTCGTCGAGACGCGGCCCGATCTGGTCTTCGTCGCGGGCGACCTGTCCGACCCGCACGGCACCCATCGGATGTGCCGGGCGGCGGTCGCGGGCGCGCTCGACCAGTACGACGCGGCGCCGCCCGAGGTGTGGCTGTACCGGGGCGCGTGGCAGGAATGGTCGCTCACCGAGGCCGACGTGCTGGTGCCGCTCTCCCAGGACGAGCTGCGGGCCAAGATCCTGGCCATCTTCAAGCATCAATCCCAGAAGGACACCGCGCCCTTCCCCGGCGGGCACGACGACCGCGAGTTCTGGCAGCGCGTCGAGGCGCGGAACCTAGAGACCGCGGCTCGGGCCGACCGGCTGGGACTGCCCGAGTACTTCGCGATGGAAGCCTACCGCATTCTCACACCGAAGGAGGCAGAGCGATGAACGCGATGACCGCCCGAGGGCTGAGTCTGGCAGCGGTGGTGGCCGTCTGGACCGCAATTTCGGAAATCGCGAGGGTGAATCTCTCGCTGTGGCCGGTGATCGTCGCTCTGGGGTGTTCGCTGGCCGCGGGCGGCGGCGTTTCCGGGTTTCAGAAGACGCTCGCCAGCACGATCTCCGGCGTCGTCTGGGCGCTGGTCGCCCACGCGGTGTCGCGGGCGTTGGGAGGGCAGGATATCGTCCAGGCGCTGGTGTTGGGCGCGGCGGCATTCGGGATGGTGTTGCAGGCGCAGTTTCTCCCCGTCCTGTCCTACACCGCCGGCGCGTTGGCCGGCGCGGGCGTCGCGATGGGACTCCGGGCGGTCACGATCGAGGGCGGCGTTCGGGTAGCCATCGCCCTCGCGATCGGGGCGGCGCTCGGCTTCGTGGCCGAACGAGTCGAGCGCGCGCTGCCTCCGAGGCGCGGGTGACCGAGCTGCGGGAGGCCGAGGCGCGCGCCGCCTCGCGGCGGCTGCTCGCGACCAGCGAGCGCGAGCTGCAGCGCATCGTGCTCGACATGCACGACGGGCCGGTCCAGGACATCTTCGCCGCCCTGTCGCAGCTCCAAGTGCTCGAGCGCGCCCTCGCGGCGGACCCGACGGCCGCGCAGCGCGCCCGTCAGGCGGTGCGGCTGCTGGAGCGCGCGCTCGGCGAGATCCGCAACTTCATCGGCGCCTTCCGGCCGCCCGGGTTCGAGCGCCGCGAGCTGGGTCAGATCATCGAGGGCCTCGCCGTCCAGCACGAGACGCTGACGGAGCAGGCGGTGGAGCTCGAGCTGCCCGGCGAGCTGGGCGACTGCGCCCTGCCGACGAAGATCGCGATCTACCGGATCCTCCAGGAGGCGCTCGCGAACGGCCACCGGCACTCGGGCGCCACCCGGCAACGCGTGAGTGTCGAGCGGCGAGGCCTGTCGCTCGCGCTGACCGTCTCGGACGACGGGCGCGGCTTCGAGCCGCAGCGCGTGCTGGCGCGCGAGGAGGACGTGGGCGTCGAGGGGGGGCACTTCGGGCTGCGGGGCATTCAGGATCGCGTAGAGATGTTGGGCGGCACCTTCACCCTCGAGAGCGCGCCCGGCCGCGGAACCTCGCTGACCGTCGAGCTGCCGGCGGAATGAGGCGAGGCCCATGATCCGCGTGCTGCTCGCCGACGACCACGCGATCGTGATCGAGGGCCTGCGCGCGCTGCTCGACGGCGAACCCGACATCAAGGTCGCCGCCTGGACCACCGACGGCACCGAAGTCGTCAGGCTGGTCGAGCAGCACAAGCCGGACGTCGTGGTGCTGGATCTCGAGCTCACGAGCATCAAGGGGACGGAAGTCATCGCCGCGCTGCGCGAGCGGAGCACGCCTCCGCGAGTGCTCGTGCTCACCGCCTACAACGACGGCGAGTCGCTCCGCTCCGCCCTCGACGCCGGCGCCGAAGGCCTCGCGCTGAAGACCGAGTCGCCGCAGCAGACCCTGACCGCCATCCGGCAGGTGCACGCCGGCCAGCTCGTGTTTCCCCAGGCCGCACGCCGCTGGATCGAGGGCCGGGCGGGAGGGGGGGCGCCGGGCGACTTGACGCCGCGCGAGCGCGAGGTCTGGGCGCTGGTCGCGGGCGGACTTACCAACCCGCAGATCGCCGAGCGGCTCGGCCTGTCCGACAACACGGTGAAGTTCCACGTGCAGCATCTCTTCTCGAAGCTCGGGGTGAAGAACCGCACCGAGGCGGCGCTCAAATACGCACACGGCCGCTAGGGTGGACGCGGAGGAGATGATCGAGACGAAAGAACGAGGCGCCCTGATGCAGTCGTGTCAGGGCGCCTCGCGCGTGAGGGGTACGCCGCGGGGTCAGGCGCGAGCGGCGCCGACCTCCTCGGGCTTCCACATGCTGATCTTCCGCGTCTCCGGCATCAGGAACAGGCTGAGCAGGAACGCCACCGCGGGGACGATGATGGGATAGAGCAGCGCCGAGCCGAGATTGCCGTGGCTGTTCAAATAGGCCGACGTCGTGATGATCGGCACCAGCCCGCCGCCCCACCCGTTGCCGATGTGATAGGGCACGGACACCGAGGTGTAGCGGATCCGGGCCGGGAAGTACTCGGCGAGGAACGCTCCGATGGGGCCGTACACCATGCCCACGTAGGAAACCATGATCGCGACGATCAAGATCGCCAAGGGATAGTTGGTGTTGGCCGGATCCGCGGCCTTGCCGAGCGCCGTGTACAGCGGGTAGTAGGTGAGGGCCGCGAGCGCGAACCCCGCCAGAATGATCGGCTTGCGGCCGATCTTGTCCGAGAGCCAGCCGAACAAGATCAGCGTGGGCGTGGCGATGAGCAGCGCAATGCCCGTAATGATGGCCGGGGTCAAGACGTCCGGCTTGCGTATTTGCTGCAGGAAGTAGAGCGCCCAGAACTGGCCTGAATACCACACGACGCCCTCGCCGAGCACGACGACGCTGGCGATCACGACGTACTTGAAGTTCTGACTCAAAAACGCTTCGCGCCACGGGTTGGTCGCCGTCTGCCCTCTGGCTTTGATGGCCTGGAAGATCGGCGTCTCCTGGAGCCGGAGCCGGATGTAGATGGCGATTGCGACCATGAGGAGCGAAAGCAGGAACGGAATCCGCCATCCCCACGCGTTCCATGCCTCAGTGCCGACGCCCTCCCGCGTCCCGATGATCACGGCCAGGGACACCACGATGCCGAGCGTGGGGGACGTCTGCAGCCAGCCGGTGTAGTAGCCCCGTTTCTCATCGGGGACGTGCTCGGCGACATAGGTGATCGCACCGCCATACTCTCCGCCCAGGCAGAGCCCCTGTATGAGTCGCAGGAAGAACAGGATGAATGCGGCCGCGACCCCGATGCTAGCATAGCTCGGGACCACGCCGATCAGCGCCGTCGAGAGGCCCATGCCGCTCAGCGTAATGAGGAAGGTGTACTTGCGCCCCACCAGATCGCCGATTCGGCCGAAGACGAAGGCTCCAAGAGGCCGAATCAGGAAGCCGACCGAGAAGATCGCGACGGTTGAGAGGAACGCGGCGACCGGATCGGTCTTCGAGAAGAACTGGACGGACAAGATGGCCGCCAGACTGCCGAAGATGTAGAAATCGTACCACTCGATCACGTTCCCGACTGCTGCGGCGATGACGACCCGACGAAGTTCCTTGGTGGAGAGACTGGGCGCCGTCATTACTCCCCCTCGAGGGTGTGGGTGTGTGCGTGAAACCCGCAGTCTCCGTGCCGAGCCGAAGTGCTCGGCTCCTGTGGTCGGCTCCTATGGTAGCTCTGACCGGCGCGTGGCGCCAGCACCACAACACCGCCACGAATCAGCCACGTTGCCGAGCGTGCCCGCGTGCCCCCTCACTTCACGATCGTCAGGCCGTGCGGCACTGCGCCCGGGAAGACGTAGGCATACATCAAGACGATGAGCCCCACGACCGCACCCAGCACGACCGAATGCCAGAACACCCACCGGAAAATCGTGCCCTCGTTGCCCACCTGATTCGTCGCCGACGTCGCCACGGTGATGGACTGCGCGTCCACCATCTTGCCCATCACGCCGCCGGCCGAGTTGGCCGCGCACATCAGGACCGGGTCGAGGTTGAGCTGTTGCGCGGTGATCCGCTGCAAGCTGCCGAACAGCGCGTTCGACGAGGTGTCGCTGCCGGTCAGGGCGACGCCGAGCCAGCCCAGGTACGTGCCGAAGAAGGGGAACAGCCAGCCGGTGCGCGTGAACGCCAACCCGAGCACTGCGTCCAGGCCCGAATAGCGAGTCGTGAACCCCAACCCCAGCATGAACGAAATCGCGATGACCGCCAGCTTCATACGCTTGAGCGTAGACCAGAAGATCCTGGCGAGCTGGACCGGGCCCACTCCGAGCAACAGACCGGCGACGATCGCGGCGAAGAAGCACCCGGTGCCGGTTGCCGAGAGCCAGTTGAAATCGTACCGCGCCGCTTCGGGGGTGAGTTTGGTCACAACCGGCGCGGCGCGTGTCACCGCGAGGTGCAAGTAGGGCACGTCCCAGACCGGAGTGGTGGCGCGGTTCATCGCCGCTTTGACGGGGGGCAGACCCCACACGAGCACGAAGACCGAGAGGATGGCGAACGGCATCCAGGCCTTGATGATCTGACCCGCGGTGTGCCGCCGCACGCCAGGCGCCGGAGCCGGCGCTGCGCGCTCATGCTCCAGCCTCCAGATCCGTTTCGGTTGCCAGAACCGCAGGAAGATCACCGTGACGAGGAGGGAGATGACCCCGCCCGCGATGTCGACGAGGTTCGAGTCCACGTGGTTGGACCAGAGGTACTGCGTTGCACTGAACGAAACCCCCACCACCAGGATGGCGGGCAGCACCTCGAAGGTCTCGCTCCAGCTCACCATGGCTCGGACCAGCCAGAACGGCACGATGATCCCGGTGATGGGGAGGATGCGGCCGATCATCGCGCTCAGGTCGGATTCCGGCAGGCCCGACACAGCCGCGAGCGTGTGCACCGGTGTCCCGATGGCGCCCCACGCAACCGGCGACGTGTTGGCGAGTAGATTGAGGGCCGCGGCGTGGAACGGCTTGAACCCGAGGCCGATCATGAAGGCGCCTGCGATCGCCACCGGTGCGCCGAAACCCGCCGCGCCTTCGATGAACGCGCCGAAGCAGAACGCCACCATCAGCAACTGCAGGCGCCGGTCGGCAGTGATCCCGGCGACCGACTCCTTCATGATCTCGAACTGGCCAGTGTGAACGGACACGTCGTACAGATAGACCGCGGCGAGCACGATCCAGGCGATCTTGAGCACGCCGAACCCGACTCCATACACGAAGCTCATGCCCGCGAGCCGCAGGGGCATCCCGAAGACCAGGACAGCGACCAGCACCGCCGTCCCAGCACCGGCGATCGCGCACCAATGCGGCTTCACTCTCAGCCCCGCCAGCAGCCCGAACAGCACCAGGATCGGCAGCGCGGCCACGAGAGTAGAAAGGATCCAGTTGTGCAGCGGATCGTAGACCTGGGTCCACGCCATGGTTGCCTCCTCGTTAGACACCGTTCGCTACGTCAGGCGTACCGTCCAGACGACAGCGCGAACCGCCCCCGCGACGTCGTGGCTGTGCCCGGCGATCCGCACCACGCCGTCATGGCCCTCGGAGATGGCCGCGGCGGAACTATGCTCGCCGCCGAGCGTGCCCAGGTCCAGCATGGTCCCGTCCGGCGTCCGGAGAAACGCGCGGGTCAGCGGGAGGCCCCGCGCGTCGGTCCCACCGGTTTGGCTCACGCCCACGATGCAGCCGAGATCGTTGATGTCATTGGCGCAGCTGGTCCGTCCGCCGAGAGTGCCGAGATCGAGCATGCCGGCCTGTGCTGTCCACAGAAACGCATGACCACTTCCGCCCACGATCTCGGCCCGATTGTTGATGCCCAGCGCGATGCTGAGGCCCGCGCCCAACGCACCGAGGTCCCGCATGCCATCGACCGGCGTCCAGAGAAATGCGTGCGGGTGCCCGGTCCGCGTCTCCGTCAAGCCCACCACCGCGCCCTCGTCGTTCACGTCGTGCGCGATGCTCGTGGTCCCGGCGCCCCCCAGGCTGCCCACGTCGACCATGGTGCCGGGCTCCGGGATCACGAAGGCGTGTTTCGCAACCGCTCCACGGAGCCGACTGTGCCCCGCCACCTGGCCACGCCGATTCACGGCGAGCGCCTCGCTCTCGTTCCCTCCCAGCGTGCCGAGGTCGAAGCTCGTGCCCTCGGACAAGAGGTAGGCGTGAAAGTCGCCGAAGCCCGTGTCCCCGCCGCCGGTGATCTCGCCGTTCTCGTTAATGTCGTTGGCCGAGGTGTTCACGCCGGTGAGCGGCTTCAAGTCTACGATCCCCAGATCCTCCTGCCAGAGGAACGCCCTGGTCCGGCCCAGGCCGTCGCGGCTCGTGCCCACCACCTGGCCCCGCCGGTTCACGGCCTTCGCCTGGCTCACCGCGCCACCCAGCGTGCCAAGCTCGCGAATCGAAACTACCGGCGCCCGAGCTGCTTGCTGGCCCACAGGCCTGCCTGGACGGCGGTGTCGGCCGTCGGTCCATCGAAGCGCTGCACGAGGATGGCGGCGCGACCGTCGCGGTTGACGGCCACCATGTGGAAGATCGAGACCTGACCTTCGGCCGGGCTGTACCGCAGCCGCAACTGCGCGCCGCCCGCTTCGCCCGCGGCGCCGAGCGGGATCGCCGGCCGCGCCCGAGCGTTGTAGTCGTCCACGAAGGCCTGGAGCACGTCCATCGCGTCTTTCTGTGGTCGCGGCTCGGTCATGCGTCTCGCCTTTCCTTAGTAGGAGTGCGGAGCCGTTCGACGATCACGCCGGCCTGCCCGGTTGCGAGCAGTTGGTAGCGTGGCTGACCGAGCGGATCCCGCTCCACCGACTGGGCGCAGTAGGCGGGAAGCCAGGCGGGATAGTGGCCCGGTGTGCCCCACCCGCTCGTGTCGAAGGCCGTTCGGCCGTCTGTGACCCGGAGGAGGGCGAGCGGGCTGTCCTGGGCGGCGGTCAGGGCAGCGGGATCGAAGTCGGCGGCCCCGAAGAGCAGGCCCGCCTCGGCGTTCGCTTCGTGGACGTGCTCCCGCAGCAACTCGACTTCGGCGGCCACGATCGCTCGTTGTTGTCGCCGGCATGCGATGAGGACACGCCGCTGCCAGCCGGTGCCCCTCACTACGCCTTTGAGCTCAAGGAGATAGCCGCGCTCGGGCTCGGGGAGCTGCGAGCACCGATGGGTGCGCAGCTCGGAAACGTCGAGCCCGATCTTGCGCAGCTCACGCATCACCAAGATCTCGAAATGCTCGGGAGTGAGCTCTGGTAGCTCGAGCATCGGGGGGACACTAGAGCACCGGCGCGCCTACCGCCAGACCCGCGCCGGCCGAGCGATTCCGACGCTGGGACCGGGGGTTGCGTCCTTAGAAACCGCTCCTTATATCATCCGGCAATCGAGTCCGGCCCAGCCCCACTCTTCATGCGGGGAGGATTCCATGCAGGTCAGTCGGCGTGATTTCCTGCGGCTCACGGCCAGTGGTGGAGCGGGAACGGCGATCGGCGGACTGGTCGGACTCGGGGTGACGCTCGCCCCGGCCGCGGCGCGGGCGCAGGAGCTGCGGATCAAGGACGCGAAGACGACGCCGAGCATTTGCCCGTTCTGCTCGGTGGGGTGCGCGACCCTGATCCACACGGTGAACGGCAAGATCGTCAACATCGAAGGCGACCCGCGCAGCCCGCACAACGAGGGCACCCTCTGCCCCAAGGGCGCGGCGATCTACCAGCTGCACATGAACCCGAACCGCGCCACCAAGGTGCTGCATCGCAAGCCTGGTGCCAGCGATTGGGAGGTCGTCGAGCTCGAGTGGGCCATGGACCGGGTGGCCGAGCTGATCAGGAAGACCCGCGACGAAACGTTCATCGAGAAGCTCCCGAACGGGAAGCTCGTGAACATGACCCCGGCCATCTTCGGGCTGGGCGGCGCGACGCTCGACAACGAGTTCAACCACGTGTGCCAGAAGTTCTGGCGCGGGCTCGGGGTCGTCGCTATCGAGAATCAGGCCAGGATATGACACAGCTCTAGCGTCCCCGGTCTGGGGACACGGTTCGGTCGGGGCGCGGCGACTCTCTATCCGCGCAACCTCGAGCATACCGACTGCTTCGTTATCATGGGCTCGAACATGGCGGAATGCCACCCGGTGGCGTTCCGCTGGCCCATGAAAGCGAAGTTGAACGGGGCGAAGCTGGTGCATGTCGATCCCCGGTTCACGCGTACCAGCGCGGTCGCCGACCTGCACGTGCCGATCCGCGCCGGCTCGGACATCGCGTTCCTCGGCGGGCTGATCAATTACGTCATCAACTCGAAGCGGTGGAACACGGACCCCTTCTTCAAGGAGTTCGCGGTCAATTACACCAACGCCGCGACGATCATCGGCGACGACTTCAAGGACACCGAGGATCTGGAGGGCGTCTTTTCGGGAATGGTGAAGTTCACCGAGCCGGCGTTCTGGCCGTACAACGGCCTCGAGGGTCGGTACGACAACGCGAGCTGGGCGTACAAGCGGGGGCCGAAGGCCCCGGGCCCAGCCACGAAGGACTTGATCGCGAAGCGCGCCGGCCCGCCGTTCGACGACCTGGTCCGCTCGCTCAAGCCGGGCCCGGCCGAAAAGGATCCGACGCTTCAGAATTCACACTGCGTGTTCCAGATCCTGAAGCGGCACTTCAGCCGCTACACGCCCGAGATGGTGGAACAGGTCTGCGGATCGCCGAAGGAGAAGTTCGTCAAGGTCGCCGAGCTGCTGCTCGAGAACTCAGGTCGCGACCGCACCAGCGCGTTCGCCTACGCGGTGGCCTGGACCCAGCACACCTACGGCGTACAGATGATCAGCTGCTGCGCGCTGCTCCAGCTGCTGCTCGGCAACATCGGCCGGCCCGGCGCGGGCGTGATGGCGCTGCGCGGCCATGCGGCGATCCAGGGCTCCACCGACGTGCCGACCCTGTACCACAGCATCCACGGGTACATGAACGCGCCGTCGGCACTGCGGCCGCACGAGACGCTGCGCGATTACATGGCAGCCGAAACCAGCCCCACGAGCTATTACGGCAACCTGCCGAAGTTCCTGGTGTCGTACTTGAAGTCGATGTACGGCGCCGCCGCGACGACCGAGAACGACTTTGGCTACGACTGGCACCCCAAGATCCTCGGCGACCACTCCCACATCGCCACCTTCGCGGCGATGGCCGACGGGAAGGTCAAGGGGATGTGCTGCGTCGGCCAGAACCCCGCCACTTCGCTCAACGGGGGCGCGACGCGTCTGGCGATGCGCCAGCTCGACTGGCTCGTGGTGAAGGACAACTGGCTCACCGAGACGGCCACGCACTGGTATCTCGGCCCCGAGGTGAAAAACGGCGAGGTGAAGATCGCGGACATCAAGACCGAGATCTTCTTCTTCCCCTCGACCCAGATCGCCGAGTACGACGGCAGCTTCACCAACACGCAGCGGATGCTGCAATGGCACTCCTTCGCCGCGAAGGCGCCAGGGGATTGCCGCACCGACAGCTGGTTCTACCACAACCTGGCGAAGCGGCTCAAGAAGTCGTACGCGAGCTCCAAGCTGCCGCGGGACCAGGGCTGGAACAACGTCACCTGGGACTTCGATCCCGATGCAGGTGAAGAACCCCTGTACCCGGGCGAGATCAGCGCGCGCAAGGTGCTGCGCGAGATCAACGGCTATCAGACGGCTGACCCGAAGCAGCATCTCAAGGGCTTTGGCGAGCTGAAGGACGATGGGTCGACGACGTGCGCCTCGTGGATCTACTGCGGCTGCTACCCGGCGTGGGATCAGAACCTCACGGCGCGGCGCGAGGCCGATCCGCCGGGGGTGCCGGGCGCGCACCTGAAGTGGGGTTGGGCCTGGCCGGCCAACCGGCGCGTCATGTACAACCGCGCGTCCGCCGACTTGAAGGGCAACCCCTGGAGCGAGCGCAAGCGCTGGGTGTGGTGGGACGCGACCTTCGTTAATCCACCCGACCCGAAGACCGGCAAGGCGGTGCCACGCGGCAAGTGGGTGGGCTACGATGTGCCTGATTTCGGCGCGACCAAGGCCCCCGACGCGCAGCCGAAGCCGGACGGCATCGCCCTCGACGCCCTGTCCGGCACGCAGCCGTTCATCATGCGGGCAGACGGCCGGGGCTGGCTGTTCGTACCGGCCGGTCTCGTGGACGGACCGCTGCCGACGCACTACGAGCCGCACGAGTCGCCGATCCAGAACCCGCTGTACAAGCAGCAGACCAGCCCGGTGCACAAGGTCTGGGCGCCGGGCAAGCCGTACAACAAGCTCGCCGCGGTGGGCGACCCGAAGTTCCCGTACGTCATCAGCACGTACCGGCTGACCGAGCACTACCTGGCGGGCGCGATGAGCCGCTGGCTGCCGTGGCTCGCCGAGCTCCAGCCCGAGCTGTTCATCGAGCTCGGGCACGACCTGGCCAAGGAAAAGGGGATCAAGAACCTCGATTGGGTGGTCGTGTCGAGCCCGCGCGGCCATATCCGCGCGAAAGCGCTCGTCACCCATCGCATCGGCGTGATGCACATCGCCGGTAAGCGCATCCACCACGTGGGCATGCCCTGGCACTGGGGCTGGATGGGCTTGAGCACCGGCGACGTGGTCAACGACCTGACGTCCTGGGTCGGCGATCCCAACGTGTCGATCCACGAAGGCAAGGCATTCGTCTGCAACGTGGAGAAGGCGTGATATGCCGGAGCCCATGGGATTCTTCACCGACACCACGGTGTGCATCGGCTGCAAAGCGTGCGAGGTCGCGTGCAAGGAATGGAACCAGCTCCCGGCCGAGAACGGCGGGGTCGGAGAGCTGAGCGGCGACAGCTACGACAACACCCGCAAGCTGGACGGTATCCATTGGCGGCACGTCCGCTTCATCGAGCAGTTCAAGGGTCCCTACGACGGCCGCTGGCTCATGATGAGCGACGTGTGCAAGCACTGCGTCCAGGCAGGATGCCTCGAGGTGTGCCCCACCGGCGCCATCATCCGCACCGAGTTTGACACAGTCGTGATCCAGTCCGACGTCTGCAACGGGTGTCGCGCCTGCATTGCGGCGTGCCCGTTCGGCGTGATCGACGTGAACCCCGTGTCCGGCACCGCGCAGAAATGCACGCTCTGCTACGACCGGCTCAAGGTGGGGCTCGAGCCCGCGTGCTCGAAAGCGTGCCCGACGGACTCCATTCAGTTCGGGGAGATCTCCGAGCTGCGGACGCGGGCGCACAAGCGCGTCGACCAGCTCAAGGCGCAGGGCGTCAAGGCCGAGCTCTACGGCGCCGACCCCGACGGGGCGCTCGGCGGTCTCAATTCGTTCTACCTGCTGGTCGACGAGCCCGAGGTGTACGGACTGCCACGGCACCCGCAACTGCCGTCGCGGAACCTCGCCAAGAGCGCCACCTTCTCGGCGGCGAGCGCCGCTGTATTGGGCGTGCTGGCGCTCGTCGGCCTGCGGAAACGGCGCATGGACGAGCAGAGCCGCGGAGGGGGAGGCCCGGGACATGTCTGACACCTTCTTTACCGGCGCGCCCCATTGGACCTGGTTCATCATTCCGTATTTCTTCGTGGGCGGCCTCGCCGGCGGGGCGTATTTCCTGGCGGCCGTCTTGGACTGGTTCGGCGGGCCTGAGGATCGTCCCGTCGTTCGGACGGGATACGACGTCGCCGCGGGCGGCGCGATTCTCTCGGGTCTGCTCCTGACGATCGACCTCGGGCGGCCGCTGCGCTTCTGGCACATGCTGTTCCAGTCCGCAAACCTCCCCGCCATCATGTTCAAGGCGTGGTCGCCCATCTCCTTCGGAGCGTGGGCGATTCTTTTGTTCGGGCTGTTTTCCGTGCTCTCCGCCCTCGGGGCGAGGGCCGAAGAGGGGCGGCTCCAGATGCCGGCACTGCGCGTCGTCGGCGGCGTCGTGCGCGGCGGGGTCGCCAAGCTCGTCGCGGGCGTCGGCGGCCTGCTGGGGCTCTTCATCGCCGGTTACACGGGGATCCTCCTGTCGGTCACCAACCGCCCCATCTGGGCCGACAGCCCGTGGTTGGGGGCGCTGTTCATCGCATCAGGGGTGTCGACCGGCACGGCGGCGCTCATCCTCCTCTCCCCGGGACGCGGGGCAACGGAGCGCTCGCTCGGGTGGCTGTCGTCGTTCGACGCGAAAACGCTCGTGGTCGAGCTGCTCGTGCTGATCGCCTTCATCGTGTCGCTGGGCTCGGTCAACCGGGTCTGGGTGAGCGTCTGGGGGTTGTTGCTGCTCGTCGGCGTCGTCTGGTTCGGGATCCTGGCTCCGCTCCGCATGCACGCCAAGCGACAGCCCCTGGCCAGTGCCGCGAAGCTGGTGCTCCTCGGTGGCTTCCTGTTGCGGCTCGCAACGATCCTCGCGTCCGAAGGGATCGATCGCTACCGTATGGCAGCTGGGCTGTAGCGTGACCACGAGACATCGCTGGTGGTTGATGCTGACGCTGGCCGGCGTCGCAGGGTGTGCGAGCCCCGAGGCGTCGCGCGTGCGGGGGGGCGGGCCCGGCGCCGATCTGGGCAACCACGACGCCGTGACCGAATTGCACCAGGGCGCGAAGATGTATTATCGAACGCCCTGCCGCACCGTGAAGGTGAAATGCTCTGGCCCAATGCCCGCATTCGGCACGCGCGGAACGTAGAGATCCTGGAGCGGGTGGCCGCCGCCCGCCGTGAAACGCCCGAGTCCGAAGCCTGGCTCGGGCTCCTCGAGGCGGCGCTCGGCGAGAGTGAAGACGGCGCCATATGGGAGGCCGCCGTGCCTGCACCCGCGGCTGAGCGACCCGTCAAGGCGCCGATGTTGACTCATACCCAGGTAACGCTCGACGGGCGCGCGGCACGGGGCTGGGTCCGCCGCCTCCTGAAGCTCTCCCCTCCGGTGAATCCGCGGCGAATCGACGGGCTGGCGTTGCTCGAGGCCGCGGTCTGCCACGACGACGCACGTATCGACGCCCTGGCCGCCGCGGCAGGCGCCGAGCCGCACGCCCTGCGCGTCCTCGGTCAGATGGCGGCATTGCCGCTGCTCCAGGCGTGCGCCCGCGGCTTGGCGAGCGAGCTCCCGGCCACCTGGTGGGAGGGGTACTGCCCCCTGTGCGGGGCGTGGCCCGTCGTGGCCGAGTATACCGGGCTCGAACGCAAGCGTCGGTTGCGCTGCGGGCGCTGCGGCACGGGATGGGCGATCCCGCACCTGCGGTGCGCGTACTGTGATGAGACCGAGCACGGCAACCTCGGCTACCTCACGCCCGAGGCGGGTGAGCAAACGCGAAAGATCGAGGTCTGCCACAGCTGCAAGGGGTACGTGAAAGGCTTCACCACGGTGCGCGCGCTCGCCCCATGGGCGATCCTGCTGGACGACCTGACGACCGTCTCGTTGGATGTCGCGGCGCTCGAGCGCGGGTACCGCCGGCCGGAACGACCAGGGTATCGGCTGGAGTGCCGGATCACAGAGGCGCGTGGTGGAGGATGGTGGAGGGCTTGAACGCGCGCCCGAGCCAGATCTGCGGTGAGCTCCTCGCCACGCTCGACGCGTCGGAGGGGCGACGCCGCCGCCGCCGGCGCGACACGACACCCGACGCGATCGGCCTGACGATCAAGCGGGACTTGCTCGAGCGAGCCATCGCCGCCGACCCCGAGCCCGATGAGTTCGAGACGTGGCTGCACGAGCAGTGCCTGGCCGCCGCCGGAAGCGAAGGCGGCGTGCGGGCCATGGCGCTGTCGATCTTCGAGGAGTGGCGCCTGGCCCACGACGCGGACGCGTTCCGGGAATGGCTGACGCGTGGGGCACCGTCGGACGACGCACTTTCTGAGTGAAGGAGAAACGATGCACGTCGCTCTGCGCACGAGGGTTGCGGTTTTCGCTGGCATGGTCCTCACAACGGCTGGTTGCGGTGGCGGCACCCGCGGGCGGGCATGGCCGCCCGCCGGGCCACCGCCGGAGGTCGTGAAGCCACTCCTCGTGCCCGACAGTCCGTACTACCTCATCTATTCCCCGCCGGTCAACCTGGCGAAACCGCCGGATACCACGGCCCACGGGCGGAAGCCCGGGGGTTAACGCCCCGACGGTGGCTGGCATCGAAATCCGAAGCCTGAGAAAGCACTTCGGGGATCTCCACGCGGTCGACGGGGTGGACCTGTCGATCGGCGACGGGGAATTCCTCGTCCTGCTCGGCTCCTCCGGCTCGGGGAAGACGACGCTACTGCGCATGATCGCCGGGCTGGAGCGACCCACGTCGGGCGAGATCCACATTGGCGACCAGCGCGTGGACGGCGACGTGCCCCCGCGGGCCCGCGGGATCGCCATGGTGTTCCAGAGCTACGCTCTCTACCCCCACC
>Ga0209235_1000549_pt1 | contig 19089 bp, 16 predicted proteins | sample GraSoi013_1_20cm_4_FD_185817 | JGI IMG/M metagenome (GOLD analysis project Ga0209235, IMG submission 185817) | Grasslands soil microbial communities from the Angelo Coastal Reserve, California, USA - Sample 09_25_2013_1_20cm (SPAdes) (version 2) | ecosystem: Environmental > Terrestrial > Soil >... | reverse complement strand
TCCGATCCCGTCTCGCCCTGCGCCTCGCGCTGTGCGCCGCTGCGGCGGCGGCCGCCTGCGTCTACCCGACCGAGCACGACGCCGACGTGCACGTCAGCGTCACGCCGTTGCCGATCCTGATCCGCGGGACCGACACGCTGGCCACGGCGCGGGCCTGGCAGCTGGTCGGCACGGGCGACTCCGTCGAGATCACGAACGTCAGCTTCGTCTGGTCGAGCGGTAACTCGGCGGTGGCGACCGTGGACCCGAACGGGCACATCGTGGGCATCAAGTCCGGTACCACGACGATCCGCGCCGCCGCGGCGAACTTCGACAAGCGGTCCCAGCCGGGTGACATCACACTGCGGGTCGCCGAGCGGCTCGAGATCGACAGCATACGACCCCCGAAGGTGCATTTCGGCGACACCATCACCGTGTATGGCGTCGGCGTCGACTCCATCTTCCAGGCGCAACTGGGTCAGGGGGTCCTGATCCCCAACATCTTCCGGCGCAGTCGGGATGCGAACGGGTACGCCCGGAGCGTGTATTGGGTCCCGCCGCCCGCGCGCCGCGACTCGCTGTTCTACATCGGCAACGGCGTGTTCGGGTTCTCCAAGGACACAGTCCGGGTGATCCAGCAGGACTTGTACGAGACGGCGTTGCCACCCCACGACGCCGCGCCGGCGATCCTCGATCTCGATGGCCCGCGCCCTTTCCCGGGGACTGCGTTCGCGTCCGTGCTGTTTCTCAATCCGGCGCTCGCCTTCGAGGTGCTGCCCCGCGATAGCCTAGTGCCGTCGTGCGGCTCGTGCGGCGTCGACTGGTACCGCTTGCAGCAGACCACTCCGCGCGACAGCCTGACGATCATCATCACTGCTCCCGCGGTGAAGGGGACGTTCGCAGGGTTTGTGAGTGATGGGTTCGGCGGAGCGAACGCGTGGACGGTCGGCCCGGGCTCCCACAATTGCCGCGGCAAGAAATTCTCGCCTAAGGAAGCCGTCGGCGACTCGACGATCGTCGCGCTCGCTGGGATGCCCCCTGCGAGTCTCGACGTCGTCGCGCTCTTTACGCAACCGGGGCGCTACGGGCTGACGGTGGTCGAGGGCTACCTCACGAGCGACAGCCTCGACGCGCGCATCGTGAAGGACGCGCACGAGGAGGACGACTACTGCGACGCGCCGGGCGCTCAGGTCCTGGAGACCCTTCCCTTCCAGGCGACCCTGACGATCGACAACCCGCACGACGTGGATTGGATCAAGTTCAGCGTCCCCAGCCAGCAGCTCGTGCGGATTCGGACAGTGGCGCTCCCCGCCGTCGCGGGGAAGGACTCGAGCGACATCGATGTGTACCTGCTTCATGACAACGGCCCCGGGAACCCTCCCGATTCCCTCGGCGCGTTCGCGCATCCGGGCTCGACCATTGACACCACGTTCGGGTTGCTCCTCGGATTGCCCGCCGGCAATTACTACGCTGTCGTCGTGGACTTCGCGGGCGTGCCAACCCCGTACGAGATCTGCATCGGGAACTGCACCGTCTTCCCGGTCGCTCCCGCCCCGGCGCCGACGCCCGCTCAGCTCCAGGCGGCTACCCGCCGGCGTGCCGCGCTCGAGGCCCGCACGGCCGCCCTCCGCGCCGCGAGGCTGCGCGACTGATGGCGAACGGCACCGTCGAGTGCATCCACTGCCACACCCCGCTGCCCGAGAACAGCCGCTATTGTTTCGCGTGCGGGGCTGACGTATCGGGGGGCGACGCGGCGCCGTCCACGAGCAGCGTGGACGTGCTGCGTGAGCGGCTGCAACGGCTGATCGAGGGGAAGTACCAGATCGAGCGCCTGCTGGGCAAGGGCGGGATGGCCGCGGTGTTCCTCGCCCATGACCTCACCCTGGAGCGCGAGGTGGCGATCAAGGTCCTCCCCCCGGACGTGGCGCAGGACGAGCAGGTGGTGCGCCGCTTCCAGCAGGAAGCGAAGACCGCCGCCAAGCTCGACCACCCCAACATCATCCCGATCTATCGGGTCGAGAGCGAGGGCGGGCTCAACTACTTCGTGATGAAGTACATCTCGGGCACGTCGCTCGAGGACCTCCTGGAGAAGCGGCAGCCCCTCGCGTTCGACCACATCCAGCGCGTGCTGTGGGAGGCCGCGTGCGCGCTGGGGCACGCCCACCAGCGTGGCGTGGTGCACCGGGACGTGAAGCCGGCGAACATCATGTTCGACCACCACGGCCGCGTGATGCTCACCGACTTCGGGATCTCGAAGGCTCTGCAGGCGGCGACTGGCTTCACCGCGACCGGCATGATCATCGGGACGCCCCACTACATGGCGCCCGAGCAGGCGAAGGGCCAGACGGTGGACGGCCGGGCGGACCAGTACTCGTTGGGCATTGTCGGCTACCGCATGCTCACGAGCGAGCTGCCGTTCAGCGGCGACTCCGTGCACACGATCCTCTACAAGCACATCTTCGAAGAAGTGCCGCTCGCCAAGACGCGGCGCGCCGACGTTCCGGACTTCCTCTCGACCGCGATCGCTCGCGCACTCTCCAAGGAGCCCGAGCATCGCTTCCCCACGATGGAGGAGTTTGCGACCGCCGTGTGGCCGGAGCAGCCGGTGGCGGCCCCCGCCCGCGGCGCCGCGGCGCGGGCGCCCAGGGCGCCTCGAGTCGTCACGGCCGACACCCCGACCGAAGTCACGTCCGCCCCCACGTCACCGCTTCGCGCGGCGCCGCGTCCCAAGCCGGGCGCTCGGCATGCCCCTACGGCTCCGCGCAAATCGCGGGCGGGACTCGTCGCCGGCGTGGTGGCGCTGCTCGGTGTACTCGGGACTGGGGGCTACTTCCTGCTCGGGCGCTCCAAGCCGGAGCCTCAGTCCAGCGAGAGCCAAGCGCCTCCGAGCGGGCCGGTGGCGACGCCCGTCGAGACGGTGCGCGTGGCCGCGCCGCCGCGCCGTGAGCGGCAGCGGGAGAAGGCGCCGCCGCCCGCCGCCGCGGAAGCGCAGGGCTATCTCACGCTCGCGGCCGACCCCTTCGGCACGGTCTTCATCGACGGCGTGGAGATCGGCGTCACACCGATCTTCAGCTACGGCGTGAAGCCGGGCCGCCACGCGATCCGGGTGGAACGGGCTGGATACCGGACGCAGAACGAGACCGTGCAGGTGGACGCGGGCAACACCGTGACCAAGCGCTACACCCTCATCCAGGAGTAGCCATGACGGCGACGCGACGGACGCCATGGCTCGTGACCGCGCTCGTCCTGGCGGCGGCCCCCGCTGGGGCCCAGGCGGCGCGCAACGCCACGCTGCGCCAGGCGCTGCAAGCGTACGACCAGCTCAAGTTCCCGCAGGCGATCGTGCTCGCGAAGCGATCGCTGCGGGAGCCCCTGAGCGGCGCCGAGCGGGGGCGGGCGTACGAGCTCCTGGGATCGGCTTACAGCGCGATGGACTCTTCGCTCAAGGCGGTGGACGCCTTCAAGCAGGCGATCCTCATCGATCCCGACCGCCAGCTCGATCCGACCAGGATCTCCCCCAAAATCACGAGCGCCTTCCTGCTCGCTCTCGGGCAGGTGCTGGTCGTGCGTCAGCTCAAGGTCGACAGCGTGCGGTTCGTGGGCGGTCAGGCCGGGGCCGGCGTGCCCATCCGCTTCACTATCACGAGCCCCGCCCGCGTGCGCGTCCGCGCCCTGAGCGGCTCGACGAGCGTCCTCATCGATTCGTCTGCGGTCACGGGGACCGTGAGCCTGCGCTGGCCAGCGGTGCTGCGGAGCGGGGAGCCGGTGCCCCAGGGCACTTGGCAGATCGTGGTCGAAGCAACCGCCGGGCAGAACAGCTTCTCGGCCTCCCAGGGGGTGCGCGTCAGCTATGGGGCAGTGGACACGGTGGTGCACGTCACGAGCCTGCCCGGCTACCAGGAGCTGTCCGAGACGGAGATCCCGCCACAGAGCTGGCGGCCCGTCGGGCTCGCCTTCCTTTATACAGGGGGCGCACTCGTGGGCACCCTGGGGCTCGAAGGAGGCGCCGTGGGCACGGCCTCCAGGCGGGAGATCGGGGTCGTGGGGGTGGCGGCGGTGCTCGCGGGGGTCGTGATGACGCTCCGCCGGCCCGCTCCCCGGCCGGCGGAGGCCAACATCCTGTACAACCGGTTGCTGCGAGACCAGATCGTGCGGCGCAATTCCGACATCGCGAAGGAGAACGTGACCCGCCGCAAGCAGGTGGAGCTCACAGTCGTGCCCCTGCCCAAGGCTTCGGGGGGCCAGTGACCCGGGCCCTCGTGCTCGCGGTGGCGGTGGGCACGCTCGCCGTTGGTCCCGCGGGCGCTCAGCGCCTGACCATCGGGCCGCTGGGTGTGATGGCGGACTACAAGGAGGTGGACGCGGGGCTGCGCTACAGCGGGTGGGGCTACGGCAGCACGGCTACGGCCCAGTGGCGCAAGTTCAGCGCGGAGGTCGCCGTGGTCCGGCTCAGCCTCGACCCGACGACCGGGAGCAGCGCCCCGGCAGGGTTCAAGGCCACCCAGCTGGACGCCTGGATCGGATACGCCGTCTCACCGTACGCGTCGCTCGAAGTGGGGCTTGCCCGGCGCTCGCCTTCGGACGCCTTCGAGGCCCAGTCGCTCGGCGCGGTCCGGGTCGGTGCGCGGTCGGCGTATGAGATCGGGCCGGGCGCGATCGTCTCGTTGCGGGTGAACTATCTCGCGGCGGCCAAGTTCTCAGGCGGCGGCCACGCGCCGTTCGCGCTCGACCTGGGCCTCGGGCTCGACCTGCGATTGGCGAGCCGGGTCCACGCCCTCGCGCACTACCAGTTCCAGCGGGTGGACCGCAAGACGAACCCCGGTGGGACGGGGGAGATCTCGGCGCCGTTGCAGCTGAGCGTCGCACGGGCGGGTCTCGCGGTAGGGTTCTGACCGACCGGGAGCGTCACCATGGTACTGCGGCGCCGCCACTCTCTGCGCGAGGGGGTCATCCTCGGCCTCGTCGTCGCTACCAGCATCTGGCTGTGGATCGCGATCGTCGACGCCATCGCAGGTGAGCCGTTCCGGACGTTTGCGGTGCTGGGCGGCATGTGGCGCTTCACCGTGCTGCACTACGTGCTCTGCCTCGCGTACGGTGTGGCTGCCGTCGCCGTGGTGCACGGCGCGGCGCTCGAGCCGAGCCTGATGCTCGGCGCGGCATTCGCCTTCTTCATCCTGGAATTCGGGTTCGTCATGCTCACGGTGCTGCTCTCGCAGGTCGGTCTGGGGGAGCTCGCCTGGGTCCGGATCCTGGGCGGCAACCTGGTTGGAGCCATTGTCACGGTCGTGATGCTGTCGCGAAGGCACCCCCTGCGGCAGGGGCTGAAACAAGCGGAGGCGGAAGAAAAAGAATAAGGCAGACCGCGATCCCTGAAACGAAAACGGCGCCCAGCCTTGCGGGGCGCCGCATCGTTTAGGAACCGTGCGTGGTTACAGCTTCACGACGTTCTGCGCCGCCGGGCCCTTCTGACCCTGCACGACTTCGAACTCAACGCGCTCGCCCTCGGCCAGGGACTTGAAGCCCTGCGCCTGAATGGCGGTGTGATGCACGAAGCAGTCCTTGCCACCGTTCTCGGGCGTGATGAACCCGAAACCCTTGGCATCGTTGAACCACTTCACGGTACCGGTGATGCGTTCCATACTGGTGTTACTCCTGACGTAATGGTGTTCTGAGCGGCCACCGAAACAAAAAGGACCGTGGGCGACAGCCCAGGTCCTCCGATCAGTCTCTGGTGTTCAGCGCACGGCACCGTGCCGTGGCCCTTTCGCTCGCACGAAGGATCGCAGGAGGGTCGCGAAAAGTCAACCTCCCCCCAGCCGAGGTTCCGGGAATTCCTCAAACCCCCTATGTTCGCGCCATGCCCGACGTCCTGACCCGCCCCTGGCCCTGGTACGTCGCGGGCCCGATCATCGGTCTGATGGTCCCCGCCCTGCTGCTCCTGGGCAACAAGTCGTTCGGCTTCTCGAGCAACTTGCGGCACATTTGCGCGGCTTGCCTCCCCGGCAAGGTCGCGTTCTTCCGCTACGACTGGAAGAAGACCGGGAGCTGGAACCTTGCCTTCCTCGCCGGGACGCTGCTCGGCGGGTTTATCGGCGGCCGGCTCCTGGCTACGGGGAGCGTCGCCCTCTCCGCCCGAACCCGGGTGGCTCTGACCGCTCTCGGTCTGCACGACTTGTCGGGCCTCGTGCCCCGCGAGGCGTTCAGCTGGGCGGCGCTCGCGACCCCCCGCGGGATCGTCATGGTCGTTGTCGGGGGTTTCCTGGTCGGGTTCGGCACCGCCTACGCCGGCGGCTGCACCTCCGGGCACGCGATCTCGGGGCTCGCGGACTTCCGGAAGGCGTCGCTCGTCGCGGTGATCGGATTCTTCGTGGGCGGGTGGATCGCGACGTTCGTCGTGCTCCCGTTCCTCTTCTAGGTCGTGGTGACCGCCGCCGTTGCCCCCGAGCTCCGGACGCCGACGGCCCCGCGGCAGAGGCTGCTGGGCTACTTTCTCCTCGGGATCGTCTTCGGCGTCGTGCTCACGAAGTCCGAGGTCGTGTCCTGGTTCCGGATCCAGGAGATGTTCCGGCTGCACTCGTTCCATATGTACGGCGTCATCGGCACGGCCATTGCCGTGGCGGCGATCTCCGTCGCGCTGATCAGACGGCTCAGGGTTCGCGCGCTAACCGGAGAAGAGATCGCGATCGCGCCAAAGGCCTTCGGAACGGGGCGCCGCTATTGGATCGGTGGTACGGTCTTCGGCCTCGGCTGGGCGCTCACCGGTGCGTGTCCCGGCCCGCTGGTCGCGCTGATCGGCGGCGGAGCGACCGTGTTTGTGGTGGCAGTCCTGGCGGCGGTGGCGGGCACGTGGCTCTACGGCCTGCTGCGACCACACCTGCCGCATTAGGCGTCCTACCGTGTAACTCGATGCGCCAGCCGCGACTCGAACGCGGGACCTTCGGCTCCGGAGGCCGACGCTCTATCCAACTGAGCTACTGGCGCGGGTTGCGATGCAGGAAGGTAACCTAACCTCGTCCACCGAAGTGTCATGATGGTGCGTCGTAGCTGATTGCCCGCTCCGTCGCGGCCAGCTCATCCGGCCACACGCTCCAGGCGACCACACGCCGCAGCTTGGCAGCAAGCCATTCCCGGTCGACTCCCCTGAGTGGGCCAACGCCCTCCTGTCGTTTTGCTGTCACGTAAGACATGCACATATTGCACGATTATCAGTACATCCATTCGTATTAACACGGTCAGGCAGTAGCAGACTGTCAATGATATTGTGCATATTATGCACGAACTCAATGACACTATGTACCGTTGACCCGGAGGCTGCCGTGATGCTGTTCAGCTTGGCGTCGCCCCTGGCCCTCTCCGCTCAGGCGGCTCCCGCGGCGGACTCGCTCGCCAAGGCTGCGAGCGCCGCGGCCACGGCGAATACGGTCGCGATCAACTTCGTCTGGACGCTCGTGGCCGGGTTCCTCGTGATGTTCATGCAGGCCGGCTTTGCCATGGTCGAGACCGGCTTCACGCGTGCCAAGAACGCGGCCCACACCATGACGATGAACTTCATGGTGTACGGCATCGCGATGCTGGCGTACTGGGCGGTCGGTTTTGCGCTCCAGGCGGGCGGGGTCGGGGCGCTGGGGACGCTCGGCGGCTACGACAAGTTGGCCCACGAGGTCTCCCTGACGATCGGCGGGAAGGACTGGGGCCTGTTCGGCGGCACGGGGTTCTTCCTCACGGGCGTCGCCTACACCGCGCCAGTGTTCGCGTACTTCCTGTTCCAGATGGTGTTCATGGACACCGCCGCCACGATTCCCACCGGGGCCCTCGCCGAACGGTGGAGGTTCGCCGCGTTCGTCGTGTTCAGCGTGTTCGTCGGCGCGTTCATCTATCCCATCTACGCCAACTGGACATGGGGCGGCGGCTGGCTGGCGCTGCTGGGCAAGAACCTCGGCTTCGGCCACGGGCACGTGGACTTCGCGGGATCCTCGGTGGTGCACATGACCGGTGGGGTGATGGCGTTCGTCACCGCCTGGCTGCTCGGGCCGCGCCGGGGGAAGTACACCGCTGAGGGCACCGCCAACGCGATCCCGGGGCACAACATCCCGATGGCGCTCGTCGGCACGTTCATCCTCGCCTTCGGGTGGTTCGGCTTCAACGCCGGTTCGACGCTCGCGGGCTCGGACCTGCGCATCGGCGTGATCGCGACCAACACCATGCTCGCGGGCGCGGCGGGCGGCGTCAGCTCGATGCTCTACATGTGGCTCAGGTACGGGAAGCCCGACCCCTCGATGCTGGCGAACGGGACGCTCGCGGGGCTGGTCGCGATCACGGCACCGTGCGCCTTCGTGACCGCGCCGTCGGCGGTGCTGATCGGCGGCATCGCCGGCGTGCTCGTGTGCGCGGCGGTGTTTTTCATCGAGCGTGCGTTGCGGATCGATGATCCGGTCGGGGCGATCTCGGTGCACGGCGTGTGCGGGCTGTGGGGCATCCTGTCGCTCGGCCTGTTGGCGGACGGCACGTATGGCGACGGCTGGAACGGCGTCAACGGGGCCGTGCGGGGGTTGTTCTACGGCGACCCCGGCCAGTTCGTGGCGCAGTGCATCGGCGGGCTGGCCAATGTCGTCGGCGTGGGCGCGATGGCGTTCGTCGCCTACAAGGTCACCGCATTGGTGGTCGGCGGCCACCGTGTCGCGCCCGACGTGGAAGAGCTGGGGCTCGACCTGCCCGAGATGGGCGCGCTGGCCTACCCCGACACGCCCGAAGTCGCGTCGGCGGTCATCCTCAGCGAGACGGCCGCCGTCTCGTTGGGGTCGGGAGACCTGGAGCCGGAACCGGAACCTGCGTGAACTGGAGGACGAGCCATGAAACTCATCACTAGCGTCGCCCTCTGCACCGTGTGGCTGCTCGCGCCGGCAGCCCTTGCCGCCCAGACGGCGACGTCGGCCCCCCGCGACACGGCGGACACAAAGGCCGACCCGGCGCCGCTGCCGGCCGGCTTCAAGCTCACGGGCTTCGCCGAAGGGTCGTACGCGTACTCGGGCCGGAGCGTCGGGGACACGGCCATCGTCGGGCGATTGTACGACCGCCTGCAAAATCGCTTCATGCTCAACGCGCTCGCGGTGGTGCTCGACAAGCCGTACGACCCGGCGAAGTTCAGCGCAGGGTTCCACAGCGAGCTGCTGCTTGGCCAGGACGCGACGTTGATCAGATCAAACGGATTCGATCTGGGCGCCCAGGCCGACCTGCCACATCTCTACGTCACCTTGAACATCCCGACCGCCAGCGGGAACGGCCTGCAGATCAAGGCGGGGCGTATGGTCACCCTCATGGGCGTGGAGGTGATCGAGACCATCGCCAACCCCAACTGGTCGGAGGCTAACCAGTTCATCTACGTGGAGAACTTCACGGGGCTCGGTGTGAGCGTCGAGACAAGGTTCAGCCAGTACGTCGACGCCCAGTTCCGCGTGATCAACGGCTGGGACCAGGTCTCCGACAACAACACCCACAAGTCGCTGATGGGGCGCGTGGGTCTCTACCCCGACACCCTCACGTCCATCGGCCTCGTCGGGTACTGGGGCCCCGAGGAGGCGGGCAACGACACGGCAAACCGGTACGGCGTCAACGGAGTGATCTGGCGGAAGCTCGGCGCCAAAGTGAACGTATGGCTGCAGGGCGACTATGGGAGGGAGCAAGCAAACGCAGCGCTGCCCGTTGCGACGCAGGACGCGCAGTGGTGGGCGGCCGGTGCCTGGGTCACGTACGACTTCAGCTCGTCCCTCGGCTTGGCGCTGCGCGGCGACTACATGAACGACGAGAACGGCGCCCGCACCAATGGAGTGTTGGGCTTCCCCGCATTCCCGGCCAACGCGGGACAGAAGCTGGGCAGCGGCACGGCGACGCTCAACATCCGCGCCTGGCCGAGCGCCGTGGTCCGGCCCGAGGTGCGCTACGACCGCTCGACCCTGGCGGCGTTCGATGGCAAGAAGGATCAGGTCACGCTTGCGCTGGGCGTGGCGTATCTCTACTGAGTGTGGCGAAGCGTCGGGCCGCGGCTCGACGCCTCTAACTGGCTATCGAGCATTTGGTTATCAGTCGGGGCGAGTGGATTTGAACCACCGACCTCCTGGTCCCGAACCAGGCGCGCTAACCGGACTGCGCTACGCCCCGCAACGCCTAGACACTCTCCCGGAAGCTAGAACCGGACGAAACCGAAGGGAAGGCGCCTGATCAGTGCCCTTGCCGACCGGCGGGAGCGCGGATACGTTGCGCGAGATGATCGGATCAGTCGGGCTGCGCCTCGGGTGTTGTCGCTCGCCGCTCATGTGTTGTGAGCGGGAGCGGACGATCTTGCCGTAAGGCCCGAGGCGCTGCGGCGCCGGGCACCAGGAGATCGGCCGCGATTCCTCGCCAGGTATCGCGGCCGCTGTGTTTTTTCCCGGAGGCGGCGTGGTGAGCGCGTCGTGGACTGCGCGGTTCGAGAAGCCCTTGCTCTTGCGACGGCCGCCATCGATTGAGGAGACAAAGAACACGTGAGTGCGACTCCCGACCGGCCCATCGCCATCTACTACGAGCACCCCGACTGGTTTCGGCCGCTGTTTGACGAACTGGACCGCGTCGGTGTGCCCTACGTGCGCCTCGACGCCGCCAACCACCGGTTCGACGCGGCCGATGGGCGGCCGCCCTATTCGCTCGTCTTCAACCGGATGAGCCCGTCGGCGTATCTCCGCGGCCACGGCAACGCCATCTTCTACACGCTCCATTACTTCGCCCACCTCAAGAGCCACGGCGTGCGCGCCATCAACGGCTACGACGCCTATGTCACGGAAACGTCGAAGGCGCTCCAACTCTCGCTGCTCCAGCGCCTCGGCCTCCCGTATCCACGGGCGCGCGTGATCAACCACGCGTCCCAAGCGGCCGTGGCGGCACGCGATCTGCGCTTTCCGGTTGTGGTGAAGCCCAACATCGGCGGCTCTGGGGCGGGCGTGCGGCGGTTTGAGACGCCCCAGGGATTGGAGCAGGCGGCGCGCACGGGGACGCTGGATCTCGGGATCGACCACACGGCGCTGGTGCAGGAGTACATCCCCGCCGATGAGCAGCGCATCGTGCGCGTGGAGGTCCTCGGCGGCCGCTACCTCTACGCGATCCGGATCTACACGCCCGGGGACAGCTTCAACCTCTGCCCGGCGGACGTGTGCCAGACCGTCGGGGGTGCCGAGCTGGTACGGGCGGCGTGCCCCGTGGACGCGCCCAAGAATAATCTGCGGGTGGAGGGTTACCGGCCGCTGGCGGAAGTCGTGGAACAGATCGAATGTATCATGCGGGCGGCGCACATCGACGTCGGCGGGGTCGAGTACCTGATCGACGCCCGCGACGGCCAGCTGTATTACTACGACATCAATGCGCTCTCGAACTTCGTGGCCGACGCCCCGCGGGTCGTGGGCTTCGACCCATTCGCACGGCTGGTGGACTACCTCCTGCATGAGGCGGACTGAGACGATGCGGTTCGGCTACTGGCTCCCCGTCTTCGGTGGCTGGCTCCGGAACGTCCCCGACGAGCAGATGGCGGCGAGCTGGGACTACGTGAGCCGGCTCGCGCGGCGGAGCGAGCGGCTGGGCTTCGATGTGACGCTCATTGCCGAGCTGAACCTCAACGACATCAAGGGGCCGGACGCGCCGTGTCTCGACGCCTGGACGACCACGGCAGCCCTGGCGGCCGTCACGGAGCGGCTGGAGCTCATGGTCGCGGTGCGACCCACCTTCCATCCGCCGGCGCTCTGTGCCAAGCAGGCCGCGAACATCGACCACATCAGCGGGGGGCGGCTCACGCTCAATGTGGTGTCGTCTTGGTGGGCCGACGAGGCGCGCCAGTACGGCGTGGAGTTCGATCAGCACGACGCGCGCTACGGCCGCACCGCCGAGTGGCTCGAGGTGGTCAGCGGCATGTGGGCCGAGCCGCGGTTCAGCTTCTCGGGGAAGCACTACCGCGTGGAGAATGCGATCCTCGAGCCCAAGCCGGTATCGCGGCCGCGGCCCACGGTCTACGCCGGCGGTGAGTCGGAGGCGGCCAAGCACCTGATCGCCCAGAGGTGCGACGCCTATCTGATGCACGGCGATCCGCCGGAGCGGATCGCGACCAAGGTGGCGGACATGCGGGCGCGGCGCGAGCGGGGCGGGCTCCCGCCCATGAAATTCGGCGTCGCGGGCTATGTCGTGTGCCGTGCGACGGCGGACGCGGCCCGGCGCGAGGTCGCCCGCATCACGGACGTGCGCCACAGCGCAGCGGGCTACGCCAACTACCAGGAATGGCTGGCCAACACACAGCTCGAACAACAGGTGAGCCTCGAGGATTATTCGGTTTCAAACCGCGGGCTCAAGGTGGGCCTCGCGGGAACGCCCGAGCAAATCGCCGAGCGCATTCTCGAGTTCGAACGCGCGGGCGTGGACCTGCTGTTGCTGCAGTTCAGTCCGCAGCACGACGAGATGGAGCGGTTCGCCGAGGGGGTTATCCCACTCGTCCGCCCCGACGAAGCCAAGAGGAAACCAGGCTTCAGCGTCGGTGCTCACGGTAGAACGCATCGAGCCGTTTCGGAGGATCGATGAGGAGCATCTCGACTGCCCTGTTGCTGTGCGTGGTCGCGCGGCCGTTGCGCGCCCAGGGTGCGCCGCCACAGGTCGCCGCCGACCAGCCCTACACCATGGAGTACTACTACAAAGTGCAGTGGGGGCATCAGCAGGAGTTCCTGCAACTCTTCCTGAAGAACCACTACCCGCTGCTCAAGAAGGGCGTGGAGAGTGGCCGCATCCTTTCTGTGAAGATCGAAACCCCAGCCAACCACATGACGGAAGATGGGCGCTGGGACTATCGCGTGACGATTAGGTTCAAGAACTCGACCGTAGCGACAACGGTGAATCCTCAAGAAGAGTCTTGGATCAGCCAGCTCTGGTCTGACCAGGAGACGTACAAACGCGAGGAACAGCGGCGCTTCGAGATTCTGTTAGCGCACTGGGATCTGCCAGTGACGGATATCACCCCCTCAAAGAAGTAGCGTACGGCAGTGCGCCCACCAGGAGTCGAACCCGGCGCCTCTTGATCCGTAGTCACGTGTACCGCGACAGCAAACGCCATGCCGCGACACGTGTCGTCATTCCTCGCCGGACGCGCCCGACAGTCTACCGAAACCGCCGGGCCGCGTCTAGGCCCGCGCGCGGCACACCCACTTTCACACCCACTCTACCCCGATGATCGCCCCGCTCGACGGAGGATCATGGCAGCAAGGTCTGAGACCTGAGTGCAAGCCAGAGTTGTAAGCGTCACCCGGAGGCTACTAGCGTCGCTCCTCGGGGGCGCGCACAGAGTTGGTGAAGAAGGGTTGCTGAGTCGCGATGCGTGCCTTAGCCTCCAATTCGGGGCCTTTTAGGATCACTGGCATGGTCGGCAGCTCGAATCCCATCACCATCCTCATGGTGGAAGACAGCGAGGAGGACATCGAACTCACCTTGCGTGGTCTCGAGCGCGCAAAGCTGCAGAACCGCATCTGGACGGTCCGAGACGGTGTCGAGGCGCTCGCGTTTCTCCGACGCGAGGCCCCGTACGAGGCAGCCCCTCGCCCGGATCTCTTGCTCCTCGATCTCAATCTGCCGAAGCTGGACGGGCGAGACGTGCTCCTTCGCATCCGAGAGGATCCGCACTTGCGGGAGCTTCCTGTTGTGGTGCTCACAGTGTCCGAGAGCGAGCAGGAGCGTGTCGCCGTACGCGCAGCAGACGCCTTCCTGACGAAGCCCGTGAATTTCGAGCAGCTCGCGAAGCTTGTCCAGATGATCACCGACCTGGGGTGGTCGATCGTGAAGGTATCCCGCGCGAGCGCAGAAGCCTAGCGGACGGTGCTGTTTACCCTCCTCAGCTGACGCCGCACGGTAAACCCCGCCGCGCCAACGACGCCCACGTTAGCCCCGACGCGGTGCCGCCACGGGGAGAAGGATCAGGCGGCGATCCTCACGGCGCTTCCGCCGATCGAGAACTTGGCCAATTCGCGAGCGGGCGCCGTAGCCAACTGGTAAGGCAGAGGTCTGCAAAATCCCTCTGTCTTTTTCTTTTCCTGTCCCTCGATGTCCTAAGGGGTAGCAGCGCCTCCTGGATTTCGTGAGGCTGCAGGTGGCGCTACCATCCCCGGACTCGGCGCGCCACTGACCTCCAGGCCCGTCCCCGGCCGCCTAGCCGAGCGCCCGCGCGTCGCGTATATCACCCCGACCGTCCGTCCTCACCGAGGTGCCCGATGGTCGCCACCGACTCAACCCTGTCATTTCCCGACCGCCGGGTCGCCGAGCGCCGCGGCCTCCCCTCGCGGCGCAGCGGCCTGGACCGCCGCGACCAGAGCATCTCCGTGCCGCTCGAGCGCCGCGGCGGAGGCGAGCGGCGCAGAGTGGCTGATCGGCGCAGCTGGACCGAGCGGCGGCGCGCCAGTGCGACGACCCGCCCCGTCCCGGCCGGAGGGCAAGGGACGGGCGCGCCACGCACCAGGAAGTTCGAGGTCGACCGGGCCGAGTACCCCTTTGCCGACCGGTGGTTAGAGCGTCGCGGGAGCGCGCTGCACTACGTGGACGAGGGCTCGGGGCCGCCGGTGCTGATGCTGCACGGCAACCCCACGTGGTCGTTCCTGTATCGCAACGTCATCAAGCAGCTCGGCGGCGCGTGTCGCTCGATCGCCCCCGACTATCCCGGCTTCGGCCTCTCCGACCACCCGCCCGGCTACGGCTACACGCCCCAGGACCACGCCGAGTGGATCCACGCGCTGATCGACGACGCCGGCCTGAAGCGGTTCGTACTGGTCGTCCAGGACTGGGGTGGCCCCATCGGGCTGTCGATCGCGGTCGAGCGCCCGGACGACGTGGCGGGCCTCGTGATCCTCAACACCTGGGCGTGGCCTCCGGACCCCAGGATGGTCGTGTTCTCGCTCATCATGGGGGGGCCGGTCGGGAAATACCTCCATCTCAGGCGCAACTTCTTCGCCCGGAAGATCGTGCCGAGCGGCATCGCGCGCGCCGAGCGGCGCACGCCCGCGATCCTGAAGGCGTACACCGATCCGTTCCCCACGCCCGCGTCGCGGACCGGCACCTGGGTGTTCCCGCGCGCCATCCGCAGGTCCGCTGCCTGGCTGGCGGAGATCGAGCGGCAGCTGCCACGGCTGCGGACTAAGCCAGTGGAGTTCGTGTGGGCGATGAAGGATCTCGCCTTCGGACGCGAACCGATCCTTGCGCGGTGGTTGTCGCACTTCCCGGGGGCGCCGGTGGACCGCTTGCCCGAGGCGAAGCATTACCTGCAAGAGGACGAGCCGGAGCGCGTCGCGGCGGCGGTGATGAGGGTGGTGGCGCGGATCTGAGTCGTCACCCCGGCCCCCGCCGGTCACTCCGATACTGACTCGCCTCTAGTGCGCTTCCAGTTATCACCCTTATTACCCCAAATGCTATCTTGCCCTCCACCCGCGGGGGAGGACACGATGGCTCCACGCCTGCGACTTCGGTCCCTAACGCGAGGCGAGCGACGCGTGCTCTGGGCAAAGCTGCGGGACCTCGCAGCAGTTCCTAGGTCCGTAGCTCAATTGGTAGAGCACTGGTCTCCAAAGACGGCGGGTCGATGCGGGCGCGCCGTTTTTGTGCTCACACAGGGTCGTCTAGGACCACCAAATACCTCCTTGTCCATCCGGGACCGGCAAACACTACGGCAAACATGGAATTGACATGGTTTGGTGGAAAAGCGGTGGTGGAGGAGTTTTACACGGTCCACGTCGTAGCGCAGGCCCCGATCCCGGACGCACCTCCCAAACCACGGGCCGCAGGTTGGCACGACCTGCGGCAAGCACAGGCGGCCACGCGCAACCGCAAATCCGTCCGCCTCTTCCGGGAGCCCGCCGCGCGCGGCATCTTCGCCGGGACGCCTGTGAGGTGACGGTCGTGCCCCACCCGAGAAGTCGTGGTCCGTGACGGAGACCATCGCGCGGCTGACGTCGGCGCTGGCCGACCGCTACGCGATCGAGCGCGAGCTCGGCCACGGCGGGATGGCCACGGTGTATCTCGCGCGCGATCTGAAGCATGGTCGTGAGGTCGCGCTCAAGGTCCTGCGCCCCGAGCTCGCGGCGGCCCTGGGCTCCGAGCGCTTCATTCAGGAGATCCAGGTCGCGGCGCGGCTCCAGCATCCCCACATCGTGCCGCTCTACGACTCGGGCGAGGCCGACGGCTTCCTCTACTACGTCATGCCCCGAGTCGCCGGCGAGTCGTTGCGCAGACGCCTGGAGCGGGAGCGACAGCTGCCAGTCGAGGAAGCGCTGCGTCTCACCCGCGCGGTAGCCGCGGCGCTCGACTACGCCCACCGCCAGAACGTGGTGCATCGCGACATTAAGCCCGAGAACATCCTGCTGCACGAAGGCGAGCCTATGGTGGCCGACTTCGGCATCGCGCGCGCCATCAGCGCGGCCGGCGGCGAGAAGATGACCCAGACCGGCCTCGCCCTCGGCACACCACAGTACATGAGCACCGAGCAGGCCAGCGGCGACCGCGAGGTGGACGGGCGCAGCGACGTTTACAGCCTGGGATGCGTGCTCTACGAGATGCTGGTCGGGGAGGCGCCGTTCACCGGTCCCACCCCGCAGGCCATCATGGCGCGGCAGTTCACCGAGCCGGTGCGCAGCGTGCGGAGCGTGCGCGGCACCGTGCCCGAGGCCCTCGAGTGCGCGGTCGTGAAAGCCCTCGCCAAGGTGCCCGCCGACCGCTTCGCCACGGCCGCGCTCTTCTCCGATGCGCTCTCCGAGGCGCGCCTCAAGGAGGCGGCCGATCGCGGCGCCGAGGGGAAGTCCATCGCGGTCCTGCCGTTCGCCGACATGAGCCCGCAGAAGGACCAGGAGTACTTCTGCGACGGCATGGCCGAGGAGCTGATCAACGCGCTGATGAAGATTCAGCAGGTGCAGGTCGCGTCGCGGACCTCGGCCTTCGCCTTCAAGGGCAAGAACCAGGACATCCGGCAGATCGGCGAGCAGCTGGGCGTCTCCATGGTGCTCGAGGGGAGCGTGAGGAAGGCTGGCAGCAAGCTGCGCATCACCGCGCAGCTCATCAACGTGTCCGACGGCTACCACGTCTGGTCGGATCGCTACAACCGCGAGCTGGAGGACGTGTTCGCGATCCAGGACGAGATTGCCGAGAACATCGCCAAGGCCCTCCGCGTGAAGCTGAGCGAGGCGGGGCGGCCCTCCAAGGACCAGGCCCCCACCGCCGACGTGCGCGCCTACGACCTGTTCCTGCGCGGGCGCCATTTCACGTACCAGTGGCGGCGTCAGAGCTTCGAGTACGCGCTCCAGATGTTCGCCAAGGCGCTCGAGATAGACCCCAACTACGCCCGCGCCTACGCCGGAGTCGCCGACTGCTGCTCGTACCTCTACATGTACTGGGATTCCACCCCAGCCAACATCGAGCGGGCGGAGAGCGCCAGCCGAAAGGCGGTCGAGCTGGATCCCGACTCTGCTGACGCGCACGAGGCCCGGGGGTTCGCCCTCTCCCAGCTCAAGCGCTACGACGAGGCCGAGCGCGAGATGAACGAGGCGATCCGCCTCAACCCCGGCCTCTTCGAGGCTTACTGGAACTACGCGCGCATCTGCCACGCGCAGGGCAAGCTTGAGAAAGCCGCTGAGCTGTTCGAGAAGGCCTGGAGAGTGAACCCCGAGGACTACCAGGCGCCAAGCCTGTTGGCCCAGACCTACGTCGCCCTCGGCCGCCACGACGAGGCCCGGGAGGTGGACCGCCGAACCCTGGTGCTGATCGAGCGGCACGTCGAGCTCCATCCCGACGAACCGCGCCCTCTTTATCTTGGCGCCCCGCGGCTCGCGTACCTGGGCCAGCGTGAGCGCGCCATCGAGTGGGCGCGGCGGGCGCAGGCGATGGACCCCGAGGATCCCGGCGTCCTCTACAACGTAGCGTGCGGCTTCAGCCTGGCGGGGCTGGTGGATGAGGCAATCCAATGCCTCGAGAAGGCGCAGCGCAACGGCTTCGCGCAGCGGGCTTGGCTGGAGCACGACTCCGAACTGGATCCGCTACGGGGCGATCCGCGGTTTCAGGGCGTCCTGGAGCGCATGCCAGGATAAGCGTGCGGCGGCATCCGGACCGTTAGTTGGCGCCAGCTGCGCACCCCGACCGCTTTGAGGTAATTGCGGCTGCCGTCGAAGGGCAGTTCTCCAAAGACCGCGAGTCGATGCGGGCCCGCCGTTTTTGTGCTCACGTAGGGTCGTCCAGGACGCCCAAATCCCTCCAGGTCCACGACGGACCGGCAAACATGACGGCAAACACGTTCCGGCGCGCTGCCGCGCTTTTGGGCCTTCCCTTCGCCAGACCTAGGCGGCGCTATCCGCCCCGAATGACTCCACCCGGTGTTTTGCAAAACACTTGCAACGGATCTGCCCAGGACTCTCCTGACGCGCGGTCGCAGCACTCAAGCGCTACCGCATGTACCTGACCTTGGATGGTCGGCGGGAAGGTGATGAGGCTAGGGAACCGCAGGCGCCGCTTCGTTGACGATCCGTCCGTCGAGTAGCTGGATGGTGTGCTCTGCCTGTTGCGCGTAATGCGTGTCGTGCGTGACGATGCAGATGGTCGCCCCTCCCCGATGCAGGTCTCGCAGCAGGTTCGTGGGCCGTCGAAGACGGGCGCGTGCACGTGAAGGGCACGAAGCGTGAGGCGCGTGATCGCTATGTGCCACTGCTTACGGAGCTCCAGCCGTCAACGATGACCAAGCAACAGTTTGAGAGAGCGCTTCAGGAGTCGGGGTTGGGCGTGCGGCCGAAGGATGGGCGCGACAGCTTTGCCCTGTGGTGTGACCTCGCGGCAATCCCTCAGGGGTGGAAGCGCGCGCTGATGGGGCATCAGGCCGAGAACGTGACGCAGGAGTACGGCTGGCAGGAAAGTGAGCGGATTCTCGGCGACGCCGAGGCGAAACTTCGGGCACTACTCGATCGGGTGGCGGGACAAACTGCGGGACAAGCAGCCACGAAAGTGGCTAAGTCCAATGCGCCCAGGAGGACTCGAACCCCCAGCCTCTTGATCCGTAGTCAAGCGCTCTATCCAGTTGAGCTATGGGCGCGAGTG
>Ga0209235_1000548_pt1 | contig 19090 bp, 19 predicted proteins | sample GraSoi013_1_20cm_4_FD_185817 | JGI IMG/M metagenome (GOLD analysis project Ga0209235, IMG submission 185817) | Grasslands soil microbial communities from the Angelo Coastal Reserve, California, USA - Sample 09_25_2013_1_20cm (SPAdes) (version 2) | ecosystem: Environmental > Terrestrial > Soil >... | reverse complement strand
GTCCCGCGCTGTACGTCACGCTCAGTGGCGCAATTGCCCTCGGCGCCCTCGTCATCGTGCTGTTCTAGACGAGGTCCAGGAACCACCGATGGATTCGCAGGTCTCCGCTCAATTCTGGGTGGAAGGCCGACGCGATCAGATGTCCCTGCCGGGCCAGGACGATGAGATCCTTGTACCGCGAGATCGGAGTGCATTCGCCCCACGTGCGGAGGATCGCCGGCGCGCGGATGAAGACGCAGTGGAACGGGGAGTCGAGGCCCTCGACCTCGAGTTCGGCCTCGAACGACTCGCGCTGTCGGCCGAATGCGTTGCGGTCCACGGACATGTCCATGAGCCCGAGCAGCCGCGTTTTCGTCTTCTCCGCCTGGACCCCCGCCTCTTTCGAAAGGAGGATGCACCCGGCGCACGTACCCATGATCGGCATTCCCTCTTCACTCGCGCGGCGGACGATCTCATCGAACAGGCCGAGCTTCACGAGCAGCTTCGAAATGGTCGTGCTCTCCCCGCCTGGAATCGTGAGGCCGTCGATGCGCGCAAGGTCCTCCGGTCGGCGGACGGCGATCGCCTCGCCTTCCTTGCCGTACTCCTTCATCGCCCGGGCGACGGCGTCGACATGTTCGCTCACGTCGCCTTGGACGCCGATGACGCCGATCCGCATCAGTGGACCTACGGCGGCGTGCGATAAAAACCATTTCGACTGGGCTTCACGATTGGCGAACTGAGGAGCCGTTCAGCTGTTCTCTTGTTCGGGATCCCGGTGGGTGCGGAACAACTCCTGCAGGATCTCCGCGAACGCATCGGAATCGAGGAGCCCAAGGCGCTGGCTTACGACGCTGCTGATGACGACGTCATCGCCGGCGTGGGGCGATTCCCGCGGGCGGAACACGTCGTCGCCTTCGGGGAAGACGGCCTCGCCCATCGGGGACCGCTGCAACGCTTCCGGATGGCGTTCGTCAAGAGGGACGACCTCGAAGAATCGATCGAGGAGGAGAGGCCGACGCACCCGTCCGAGCACCGTGACGCGCACGCGATCGGTCGACGGATCGAGCGAGGTGTTCGTCTCGATCGCCTCGCGGTTAATGCCGACCTGGAACGGCTCGAGTTCGACGGACATGCCGCCGAACGGCGTCACGTACCAGTGTCGCAGCGTCTCGACCGGGAAGGTGGGCGCGGGGTTTCCGGGCGCACCGCGTTTGCGCTGCACCGACGAAAAATCGTCCGCGCCGGTATTAGTAATCTGAGTCTCGAAAATCCGACTTGAGAGCACTTCATCAGCGCGTTCTCCCTCCATCGAAACCGTGCTCGATACCCTTATCTACGACACGGATGTACGCAGAAATCAAGAGGGACCTTCACGGCCATCGGATTCGTCCTGATCGACATCGAACCGACGCGGGAAAAGGAAGTCTACCAGAAGCTCCTGAAGATCAAGGACATCGTCGAGCTGTACCCGCTGTTCGGGGAATACGATCTGATCGCGAAGGTCGAAGCCGATTCGTACGACGCGATTGGGAAACTGGTCGTCTCGAAGATCCGGTCGATTGCAGGCGTGAAGGCGACGAAGACGCTCGCCCGTGTCGCGTTCTGAGAGGTCATCGAGGTGGGACCGAGGGGGATTCCTTGTTCTGCCGGCTCGCAGCACGGTGGCGCGCGACCTTCCGATCCACCCATCTGCCGTCGCCCCACATCGCTCGATACGCCAGAATCGCGATGACCGCGATGCCAATCATTGCGAGGACGGCGAAGAGGGCGACGATCGAAGGGTCGAGAATCGGCGGCGCGTCGGTCGGCAACCAGGAAAACTCCATTTGAAGGGGGACAAACACAATCAATCCAAGAATCCCGATTCCGAAGAGATATCGGAGGAATTCGCGGAGCGTCCACTCATACCAGCCTGTCACCGCGTGTCGCTCGACGCTCCTTCGGACGCGATAGGCTGCGGAACCGCCTGGATCGTCCCGTCCGCGGGGATCCATGTCTGCGGCGGGCATCGCTTCGAGCGATGGTCCACGCTCGATAAGGACTCTTGCCGTCGTCGATCGTTGATGTCTGGCGGGACGTCGTGCCGAACTTAGTTCGAACACAAACGTACATTTTCTTCCCAGGGAGGGCGCCCCCAAGCGCCCGAACCACGTTTCGAGTTGTGCGCCAAAACACGCTAATACAGGCGCTCGCATGCCCTCCGACAGGATAGGAGGGGAAGGATGGAATCATCCGGGTCTTCAGTGCCGGAGGCGCAGCCGCTCGTCGAACCAAAGAAGCGCGGAGGGTCGCGGGCGCTCGTTGTCGTTCTCGTCGTGATCATCGTCGTGCTCGCGGGCGCGCTCGCGTATGTGAGTTACAGACTGCTCGCGACGCCGACTCCCGCGCCAACGGGCGGAGGGACGTTCTCCGTCCAGTCCCTCCAGCCCACAGGTGTCCAAGGGCAGCCGCTGCGCTTCGTCGTTTCGAACCTCAAGTCGGGCGCCAAGGCGCGAGTCTATTTCGGCGACGGCCAGATCCTTGAGACTAGTGATTCGACATTTAACTATTCGTACAGTACTCCAGGAAATTACCTCGTTTGGGTCCAGCAGTTCTATCCGGCGAACGGAACCATCGCGAATGACTTTGCGAGCAAGTTGTTCAAGGTCACGATCGTCCCGGACATCCCGTTCCAGCTCGGTCAATTCGTCTCCGTTCCTGCAATCTACTTCAACACGACGGTGAATCCGTCGGCACCGGTCACCGCGGTGAATTCGGCGATCTCCATCTACGGCAACTACACCGAGATTTCCCAGCTCCTCGCGAAGCAGACGACGCACCACGACAACACGACGAACATCACGGACACGGAAACGGTGACCGTCGCGGTCGATCACTACGACTGGGACTTCGGTAACGGGCAGACCCTGACCGTCCCCGCGGACCCGGCCACCTCCTATCCGGCGACGAATCCGATTCCCGTTAGGTACACGTCAGCAGGCCTGTACTCGGCCACGCTCACCCTGGCCACCGTCGAGACGCTGACCACGCAAATCTACAACGGAACGTCGAACATCACGATCACGAACACGGATACGATCAATTCGTACAGCGTGACCCTCGGAACGTCCATCGCGGCGGGCAGCTTCGGCATCGCCAAACTCAACAACGTCGTTCCGGCTCCGGGCGTCATTACGGAGATTGTCAACTCGCCGGGCGGGCCGTTCTCGTTCGATCCGCAAATCGACTACGAGACGACCGGTTTCGAGGTGGTCGTGAACACCCAGGCCACCCTGCTCTTCTACAACGGAAGCAGCACGACGGAATGGTTCCCGTACCTCGCCTCCGAGGTTCCGACCGTCGCCAACGGCGAGATCACGGGCAACTTTACGACTTATTCGTTCCACCTTCGATCGAATGTCGCCTTCTCGAACGGGGATCCGATCACGGCCTACGACGTGTGGTATTCAACGATTCGCTCGATGCTGTTTCAGGGAGGCGCCCCCGGGACCGCGGATTGGATCATCGCCCAGTACCTGGTTCCTCGGAGCCTCCCGCCCTACGTCCCGCCTTACCCGTTCTTCTCGCCTTTCGTCCCCATTGTGAACGACACAAACAAGGCGACCGCTTTCGCCGCGATCAACCGTGGCGTCACCTACGACAACAACACGAACATGGTGACGTTCCACCTGGTGAATCCGACCCCGCCGTCTCTGTTCTTCACGGCGATCTCGGACCCGCTGGGGATGGGCGTCTTGGACGCCGCCTGGCTGAAGACGGTGGGCGCCGACATCACGTTCACCCCGGCCGGCTTCTTGGCGTATCAACTCCAATCCCAGGAAGGAAACTACAACGTCCAGGTCCAGCTGCATCCAGTCGCGTCGGGACCGTTCGAAATCAACACGTACGTGCCGAGCACCGCCGTCGTCTTGACGCCGAACCCGTACTTCCCAGGCATTCCGAATATTCCGGCACAAACGAATACGATCATACTGGAATGGGTTTCGTCTCCGGCGGTCGCCTACCAACTGTACGTAAGCGGGCAAGGGGACATTGTCACGCTCTTGCCGCCTCCGTACTACCAAGCGCTGAACAAGACGCTCGTGCCTGCCGGTCAGACGAAGATCTACGGTCCGTTCCCGTCCATCACGGAGTTCTTCGATGTGTTCAACGTGAACATCACGACGTCGCTCATCCCGACCGCAATCGGTCCCGGGTACAACATCCCGTCCGACTACTTCGCAAACCCGCTCGTCCGAGAGGCGTTCGCGTATGCGTTCAATTACAGCAACTACGTGAATCGGATCCTGGGCAACGCGATCTACGGGTTCAACTTCGGCAGCCCGTACTGCGGCGTCATCGTGAAGGGCCTGCCGTACTACGTCCCGCCGAGTAGCCTCGTCGGCTGTCCCAACTATGACCTCGTCCGGGCGGAAGCCCTGCTGAACCAGTCGGGGATGTACAACGTCGCAGTGAACTTCCCGATCATCATCCCGACGGGAGACACAACGGACTACGCGGCATCGCTCGTTTTTGCGGCGGCTCTGAAGGCTATCGACAAGAACATCGTGATGTCACCCGCGTTCCTGGACTTCGATACGATCATCGGGCTCTCCGTTCCGGGCGCCAACCCGATGCCGATCTACTACCTCGGATGGATCGCCGACTATCCGTATCCGTCCGACTACACGGACGCGATGTACCTCCAAGGCGGGACATACCCAGGCCCGAACGGATGGGACCAGACGTACCTGAATACGCTCGCGGCGGCGCACCCGACGCAAACCGCGCTCTACACCGCTCAAGCCCAGGCGTTCGCGAACCTAACGGCACAGATTACGGCGGCGGACATCCAGCCGAACCCGACTCTGGCCGCGACGGAGTACGCCCAGGCGGAGCAGACGGCGGTCAGCCTCTACATGTACGTCTACATGGTCCAAGCCACGGGGTTCTGGATCGTGAAGCCCTACATCACGCCGTACCAGGGCAATTGGGGCTACCAGACCAATCCGACGATCGGGGCGGGAGCCGATTCGTGCTTCTTCTGGTGGGTTAAGGGGTAACCTTTTTCTACCCTTCCTGACTCTTTTTCGGAGCGACGCGTGTGAAACTCTGGATCTATGTTGTCCGCAGACTCATCCTCCTTCTTCCGACGCTTATTGGCCTGACGTTTCTTGTCTTCGCCCTTGAACGGATCGGCGGAACGACCCTGTTCCTCGCGCAATACATCGATCCGCATCTCACCGGGACCGCCCGGCAAGCACTCATCGACCAGCTGACGCAGAGGTTCCATCTGAACGATCCCGTCTACGTCCAATACTTCTACTGGCTGGGCGCCATTTTCCAAGGGGATTGGGGGACCTCGACGACGATCCGACAGCCCGTCGTGACGGGTTTCCTCTGGTTCATGCCGAACACGATTATGTTGACGCTTATCGCTTCCGTTCTAACATGGATCATCTCGGTCCCGATCGGCGTGTATTCGGCCGCGCGGCGAGACTCGATCCTCGACCAGGGCGTCCGAGTCGCAACGTTCACCCTCTACTCGATGCCCCTCTTTCTCATCGGATTCGGGCTCTTCCTGACGCTGGGAGCCGCCTGGCACATCCTCCCCTATCAGTTCAACGTCGACCTCGCGCTCCTTCCATCGATTCCCCGGGCGTGGTTCGATGACACGAACTCGGTTTCCTATCCGACGCATATCCTCGCCCTGGACGCCTTCCTCCACGGCGACTGGCCGATCGCTTGGAACGCATTCCTGCATGTCATCCTCCCCGCGCTGGCGCTCGCCCTCGCACTCTTGGCCGGCATCATCCGCATCCTCCGAGCTTCGATGCTCGAGGTGCTCGAGCAGGATTACGTGCGCCTCGCGCGGGCGAAGGGTGTCCCTGAGCGGACGGTCAACAACTTCCATGCGAAGAAGAACGCGTTGCTTCCGACGGTGACCTCGTTCGGCTACCTCGTCTCGGGGCTCTTCGGCGGCGCCGTGGTCATCGAGTACATCTTCACGTTCAAAGGCATCGGCTGGTGGACGACGTTCGCCTTCCTCCGCGGAGACGTGGGCGCGGTGATGGGCTCGACGCTGGTCTTCGGACTCATCCTCGTCGTCACGACGCTAATCTTGGACATTCTTTACGCCTTCCTCGACCCCCGAATTCGGTACGAGTGAGAGGCCATGGCGACCATCGCCGAGGGACGCCCGCTGATGGTGGGCGTGGCCGAGGGATCTGCCCGTTTCGATGAGCTGAAACTCTCGGCGCGCGTCTTCTTCGCAAACAAGACCGCCGTCGCAGGTCTCGTCATTTTCCTCGTTTTCGTCGGGGACGCGCTCCTTGTCCAGATTGCACCCGGTGTCCTAGGAGTCAGCGATCCGAACTCCGTGATCCCTCCCGAGCTTCAGGCGAATCTCGAAAACTGCAGCGGAACGCCGCCGGAAGCTCCGTCGCTCGGTCATCTGTTCGGCACGACCCAGTACCCCGGGCTGTCTGGGATCGGCTGTATCGACCTCCTCCAACTTACGATGAAGGCGATTCGGATCGACATCGCGATTTCCTTCTTCATCGTCCTCGTCGGCGCAGCGATCGGAACGTTGATCGGGGTCGTCTCGGGCTACTTCGGCAGGTGGTTCGATGAAGTCGTCATGAGGGTCACCGACGTGTTCTTCTCGGTGCCGTTTCTCATCCTCGCCCTGGCCGTCGGCTTTGTGATCGGGCGCACCCTGTTCAACATGGCGCTCGCATTGATCATCATCTGGTGGCCGCTGTACGCGCGATATGGGCGGAGCCTAACCCTGACGACGAAGGAGGCCACGTTCATCGAGAGCGCGCGCGCCGCCGGGTCCGGTCGGCTCAAGATCATGTTCCGGCACATCCTGCCGAATGTCGTGCCGCCGGTCCTCGTCCAGATTTCCCTTGACGTCGGGACGGTGATTCTCATCTTCTCTACATTGGCCTTCATCGGCTTCCTCCCGAGCAACGCGCTCGTCCCCGAGCTCGGGGTCATCGCGAATATCGGGTTGGACCTGGCCCCCTTCGGCTACTGGTGGACCGTGATCGTGCCGGGAGCCGTCATCACACTGTTCGCATTGGCCGTAAACCTGATGGGCGACGGCCTCCGCGACGTCATCGATCCGCGGAGACGGAGCTAGCGTGCCGGATGCACTCGCCATTCGCGATCTTCACGTCCAGTTCCACACCCGACGGGGAATCTACAAGGCCCTGAATGGCGTCGACCTCGCGCTCCGACGCGGAGAGGTTCTGGGGATCGCGGGTGAAAGCGGCTGTGGGAAAACCACGCTGGGGCTCGCCGTCATCTCCCTCCTTCCGCGGAACGCAGCGATCGCCAGTGGCCAAGTGGTCTTCGACAACAAAGACCTCGTGAACCTCTCGCGCGAGTATGCTGAACGCGCCGGCGACCGCTTCAGACCGAGAAAACACGAGCGGGTCCTCCGTCGCGTCGGCAAAGCCATGACTCCGATACGCGGACGGCGAATCTCGATGGTGTTCCAAGAGCCCATGACGAGCCTGAACCCCGTCCTGCCAATTGGCTTCCAAGTGGCTGAGGCAGTTTACGTCCACGACCCCGCGTTGCTCGCGCGGCGTGTTCTCGCGAGGGCGAAGGCGACCTCTCAGGACATTCGCGACCTCCTGACGATTTTGCAGCAGACCCACGGCGATGAAGCGGCGGTGAAGCAGTTCGCGACAGACCGCGGGCTCGTCGGCATCGAGGAACAAGTCCTGCACATCTGGAGGCGCCAGGACATCCACATTTCGCGAAAGGAGAAGGCGATTCGCGCGTTGGGTGGGCAACCGATGAATCTTTTCGAACGGTACGTCTTCGAAAGAGCGGCGAAGACCGGGGCAGTTCCCTTGCAGTTCGACCGGCTCCGGCTCGTCTATTGGCTCGTGCGCCTGAGCGTGCTTGGCTATATTCTAGTACTCCTGGGGCGCAGAGCGCGAGGGATTCTTATCAAAGAAGGGTACCGCAAGGGGCAGGAAATCCTCACGTCGCTCGGCATCCACCACGCCGAGCGGGTCGTGAAGATGTTCCCTCACGAACTCTCCGGAGGAATGCGTCAGCGCGTCGTCATCGCAATCGCACTCGCGAACAATCCCGAAATCGTCATCATGGACGAGCCGACCAGCGCGGTGGACGTGACGGTCCAAGCGCAGATTCTCGAGCTCGTCAAGCAGATTCGGACCTCTGTGAGCGCGTCCTTCATCGTGATTTCTCATGATCTCGCCGTGCTGGCCGAGGTCTCGGACCGAATCGCGATCATGTATGCCGGCCGCATCGTCGAGGTCGCTCCGACGTCGGAGATCCTCCAGAAGCCCCTGCATCCGTACACGCAGCAGCTCATCTCCGCAATTCCGACGCTGGAGGGGAAGTCGGTCGAGGGGATCAAAGGGGAGGTTCCGGACATGCGGGACCCACCGAGCGGGTGCGCCTTCCATCCCCGTTGTCCGTTCGCCTTCGAGAAGTGCAACTCCGTCGTGCCGGTCGACTTCCGGCAAGGCACCGATCAGCTCGTCGCGTGCTGGCTCTACGAGGGCAAATAGCATGATGATCGCGGCCTACGGGCTCAGCAAGTTCTTCCCCGTCCGAGGTGCTTTCCGAGCGACGACCTCTCTCAAGGCGGTCGAAGACGTCGGTCTGAAAATCCAAAACGAGCAGGTCGTCGGCCTCGTCGGGGAGAGCGGATCCGGCAAGAGCACGATTGGTCGCTGCCTCATCCGACTTTTGAACGCAACGGATGGAGAGGTCCTCTTCGACATCCCTGACTCGGAGCTCGCCGACTACGAGAAGGCTCGGGCGGCAGGCGCAACGGAGCGACTCGACGAAATCGCCGACCGGTTCTCCCTCCTGCGGCGGTCGTCGTCCGAACTTCGTGCGGTGCGCCGGCTGGTGAACATCGTGTTCCAAGATCCGTACTCCTCCCTCAATCCGAGGATGAAACTCTCGACGATTATCAGCGAGCCGATGCTCTCTACGCGGTTCTGCACCCGGGCGGAAGCCGACATCCGCGCGCGGGAACTCCTGCGCGAGGTGGGTCTACCCGAGTTCTTCGAGGACCGGTTCCCGCACGAACTGTCCGGAGGCCAGCGGCAACGAGTCGCCATCGCGCGCGCGATCTCGACCAACCCAAAACTCCTCATCCTCGACGAACCGACTTCGGCGCTCGATGTGTCCGTCCAAGCGCAGATCCTCAATCTGCTCCGCGGCCTCCGAGAGAAGTACGGAATGAGCATGCTCCTGATCACGCACAACATCGCCGTTGTCGCGTATCTCGCCGAGTATGTGTACGTCATGTATGCAGGCAAGATCATGGAGTGGGGAGCCAAGGCCAAAGTGCTGCGGGATCCGCAGCATCCGTACACGAAGGCGTTGATGTCCTCGGTCCCGGTCATCGGTGAGACTAAGACACGATCGATCCTTCGGGGAGACCCGCCCAATCTGATTGTCCCGCCGCTCGCGTGTCGATTCCACCCCCGGTGCCCGGTCGCGTTCGAGCCGTGCGGATGGAGCGCCGAGGAAGTCGCGGAGGACCTCGAGTTTCTTCTCACGGGGAAGTATTACGGGACCTTCGGTGACGGCGTCAGCCTGACAACGGAGGGAGAGCGGACGATTATCATCCAGGGCACGACCGACGTCCAACGGATCCAGGAACTCGTCGGTCTCGAGAAGGAGGATGTCCGGAGCCTGAACGGCGTCCAGGCGATCGATGTGACCGACGGCACGACGGTCGTCCGGCTCTATGAGCCCGTGGAACCGGAGATGTATCCGTCCCCGGACGGCAGAGAAGTCAAGTGCTTGCTCTTCCGAGCGGACGCAACGGCCACTGCGGAGAATCGCGCAGGCTTGGCTTTGTAGAAGCCTAGGCATTCCAGTGGCCAAGCCTCCGCTCGCGGTGACGGCCGCTCGAATCACTCTTCTCGCTTCGGCTCGTAGACGGCAACCGCCTCGATTGCGACCTTCAGCCCCGGACTTGCGATCCCGACTTTCGCGGTTGACCTCGCCGGCGGCTCCTCCGGAAAGAATTCCTTGTACGCCTCGTTCATGGCCTGGAAGTCCGCGGGGTCTGTGAGGAAGACGGTCGTCTTGACCACCGACGCCATTGTCAGGCCGAGTTCCTCCAGGATCGAGGCAATGTTCTTCAACGACTGTTTCGTCTGGCCGGCAATATCGGGCGCCGCCCAGTCGCCCGCCTTTGCCCCGGGAGCAATCGGGGCCTGGGCCGAGATGAACACGAACCCGTTCGCGACGACGCAATGGGAGTAGGGGCCGAGCGGTTTCGGATGTTTCGGGAGATCCGGGACGGCTCGCACGTGGTTCGCGTCGGGAACGTCGGGATGACCAAAAGGATTGTGCTGGGGGACCGGAGTCCTCCGGCTTCTATAGATGCAAGAGTATATTAAATTCGGACGGCGTTGATGGGAGGAACCCGAGAACGACTGAGCCCACTCGGTGGGATTCCGGATGGCCAAGAGAGACCTTGTCTTTCGCATCGGCGGCGCCGCTGGAGACGGCGTCTCGTCGACCGCGGAGAGCTTCGCGAAGATCAGCGCCCGCAGCGGGCTGCACACCTGGACCTATTCGTCGTATCAGAGCGTGATCCGCGGCGGACATGTCTGGACCCAGATCCGGGGAGGCCTCGATCCGGTCCTGTCCCATGGCGTCGACCCCGATGTCGTCGTGTGCCTGAACCAGCAGACGATGGACGTTCACCAGGGGCAGGTTAATGAAGGCGGCGCGATCGTCTACGACACGGACGGGACCAAACCGGATCCCACCAGGCTCAGGGAGAAGGTCCGCCTCCTCGGGATCCCGCTTCGGAAGAAGGCGCAGAGCCTCTCCCCGAACGCGCTCATGCGGAACACGGTCGCCCTCGGCGCGGCCGTCCGCCTGTTCGACATGGACTTTCGGCACGTCGAGAGCGCGTTCAAGGACATCTGGGGGGACAAGAAGCCGGAGATCGTGCAGCAGAACATCCAGGCCGCGAAGCTCGGGGCCGATGCCGTCGTGGAGATGGGCGGTTCGCTCAACTACGGACTGGCGTATCCGAACGAGCCGAAGTACTTGATGACCGGGAATGAAGCGATTTGTCTCGGTGCGCTGGCCGCGGGTGTGAAGTTCCTCGCCCAGTATCCGATGACGCCGGCCTCGTCGATCCTGCATTGGATGGCCTCCCACGGACCTCCTCACGGCGTCGTGGTCAAGCAGGTCGAGGACGAGCTCGCCGCGATGAACATGGCGGTCGGCGCGGGCTTCGCGGGGGTGCGCTCGATGACCGCCACGTCCGGTGGTGGATTCTCGCTGATGGTCGAGGCGATCGGCCAGGCCGGGATGACGGAGACCCCGTTGGTCGCGATCCTCGTGCAGCGCAGCGGTCCGTCGACCGGATTGCCGACGAAGACGGAACAGGGCGACCTGAACCTCGCCCTCGGCGCGGGCCAGGGAGATTGGCCTCGCGCGATCCTGGCGCCTCGCAACCCGGAAGAATGCTTCCGGCTCACCGCGCAGGCATTCAACCTCGCGGAAATCTACCAGACGCCGATCATCGTGATTTCGGACCTCTACCTCGGCGAAGGCTACCGCACGGTCGAGAAGCCGGACTTCAACGTGCCGATCGTCCGCGGCATGTCGGCGGCGAACGGAGCCGAGGTGAAGGACTTCAAACGATACCGCCTCACGGAGAGCGGCGTGAGTCCGCGGGCGATCCCCGGCATGAAGGGATATGAGTTCGTCGCCGCGACGGACGAGCACATGGAGAACAGCGAGCTCATCTCCGACGTCCTCGCCGGGATCCCGGAATACGTCACGGAGCGCAACCGGATGCACGAGAAGCGGATGCGGAAGCTCGACGGTCTGCGGAAGGACACACCGCCCCCGGAGCTCTGGGGACCCGACGACGCGGACCTCACGTTAATTCACTGGGGGTCCACCTGGGGCTCCGCCCACGAAGCGATCCAGAACGTCAAGGGACGTGGCATCCGGGTGAACAGCCTGGAGTTCCCGACCCTGTTCCCGTTCCACGCGGACGCGACGCTCGCCCTCCTCAAGAACGTGAAACAGAGCCTTGCGATCGAGGGTAACTACACCGGCCAGTTCGCACGGCTCCTCCGCTCGGAGACCGGGTACAAGCCGGACCACTTCTACGGGAAATACGACGGCGAGCCCTTCACCTGGAGAGACATCGCGGACAAGATCCTGGAGGCGGTCGCGTGAAACTCGAGTTCGAGATGGACACGTACAAGTCCGAGATCAAGCCGACGTGGTGTCCCGGATGTGGGGACTTCGCGGTTCTCCGGGCGCTCCAGATGTCGATTCATGCGCTTCAGCTCGAACCGTGGAACGTCGTCATAGTCTCCGGGATCGGATGCTCGAGCAACTTGCCGCACTTCCTTTCGACGTACGGATTCCACGCGATTCATGGCCGGGCGCTCCCGGTGGCCGAGGGCGTGAAGCTCGCGAATCCGGATCTGCAGGTTATCGTCACGGGGGGCGATGGAGACGGATACGGAATCGGCGTCGGGCACTTCATCCACGCCATGCGACGGAACATCGACATCACCTACCTGGTGATGAACAACCAGATTTACGGGCTAACGACGGGCCAGGCGAGTCCCACTTCCGAAAAAGGGATGAAGACGAAGTCCACGCCGATCGAGGGAGTCATCGAGAACCCCGTCGATCCGATTTCCCTCGCCCTGGCCTCGGGGGCCACGTACGTGGCGAGGGCCTTCAGCGGAGACGTGAAGGGAATGGCCGAGCTCGTCAAGAACGGCATCGAGCACCACGGGTTCTCCCTGATTGACTGCATGTCCCCGTGCGTCACCTACAACAAGGTCAACACATACGATTTCTTCCGCGAGCGGGTGTACGACCTGCAGAAGGAGGGCCACAATCCGAGCGACATGAAGGCCGCCTTCGCGAAAGCGATCGAGTGGCCCTTCGTGGGACGGGACCGGATTCCGCTCGGTCTGTTCTACCGGAACGAGAACGTCCCGACGTACGAGGACCTGGAGCCCGCTCTGAAGAAAGGGTCACCGGTGCGCCAGCCCCTCGGCGTGGAAGACCCGGACGAACTCCTCTCGGAGTTCTTGTAGCCGACGCCTTCGGTGGGACTCGTCAGAATCCCAGGTTTTCCCCGACCAGGATGAGCGTGATCCGCCCTGGGCGATCTCGTTCGTAGATCACGAGCTTCCCGATCGAGCTCCCTTGGCCGCCTTGGGCCTTCACCCGTTGGTCCTCGAGCGGCAGCGCGACCTCACGCACGCGGCGGAGGCCCGACTCCAAGTTCGGTACGAGTTTGTTGATCCCCGCGACCCAGATCACGTGAGGCGGGCCGTACACGTAGAACGCCTGACGGCTGCCGCTCTGGTCTGCCCCGACGACTTCACCGGTCTCGGAGATCGCCTGGACGCTGCCGAGGTAATAGTCGGCGTCGACGGAGAGCTTCGCGCGGATTCGGACCCGGCGGGTTGCATCGGCCTCGGCCTGCCATTCCGCATTCAGGTACCGATAGCCCGCCGCAGGATCCTTGAGGTGGTCCAAGATTCCGATTTCCTGGAGCGTGGTCGAGCTGCCGTGGGCCACCGCCGATCCCTTGGGGATTACCCGAATGACGGTCTCAAGGCCCGCGCGACGGTCAGGGACGTAGACCGGCGTGATGCCTCTTTCTTCAAGCGCCTCGAAGGTCCGCTCAACGCGCGCCTTCGTCGTCGCATCGAGACCGGGGAAGGCCTGTTCGTCGTCCACACGTCCCACCGGATCTAGGTCCCGCGGCGGTTCTTATTGAATCTTACGTTCGATGCGCGGGAACTCAAGGACTCGGTTCTCCTCTTCGCCTCGCTGCATCTTTCGAATCCGCTCCCGGTCCTGGTCTACATGGGCAAGTAGCTTGGCCGCGTCGATGCCGAGGTAGTCCGTGGGATACGATCGCATCTTTTGGGCCCCCCGCTCGAGCAACGTCTCAGCTCCGACGAGATTCCCGTTCTGGAAATGGTGGTATGCCGCGCAGATTTGGATCAGCCCCTGGAGGAACACCTTCGACTTGCCGTGTTCCCGTTTCCAGAGATCCTCCAGGACCTCGTGGGCCTCGAAGAAGTATTCCTCGTTGAATAGGCGGATGCCCTGGTCGATCGGGTCCAGGCCGGCCGGCGGTCCCGGTTCCTCCATCGCTCGACGGAAGAGCGCGGCGACAATCAACTTTCCGCCCCACCGGGTCGGCGGGCGTCTCGTCCGGGAGACAGCATCGTCCGGATGATCTCAGGCGTGTACGTTCCACGTTCGGTCACGGTCGTGGTGATGAGCTCCGAGGGCGTGACCTCGAACGTCGAATTCATCGAAGGGATGCGCAAACCCGGCCACGTGGCCGCGTCGTACCGGGCATCGAACTTCAGCGTCTCGCACGCGACGTAGAACGGTTTCTTGCGGTCCGCTGCGACGGCCGCCAAGCCGCGTGTGCCGACCTTGTTGACGACCGCCCCGTCGCGCAAGACGCTATCCGCCCCAACGAGGGCGCACGACGCGCGTGCCAGGAGCGAGGCGCCTTCCGCGTCCGGGATCGCCGTGGACGGGACGCCGGCATCCGAGAGGGCGCTCGCCAGCGTCCGTCCCTCGAAGAGGGGCCCGGACTCCAGGACGTACGTGCGGTTGACATGTCCCCGGCCGTGGGCCATCTTGATCGCCTCGAGGACGTTGTCGCTGTAGCTGAGCGTGATGATCGTCGCGTGAGGCGGCACGACCTTCAGGAACGTCCGCGCGATCCGATCCCGTGCACGATCCAACTCCGTTCGGACTTCTACAAGGACGGACCGTGGATCGAGTCCCTCGGAAATGAGTCGCGCAACGAGGTGGGCCACGTTGTGCACGATGGCCATCGCGGGTTGCGCGTCCGAGAGACGCCTCGCGACTTCGCCGAGATCCTTCGGATCCGGATGACCTTTCGCGTCGACGACGGCGAGTCCCATGGTGTCGACGGCAAGCCGTGCCAGCTTCGACGCACCGCTCGTCCGGTCTTCCGCGATGGAGAGGATGGCCTCCTCAACCGGTGTGGGCAGCATGCTCCATCCGCTCGTGATACGCCGCGAGGCCGGTGATGCTCACCCGGATCCGACGCTCGAGGAAATCCCGCGGGTAGCGTTTCGCGGCGCGACAGCTCATGTCGTACAACTCGCGGAGGACCCCGTCCTCGCCGATTGTCGCCAGCTTGTCCTGGACGATTCGGGACCAGGCCGGGTAGGCCGCCATCATCGCCTCGATCGCGGCGGCCGGCTTTGTGTGGGGCCCATAGTGGCTGAAGAGGAGGCCGCGCGGTTTGAGAGCCAGCAGCCGTCGGAACGTCTCGAGGTTCTGCTCCAGGTCGAACGCGGGCGCGGGCGCGATCGGCATGAGGATCTCGTCGCCGGGGAAGTAGAGGCCCGCGGCATCGCCCGTGTACACGCACCGGTTGAGCTCGTCGAGGATCGTCAGCTCGTGCGGCGCATGTCCCGGTGAGTCGAAGAAGACGAGCGAATGCTTCCCGAGGTCGAGTCGATCGCGGTCTTTCACTGGGACAAGCCGGTCCCCGGGGATCGGTTTCATCGTGCCGAAGATTTCGGCTTCCTTCGGCCCGAGCGCCTCCCGCGCACTCGAGACGAGTCTCGTCGGATCGACGAGATGCTTGTAGCCGCGCTGGTGGACGTAGACTTTGGCTCGCGGCATGGATTCGAGTAGGAACCCAGCTCCGCCCGCGTGATCGAGGTGGACGTGCGAGACGACGAGGGCATCGACGTCGCTCGGCCGAAGTCCGAACCCCCGGACCGCTTCAAGGATCCGTTCCGCGTCCCAAGATGTCCCTGTCTCGATAATGGCCTTGTGGACGTCGTCGATGAGGTAGATCGCCCCGAAGGCCTTTTGGCCGAACATGTGGACGTCGGAAAGGTATGTCTCTGCATCGAACGAGAGCGGCTGAAATGTCACTGGCGCCGCTGGATGCTACGTCCCCAAATGTAGCTTTGCGTGATTGCCGGGGCCTTCCCTCGTTTGCTTATGCAGTGGTACGTCGTGACGAGGTTCATGGCAACGTACGGGTCGCGGCCCTTCGACACGCTGGATTTCGCCGAGGCCAAACGTCCGGAGGAAGCGACGGAACCGCCATGGGGGCCATCGAGGAAGACCCCGCGGTCTCACCGAGCCCTTCCCGCGAGGGCCGGTCAAGACCTCGCCATAATCTTCTTCGTCATTCTAGCCGCGGTCGCGATCGGTGGATCGATACAGCTGTAGTTCCTCCGAATCCCTCCATTCGGCTAGACCGATTCCATCATCGACGAATCTGTGAACGTCGAGGCGGGAACCTCTTTTAAGCCGACCGTGGCTTCCGGCTTGCGGCGGTAGCCAAGCTCGGAAACGGCGCGAGATTTAGGGTCTCGTCCCGCAGGGGTTCCCAGGTTCGAATCCTGGCCGCCGCATCCCCGACACAGCCACATCTTTTATCATCCCGGAGGCCCCGTGGCAGACGGCTTCCGTGGACGGCTTACTATGGAACGCGCCTCTTCGACGCGGTTCGTCAATCCTGCGCCAGTCGACCGGGAGGAGCTGACATGGGGCCAGCTGTGCTCCTGGCTCGCGATTCTCTTCCTCCTCGTAGCAATGATTTTCCCATGGTGGACGAGCGCGAACGGTCGAATTTCCGGCATCGGCCCCTTGTTCATTACAGAACGCATGGCGTACCCTAACACGTGTTGCGAGACCAACGTCAAAACCTGGCTCGAGTTTCCAACGGGAATCGTTGGTCTCTTGATGGTTGCGAGTGGCATGGCCATCCTCGCCCTCGTCGCGTTGCTCGTCGGGAAGGAGTTTCTATGGAGTCGCGCTCCTTTGGACCAAGCGGTTCGCCTGAATGCAGTGCTCGCCACATCGTCCTTTGGTGGTACTCTCGTACTATGTGTTGGGGTCTCGTACCTCGGCGCAGCGATCGGACTGCCTTGGGTGGACGGCACAGTCGGCCAGGTCGCCTGGACTTGGGGTTGGGGGAAGAGCGCGATGATTGTCTCGTCCCTCCTGCTCGCGGTCGCAACCGTGTCCTCCATTCGAACCCTGACGCATCACGCTCAGTGGAAGGCGCTGGGCGCTTCCCCGATCATCGCCCCTCGTCGTTAATGGAATCGCCTGCCATAACAGCGACTCGGAACGGCCTCCGCCGGTCGCTTACTTGTTGACGTCCAGGACCGCGACTTTCTCGAGCGCGAGATCAGGGCGTCGGTCTCGAGGCACGGTCGCCGCCTCGCGCGCGGTAGTTCCCAGGACGGCCAGGGATTTCCCTTCCGATCCGAGGACGCGATCGTCGCGCGACCATTCGAGCTCGACGAGGAGCCCATCGGGGGCAACGTCTCCGTGAATAACAATGGCGATCGCTTCGCTGTCCTTCCGAATTCCTGCGACGCGAATGGCATCGGTGACTTGCCGCTGCCCCGCAAGGTAGAGGAGCGTTTCCATGGACACGGTACGACTCGAAAGACTCTTTTCTCGCATGGCCCGGACCGCGTGGATGGCCGCGGACATTGCGTGGTCGGCGCCAAAGACGCTCCTCGCATCCGCGAGAGTGACTTCCACGCCTTGGCTGCGCGCCCAGAGGGCGGCCCTGCCGAGAACCGCCTCGGGGTCTCTGACTGGTCCCGTTGCCCCGACCACTCGGGCGGTCACCTGAAGTCTCCCAGAGCCGCTTGGCCTTCGATCTCCCGCACATCCACGGGCGCGCCGACCTGTTCCTTGATCTTCATCGCGAGGGTCGCGCCGATCGTCGGGATGCGGGCGAGGTCGCTCGGATTCGCCTTCTGCAGGTCCTTCAGCGTCTTGAAGCCTCGCTGGAACAACGCCCGTCCGCGGACCCGGCCGACGCCGCGGAGCGAGATCAACTCGAGGAGCTCCTCTTTGATGCCGTACTGAACCTGGATGGTGAGCCGCGTGAGCGCGCGGACTTTCTTCTTGTTGAAGATCCGACCGAGTTCGCTCATCGAGTAGAGGAGCCACTCCGCTTGGTCCGTCATCCGTCGGATGTCACCGGGCCCGATGCCGAGTTTCTTCGTGACCTCCTCCTCGGTCCTCTCCGTGATCCAGTCGTCGAGGAGGGAGGCGGTCTTGACTTCGGCGAGGAAGAAGTCGTAGTCCTCGACCGGGAAGGTGAAGTCCGCCTCCTCGATCTTCTGCTCGACCCACGCGTAGTCGCCGCGACGGAGGTAGAGCTTCGGCATGTCCGGCGTCGTGCAGACGGTCCAGAGGTGGAAGAAGCGATCGTCGCGGGCTTCCCGGAGAGCGTCACGCATCTTGACAGCGCTGAGCGGATCGATGTACAGGTCGCTTGTCCGCTTCCCGAAGAATGTGGCTTTGAGGGAGCCATCATGCCTGTTGATGAACTCCTCTCTTGTGAGAAAATCAAGGACATCGAGGATTTTGCCTCGGATCGCGTGGACATCGCCCGTGAAAGCGAAGAACGTGCGGTTGAAAAACGCGAAGAGATCCTCCTCCGTGCCCACATGACCGGTGGCGATGTTCGCTAGGACGTGCATCCGAAGGGCGGGTTCGGACCCAAGTTTGGACTCGATTGCCTCGGGCTCGCTGAGGAAGTAGTCCTGCATGAGCTCGTCGATGTCATCTTCATCCTTCGCGACCAGAATCGCCTCACCATACGGATCGTATTTCGGTCGGCCCGCCCGCCCGCACATCTGTTTCACCTCGAGGACGGGAATTCGGGTGAGGCCGAGGTTGACGTCGAATCTGTTCAAGTCTCTCACGATCACGCGCCGAGCGGGGAGATTGATGCCCGCTGAATTATGAACTGCGAAGGCAAACGAGCACACGTAGCTTTCGTCGCCCTCAACACGAAGATTGTACACGTCTCCACTGTACTGCACAGTTCGAACTTTGCGCACGGGCGACCGGAACGAACCGCCGACAAGATTCTTCGTGTTGTAAGTGCGGTTTCCCCTCAGAATGTTCCGTGGGTGTACGTCCATGACGGTTGAGAGGAACGCGTTTCCCTGCGTGCCGCTGAGGCAAAGATGATACTGTGTATGCTTCCCGATTCCCCGCGGTGGTGCCGTCCGCACGGAGGGCATGAAGCCGAGGCGCCTCAGCATTCTGCCCATTT
>Ga0209235_1000546_pt1 | contig 19238 bp, 15 predicted proteins | sample GraSoi013_1_20cm_4_FD_185817 | JGI IMG/M metagenome (GOLD analysis project Ga0209235, IMG submission 185817) | Grasslands soil microbial communities from the Angelo Coastal Reserve, California, USA - Sample 09_25_2013_1_20cm (SPAdes) (version 2) | ecosystem: Environmental > Terrestrial > Soil >... | reverse complement strand
GGCCGCCATCAACGCGCCGCTCGCCGCCGTGTCGCAGGACGTCGTGCGGGAACGGTGGCGCCCCCCCGGTCAGGCGCGGCCCGAAATCGCCGCCCTCGATCTTGCGCGACACACCAGCGCCACTCGCGCGATCTACGGACGCCTCGATCCAATCGCGGGAGGGCGCGATTCTGTGCGCGTGCAGATGATCGTCATCGACGCCGGCACGGGCCGCGTGCAGCTCGTGTTCGACGCCCCTTGGGCGATCGCCGATCTCGAGCATCTCCCGCGCGCGCTCGCGCAACGCGTACGCTGATATAGCCTCCGCACGGCCCCCACCGTACGTTATCGTCGTGACCGATCCGTTTGCAGAATTGAACGCGGCACTCGCCGGCCACTACATCATCGATAGAGAGCTGGGTCGGGGCGGGATGGCGCGCGTCTATCTCGCGCGCGACGTGCGCCACGAGCGGTTCGTGGCCCTCAAGACGCTGCGCCCCGAGATCGCGATGGCGCTCGGCCGTGAGCGTTTTCTGCGGGAGATCAAGCTCGCCGCCCGCCTGCAACATCCCAACATTCTTCCGGTTTACGACTCGGGTGTAGCGGACGGCCTCCTGTTCTATGTGATGCCGTTCGTGGAAGGCGAATCCCTACGCGAGCGGCTGGAGCGGGAGCCGCAGCTGCCGCTCGATGACGCCCTCCAAATCGCGCGCGAGGTCGCCGATGCGCTGTCGTATGCGCACAGCCACGACGTTGTGCACCGCGACATCAAACCGGAGAACATCATGTTGTCCGGCGGCCACGCGATCGTTACCGACTTCGGGATTGCGCGGGCGGTGAGCGCGGCAGGCGGCGACAAGCTCACGGAGACGGGGCTCGCGATCGGCACGCCCGCGTACATGCCACCCGAGCAAGCAGCTGGGACGGGCCAGGTCGATCGCCGCAGCGACATTTATAGTCTCGCCTGCGTGTTGTACGAGACATTGGCTGGATTCCGTGCCACGGCTGAAAATTGTCCGCGAGGCGATCCCCGACGCGCTCGAGACCGTGATCGAGCGCGCCCTCGAGAAAGTGCCGGCCGATCGCTATCAGACAGCCGAGCAGTTTTCCAACGCACTCACGACCGCCAGCACTGGAAGGATCTCAAGGGTTACAGGGGGACGAAGGCCGACGCCGCCGGGGCGTCCACGCTGGCGCCGGCCGATCCCCGTGGCCGGCGGCCTGTTGCTCCTCGCGGCGCTCACCTGGCTCGTCATCGGTCGCCGTGGCCCGGCCCGACCATCCGGTACGGGCATGGACGTGCGCCGTGTCGCCGTCCTGTACTTTCAGGACCAGAGTCCCGACAGCTCGCTCGGCTATCTCGCTGCTGGTCTCACCGAAGGACTGATCCATCAGCTCGCCGAGGTCCGCTCTCTCGACGTCGTTTCGCGCAACGGCGTGCTGCCATATCGCAACGTCGATCTCCCGCGCGACAGCATCGCGCGGGCACTTGGCGCGGGGACGTTGGTCGAGGGCACCGTGGAACCGGTCCGCGATCGGGTGCGGGTCACGGTACGCCTCGTGGACGGCTACAGCGGTGCGGATCTATTGCGGCGCGCGACCTTCGAGCAGCCCTCGGCGAATCTCCTTCAGATTCGCGATTCGCTCGCCGGCGAAGTCGCCCGCGTGCTGCGCGAGCGGCTCGGGGAGGAGGTGCGGCTGCGCGAAGAGCGCGCGGGGACGAGAAGCACCGAAGCATGGACGCGCGTGCAGCAGGCCGAGGCGATCCGCAAGGATGGGGAATCGCTCGCGCAGGCGGGGAAGATGGACAGCGCTATGGCGCTGTTCGCACGGACCGATTCGACGCTGGCGTCGGCGGAGCGAGCAGATCCAACGTGGATCGACCCAATCGTGTTGCGAGGCCAGCTCGTCGAACGTCGCGTACGGCTCACGCGCAACCCGGCCTTGATAGAGCAAGGCCTCGCACACACGGCGCGAGCGCTGGCAATCGCGCCTGAAGATCCTGGCGCCATCGAGCTCCGAGGGACCTTGCGCTATCGGCGTTGGCAGTTGGCCCGTCCTCCCAATCCGCAGCAGGCCGCCGCGCTGCTGGATGACGCCCGGAAAGACCTCGAGCGCGCGACGAATATGGAACCCACGCTTGCGAGCGCCTACGCCACGCTCAGCAGCCTGTACTACCAGACCAAGGATCTTCAGGGGGCGGCGTTGGCGGCGCGGCGGGCCTACGAAGAGGATGCCTACCTGACCAATGCCGCAGACATCCTGGGGCGGCTGTTCTTCACCTCATATGACCTCGACCAGCAGCGCCAGGCGCAGCGCTGGTGCCAAGAGGGCGTGCGGCGTTTCGCCCGGGACTTCCGTTTTCTCGAGTGCCAGCTCTACATGATGACCCGGCTGGAGGATCCGGATATTCCCCGCGCCTGGCGCCTGCTCGCCGGGATCGATTCGCTAGTGCCTGCACAACGCCGCCAGGTCATCCACCTCCGGGAGCAGATGCTCGTGGCCGCTACCATAGCGCGCGCTGGCCTCAAGGACAGCGCGCACCAGGTGATTGAGCGCTCCCGCGGCACGCCGGAGCTCGACCCCGACCACGACCTCGTTGCCATGGAGGCCTTTGTCCGCACGCTACTCGGCGAGCAGGATGAAGCTATCCGCTTGCTACAGCGGTACGTAGCCGCCAACCCCGAGCACTCATTTCGCGTTGGGGGCGACATCTTCTGGTGGTGGTGGGACCTGCAAAAACACCCCGGTTTCCAAGCCTTGGCCCGCCCGCGATCGTGAGAGGGCCACTCATCCCACCGGACTAATTCCTCCGTTCGGTTTCACGTAAATCGCTTGACCGATCGACTAACCCCACTCCGCGTTTATATCCAACAGTGTGCGTCGTCCCTGATCTGCGGGTAACACTAGATCATCATTCTCCAGAGGCGTATGAAGTATCCGGCTATCCTCTCACTGTTGGTGATTGGCGTTGTTTCCTGTCACAGCGATCGGCCACTGCATCCCGGTCTGACTGCCGACATCTCTGATGCCACGCATGGGACCAACACTAACCAGTTCTTTTTCTGGCTGCCGCCGATAGTCAATCAGTCGGCGCCCGCGTCACAGGTGTTCTCCCAGCAACTCAGTCCCTTAGTACTGATCACGGACGAAGGGCCGGCGACGTCGCCCCTGGCTGTGTGCAATGTGCCTGGCACCGTGATTCGGATGTTTTCCGGATCGGACGTGACCGTCAGCGACGCCGCCTACCACGTCAACTGGCATACCGGACAGGACAACCTGAATCCGGATTGCAATTACCGCATCACCGTCAAGACGGCGGGAACGGTACTCGGTTTTGCGGACGTGGATGTCGCGAGCGGCGGCAACCAATTGAAGAACGTCAACACCGATCAGGATATCCCCCTGCTCGATGATCGCACGTTGCCGATCAAATTCTTCATCGGTGTCGGATCGCAATGCACTGCGGGCGTGGCCGACTGCGGTGAGGGGACGGCGCGGCCCGGCCAGAATACGACAATCGTCACCACGAGCGGACGGGCGGGAATATTTGTTCCGAATGGCGCCGTGACTGAAGAAACGACGATCAGCATCCAATCCGTCGACAACTTTGATGCTCAATGCATTCCCACGTTGCTGCAGCAATTCCCGGGCACGCCCGGCGGGTCGGACAATTCCTGTTACGACTATCACAAAGACACGCCGGGCAAGTTTGCGAGCCTCGTGACGATCGGGATCTGCCCCGAGACGCGGGCATTCGCTTTGGATCACCCCACGCTGGACCTGCTGCAAATCTTCCAGCTCGACGTCGTGAACGACCAACAGCTCATCAGAGCCCTCGACAACACGCCCGCTCCGTTCCTGCAGTGCGACCCGCATTTCTCGCCGTCGTTCGGATCGCGGCGGTCGGTGTTTGGCGATCTCGCGAACGCCCTCGGTCGTCTTATCGGCCCACGCCCGCTATATGCGAGCAGCCGCACCACCATGTTCGATCTGGGTGCCGGCGGGAGCACGGATGGCTTCAGTCGCTTTACGTGGGCGCTCCCGGTAGCGGGCCTCATCAACTTCGATCTCGCTCCCGACGGCATCACCCAAATCCTCCCGGGGGCGGTCGTGAACTCGGCCTATTCACACCTCGGTGTCAGCTTCAGCCGCACCAGCGCGCTCGGTGCCTGTCCGGGGACCGCGGTCTACGCGAACTCTGACAACGGTCCGCTCGGGTTGGCGCAGCCGCAGAACAATGTCAGCGTTTGTCCGCAGGGCAGTCCGTCCGCCTTCAGTGAGGCCACAGCCGGCGCAATCGAGGCGCAGTTTACCGTGCCGGTCGCGCAGGTATGCATCGACGCGACACCAATCCTTCCGGCGGTGCCGGTTGGAGGTGTGCTCGAGGGCGCCTACCTGCAGGCGTTCGACGTGAACGGCGCAGCGCTCAGCCAGCTCGCCGCGACGGCTTCGCAGGTGACGCAAACGCTCTGCGTGCAGCACACGAACGGCGCGAACCAGGGCGACATCGCGGTTGTGCAGTTCGCGGGCGCGGCGACCATGCCCGCCATCTTCGACAACCTCTCGTTCTCGAGGATAGCGATCAGCCGCTAGCCCTTCCGCTTTGCTGCCAGGCCGCGCCTATTGTCGCGGGGAAGCTGCGAGGAGCGGACCTGGCTCGCGATCTTGTCGGCCGTGTGCGTGAATTGTTGGGCACGCGCTACACTGCAATCACCGCGGTCGCGCGCGGCGGCAACGCGACGCTGTTCGGCGCCTACGATCAGCAAGGCCAGCAGGTGGCAATCAAGGTGCTCCATCCGGAGCTCGCGGTCTCGGTCGCCGCCGATCGCTTTCTGCGCGAGATTCGCTACGCCTCGCAGCTGCATCATCCGCACATCGCGCCGCTGATCGATTCGGGCGAGAGCGATTACCTGCTCTGGTTCGTCATGCCATACGTTGCGGGCGAGACGCTCCGGCAGGTGCTCCGCCGCGAGCGAATGCTGCCCATCGACCGAGCCGTCCGGCTCGCCACCGAGGTGCTCGACGCACTGGGCCACGCGCACGAGCGCGGTCTGGCGCATCGCGACATCAAACCGGACAACATCGTCTGTTCGGCGTCCGGCGAGGGCGCCGTGCTCGTGGACTTCGGGATCGCGCGCGCGATTGCGAGCTCAGGCGAGGACCGTGTGACGCGCAGCGGTTTCGTCGTCGGAACCGAGGAATACATGAGTCCCGAGCAGGCAGGCGGCTCGCCCGACATCGACGGCCGGACCGATCTCTATTCGCTGGGCGTGGTGCTCTTCGAGGCGTTGGTGGGCCGGCCGCCCTTTTCGGCGGCCAGTGCGGCGGCGGTGCTCGACATGCAGCAGCACGCACCGCCACCAGATCTCCGCAAGCTGAGACGCGACGTGCCTCGCGCGCTGAGCGACACCGTCATGAAGTCGCTCTCCAAAGCACGCGAGGCACGCTGGCAAACCGCGTTCGACATGCGACAGGCGTTGCTGCCGTATGCGGCCGCCATGTCGTAGCGTTCAGGGCTTCCGCGCAACGCTACTGGGCGTGCTGAGCAGATCACCGACATGGGTGCGAATTCCCACCGGCATGTAGGGTGACCGCAGGAGCATTTGGACCTGCTTGAGACGGTCCGACATGTCGGCGCCGCGCCCAGCCTGACCGTTGACCCAGGCGGCGTAATAGAGCGCCAGCGCCTGCACCGGCAGATCGCCCGCCCGCGCGGCCTCGTTGGCCAACTGATCGAGCACACGCGCCGCACGGTTCAACTGACCGTCGTGGAACCACGTGTTCGCAAGCCGCCACATCGAGAGACTCGGCAGATGGCCTTCCTGACGCGCGATGTCGGCGGCGGCGACGTACTGCTCCGCGGCCTGCGCAAAGGTGACCGAGCCGTTCCGACCGTCGCCGCGTTCGATGCGCGCACGCACCGCGGGGGTAAGCTCGCCTTCCGACGCGGGAATGCCGCTGATCTGATCCCGGTCGGTCGATCCCGACTGGCCCAGCACGATGACCGGGACACACGCCAGGACGCTGAGGAAAGCGACTGCGATTCGCGTTTTCATAATCCGCCTCCGTGAGGAACGTGACTGGGTTGCTGCGTCTGATCTCGCGGAGCATGTTAGGCACGGTCGCTTAATGCTCGATCATCCAAGCGTCATCAGGAAATCATCGTGATGGAGCAGCTGCGCTTGCTGACGTTTGGAGGCCTGGCCCTGTTCGTAGGCGGCACCTCGACGACCGGTCCGGTGACCAGCCGCCAGCGGCTGGCGCTGCTGGCGCTGCTGGCTGTCGCCCGTGACCGCGGCCTCAATCGTGACAAAATCCAGCTCTACCTCTGGCCCGACAGCGATGCCAAACGCGCCCGGCAAGGGCTGAACCAGGTCGTCTATTTCCAGCGACGCCAGCTCGGCGGCGAGGGGGGGGGCGTGTTTCTCGGCCGCAAGACGCTGCGCCTCAATCCCAAGCTCCTGACCAGCGACGTCTGGGAGTTTCAGGACGCGCTCGATGCCGGCAACCCGGAGGTGGCGGTCCGCCTGTACGTGGGCCCGTTCCTGGACGGTTTCTTTCTCAAGGGATCACCGGAGTTCGAGCAGTGGGTCGCCGAGCAGCGACGCCGGTTTGAATCGCAGTGCGCGCAGGCGGTTGGGCAACTCGCCGCCGCCGCGGCGGCGCGAGGCGATCAGCGCCAGGCGCTCGATTGGTGGCGCCGGGCCGCCGAGTTGAACCCCTTCGACACGGAGACCGTGCTTCACCTCGCGGGAGCGTGGGTTGCGCTGGGGGATCGAGGGGCCGCGGTGCGCTGCGCCCAGCACTATGAAGATGCGCTGCGAACTGAGCTCGGTCTGCCGCCTGACCCCCGTGTCACGCGCCTGATAGCTGACTTACGGGACGGAGCCACGTGAAACGCAGCTGGCTAGGGATTCTGATGCTCACCGCTGGGTGCCAGCCGGAAGCACACCGGCTGCTGCTGGTGGATTTCACCCTCGCCGATCCGCTCAAGCTCGAGACGACGGCCGCGCCCTGGCACGACGCCGGATATCGCGTCGAGTACCGCCGCTTTTATCCGCATCTCACCCGCGCGGATCTGGCACGCTACCGCACCGTCGTCGTCCTGGCCGGACGTGAGCCGGAGCGCACGTCGGACGCGCTGACGATCGGCGACCTCGCGATCCTCACCGAATGGATCCGGCGTGATGGTGTCGTGGTTCTCGCCTACGAACCCGATCTGAGCGCAGCACGAAAGGCCGGGACACTCGATCGCTGGATCATGAACCGCTGGCTCGCAGCCCAGGGCGCCGGGATCACGATCGGAGACGATCCGGTCGACGTCCCTGCCGTGCCGCTGCCGAGTTCTTCGCTCGACAACGCGGGCTTTGCGCCGTTTCCGGCCGGCCGCAACCATCCGCTCTCGGTTCGCAATCGCAGTCAAATGCTCGCGCGGGGAACGTCGAACGCGCTCGTTGCCGCGAGCCGGGTCGGCGACGGCTTGATCGTCGTCGCCAGCAGGAACCTCCTCGCCGCAGCTCGGGAAGATCCGCGCACTCGTGACTTTCTCGTCGCGCTCGCGCGTTGGACGCGCCGCCCCGCCGAGTGGGCGACCGTCGATGCCGCCGTGCGGCCGGCGCCGCTACGGTTGGCCAACGCGCCGAAACAAATCCTCGTGCACGCTCCACTCCTGGCTCCCCCGGCCGGTGCGGACGCCATGTTGCTGCCCGAACCGGTCCAGCCTCTCGATCGGGAGGACAAGCCCCTGATCCCTTCCTGGATCGCGCACCAGGGACTGCGTGTGCTGTGGAGCCGCTACACGCCGCAGTCGTTCGAGTCGTCGTTGGACTTCGCCGAGACGGCCGCGTTGAACGCGCTGGCGACGATCATCCCGGCGCCGGCGCTTGCCGACACGATAGGGACGCGCAACATCTGGCGATCAACCGCGGAAGAATTGCAGACGACCAGCTTCCGCTGGTTCCCAGGGGTGGCGTTGATCGAGCTCCCCTCGGCGGGCGCCGACGAGGTCGATCGACATGGCGATCTCACTCCAGTGCCCTGCGGACTCGATTCGCTATTCTGGCGCAGCTCGTTGCGACCGGCGTACCGCACACTCGCTCGGCTCGGCGGCGCGCATCCCGATGTCCTCGCCGGTGTCGCGCTCGATCTCGACAGCGCGATGACCCCCTACGCCGACGCGGGTTTCTGCGACGCCGATTACCGAGTCGGGCTCGCCGGGCTCGGACTCGAGCGCGCCGAGCTCGACCGGCTGACGGCGCTGCCTCCTGTCGTCCGGTACGACACGCTGCTGGAGCGCGGCTTCCTGGCCCGCTATTTCACGGCGCTCGAGAATGCCGTGGCCGAACGCGCGACGGCGATGCGCACCGAGGTGCGACGGCTGCACCCCGACGTGCGGTTTGCGTTCCGTGCAACCACACCGCCCGCCGACTGGTTTTCAATCGGATTGCTGCGCGGCCTTTCGAGCCATGAGGCTCCCGCGTTGTTGTTGGTGCGCGAGCGCCATGCCCGTGAGCTAATGCAGCTCTACAATGAGCGCGGGATCGTTGCGCTGTCCGCCTTCCAGTTGGCGCCGGAGCAGGGACGCTCGACGGCCGATTGGGCGCGTCTGCGACCATTGGTATTCGGTGAGCACGCCGGCTTCTGGCTGGATGGCACATCTTCAGACAGCCTGGCGCGTGTAATCCGCCGGTTTGCGAAATAGAGCCTTGCCCACGCCCCCGGGCGCCCGGTACTTTTCCTCCCGTTGGAAGTGGTGGGGCCGATGGTCGCGGATGGCCGGCTTCAGGGGCCACCCGAGGAAAGTCCGAGCTCCACAGGGCAGACCGCCAGGTAACGCCTGGGCGCCGCGAGGCGACGGAAAGGGCCACAGAGAACAGACCGCCCTTGTATCCAAAGGGTAAGGGTGAAACGGCGGGGTAAGAGCCCACCGCGCGCCTGGCAACAGGCGTGGCACGGCAACCCCCGGTCGGAGCAAGGCCAAATAAGCAGCGAGACCCGGCCCGGGTCGTTCGAGCTGCGGGTAGGCCGCACGAGATGGCTGGCGACAGTCATCCCAGAGAGATGACCATCTGCTCGTACCAACGAGTAAACAGAACTCGGCTTATGGTCCCACCACTTCCTCTTTTGTGACCACTAAGCCGCCCGCCACGCCCGCCACGCCATACCCGCCGCACTGGGAGAACGTCGCCGACCTCCGCGTCTTTCGCGCGAGCGCTGCAGAGTGGGAAAAGCTCATCGGCTGGCGCACGGACATGCGAAAGCGGGGATGGAAGCTGCTCAAGATCACGAGCGAAGACGCTGAGGTCGTGGCCATTTTCGGACGCACCAAAACCAAGGACTAAGATGCCTCGTCTCCTATTTGCCCTGGCGCTGCTCGCCACGGCGTGCGCATCGCATAGCCGCCCCGCAACGCCAGCGCCTGGAACGCCGCCGACAGCCCCGCCCCCGCCCCCGCCCCCCGCACCTCCAGCTGCGCCGCCAAGGGCGAGTTCGGAAGTCGTGCGGCTGGGACCGAGTGCGTTGCGCTACGTGTCGCATCAGGTCGTTCACATCGACCAGGAATTCCAGGGCATGCGGCAGCCGTCCGATTTTGGGCTGCGCTCGTTCTTCCGTGTGACGATCGCCGGTCCCGCAGACAGCGCCGGTTATGCCACGACCGTCACCGTCGATTCGATCGTCTCCGACTCCGGCTCCACTGTGCCGATGGGACTCAATTTGTCGGGCGCCAAGGGTCTGTCGTTCATCGGGCGGCTGCGTCCTACCGGAGAGTTCCGCAATGCCGTTGCGTCCGACACCACCGCACCGGCCCAATTACTGGCGCAGATCATCGGCTCGTTCCGGAACTTCTTCCCGCGGCTACCGGCGAATGGCGCCACAATCGGCGCGACCTGGACCGACACCGTGACATCGAACGAACGGACGGCGGGAAGCGTGACGGTCACCAACATCAGTCACGCGCACGCGGCCGCGTGGGAACAGCACAATGGCGTGCGCTGCCTCCGGGTCGACGTGACGTCGACGTTCACGATTCAAGGCTCGGGTGAACAGATCGGCCAACCGTTTGACATTTCGGGATCGGGACTCCGCGCCGGAGTGGACTACATTGCCGTCGATGGCCGCTACCTGGGTGGCGAAGCGCACGACTCCACGTCGATGACGATTACGCTGCCGGTGCAAGCCACGACGATTCCTCGCACGCAGGTGTCGCGGTCGACGGTGACGGTGCTGCCGTAATGGGCGGTTCGGCGGTTTGGCAGTTAGGCGGTTGGTGCCTATTCGCCGCGCTAACCGCCCAACCGCTTAACCGGCTAGTCGCCCAGGTCGCTCCCAACCGCTCCGCCGCGTACCTCTTTCCCACCGACGTCAATGACGCGCGCGCCATCTGGATCAATCCTGCGGGCCTCGGCACACTGCGCGAAGCGTCGATCTACGCGGAAATAGGAGTCGGTAATCCCGGCGCAAGTGGGCGCCTGCGCCAGATCGACGCCGGCTTCAACTCTCGCGGTCTCGCGTTCGCATATCAGCGCGACATCTTCGATAACAAAGTGCGCGGAAACACCTACCGGATCGGACTGGCTGGGGGGTCAGGTAGGCTCGCCGCGGGAGCCGCGGTTGCGCATTATCGCGGTGACGGCGCCCATTCCACGGGTTGGGATGCCGGCCTGAGCTACACGCTGTACCCGGGACTCACGGTTGGACTCGTCGCCGCGAACATCGGCCAGCCGATGGTTCGCGGTCTTGGTCAGCGACTCACCTACGTTCCGGGTGCCACCTGGCATCCGGCTCCCCTGCCGGCGCTGGCGTTATCGACCTACGCCCGCATCACGCCCGATTCGATCGCCTCCTATGCGTTCGGCCTGAGCTGGCATACGCCGCGGACGTCGATGGGAACGGTCCACCGCTGGCCGATCGAGATCATCGCCCGGCTCGACACGGATGGAAAACTTCGTCGTGGCGAGTTCGCGTTGGGACTATCGATCGGTAGTCGGGACCGCGTAGGCATCGTCGCGACTACCCCGGGCGATGTCTCACGCGTGGACGAGGCGAGCCTTTACGGGGCTTCTTCGCGGGAACCCGCCGGGGGGCGGCACTAGCGGGGCGCACCGAATCCGCCGCGTCACGGCGATTGAGCTGCTTGTCGAGCTGGACCATATCGCGGAACGACAGATTGCGAAACACTGTGTCCGCCAGCTCCTTCGAGTGAGTCCCGTAGATCACGAGCCGGAATGCCAGCCCTCCATGCACGTCCAACCCCATTTTTGTCCGGACGCTGTCGCGCGCATAGGAGCGCACTTGATGCGGCGTCACAACGACGGTGCGGCGGCGCGTGAGCAGCAGCAATGTCGAGTCTTCCGGGCCGGCAGGCTGATACGCGGACAGCGCGACGTCACCTGGGAGGAGCGCGCGACGGGCGCGCAGCATGCGCGCCACGCTGTCCGGGAGCGGCGCGCGCGCCGCGATGCGCGGCGGCTTGCTGAAGACGTAGTACGCCACGGCCGCCGCGCCGCCGGCGAATGCGATGAAGAGCAGACATCCGGCCACGCTCAGGCCCACCAGCGACCGATAGAACATCAACCGCAGCCGGCGGCGCAACGGCACGTGCACCTGGTCTCGCGCCGCAGTCGGCAGCGCGCCCACCAGGGCGCGGCTGACTTCGGCCGCGGTCTGAAACCGCTTGGCGCGATTCTTCTCCATCATCCGCTCCAGCACCACAGCCATCTCTTCCGGCACATCGGGGCGGTGGCGGCGAATCGGCTCCGGCGGCTCGGTGAGCTGCTGGGCGAGAATCGCCGCCGAGGAAGGACCTTCGAACGGCGGCGATCCGGCAAGCACGTGGTAGAGCACGACGCCGAGGGAGTAGACGTCGGACCGGCCGTCGAGCTTGTCGCCCGATGCCTGCTCGGGACTCATGTACTCGGGTGTCCCGACGATCATCCCTTCGCTGGTGAGCTGGGTCGAGCTGGGGGTCTTCGCCTGAGCCGCCTGCGCCGCTTTGGCGATCCCGAAATCGGTCACCAGGACGTGGCCGCTCCTGTCGAGCAGGATGTTGTCCGGCTTGATGTCGCGGTGGACGATATCGTGGCTGTGCGCGTACGCGAGCGCGTCGGCGACTTGCCGGGCGATGCGGGCGGCGTCGCCGACGGACAGCTTCTTTTGCGTCTCGAGGAGTTGGCGCAGGGACGGACCGTCGATGCACCGCATGATGATGTAGAAGATCTCTTCCTGCCGGCCGACCTTGTAGATCGGCACGATGTGCGGATGCTCCAGCCGTGCGACCGTCTGCGCTTCGCGCAAGAACCGTTCGGCGACGACGGGCGACGGCGCGAGTTCCACGTCCAGCACCTTCACCGCGACATCGCGATTCAGGACGTTGTCGCGCGCGCGGAACACACTGGCGAAGCCCCCCTCACCCAGCAGGGGGCCAACGGTAAATTCCTGTCCAAGCGCTTGTTGCAGGCGCTGCTGGAGGGCTCCGAGGTCCATGGCGGTGCAAAAAGCTAGGATTGCACGACGGGTTGTGCTAGGGACCGGCGCGCTGTTCGTCGTCTGGTTGCTCGGCGTATGGCCGCCACCGGTGTGGTGGCGCGATCATGAGCCGCGGTGTACCGCGATGATGCGCTTACGGACGGACTGTCGGAAGGACGGAAGGACGGTACGTCAATCGCCTGCGATGCGATCTGCGCTCCTCGAGCGCATGGTGATCATCGCGGAAGACTCACGATTCAGAACGCATCACGGCATCGACTTTGTCGAGTTGCGTGGCGCGTGGGCCGCCGGCAGTCGTCGCGGTGCGAGTACGCTCACGCAGCAACTGGCGAAAAACCTCTACCTCTCTCCGTCGCGGTCGATCTTTCGGAAGCTCAAAGAGGCGGTGACCGCGGTTCGCCTTGAGCTCGCATTGAGTAAAGACCGGATCATGGAGCTGTATCTCGCCAACGCGGAGTTTGGCCCGGGCTTGTGGGGCGTGTCGGCTGCGAGTGAGGCCTACTTCGGTGTCGCACCCTCTCGACTCAACAACGCTCAGGCGGCGGCGTTGGGGGCGACGCTGCCGCAGCCGCGCACGTCCAATCCGGCGTTTCGGCCGGGGAGAATGCTCGCGCGCCGCGATTTGATCTTAGCGCGGTATTACGGAGGAAAGACCCCCGTACCCCCCATGCAGGAAGACTCGATCCCCGATATACCGGAGATCGAGCCTCCCATTCTTCCAGTGATCCCTTTGGACTCTGTGGTCGACTCGCTAATCCACCAACCGTAGCGGCATGACCAGCGCCATGTACGACGCCGGATCGTTCCATCCCACCGGTTCGATCGTCGCAGCGCGCTCCGGCGCTTTGAACGTGAAGCGCACCTCGTCGGTCGGCATGAACTTCAGAATCTCGAGCAGATACGTCGCGTTGAAGCCAATCTCGAGCGGCTCGCCTTCGTAGGTGACTGAGAGCTCGTCCTGCGCTTCTCCGAGATCGGGTGTCTGCACCGAGAACTTTACGGTGCCGCCCGAAAACGCTAGACGAATGCGGTGCGTCTGGTCGCTGGCGACGACGCTCATGCGCCGCAGCGCGGCGGCCATGGCGAGCTTATCGACGGTCGCCTGCTTGTCGTTCTCGCGCGGGATCACCTGCTCGTAATTGGGATACGGCCCTTCGATGAGACGAGAGAACACCAAGGTACCGCCAGCGCGGAAGCCGATGTGGTTATCGCTCTTGGCGAGCTCGATCTCGGCATCACCGGGGTAGAGGCGGCGGATCTGCTCCAGCGCTTTGGGCGGGACGATGAGGTCGGCGGTGGAGCCACCGGTTGCCGGCACGTCCATCTTGGCGAGGCGATGGCCGTTCGTCGCCACCATGCGCATACGATCGGGGCGGAGCTCCCAGAGGACGCCGTTGAGGATCGGGCGGCTCTCTTCGGTCGATGCGGCGAACGCGACGTGTCCGACGAGCTTATGCACGACGCCGGCTGCCGCCTTCCACGCCTTCTCGAACTTGACCGCCGGGAAGGAGGGAAACTCTTCGCGCGGTAGTCCCAGCAGCTTAAACTTCGACCGGCCCGATTCGATCGAGACGCGCGCTTCGCCCGCGGCGGTGACCCGCACCGGACCGGATGGCAGCTCGCGGGCGATGTCGACCAGTTTCTTTGCGGGGAGCGTGACCGCTCCGTCCGCATCGACCTCCGCGGGGACTGTCGTGCTCACGGCAATATCGAGATCCGTGCCGGAGAGTCGCAGTCCGCCGCCCTGCTTCGAGGCTTCGACGAGGACGTTGGCCAATACAGGCAGTGTCGTCTTCGCGGGAATTGCCGCCGCAACTGCAGCGAGGCCTTCCTGAAGCTGTTCCCTCGTGATCGTGAACTTCATGCGAGCTGCGACGTCTCCAAAATGGGGGTAAGTCTTACTACTGCGCTTCTATATAGAACTACTAGTAGTAGTAGTAGACAACGGGGATATGTGGGTGATGCCGCTAAAGCGCAACCAGCACATCACCTGTCGTGCATCACACGATGTTGGTGCGTTGTTGCGACTGTTGGCGCTTTGCGGATAGCGCGGCGCCTTTCCCCACAGCCCACATCCCTCGCTGTTTCCCACGCCACTTTGTTGGTTACAGTGCGGACAATTCCTGGCGCGCCATCTCGACGCGCTCTTTGAACGTCCGGTCACGCATCATCTGCCGCTCCACCTTGTCCACGCTGTGGATGACGGTGGAGTGATCGCGGCCGCCGAACGCCTGGCCGATCTCGACGAGCTGCATGCCCAGCATGTCACGGGCGAGGTACATCGCGACCTGTCGCGGAATCGTGAGCGTCTTGGTCCGCGCCTTCGAGCGTAATCCTTCGGGCGTGACGCCCCACCGGCGTGCCACCACTTCCTGCACGCGATCGATACTCGGCGCCGACTGGCCGCTGCCATAGCCCGACCCTTCTTCGCCCTGGCGGATCTTGTCCGACAGCGCGTCACGGGCCAGCTCGATCGTGACCTCGCGGTTCTTGAGCGAGGCGAAGAGCAGCAGCTTAATGATGCACCCCTCCAGCTCGCGCACGCTCGAGCGGATGTGCTCGGCGATGAAGCGCAGCACGTCGTCCGGAATCGTGAGCTCGAGATGATCCTGTTCGGCCTTCTTCCGGAGAATCGCGATGCGATGCTCCAGATCGGGATGTCCGATATCGGCGACCATCCCCCATTCGAACCGCGAGATCAGCCGGTCTTCGAGGCCGGGAATCTCCTTGGGCGGGCGGTCCGAGGTGAGCACGATCTGTTTGTGCGCCTCGAACAGCGCGTTGAACGTATGGAAGAATTCCTCCTGCGTCATTTCCTTCCCTTCCAGGAAATGGACGTCGTCGACCAGGAGGAGATCCACGTCGTTGCGGTAGCGGCGGCGGAACTCGGACATCGTGCGGGCGTGAATCGACTCGATCACGTCGTTGATGAACTGTTCGGCGCCGAAATACTGCAGCCGCGTCTCGGGGTTTTTCTCGAGCACCGCGTGCGCGATCGCCTGCATCAGGTGCGTCTTGCCGAGGCCCGTCGCCCCGTAGATGAACAGCGGGTTGTACGTCTTGCCAGGCGCTTCGGCGACCGCGTGCGCGGCCGCCGCTGCGAGCTCGTTCGATTTGCCGATGACGAACGTTTGAAACGTGTAGCGTTCGTTGAGCGGTGTCGTGGCAACGGACGACGCCGTCGCGGTGCCGCCTCCGCGACTGCTCCGTGGGGCGACGAAGAAATCCATTTGCGGGCGCCGCTGCCGATCTTCCTGCACGCGAAACACGACGGTCGTGGGCCGGCCGAGCACACGCTCGGCGGCGCGCGCCAACAGGCCCGCGTGTTTCGATTCATTCCACTCAGCGGCGAATTGATCGGGCGCGCCAAGGATCAGGCGTCCTTCATCGAGTGCGATGGGCTCGGATGGCTCGAGCCACGTGCGCACCGTCGCCTCGGGAAGTTCGCGTCGCGCTTCGTCGAGGAGACGCTTCCAGGCTTCGTTGACCGATTGCTCCATTATGATTCGAATTTGAGGAAGGACGTCGAGCAAGGGCGGCCCGAAAGTACGGGCGCTCTGTGGAAAAGTCAACCTTGACCGTCGTGTTACGAGTCGGGTAACTTTCCCGGCCTTACACGAGGAATTTATGGGTCCGACGTATCGGCCGCGAAATCGGCGGCGCATCAATAAGCATGGATTTCGCGCGCGGATGAAAACCGTCTGGGGCCGCGCTACGCTGTCCCGCCGCCGCAAGAAGGGTCGCAAGCGTCTCGTCGTCAGCATTCCATCCAAACACCGGAGCCGGTAAACGCGTGAGCGGTATCCGCGCCGCGTTCGCATCACGCGCGGCTCGGAGCTCACGACCTGCTGGGACGCAGTGGGGAGCCAGCGACGGCGCACTCAGCATCTCGATCTGGCCTGGCGTCACAGTGACTCGGGTCACGCGCGTCTGGGACTCATCGTGCCACGCCATCAGTCCTCAGCGGTCGCGCGCAATCGCTTACGGCGACGGCTGCGAGAGATCCTGCGCCGCGACTTGCTGCGAAACCTTCCAGCCGTCGATCTCGTGATTCGTGCGAAGCGCTCCGCGTACGCCGCCCCGTTTGCAGTCCTGCGCGCCGAATTGACGGGAGTGCTGGAGACGCTGACGTGACGCTGCGACGACTGCCACGTGTGACGGTGATGGCACTCATCCGTGGGTATCAGCTCACGCTGTCGCATCTGGTGTTTACGCAGTGTCGCTTCGAGCCATCGTGTTCGCGCTACACGTACGAAGCAGTGGAGCGCTACGGTGCGCTGAAAGGCAGCTGGCTGGGTGCGCGTCGCATACTTCGTTGTCATCCGTTTCATGCGGGCGGTTACGATCCGGTTCCCTAAGTGAGTACGGAACGCAGAATCCTGCTCGCGATCGCGCTGATGATCATCGTGGCGATCGCGCCGTCGCTCATCTGGCCGCCGAAGAAACCGGCGGTTGGGCGGTTGGGCGGTTTGGCGGACAGTACAGCCCGGCGCGATTCGACCGCGCATGCGATCTTGCCGACGCCGTCGACCGGCCAACCGCCGAACCGCCGAACCGCCCAACCGCTCGACACCGGCCGGATCGTCTGGGTCACCTCGCCGCTGTACCGTCTCGGATTCTCGACCCGCGGCGGCCGGCTCGTGTCGGCCGAACTACTGAATTATCAATCATTTGCCTCTGGTGATTCGGCGCGCCCGGTGCAGCTCGTGCCCAACGGCGATGCCCTTCTGCGTCATCGCCTCATCGTGCCCAGCGGCGATACCGTGTCGCTCGACGACTGGGATTTCCAACTCAGTCCCGACGCGCCCGGACTCGTGGTGTCCGCGGGGCAGGGAGCGCAGTCGCTCCATCTCGAGGCCGAGCGCGGCGGATCGCGTGTGACGCTCGAGTATCGATTTGCGCCCGATGAGTACCGTTTCGAGGTGCGTGGCAACGTCACTGGGCTGAGCAGCGGCGGCGCCGTGCTGCTCATTGGGCTGTCGAACGGTCTGCGGTCCGCCGAAAAAGATTCGCTCGACGATTATCGCCACTATGCCGTCGTGACGAAAGCATCGAAAGCCGAGCGCACCGATTTCTCCAAGCTGCGCCCCGACCAGCGTGTCTTGCTCGACGGGCCCTTCGAATGGGTCGGCGTGAAGTCCAAGTATTTCTTCACGGCGGCACTCGCGCTCGAAGAGGGTCAGCAGACGTTCGGTGGCGCGATCGCCGTCGGTGGACCGCGCAGCGGGCGCGCTGCGTCACGCGCATCCGTCTCGATCACGATGCCCGTCGCGCCGGCGGGCGGTTTCCGCTACCAGGTATACGCGGGTCCCCTCGACTATCGCCAGCTATCCCGGCTCGGCCACGATCTCGACGATGCCAACCCCTACGGCGGCATCTTCCGTCCGATCATTCAGCCGGTCTCGGTATTCGTCGTCAACATCCTGCTGTGGATGCATGAACGCCTGAGCCTCGCCTACGGGTGGGTGCTCATTCTGTTCGGCGTGATCGTGCGTCTGCTGTTGTGGCCATTGAACCAGAAGGCGATGGAGTCCGGCATCCGCATGCAGGCGGTCGCCCCGTTGCTCAAGGAGACGCAGGACCGCTACAAGAACGATCCCGAGCGGCTGCAGCGCGAGATGATGCGCATTTACAAAGAGAACAAGGTGAATCCATTCGGCGGTTGTCTCCCCATGCTGCTGCCGATGCCGGTGCTGCTGGCGCTCTTCTTCGTATTCGCCAACACGATCGCATTTCGGGGCGTGCCGTTCCTGTGGCTTCCGGATCTCTCGCGGGCCGATCCCTTTCGTATCATCCCCGTGATGATGGGGCTGTCGATGTTTGCGCTCTCGAAGATCGGACAGATCGGCGTCCCGCCGAATCCGCAGTCCAAGATGATGTTGTACTTCATGCCGGTCTTCATGACCGTGCTGTTCCTGAACTTTGCGTCGGGGCTGAATCTGTACTACGCCTCGCAAAACCTGTTCAGCATTCCGCAGCAGTACCTGATCGCGAAGCGTCGCCTGCGAGAGGCTCCGGTGGCCGGTGGTGGAGCACGCGCGCCGACTCCGGTCAAGACGTAGCTGCTCTCCGACCCGATTGTCGCGCTCGCGACACCGCCCGGTCGCAGCGCGCTTGCGCTGATTCGCCTCTCGGGTGCCCGAGCCTTTTCTCTCGCCGCCCGCTGCCTCGAGCCATTCCATCCCACTCCGCCGCGCACCGTGTTTCGCGCGCGACTCCTCCATCCCGACTCCCGGGAACCGGTTGACGACGTGCTCGCGGCCTGCTTCCCCGAGCCGCACTCCTACACGGGCGAGAATGTCGTCGAGATCTCGACGCACGGCGGTCTCGTCGTGCCGGCTGCGGCCGTCGCCGCACTGGTCGCCGCGGGAGCACGCCCCGCGGCGCCCGGCGAGTTCACGCGCCGCGCCGTCTTGAGCGGGAAGATGGACCTGCTGCAAGCCGAAGCGACGGCGGATCTGATCGACGCCGGTTCTCCCGTGCAGCGGCGCCGCGCGCTCCAGCAGCTCGACCGCGGCTTGTCGAACCGTCTGACCGCGCTGCGCGCCGAGATCTTGGAGCTCGAAGCGCTGATCGCATACGACATCGATTTCCCGGAGGAAGACGAGGGACCGGTGAGTGAAACGACCGTGCGTCGTGCGTGGTGCGTCGTGCGTGATCGTGTGGCTGAGCTGTTGAAGACCGCGCCGGAAGGCGAACGGCTACGCGAAGGCGCCTTGCTCGTGATCGCTGGCCGCCCGAACGCCGGCAAGTCCTCGCTCTTCAACGCG
>Ga0209235_1000545_pt1 | contig 19251 bp, 18 predicted proteins | sample GraSoi013_1_20cm_4_FD_185817 | JGI IMG/M metagenome (GOLD analysis project Ga0209235, IMG submission 185817) | Grasslands soil microbial communities from the Angelo Coastal Reserve, California, USA - Sample 09_25_2013_1_20cm (SPAdes) (version 2) | ecosystem: Environmental > Terrestrial > Soil >... | reverse complement strand
GCGCATGGCCTGGTACTTCGGCGACAGGTGCGTCACGATGTGCATGCGGGTCGGATTGAGCCACAGGAAGAACGGCTTGCCGTCGGCCTTGGCCTTGTCGAGGAACTTGAGCGCGAGATCGCGGATCTCGTCGTCGACCGTTTCCATACGCTTCGGACACAGCTCGCCCTTGTCCTCGATCTTCTGTTTGCCGACCTTGCCCCAGCGCGGATCGACGGTCGAGTCGTCGACGTTCGTCGCCCACGAGTGGAGCATGTTGCGCGGGCCCAGCTTCGACCTGAGGTTTTGCGGATAGGCCGGATGGCAGGGATCTTCCATCGCGTCCAGGTGATAGAGATAGCCGAAGAACTCGTCGAAGCCGTGCACCGTGGGCAGGAACTCGTTGCGATCGCCGAGGTGGTTCTTGCCGAACTGGCCGGTGGCGTACCCCATCGCCTTGAGCGCGGTCGCGATGGTCGCCGCTTCCGCCGGCAGGCCGATGGTGGCGCCGGCCTGGCCGACCGTGGTCATGCCGGTGCGGATCGGCAGCTCACCGGTGACGAAAGCGGCGCGGCCGGCCGTGCAGCTCGCCTCGGCGTAGTAGTCGGTGAACAGCATGCCCTCGGCGGCGATCTTGTCGAGGTTCGGCGTCTTGCCCGCCATCATGCCGCGGTGGTAGGCACCGATGTTCCAGATGCCGATGTCGTCGCCCATGATCACGACGATGTTGGGCTTCGGCTGCGCTGAGGCCGATGCTGCCGTGAGCGCCGCGACGGTGAACAGTGTGACCAGAACCAGCAAACGTCTCCGTGTGTCCTTCATTGCATTTCCTCCTCTCATGCTGAAAGCATTACGGTTCTCAGTGAACGACGCAGTGTCATAGGCTTCAAAGAAGCCGGTGATCAGTCGGCCAGCCCCTTCTTCAGCCTGGCCACCTTGTGGGCTTGCTCTGCCTCCTCGTGATCCGCGGTCTTCACGTCTTTCAGCTCGATCGTGACGCTGGCGATCTTGCCGGTGAACTTGAAGGGCACCTTGTAGGCTTCGATGACCGGCGTGCCCTCGTCCACGCCCACGTCGGCGCCTTCGTCCGCCGAGAAAGCGCAGCACTGGGTCCGGTCGATCCGGCCCGTGGCGACCTTCTTGCCGTTGACGAAGAGCGTGCCGATGCCGCCCTTGCCGACCCCGCCACCGTCGTAAGCGAACTCGTAGCGGATGGTCGACTTCCCGGCGGGCAGCGCCTGCTGGGCGGCCACCGTGTACCGCTGTAGACCGAGCCAGTTGTAGGTGTACGTCGGCTTGCCATCCTTTATATAGAGGCTCCAGCCGCCGAAGCGACCGGCCTGAGCCAGGATCACCCCGTTGGCCCCGTTCTTCGGGATCTGCACCTCGGCGGTGATCGTGTGCGACCGGTTCTTTGTGTTGATGAAGACGTTCTCTGACATCCCGATCATGCCGTCGTAGACCGTCAGCGACGTGCGGCCGGCCATCAAGTCCGGCCGTCCGACCATCGCTGCGTTGAGGCGCTCCAACGTCCGGTCATCGAGAGGCAGCACGGAGTACTTGACGGCTTCCTTCAGGAAGAGCGCCTGCAGTTCCTTGAGCTTCTCGGGGTTCTTGGCGGCCAGGTCGTTTGCCAGGCTGAAGTCCGTCCGCGTGTCGTACAACTCCCAGACGTCGTCTTCGAGCGGCCTCCGGACCTTGAATTCCCACGCCGCCCGGTGGACGGTGCCGGCCAGCCAACCGTCGCTGTAGATGGCGCGGTTCCCGAAGATCTCGAAGTACTGGGTCGTATGCCGGCTCGGCGCCTTGGCGTCGGTGAACGTGTAGGCGAGGCTCACCCCTTCGATGGGTGTCTGGGCCGTGCCGTTCACGCTCTTCGGCTCGGGCAGGCCGGCCGCCTCCAGAATGGTCGGCGCGATGTCGATGACGTGGTGCCACTGCGATCGCACCTCGCCCTTTGCTGTGATGCCCTTGGGCCAGTGGATCGCCATCCCGTTACGCGTCCCGCCGTAGCTCGACGCAACCTGCTTCGTCCAGGTGAAGGGCGTGTCCCCCGCGACCGCCCAGCCGGCGGCATAGTGCGGATAGGTCGCCGGGCCGCCGAGCTCGTCGTAATGCTTCAGGATGTCCTGGACGGTCTCGTGTACCCCGTTGAAGTAGGTCATCTCGTTGAAGAGCCCGACCATGCCCCCTTCGGCGCTCGCTCCGTTGTCGCCGACGATGTAGAAGATCAGCGTGTTGTCGAGCTGACCGGTTGCCTCGATGGCTTGGATCAGGCGGCCGATCTCGGCGTCGGCGTACTCGCCGAACCCCGCGAACACTTCCATCTGGCGGGCGAACAGCTTCTTTTCGTCGGCGCTCAGCGCGGCCCAGTCCTTGATCGCCTCCGGCTTCGGCGCGAGCTTTGTCTCCGGCGGCACCACGCCGAGCCGCTTCTGCCGCGCCAGCGTCTCCTCGCGCAGCTTGTCCCAGCCCTGGTCGAACTTGCCTTTGTACTTCGCGATCCACGATTTCGGGACCTGGTGAGGCGCGTGGGTGGCGCCGGGCGCGAAGTAGATGAAGAACGGCTTGTCGGGCGTGAGCGATTTCTGGTACCCCATCCAGTCGATGGCCTGGTTGGTCATGTCGGTCATGAAGTGGTAGTTCGGGTCCTTGGACGGCTCGACCTGGTTCATCCCGTCGTAGATCAGCGGCGCCCACTGGTTGGTCTCGCCGCCGATGAAGCCGTAGAACTTGTCGAATCCCGAGCGCGTCGGCCAGCGGTCGGTCGGGCCGGAGGGGCTCACCTCCCAGGCCGCAGTCTCGTGCGACTTGCCGAAGGCGGCGGTGCTGTAGCCGTTCAGCCGCAGCATCTCCGCGAGCGGCGCCACGCTGTTCGGGCGCTGCCCGGTCTGGCCGGGGAACGCGGTTGCCGTCTCCGTGATCGAGCCCATGTTGTTCATGTGATGGTTGCGGCCGCTGAGCAGCGCCGTGCGCGTCGGCGAGCAGAGCGCCGTGGTGTGGAACTCGTTGTAGCGCAGGCCGCTGTTGGCCAGGCGCTCCACCGTCGGCATCTGGATGGGCCCGCCGAAGGCGCTCGACTGGCCGAACCCCATGTCGTCGATGAGCACGATGAGCACGTTGGGCGCCTTGGCCGGCGCCTTCACCTCGAACCGCGGCGGCGGCGTGGCGTTCCGGACATCGAACACGGTGCTATGCGGGTACGTCGGCTCCGGAATCGGCAGCACCGTGCGGTCGGTGGGCAGGACCACCCGAAGGGGGGTGGGCCCCTGGGCGATCACGGGCGCCGCTGGCAGGGCCAACACCAGCAATACGCCAAGAAGCACAGCACACGCCATCGACGTTCTCAGCACGGTGTTTCTCCTCTCGTGGCCGTTCTGACCTTCGTCTCATCCGCCGCGGACGCCGCCCCATCGTGCCGGCGATCACCCTACTGCCCGAGAAGCGCAAGAGCGTCCCGCAGCGGAGCGCTGGAAATCCGAATGAGGCCTGCGAACGGCGTGTCAAGCTCCAGGATCAGGAACATCGCGCCTGAAATCGACAATGCGCAGATGAGCAGCGTCGCGATGACGGTCGTGTTGGCCGGTGCGAAGATGGCGAAGCTCATGAAGATCATCGCGAGTCAGCACCGCCATGAACGGCAAGGGAATCGAGCTGCCCCTCTGCTCGAGCAGCAACCACCGCGCGCCCGATCTCGAGGCCGATGCGCAGCGCCTCCGCCTTGAGAGAGCGCTGAGCCTCATCCCGTGGCGCGAGCGCCTGGATCTCGTCATAGAAGCGCTCGGGACCGAACGCCGGCGCGAGCTGCGCCGCTCGAGCATGGCTCGTGGGCCACACCCGCTCAGGACGAGCGCCGACATCGTCGCGATGAGCCCCATCCCCAGCTTCACGACGTCCTTCGACTCCGTACGCAGATGATGCTCGGGCAGGACGACGCGGAGCAGCAGGCCGAGCAGTGCGCCGCCGAAGGCGCAGGCGAACACGATCAGCCCGAGGACCAGGGTGCTCGTGATCAACGGCTCGTCGAAGATCATTCCTCGATCATTTGCTCCCGGCGCTTGAGGTAGAAATGGCGCACTGAGCTGTAGAGGTCGATCGTCGTCGCTTCCACGCCCGCGAAGAGGTCATAGTTCAGCGCCCGATCGTTGACGGTGTCTCCCACCTTCATGCCGACCTGGCCCACGAACGGGACGAAGTACGTCAGCGGGTTCATCGCGCTGTCCACGCCCTTGCCGATGCCGTCGCGAACGGTCGTCGGTCCGAGCAACGGCAGGACGAGATACGGACCAGACGAGACGCCCCAGAGGCCGAGCGTCTGGCCGAAGTCTTCCGGGCTCGGTTGGAGCTCGGCGACCTTGCCCGGGTCGAACAGCCCGCCGACGCCGAGGGTGCTATTGAGCACGAACCGGGAGACTTCGCGCAGCGCGCCTTCCCACTTTCCCTGGAGCAGGCTGTTGATGAACCTCGGCACCCACGTGACGTTGTTGATGGCGTTGCCGAGCATGATCTGCACCTGCTCGGGCACGACCGCGCGGTAGCCGCGGGCGACCGGCTTCAGCGCATACTTGTCCACGTTGTAGTTGAACGTGAACATCTTTTCGTTGAACGACTCCCAGGGATCGTACTGTTCGTTATCCAGATCACTCGCCCGGGGGGGCGTGATCGTCAGGTCGAGGTTCGGGTCCACCTGGGACGCGGCCACCAGTCCCTCGGGCCGGGTGGTCTTGGCGAGGTTTCCGCACCCGGCCAACACCAGCCCGGCGGCGAGGCACACCACAATCTGCATCGCGTACTGAGTGCGCATGTCGTTCGTCCCCCGAGCGGCATGCTCCTCGTTTTCGGCTCCGCCTTCCATGGGATGTTGGTCTCACATGAGGATTGCGGGCTCTAGCCAGCTCGGGGACCGCCGCCACCGTCTAGGGGGTCACGCTCCTACGGAAGGAACTCGCAGATCTGGGCGGCCGGGTCGTAGTAGCCGGTCTGCTCCTCGCAGGTCTGCTTGGCCGTCTTCGTCGACGCCGCGTAGGAGCACGACTGCGTCGACGCGTTGTAGGTGCCGCCGTGAGCCTGGCACATCTTGGCCGAGCTCATCCGTACTTTGCTTGCGCACCCGGTCACCGCCACCGTGGCGGCCAGGGTCATCACGAGAACGAGGTGTCGACGGTTGCTCATTTGAGGGCCTCCCGCGCTGTGCGCGCCATCTGCGTTGAAATTCCGGACGGAATGCTGGCCCTGCCCGGAAACCTGCGCTATGGGACTTTGGTCCTAGGCCCCCGACCCGTTACTGGGTCGTGCCTGTGAGCTCGATGACCTTGCCGGCGCGGAGCACGTTCATCTTGAACGGGGTGCCCGGCGGCGCGACGGCCAACCTGTTGCGGATCTTCTCGATGTTGTCTTCGGACACGACGGGGATGCCGTCGACCGAGAGGATGATGTCGCCGCCCAGGGCGATCTCCCGCCCACCGACGGTGACGATCCGGTCGCCCCCCTGGAGGCCCATGTTCCACGCCTGCGAGCCTTGAGAGACCGTCTTGACGAGGAACCCGGCGGGCGCAGGGACGTTGAAGATCGCCGCGAGGTCGCCGGTGAGTACGATGCCCTGGAGGGCACTCCAGAACACCTTCCGCTCGATCAGGAGCTTTTGCGCGGAGTTGATCGTCACGACAAAGCCGAGGCCCTCGCTGCCGCCAGACTTTGAAATGTTCTGGCTGACGATGCCGATGACCTCGCCCGCCATGTTGAACATGGGGCCACCGGAGTTGCCCGTGTTGATTGTGGCCGTGGTCTGAAAGAACTCCGCCAGGGGCATGTCACGAAAGATCGTGTTGGCCGGCCAGCGTGCGCTGATCCAGCCCACGCTCATCGAATGAGCGAGCCCGTAGGGGGCGCCGACGACCATGACCTGTTGGCCGACCCGCACCGTGCTGGAGTCACCGATCCGCGCCACCTGCATGGCCGCTGTCACGCGCTCGAGCTGCAGGAGCGAGACATCGGCGGCAGCATCGGACGAGATGATTTTCGCGCTCACGACCTCACCGGCGACGCCCTCGACGGTGATCTCGTCCATGGCGTTGACGACGTGGGCGGCCGTCATCACCTTGCCGCTGGCGGAGATCAGGACACCGGAGCCCGTCTCGTTGAAGCGGGTGACGCCGCCGGCGCCGACGTCGCGGCCCTTGGCGCGCACGACGACGACGGACGGGTTGACCTTGCGGAAGATGTCGTCCAGGTTCTGGGCTCGGGCCGCCGGGGCGAACGCCGGCAGCACGGCGGCCGCGAGTATCACTGCGAGAACCTTCATAGGCACCTCGATGTGGACCGGCGTGTGGGCACCGCCTCGCCGCGATCCCTACTGTGCGAGACGCTGAACGGACGTGGCAACCACTCGGTCCCTCTCGGCAGGTACCGTGCCTGTTACGACCACCCAATCACCCGGGCCCAGGGTGTCGTACTGGTCCTGATCCACCTGTGAGAGGTCGACGTTGATGGCCCGGCTGCTACCGGGAGCGACGGCCATGGTCTCTCCCGAGACCCACTCGACCTGTCCCTGGAATCGGATCGCGCTGTCTTGCGCCGAACCGATGCCGACGACCGCCGGGAGGATTACGGTCAGGACCGCTCCGAGCGTCTTGACGAATGCACGTCGGCTCATTGATCTTTCCTTTTGAGGCTCACGCGTACGTCACCGTGTAGGTGCTCGATGCTCGCAGTCTGTACACGCAGAAGGCTATGGGACCAAAGTCTGATACCGCTGCCGCACGCCGCTTCCTAGCATCGCGGGCGACGATGCTGACTCGATTGAGGATCGCCTGGCTGATCGCCGTGCTCGGCATCGTCGCGGTGCCGGCGGCGCCCTGCGCTCGCCCAGTCGAGCGGTGACGAAACCGAGCCGGCGAAGAAGACGCAGAACCCGGTGGCCGACCTCATCAGCGTGCCGTTCCAGAGCAACTTCAACTTCGGCGTGGGCTCGAAGGACGCGACGGTCTACGTCCTAATGGGACCTTGGTCCGATGGCACACCGGAGACGGCGCAAGTACGTTTGCGGCGGCCGTCGTGGCTCGATTTCCCTGTGGAGGGTGTGAGATGAAGGTGTGCGGCTTCATCGTCGTCCTCGGCCTGGCCTTGCTGATCACGCCGGTACCGGCGAGCGCGCAACCGGTTCCCGTCCCGGAGACCTGGGGTGGAGATTTCATGTCGCGCGCCCGGCTCACGGGTAACTGGGGCGGATTTCGGGACGAGCTTGGCAAGAAAGGCGTCGTGTTCGATGCCGACCTGCTCTTGACGCCTCAGGGCGTCGCGAGCGGCGGCCGGGACACCGAAGCCGAGTTCTGGGGCAACGCCGAGTACACGCTCAACGTGGACACCGGCAAGGCCGGCCTGTGGCCCGGCGGCTTCCTCAGGCTCATCGCCAACAGCGGCTTTGGAGACAGCGTGCTGCAGGATTCGGGCGCCATCAACCCGGTCAATACCGCGGCACTGCTGCCCGCGCCCAACGCCCCGACCACCGCCCTGATGCACGCGACCTTCATGCAATTCCTCAGTCCGAAGTTCGGCCTCGTCGCTGGCAAGTTCTTCACGCTCGATGGAGACCCCGGCGAGTTCACCGGCAACTACCGCACGCAGTTCCAGAACGGCGCGCTGGTGTTTCCGATGACGGCCGCCCTGGTGCCGATCTCGGCCTACGGGGGTGGCATCGTCGCCATACCGTGGGAGGGCGCAGTCCTGTCGGCGCTGGCGCTCGACCCGAGCGGCACGCCGACGAACAGCGACGTGACGGAGGCGTTTCGCGACGGCGTCATGGTGCTCGCCGGCGCCAAGTTCTCCATCAAGCCGTTCGATCGGGTGGGCCACCAGGGCGTGCAAGTGATGTGGAGCAACAAGGAACGCTTCTCGCTCACCCAGGACCCGTCCAACATCGCCAAGATCGCTCTGTTCAACCAGTTTCCGCGACTTGCCGATCCCGGCCCGATCCTGGAACGCATCCTCGAGCGGTTCTTCCCCCAGCTCCTCGTCCCCGTTCAACCTGCGAACCGCAAGAACGACACCTGGGCCGTCTTCTACAACTTTGACCAGTATCTCTGGCAGCCGGCCGGCGACCCCAAGCGCGGGATCGGGGTCTTCTTCACGTTCGGCGCCACCGACGGAAACCCGAACCCCATCAAGTACTCCTACAACATGGGTATCGGCGGCAACGGAGTGGTGCCCGGGCGTCCGAACGACAACTTCGGCATCGGCTGGGCGCGCACCGAATTCAGCAGCAACTTCGTTCCGTTCTTGCGCCAGCGGCTCGACCTCGGTCTCGACCACGAGGACGCGGTCGAGATGTACTACAACGCCGCGCTCACGCCCTGGCTCAACGCGACGGTCGACCTGCAGGTCGTCAATCCGGGCCTCAAGAAAACACTCGACTCGTCCAACCGGCTCACGGATGTGAACACCGCGGTCGTGGCAGGAGCACGCCTCTACGTCCGATTCTAGAGCAGCACCTTGATCAGCCGCGTGACCACCTCTTCGAACGGCATGATCGTGAGCGTCAGCGGGAGCAGTGGGGCGGCCGTCACGGCGGCGAGCCGGATGACCGCGTCCAACCCGAAGGGCACGGGCCGCATGTCGCGCACCGTCTCAAAGCCGCTGTCGAAATCGGCCCACGACGAGATGTCGGGGTTGCCCACGAGCAACTCTCCCGCCGGGACCCCGCCGCGGATCCACTTGTCGTCGAATTCCTGGGCGTGGCGGCTCGCGAGCACACCGTATTCGCGGAGCCCCCGCCGCCTGGCTTCGACGAGGAGCGGCGTGAACATGACGAGTGGGGCAAGCATGAAGAGGACGAAGAACGCGACGAAGCCTGCGGCATCCACTTTGAATGTCAGCAGGTTCTGCCCCCCGTAGAACACCCGGCTGGCGATCAGCCCGGCCAGCATCGCACCCTGGGCAAAGAGGACCGGCTCGAACGCGTAGGCGCTGACGCCCACGAATCCCAGGCCAGCTGCCCGGTCCGGATGGGTGGGGATGAGCCGCAGCTTCAGCCGCGAGACGCGCCACAGGAACGAGAACCACACGAACAGCCGCAGGTACCACCGCAACAAGATGAGCTGGAAGATCGGAATGCTGACGAACGCGTACCAGTACCCCGAGAGCGTGAGTCGCACACCCGCGCCGTCTGGCGTTCCGTACCACGTCGCCCGATGCAGCGCGATCTGCTCGCGCCACACCCAGTGGCCGACGGTGTAGATCAGGACGATGAGGCCGACCTCCAACGCGACCGAGTTGCGCAACCGCAACGCCGAGGCGATCGCCGCGTGGAAGGCCGGGACCTCCTCCGGAACCACGATACCGCGATCGACGAACTGCTCCACCACCGGGCGGATCCGCTGATGGACCACGATCTCGGCGAGGATCAGGATGGGAAGCGCGATGAGAAACCGTACGTGCGTCTCGATGTCGTGGAGGAAGGGGAGGGCCACGGCACCACCGGTCGCGCTTCGTCCGATGAGCGAAAGGACGAGCAGCGGCAGCCACGCGACCGCGGCGATGACGATCGCCCGCCACTGCACCAGGTCGAGCGGAGGTTTCAGGATGCGGGAGCGGACGTAGAGCTGGTACAGCGGCCCACCCAGGACGAGCGAGAAGTCGGACGGCAGCATGACGCTCACGTCACCTGCTCGATGTCCGGCGCCGGCCACGGCTGATCCGCGTAAGGCGCTCGCAAGGATCGGCGGTTCGGGGTCGGTCACGATCGTTCGGTGCCCGCCATCCAACCATGCGACGAGCCGCGCGTGGTATGGGACCAAGGTCCCATACCACGGGTAGGCATAGGGGCCGTCCCGACGAGCAACCCGAGAAGGCCGCCGGCGCGGAAGCTACTCGACGAAACTGGCGTTGAACTTGAGCAGTCCGTCGTCGCTCTGGCCGCTCAGCATGCGTTTGCCGCCGCTCTCGTAGAGCTGCACAGTGCCGGATGGGGTGACGGACACCCCGCCCTGCTGTTGTAGAGTAGTCTGGTATCGTGCCTTGCCATCCTTCACGCTGATCGTGCCGTAGACATCCGTCGTTCCGGAGTAGTTGGTCGAGGCCGTAAAGGTCCCGTCCGGGCGGATCGTCGTCACCGTGGAGCCGCTCACCTGTGGCCTGAAGACCCATCCCGTCCAGTGTCCGGCAAGCTGTTTGACGTCGGTGATGGCCACGGGCGTTCCGGACGTCGCTGCGGTGGCGCACCCTCCGAGCCCGATTGCCAGTGCGATGACGAGCGCGATGTACTGCAGCATGGTCTCCTCCTTTAGAGTTTCGACACCCTAATACCTGATCTTTCGCTCGACGCGCTCCAGCTCCTCCGCCAGAATCGGCACGCCGAGATTGCAGGCCTGGACGCCCTGGACAGCGCAGAGCTTCAGCACCTCCATGATCTCCTCCATGGTCGCGCCCAGCCTGAGGGCCGCCTTGATGTGCCGGCGCGTGCCGGGCGCGTACATGTGGGTGTAGGACGCGTCGAAGGCGATGCTCAGGAGCTCGACCTCCTTGGGGGGCATCACGCCACGCGCGTAAATCCCGATCCCGGTGGCCATGAACTCTTCGGTCCACACCGGGTCCAGCTCGAAAAAGGGATCCCAGGCTCGGCTCCACTGGCCGATCACCCGCATCTTGTCGCAGGCCGGCGTCGCGATGCCATTCGAACGTCTGGCTGGCTTCACGCCCGCGGCGAGGGCCTCCTCGAGGAGAATGGGAGCGCCCAGGCTGCACGAATGGATCGACAACACGGACGCGCACTTGAGAACGAACAGGATCTCATCGCGGGTCGCGCCCGCCTCGAGCGCAGCGCGGATGTGACGGCGCGTGCCGCCCGGGTCGAGGTTGGTGCAGGCCGCGTTGAGCGCGATGCCGATCAGCTCCGCGATCTTTCGTGGCAGCACCCCCGTGCCCCAGGGGTTCGTGGTCATCTTCACGCACGCCTCGGCCCAGGCCGGATCCCATTCGCGGAGCTGCGCTAGCGCCGCGTCCCAGGGCCCCGTTTCGTCTCTGGTCGCCATGATCTCTCTCCTCGTCGTCGCGGTCACAGTCCGAGATGCTGATGAAGAAACGCGCGCATCTTCTGGCGCGCCGCGATCGCCTCCGGCGCGTCGGGGATCCGATCCGGGAAGTTGTGGATCATGCCCTCGTAAAGATCGAGCTTCACCGTCACGCCGGCCGTATCGAGCGCCTGGTACATCCGCACGAAGCCGCTGAGCAAGACCTCCTTCAGACCGCCCTGGATGAGCGTCGGCGGAAAGCCCGTGGAGTAGTCACCATAGACGGGTGACGCGTACGGATCCTTGTGATGCTCGAGGGCGGCGTAGGCGGCGGCGGCTTGCCTGGCATGCCGTTCGTCCAGGGCATTCGGATCGGCCGTGCGCAGCGTGGTTTCCGTATCGCCGCTCGCGGTGACGTCCAACCACGGAGACACCAGCACGATCGCTGCCGGCATCCCCAGCCCTCGGTCGCGCATCTTGAGAACGGCCGCGGCGGCCAGCCCGCCGCCGGACGCGTCCCCGTAGATGGCCGTGTCCGAGAGGCGTTGGCCGTCGCTTCGCAGCGCCTGGATCGCCGCGATGACCTGATCGGACATCTGGTCGTATTTGGCGAACGGCGCGAGCGTGTAGTCGACGGAGATCACGCGGAGCCCTGTTTCGTGGGCGGCGATGACGGCACGGCCGAGGGTGGATGCGGCGCTCGACATCACGTGGGCGCCACCGTGGGTGTAGACGAGGACCTTGCCGTTGTCCGCCCAGTTTTTGGGACGCACGTCCAGCACCGGGACTCCGCCCAGACTCGTCTCCCTGACGGTGTGCTCGTAGCGCTTGAGACGGGGCGCGGACGTCGCCGTGCCGGCCGCTTCTGCGAAGGCCTGCACCTTTTTCCAGCCGGCCAGGTCTCCTGCGTCGGGGAACGCGGGCATGAGCGCCGGATCCCGTAACGTCCGGAGGAATTCCTGCGCCTCTTTCGACACCGTTTCCGGGACGTTCACATACGGGTGTTGCTGAGTCGGCGTGGTCATGTTCGACGCCTCGGTCTCCGTCGGTGCCGACTTACTCCGGCACGGCGTTCAGGAGGTACATGAGCACCAGGGCGGGACTCGGGCGGCCCAGCACACGGAACCACTTCTCGTAGATCCGGACGATCTCGTCGGACCGGTAGAGACGGGAGATCGCCCGGTTCACGACGTGGCGGAAGGCCGCGTCTCCGCGTCGGAGCATGAGCCCGTAGGGTTCATACGAGAATTGCTCGTCGACGAGCGTGAGCTTCTCGGGGTCCTTGGATCCGACGAGGAGGCCGACGAGCAGGACTCGGTCGGAGGCGTAGGCGTCGGCCTTACCGCTCTCCAGAGCCGCGCGGCCCTCGTCGTGATCCTTGACCGGGACGATCTGCGCTCGCACCAGGCGCTTCTGCAGCGCCGCCTGCAGGGCCGGCTCCGTGGTCGTGCCGGGAATGACGGCCACCTTCTTGTCTCCCAGGTCGGAGACGCTCCGGATCTGGGAGCTCGTGCCGACGAGGAGGCCGCCACCGTCGATGAAGATCAGCGGACTGAAGTCCACCCGCTCCTGCCGTGAGAGCGTGACGGTCGTCGATCCGCACTCCATGTCGATACGGCCGCTCGTCACGGCGTCGATGCGGTCGGCGACGGTCACCGGCGCCCAGCGGACCTTCAGCTGGGGCAGGCTGAGCGCCTCCTGTACCTCGGTCACGATCCGCGCGCACAGATCGATGGAGTACCCGGTGGGCTTTCCATCGCTGCCGACGAAGGAGAATGGAGCGGAGTTCTCGCGGTATCCCAGGACGATGGTTCCCGCGGTCTTCATCTTCTTGAGCGTCCCTTGCAGCTCCTGAGCGGCCGCGGGCACGGCCATCGACAGCACCAGCAGCACGACGACGGCAGATCGTTTCATCGCTTTCCTCGCTTGTTCCGTTTTGGGGGTCGATGATTCTTCGCTGCGATCACGGTCCGCAGGCGGTCGGGACCGAGAGAACCCGCAATCGGCGTAGCCCAACACGCGACTCCCGGCTCGCGCTGGACGTCCGGTCCCAGCCGCGCGTTCGTCAGGGTTCGCTCGCTTCTCTCGCTCGCGCATCGACGGGATGCTCGCAGTCCCGGGAACGGTCGGCTATGGGACCTTCGTCCGACTCCCGCTGGCACCTCCAACGCCCTGGGAATCCGGTTGCGAGGCGCGCGATCGGTCCTCGGCGCTGCGAAAGTGGAGGGCGACGCTCTCCTCGTGCAACGTCAGCTCGGTCCGCAGCGGGCCCGTGCGGGTCGGCGGCAGAGAGGCCAGCAGGTTCTCGAGCATGGCCAGGAGGCGACGGGCGACCTGCACGCTGTCGGCGCCGTACTGACGTATCTCGGTGACGGCGAGCTCGACGAAGTCCTCCCAGTCGGGCGTCCGGTACACCAGGCGCGCCCGCCCCGCGCGGTCTCGCACCACACCGGTGTCGAGCCGGCGAACGCCGACCTTGCGCAGGAGGTGGTGAATCTGGTCGATGGCGAGCACGGCGGTCGTCGGGTCGTTGATCGCCGGCGACAGCGCCTTCAGCGCGATGTCGACGACGATGCGGAAGGCGAACGCCGGATCCTGTTCCATCGTCCGCTCCGAGCCGAGCGCGATGGACTCCCGGACCGACGTGTCGAGCCGACGGCTCCCGCCATAGATGTTGAACAGTGGGTCGCCCTTGGCCACGAAGTCGCCGACCTGCGGCACGACCTCGATGATGCAGTCCTCACGTTCGGCGAGCGCGGTGAGGCCCTTGATGTCGAGGGCGAGCACGACTCCGGACTTGCTCGACAGCTCGACGGTCTGGCTGGGTGGGGCGGCGAGCACCTCGGCCGGCGCGGTCTCCTCGGTGAGGCGGCTCGGGTAGACCTGCTCGATGACCCGGATCCCCCGATTACCCACGTCGGTGAGCACGCTCACCGGCCGGAGGTGCTCTCCGAGATAGCTCACGAGATAGACGAATGTCGCGATCGTGGCCATGTTGAGCACGATCGTGAGCGCAATCCCGAGTTGCGGCACCGATGCGTCGATCCGGCTCAGCACGGCGAGCCCGTAGACGAACGTGAAGGCGAAGAGTCCGACGGCGGCGCGGGTCGCGTTGTTCGCGAACGCGCGGGCAATGATACGGGGAGTGAGCTGGGCGCTGGCGATCTGCACGGCCACGAGCAGGATGGTGAAGACGAACACGATGCACGTGAATGTCGTGCTGACGAACGCGGCCGTGAGCGCCCGTGCGCCCGCCGGGCCGAATCCGAACAGGGACCACCGCGTCGCCTCATCGAGGCGGCGGATGAGCGGGGCGATGGCAATGGCACCCACCATACACGCGGCAGGGGTGATCCACAGCGACGCGCCGAGCAGGTGCCGCAGACGGTGGCGCTGAAGCCAGGTCAGGAGGAGACCTTCCGTGGCCCGGGCGCCTTCACCGCTCGGTCGCGTGTCACGACGGTGATTCTTCGACGCGAGCACCTGCATTCGCCATACGACGAAGGTCCCATAGTCCGGATGACCTGGATCGGGTAGAGGTCGATGGCTGGAGGACGGCCATGAAGACGCTCTCGGGGTTCGCTGTCTCGTCGGCGGTCGGGCTCACGCTGCTCACCGCCTGCGGCTCGACCTCCGATGGCTGGATGAAGCCAGGGATGACCAAGGAGCAGCTCGACCAGGACACGGCGAGCTGCCTGCTCAATTCCAGCATGGTCGTCCCGGGTCTCAGGGGGCCACACAACACCGTCGATCAGGATCGCTACCGTCGCTGCATGGCCGACCGGGGCTACACGGCGGGGCCGGCGAACTAGTCTCGAAGGAGCGCCGACCAGCGGCGTGACGCCAGGATCAGTCTTGTGCGAGCGCCCGCTCGATGGCCGCGATCAGCGACTGGTCGTCGAACGGCTTGCACAGGTACGCGACCGCCCCGGCTTTCCGCGCCCGTTCTCGTGTCGTGTCGTCGTCGTGACCCGTGATGAATACCGTCGGCACCGACGCTCCGGAAGCGAGCAGCCATTCGTGGAGATCGAAGCCCGTGAGCGTGCCCAGGTGGATATCGAGCACGAGGCAGCTCGGAGGACGACGTACGGACCGAAGGAACTCCTCACCAGATCCGAAGGTTTCGACGGTGAAACCCACCGCCTGAAGTAGCCGCCGCAGCGCACGCAGCAGCGATGCATCGTCGTCGACGATGCCGACGACCGGCGAGCCCGCCATTGGGCCGCACGTTTCCAGCACAGGATCAGTATAGGGAACCGCCGGGGCCTGGCTATGGGGCCTTGGTCGTAGAACAGCCGGCGCCCGCGTAGCAGCCGGCGTATCATCCTGGGCGCACGGAATGAGGATCGATCTCGACCGTTACGCCATGCTCGACGTCGCTCTCGCCGAGGCGCGCCAGGGACTGGCCGAGGGTGGCATCCCGATCGGCGGCGCCCTCTTCGACACCCAGGGCCGGCTGCTCGGGCGAGGCCACAACCGGCGCGTCCAGCAGAACGACCCGTCGTTGCACGGCGAGACGGACGCCTTCCGCAACGCCGGCCGGCAGCGAAGCTATCGCGACAAGATCATGGTCACGACGCTGGCGCCGTGCTGGTACTGCAGCGGGCTGGTCCGCCAGTTCCGCATCCGCACCGTGATCGTCGGCGAGTCCGTCAACTTCCCGGGCGGCATCGACTGGCTCCGCGAGCACGGGGTCGAGATCATCGATCTCAACTCGCGCGAGTGCATCGACATGCTCGCCCGATACATCGCGGCCCACCCCGAGATCTGGAACGAGGACATCGGCGAAGAGTAAGCTCACGGGCGGCCGATGACCACGCGCACGGTCGGCGTCCGCATCCCACGGAACGAAGACCCCCGGCTGCTCCAGGGCCGGGGATGCTTCGTGGACGACATTCAGCCGGCCGGCGTGTTGCACGCCGCCGTGCTGCGCAGCCCGTACGCCCACGCCCGCATCGTCGCGATCGACGCGACCAGGGCTCGCGCGCTGCCGGGTGTCGCGCTCGTGCTCACCGCCGCCGACCTCGGCGAGCTCGATCAGCCGACGCCGCTGCTCATTCCGAACCCGGCGCTGACTCATCCCCGAACACCGCGGCCGCTGGCCGCCGACGAGGTCCGTTACGTCGGCGAGCCGGTCGCGCTGGTGGTCGCCGACAGTCGCTACCTGGCCGAGGACGCCCTCGAGGCCATCGAGGTGACGTGGCAAGCGTTGCCCGTCGTCGCGAGCCTCGACGCGGCCCGCGCCGAGGGCGCGCCGCTGGTCCACGCCGACGTGCCGGGCAATCGCGCGGCCCGCCTGGCTCAGCGCGTGGGCGATCCCGATGCGGTGCTGGCCGGCGCGGCGCGTGTGTTCCGCGAGACGCTCTGGATCGAGCGGAGCTGCGGGAGCCCGATCGAGACGCGCGGCGTGGTCGCGGAATGGGACGCGCGCGCCGGAGCGCTGCGCGTCTGGGACGCCACCCAGGCGCCGCTGCCCATCAAGAACGGGCTGGCGCGCATGTTCGGAGTCCCGGAGTTCAAGGTGGACGTGATCGCGCCCGACGTCGGCGGCGGCTTCGGCACCAAGATCATGCTCTTCTATCCCGAGGAGATCCTGGTGCCGCTGGCGGCGATCCGGCTCGGCCGGCCCGTGAAGTGGATCGAGGACCGCCACGAGCACCTGATCGCCGCCAACCAGGAGCGCGGCCAGATTCACGACGTGGACGTCGCGGTCGACGGCGACGGCCGGATCCTCGCGCTGCGCGACCGGTTCGTCCACGATGCCGGCGCCTACACGCCATATGGGATCATCGTGCCGCTGATCACCTCGACGCAGCTGCCCGGCCCCTACCGGCTGCGCCATTACGCCGTCGAGTTCGACGTCGTGTACACGAACACGGCGATCGTGACGCCGTACCGCGGGGCCGGGCGCCCCCATGGCGCCTTCGTGATGGAGCGCGTCATCGGTCGCGTGGCGCGCGAGCTGGGGCTCGAGGCCGTCGAGGTGCGGCGCCGGAACTTCATCCAGCCGCACGAGTTTCCCTGGGACGTCGGCCTCACGTTCCAGGACGGCGGCCCCACGCGCTACGACAGCGGAGACTACCCACGCGGCCTCGAGATGGCGCTCGAGACGATCGGGTTCCGGGATTTCCGCGCTCGCCAGGCCGAAGCGCGCCGGCAGGGGCGCCATCTCGGTCTCGGCGTGGCCTGCTACGTCGAGGGCACCGGCATCGGCCCCTACGAGGGCGCTCACGTGCGTGTGGAGCCGAGCGGCCGCGTGCTGGTCGCCACGGGGCTCACGACCCAGGGCCAGGGTCACGCGACCACGTTCGCTCAGATCGCCGCCGACGCGCTCGGCTGCGATCCCGCCGACGTGACCGTGATCACCGGGGACACGCGGCGATTCAACTGGGGCGCCGGCACCTTCGCCAGCCGCGCGCTCGTGACGAGCGGCAACGCCGTCGGCGTCGCCGCGCGGAAGGTCCGGAACAAGGCGTTGAGGATCGCGGCGGACCTGCTGGAGGCGTCTCCGGACGATCTCGAGATCGCGAATGGCCGCGTCAGCGTGCGAGGCGCGCCGGCCTCCGCGCTCACGCTGGGCGCGCTCGCGACGGTGGCCAATCCCATCCGCTACGCCTACGGCAAGGAGGCGACCGACGCGGCGCTCCGGCTGGTGAAGCCGCGGCCGGGTGCCGTGCTCGCGCCTGACGAGGAGCCGGGACTCGAAGCCCACGGCTACTACGCGCCGCCGCACGCCACGTTCGCCAGCGGCTGTCACGCGGTGATCGTGGAGGTCGATCCCGCCACCGGCGAGGTGAAGATCATCAAATATGCCGTCCACCACGACTGCGGCCGGATGATCAATCCGATGATCGTCGAGGGACAGATCCGCGGAGGCGTGGCGCAGGGCGTCGGTGGCGCCCTCTACGAGCGGATCGTGTACGACGGCGAGGGCCAGCCGCTGACCACCACGTTCATGGACTTCCTGATGCCCACGGCGATGGAGGTCCCGTCGATCGAGATCGTCCACACCGAGACGCCATCGCCGCTCAATCCGCTGGGCGTCAAGGGCGTGGGCGAGGCCGGCGCCATCCCAGGGCCGGCGCTGCTGGCCGAGGCCGTGGACGACGCACTCGCCCCGTTCGGCGTGCGTGTGCGCGAGATGCCGCTCGGCCCCGATCGGCTCCGACAGCTCATCGCCGCCGCACGGCGGTAGAATCCAGCCTCACCGACCATGGCAGCAGCGGGCGACCTCGGTTGGACGATCCGCCGCAGCGCGTACTTCGATTCGGTGGCGCTCATGCGCGTGGCCGAGCAGGCGCGCCAGATCCCCGGCGTGATCGAGGTCACGCTGGTGATGGGCACGCCGGCCAATCGCGCGACGCTGGTGGCGTCGGAGCTGTGGCCGGCGGATGCGCCGGCCACCGCGCCCGAGGATCTGCTCATCGCCGTGCGGGCGAAGAGCGACGACGCCCTCCGTCTCGCGCTGGCGAGCGTCGAGCAGCGGCTCGACGCTCCCCGGGAGTCACGTCCGGCCGCTCGTGACGACGTGGCGCCACGCACGATCGTGGGTGCCCGACGTCGCGCGGGTGTTGCGAATCTCGCGCTGATCGCCGTCCCCGGTCCCTACGCGGCCATCGACGCTCACCAGGCGCTGTCGGCGGGCCTCCACGTCTTCCTCTTCAGCGACGGCGTTTCTCTCGCCGACGAGGTGGCGCTCAAGCTCCGCGGGCGCGAGCTCGGCCTCATCGTCATGGGGCCCGAGTGCGGCACCTCGATCGTCAACGGCGTCGGGCTCGGGTTCGCGAACCGTGTCCGCCGCGGCTCGATCGGTGTGGTCGGCGCCTCGGGCACCGGCATCCAGGAGGTCACGACGCTCGTCCACCGCCTCGGCGGCGGAATCTCCCACGCGATCGGCACCGGCGGACGAGATCTCGACGCCGCGGTCGGCGGCGTGACCACGCTCCAGGGACTCGGCTGGCTGGCGGAAGACGATGGGACCCGCGTGATCGTGATCGTGTCGAAGCCGTCGTCGCGCGACGTCGCCGACCGCGTGCTCGCCGCCGCGGCCCGAATAGGGAAACCCGCCGTCGCCTGCCTCCTCGGCTACGACGGACAGATCCCAACGGGCCTCGAGGTCGTGACGACGCTGGAGGAGGCGGCCATCGCGGCTGTTCGACTCACCGGCGCCGCCCCGCGCGGCCTGGACCGCCCGGTCATCACCTCTTCCGCCACGAGCGGCAGCATCGTCGGCCTCTATACCGGAGGCACCCTGTGCGAAGAAGCGCGT